>LNFM01000023.1_pt1 | contig 317579 bp, 308 predicted proteins | sample 596031 | NCBI WGS metagenome assembly LNFM01 (sample SAMN04254537, study PRJNA301005) | activated carbon metagenome | isolation source: dual media filters at the Ann Arbor, Michigan drinking water treatment plant | place: USA: Ann Arbor | reverse complement strand
CGGTCATTCTGGTCAGGCTGCTTCGCGCTTCGGTTCTCACTGCGCCACATCCAGAGCACTTTATTCGCACGGCTGAACATCGTGGCTAATCAGGAAAAACCATGAAAAACTATCATGTTATCATTATCTTGCCTTCTCTTCACACACACCCACGCAAACAAAGCGGTTTTATACAGCAAAAACCCCCGTATGTGCTATAATTTTCTACAATTTTTAATAAAATACCCATAGCTAAGGAGTGCGGGTATAAGCAACGGACGTAGCAAAGACACCCAAGCTACCCGATGCACTAATGGCGTAATTATGGCAGTCGAACTTAAACAAGCATTACCCGAAGGCAGCGCTTCTCTAAAAGTGCTCCGCCTGTTGGAAAGCCTCAAGCAGACCGAAACTGGCGCGATCATTCATCAGCATGTCACTCACATCCTCGCCGATGGCGATACCCTTCACAGCGACACCGAACAAGCCTATATAAATTTACTGGACGCAACACTGCGCGCGTACGAACGGCAGTTGCCCCCGCATTCTCCACTGCACACGCATATCAAGCTCATTCAGTTGCGCCTTACGCCGCCACTGTCAGCTGCCGAGATCAGTGGTTTGCGCCGCTCCATCGAAATTCAGGATTATGGCTCTCGCCAGACAGGTACTGGTAAAAGCACGATTCCCAAAGACACGCTGACGCCCTTGCTGGAAACTTTTGGCGCACCCGCCCCGGCTCACTCCGAGATCAACACACCAACCAGCACAGATCAGGAAGCCACTACACCGCACGTTGAACACCGCGTCGATCTTGCCTACCGCCAGCATCTCGATGAAAAACGCAAAAACATGCAAAGCATCCAGGAGATGCTTGATGAAGAGATAACTCAAGCCATACGCCAAAGCGAAGAATTCAGGATGCATCTGGAAATTGAGCTGAGCAGGCTCTATCGCGCAGAAAAAATGAAAAATCTTGATGCCGCCAGACTCGCGCTGGTCAAAGCAGCCCGCGGGTTGCTTGAGGCTAATCGTGCGCTGAGTACACGGCTTGACAGCACGCATAGCCACTTGCAGACTGTTAAAACCGATACCCAGCAATTGAATGAAGAGCTAACGCGCGTACACCTGCTCAGCCTCACGGATGACCTGACCGGCCTGCCCAATCGACGCGCCTTCATGCGCCGCCTCGAAGATGAAGTGGGTCGCGTACAGCGCTATGGCAACCCTTTAGCCCTGGCAATATTAGACCTGGATGAGTTCAAGGCGGTTAACGATAAATATGGCCATACCACAGGTGATGAAGTGCTGCGGTGTTTTGCCGTAAACATTCTTTCCACCTTCCGCCACCATGACATGGTGGCGCGTTACGGCGGTGAAGAGTTTGCTATTTTATTGCCCAACACCGATGCCGAAGGAGTCATGCACGCCTTGAAAAAAGTACAAAAGCGCACCGCCGAAAGCCATTACTTATACAACAACATTGCGACACCCATGCCCACGTTTTCGGCTGGCGTGGCTTTGTACCGCGCGGGCGAAACATTTACATCCCTGATTGAACGTGCCGATACTGCACTGTACCGCGCAAAAAACCTGGGGCGCAACCGCTTTGAAATAGATAGTGCGGACAACACCCAAAACATCAGTGGTTAATCAAGCCCGGCCCGAAAAATTACGCTACAATAGCGCTCCATTAACCATAAGAAACCTCTGATTAAACCTGAAAACGGGCGCGCTGTCATTTCGAGCGTAGCGAGAAATCCTTGTCTCGAACGAATGTGAGAGATCTTCCAAGATTTCTCCCTACGGTCGAAATGACAATCCGGGGTTTCATAACACTGAATAATCCATGACATCACCCGCACCTAAAGTTGGCTTCATCAGCCTCGGCTGTCCCAAAGCATTGGTTGACTCCGAACAAATTCTCACGCAACTACGCGCTGAAGGATACGAAACGTCATCCACTTATCAGGATGCTGATCTCGTCATCGTGAATACCTGTGGCTTCATTGATAGCGCGGTGGAAGAATCATTGGACACCATCGGCGAAGCCCTCGCTGAAAATGGCAAGGTGATTGTGACGGGTTGCCTGGGCGCGCGTGAAGAGGTGATTCGCGCCGCGCATCCTCAGGTGCTGGCCGTGACTGGCCCGCACGCATTGCAGGAAGTCATGCATGCCGTGCATCATCACCTGCCACCCGCACATGACCCTTATACCAGCTTAATACCGCCACAAGGCATCAAATTAACGCCCAGGCATTACGCTTATTTAAAAATTTCAGAAGGCTGTAACCACCGTTGCAGTTTTTGCATCATCCCTTCGATGCGCGGTGATCTGGTGAGCCGTCCGATCGGCGACGTCATGCAGGAAGCCGAAAATCTGGTAAACGCAGGCGTGCGTGAATTGCTGGTGATCTCGCAAGACACCAGCGCCTATGGCGTCGATGTCAAATACCGCACGGGCTTCTGGCAAGGCCGACCGGTTAAAACCCGTCTCACCGAACTTGCGCAGGCGCTGGGTGAACTGGGCGCGTGGGTACGCATGCACTATGTGTATCCTTATCCGCATGTCGATGAACTGATTCCGCTGATGGCCGAAGGAAAAATCCTGCCGTATCTGGATGTACCGTTACAGCACGCGCAACCACGCATCCTGAAAGCCATGAAGCGCCCCGCCAACAGTGAAAATACTTTGGCGCGCCTGCATCACTGGCGCAGCCTGTGCCCTGACATTACCGTGCGCAGCACATTCATCGTCGGCTTCCCCGGCGAAACTGATGATGACTTCGCATACCTGCTGGATTTCTTGCAGGAAGCACAACTGGATCGCGTCGGCTGTTTCATGTATTCACCCGTCAGCGGCGCCACCGCCAACGCCCTGCCTAACCCCGTGCCCGAAGAAATCAAGGAAGAACGCCTGTCGCGCTTTATGGCCGTGCAGCAAGAGATCAGCACCGCAAAACTGCAACGCAAAATCGGCAGGACCATGACAGTGCTGATTGATGAAATAGATGCTGACGGCGCCGTGACACGCTCAGCAGCCGATGCGCCAGACATCGACGGCCAGGTGTTTATTGAAGATGGTCGCTTCCGGCATCCTGCCTTTGGCGACACTAGTGCATCCATGCACGGCGCCAGTGGATTAAAAGTCGGGGAGTTCGTGGAAGTAAAGATTATTGCTGCCGAAGAACACGATCTTTGGGGGGAGCGAGTCGCAACTTAATGATTGTGTTATTCGGATTCACAATTTACCGTGGGACAGCAGATGCGGCCCGGATAGCCTCGGCGATGTCGTGGCTTATGCCGCCAAGAGCGCGGCTGTGTGCCGTGACCAAGCCATCATAATCCGGTGATGCGGCCGGTTCGCGCACCAAAGAATGGCCGCTTATTGGTTTCTCCCCGGTACCGCGGTGTATCGCCCATAGTGCTTCAATGGTGATCGCTTCATTGAGCCTGGATTCAAAGCGTTGCACTTCCAAAGCCACTCGATAATCTGCGTCGCTGGCACCACTTTGCGCATAAGTGGACACGTGATGAGTGCCGAGTAACGCGGAGAGATTTTCAGCAACCACGCGGGGAATTTGGATTTTAAGCGATTCTGCCCACCGTTGCTGTTCCAGAATGGCGACTTGATTGGGCGCAACGCGTGTCACTAATTGCGGGCGATCGACTATTTCAGTGAGTGTCACCGGCCCTACCACGATGCGGATGTTCGGCATGCTGGCAACCATTTGCGTGGGCTCAAGCGGTGCGCTGGCGCTTAATACATAAAATTTTTCCTTGGGCGCGCTGGCACAGCCAGCCAGGGCTGCACAAAGTAATGCGGCGATAATGCCAGGTACACGCATCATTTGCCATCCTCCTTCTTTCCCCGAAGCAAGGATTCCGGGTGGCGCTCCAGATAATCCGCGAGCACCCGGAAAGATGCGGCAGCGCGCGCAACTTCCCGCAAGGTCTCATGGGCATCCTGATGCAGAGGCGAATCAACCGCAACGGCGCGCTCAATGGAAGACAGCGTGCGCCGCACATCTGTCAAAGCGCCACGTGCCTCCGGGACTATTTCTGTATCGAGCTGTGTAAGCAGTTTATTCGCGTTTTGCAAAGTCTGACGCAGGTCTTCGCCTATGGCATCAAATGGCACTTTTTCCAGCTTGGCCGCAATTGATGCGAGGGTCGCTTGCAATTCTTGCAGACTGCCGGGAATGGTCGGCAGCTCCAATGGATTTTTATTAATATCAAAGTTTACCTTGGCCGTTTTCGGGAAAAAATCAAGCGCAATATAAAGCTGCCCGGTGAGCAGATTTCCCGTACGTAATTGCGCGCGCAGGCCACGCTCAATCAACTTTCCGAGCAGTTCTCTGGAGGCGATAGGATTGGCAGTGGATGGCAGTTTTCGATATTTTGAACGCAAACGATCAGGATAAAGTTGCACATAAACCGGCACGTTGACGTCCTTTTTAACCGGATCATAATCAACACTAATCGCCACCACTTCGCCTATCACAATGCCGCGGAAGTCTATGGCTGCCCCAGGCAGTAATCCACGCACTGATTCCTTGAATACCATTACTCCGGCTTCAACTACCGTGTCGGGAAGTTTCAATGCTTCCGTGCGATCGGCAAACACATTGAATGTTGTGTTTGCGGGCGCGGGTATCGACTTAGCGCCGTCCAGTGTCTGAAAAGCAAGGCCGCCTAGCAAAATTGAAACCACGGACTCCGTATTAACTTTGAAACCGTTTGCGTCCACCTTGAAATCGATACCGTTCGCGTTCCAAAAACGCGTATTGATGTTAACGAATTGGTCATACGGCGTATTAATAAAAACTTTCATGGTGACACCTTTGCCATCTTTATCGAGATCGAACGCAACCAATTGGCCCGCTTGTATGCCGCGAAAATATACCGGGGAACCGAGATCGAGCGAACCAACATCTTCGCTGTGCAATATGAACTGTCGACCTGACATGCCCGCAGTGACAATTGACGGTTGCTCCAGCCCGATAAACTCACGGCTGGTTTCAGTAGACTTACCCACGTCCATACCGATATGAGAGCCCGTCAGCAGCGTACTGATACCGGTTACACTGCTACCCGATATACGGGGGCGCACTACCCAAAAGTGGGTATCTTTGGCAAGTAAACTTTCCGCTTGCTTAGTAAGCTGCGCGGTGACCTCTACACCTTGGCGATCTTCGCTCAACTGGATACTTCTAACTTCGCCCACATCGACACTTCTATATTTGATCCGTGTCTTGCCCGCCTCTATCCCTTCAGCCGTTTTAAAACTGATGGTGATGGTCGGGCCACGTTCAAGCAAAGTATTGAGTGCAAGCCAGCCTCCAATCAGCGCCGCGATGGCGGGAATGAGCCACACCAGCGAGACCGACCAGCGACGTGGGGGTGTGGCAACCGCTTCAGGAATTTGCAAATCATCGGGCATGCGCGGCGTATCACTCATGATCAGTGGTTAGCGGATCCCAAATCAAACGCGGATCGAAGTTGAATGCGGCGAACATGGTCAAAATTACCACCGCACCAAATGCCATTGCACCCGGGCCTGCATGAACCACCGCGAGCGATTGGATTTGCACCAATGCAACCAGGATCGCCACTACATATATATCAAGCATGGACCAACGGCCAAAAAACCCCACTACACGATACAATCGAGCGCGCGCGAGTGGCCGCCAAATCGAGCGCCGTTGCACAGAAACCACGAGGATGGTGAGCGCGATTATCTTTAATAAGGGCACCACGATGCTCGCAAAAAAGACCAATAAAGCCGTCGGCCACGAGCCAGACTCCCACAAAAAAATGACGCCACTCAGGATGGTATCCTGTTGCGTATCAAAGAGCGAGTTGGTGTCCATGATGGGCAGCATATTTGCTGGAATGTAGAGGATATAGGCGGCGATGAGAAAAGCCCAGGTGCGGCTAATACTGTGTGGCTTGCGAAAATGCAGATGTGCGCCGCAACGTGGACAGGACATTGCCTGCGCGTTCTTGACAGCGCGCGAAACCAGACTACAGGCGTGGCATGACAATAAGCCGTGGGCCACGGCAGTGGCAGGCGCAGTCATTTGGTTATTCTCGTGGTTATTCTCGCTTGCGGCCAAAGCTCGCGAAAATCGAAAGAATTTGCAATCGCGGCAAGCAGCAAAATCAAACCGCCCATTGACCACAGCGCGATGCCCGGCACCACCGTTGCGATACTACCAAGCTTGATCAGCGACACCAATGCACCAAGTATGAACACATCCATCAAAACCCACGGCCTCACCGCTTCCAGCAGACGAAATGCCGGCGAAAAATCATGGTGGGACCAACCGAAGCGTAGCGGTAAAAGCAGGTAGAGCATGGCCACAAGCTCGATGGCCGGGGCGACCATCGTCGTTATAAATACCAGGATGGCGACTGCCGCCATGTCCTGTTCATAGAGCGCCTGAATAGTACCAAATAGCGTCGCCTGCTGTTCCTGGCCTTGCATATCAAGACTCGCCAGCGGCAGCAGATTCGCAATCAGAAACAACACGATTGCGCTCAATGTAAGCGCCAGCGAGCGGTCAAGACCGGCGTGACCACGCCGAAATAATACCGCCTGACAGCGTTGGCAACGAGCGATCCCGTCGACAGTAAGCGGCACCTCGCGATGCAGTAAGTCGCATTCGCGACAGGCAATAAAAGGCGCGACAGGCATCAAACAGGCAACCTCAAAAGATATTGGCAATAGCCTATCACATAAGGCAATAAAAAATCGCGTGACTTCCCTGGCTGACGCCATAGCTCTTAATTTACGGTATTTGGTCGGGGGTTCATTGCCAGATAAATGCGGGGCTGGGACGGCAGCCTTCTCTTTGGGTGGCCTGGCTAGTTTGCAGGCTGGGAATTTTTGCCGATGCTGGCGATGAGTTCGCCGCAATCGCTGTCCTTGCCCGGCCCGGTTTCGATTAGCGGGATGAGCGCGGCAAGAGGTGTTAACAGGGCGCCTAATACAACCGCAGCCCCGGTGCGGGCGGCGATTCTTTGCATGTCAGGCGCGAATGTGGGATTTTTAAATGTACCGCGCGCAAAGAGTGGCGAGCGCGCGCTCAGAAAGCTGGCATCTTTTGGAAGCGGTCTTAACGTTAGATCGATGGACTCATTTTTAAGATTAATGCTGCCGTCCCCAGAAATATTCGTATCGGTGGTGTCCAGCACGAATGCCTCTGTGCTCATGAGCCCGTCAGTGACCTTGAAGTCTGCAACCATACAGCGCACCGCAACGGTCTTATCACCGCCAAACAGAAATTTTATAATCTCGGCGCCATCGATACCAACGATTTCCAGGAGTAAATTACTGATTTGTCCGCCCGACATGGAAAATCCCGCCTGGCCATCGGCAGTAGCCAGCAATTTGGCAAATGAATTTCCGGTACCGGTAAATTTCGCCTTCCCACCGATAAGTCCGATGCTTGTTTCAGTCAGCTTTACCGTTGGAAATAATTTATTAAGCGACAGCTTTTTGAACGTGATATCCGCCTGCGCTGTGGCCGGTTCGCTATCAGTATTCAATACAATATTGGAGACGACGTTGCCATCGGCCACGCCAAAATTGAGTGGCTGCAACGTCACTTTGCCATTATCAAGTTTCATATGTGCCTGCAGATCATCCAGCGGCAGTTTACGTCCTGTAATGCTTTTGGCGGTTAATTTCACATCTGCGTTGATGGCGCGTAAGCGCTCGAGCTTAAACTCCGTATCGGGCAGCACGCGTGAACGGCTCGCCAGTTTCTCAGCCGTTTTTTTCTGGGTTGCTGATGCCGTTTCGCCAGCACCCGTTTGCGGGGGCGCCCCGATAACCCCCCCTAAATCATCAAGATCGAGCTTGCGCGACTTCAGGTCAGCGCGCACAAAAGGCTTTTCGCCACCCACATCGACATTGAAATCACCGCCAAGATCACTGTCGCCCACTTTCCCTGAAAATTTATTAAACTGCCAGGTATCATCCTGGCGAATCAGGCGCCCCGCAATCTGATAAGGCGGTGAAGGGGGCAACGGAATGCCAATGAGCGGGAACAGCGCCGATAAATCATCGCCGCGTAAATCAAGCTGTGTATTCACTGCGGAAAATGTGCCAAGACCCGTGATTGTGCCGTCCACCGATGCACGGGTCGCGCCGACCTGAATGTCAGCCTTGAGTGGATAAGGGGTCTGCTCATCGAACAGTGATAAAATCTTGCCGCCTTGTCCTTCAGCCTTCGAGGGTAGCCCTTTGAATTGGCCTTGGGCGCTGAATTTAATTTCGGCCTGCCGGGCATCTGGCATCGTTGAAGCGGGAGAAACGGCCACGGTGACATCCGTTTTAATTGCGGGATCGCGGAAAATAAGCGTGCCCTTGTCGACAATCAGTCGCTCAATGCGCGGAACTTCACTTTTGCTCTGCTCCCGGTCGAGTATCCAGTTGCGTTTTCCATCCGCGCTTTTCTCAAGCAGAATCTGTGAGTCGGCGAGCGACACCTCGGGGAGCACGATGTCGCCTTTTAAAAGGCTGAGTATGCTGATGCTGAAATCGAGTTGCTGAATGTCGAGCATGGTTTTGCCCGTTCCCCACTCAGCATTGGCAAGGCGCAGCTTTTCTACATGAATACGCGGCGGGAAAGGCAAAAAGTCCACATCGAGATCACCGTTAATCGTAAACTCGCGCCCGGTCTTTTCCGTGACCTTTTCGCCGATATAACCGCGCAGCAAATTCCAGTCAAACACCGCAAGAAAAATAGCGGGAATGACGATGAGTGCGACAACGCCAACGGCTGTCCTTTTTAATATTCGCAAGGCTTATCTCCCTGATTTACCTTTGCAATAATTCTTTACGGCAACTGAGCCTTTCTGGCGATCCGGCCATAAGGCTCGTTTTTAAAAAACGACTATTTGTAAACCTGCAAGAAAGATTTTACGTCTTTAAATTGACCTTCATCCGCAAACTGGCCACGATGAAAAACATATTGCTGTTTCTTGCCCGACATATCCATGCCGGTCACAGCAAATGTCTTGCCAACAAAGTCACCAAAAAACCGCACGCCCTTCACCAGATCCACTTGCGCACCATTGCGCAGCTCAAAGCGCACACGTTGCTTGTCAATCTCAATTGCCGTGGGCGCGCCAGGCAATAACATCAAGCGCGTTTTGAGAATGCGGTTAGCGCCGGCAAACGCGAAAATTGTCGCCATGAACACCAGTATATACGTCCAGTCCTTATATGGGCCGTACCATAGCTTGATGGAGATCAATATCAAAAATGCGACAGTGGGCACATACAACCATAAGTCCCATATCATGCCTTTACGGTCTTGCACCAGCCTGTAACGCTTGTCTGATTCTGCCATACGCTTAACTTCTTTCCCCCAACGCGCGGCCAATCATCAACTCGAATTCGCCATAGAGCATACGGCCGGGCTGCTTGGCGCGCACGATACCTTCCCCATCAATCATGAACGTCCATGGATCGCCCTTGACCTTGTAAGCCATAAAAGCCTCGGGATTTTGATATTGATCCATATGCATGAAAATCACCCTGGGCTCGTATTTGGTGGCCAGCGATTTCAACTGCTGTAATTGCACGTCACACACGGTGCAATGCCCGGGGGTGGCAAACTCCAGCAGTATCGGCTTGCCGGTTTTCAGCGCCTCATCCAGTGAATATTGATACATGCGCTCATCGGGATAACGGTAGCTGGTGATCCTGCTGAAATCACCGCCCACATCGGCCAGGGTTTTGGTGCGCAATGCCGGGGCTTTCTGGCCCACTAACAATGTGTCTTTATTGTTGCCGGGGTTATATCCCAGCACTATCAAACCTACAAACAGGACGATGCCTATGGCGACTACTATAGACCACAACTTACCCTTGGAGGCACTGTTATCAGCCTGGGCGATCATAGTCATTGGCGCTCCTTCCAGCCCGCACAGGTGCGGAAAATGTTATAAGCCCAAATACAGTTTGCGGCCAACACCAGCGAGCCAAACAGACCCACCATGATCATAAACGGACGCACCACGGCTTTTACTTCGTCGGGAGCCATGCTCATGCTGGCCATGCCGCCCAAAGTTCCGGCCGCGACAAACGCAATCACCATGCCCAGCAGGCCAAAATTATGCGTCCAGAAATGCACTTTCACCAATCCCAAGCTATAGATGGGACGCTTCACAATGCGGGGAATAATGTAATACACCGAACCAAAAATAGCCATTTCCACCCAACCCAGCAAGTTGATGTGTCCATGCCCCAGCATGATGAGGTTGCCATGCGGCCGGTGATTAATGAATTCCCGCAAGTCAGGCATCATACCGACGATCACACCCCAGGAAAATCCAATCAGACTATAGATAACGCACGCATAGAAAAACCACAGGGTATAACGCTTATAATCCATTTCATTAGCATGGATCCATGGCTCATTACTATTCACTTTTGCTCATTGTCCTTTGCGTCAATACCACCCTCAGGCGGGGCTTCCGGCCGGGGATTGGTACGCACATCCTTGTATTTCTCTTTCCAGCTCTCCGGCGCAAAAGTGCCCACCATCTGGTCGATAAATCCGGAACGTTCCTGCGGCGGCGCCCTGGCTACAGCCGAGCCGGAATCTGCGGTTAGCTCCGATAAAAATACGGCAATTTTACGCAAATCTTCTTTGGGCAGTTTAGCGACATAGTTTGCCTCTTTAGGGCCAGCTAATGCGCTGCCATGATCAATGGTCGACGCACCATAAACTCTTTCAGGATCATTTAAAAAACCCTCAATCCACTGTAAAGAGCGGCGTGAACCAATGCCATCCAGGTTTAGCCCCATATTGGTACCCATGCGCAAGGCGCGATGGCAGGAGTTACAGCGCGCCTCACGATAAATCTTGGAACCTTCCAGCCCCACCGGCGAAAAATTAAAATGTGTGGTACTGACAAACATGGGGGTGGGGGCACGAGAACGCACTACCTCCATGCCAATAAATGCGATGACACCCAACACAAAAAACGCGCCGAAAATACTAAAAAGTATTTTTTCACCAGATTTGAGTCGTTGCTTCCCCATGAAAATAGCGCCTTATATAATAAAATTATTGATGCGAAGCGGTCTAGATAACCCCTTGTCGTGAATCAGCATAAATGCAGGGTTAAGGCAGTATAAACCTTACGATTATTAGACAATACACAAAGGGGGAAGTTCAGCGAATTTATAGGGTCTTCTCACTAATCTGCCCTAAAAAACAAGGCGGGGGAAAGTTCCCCCGCCCAAGGACTTGATTGTTATATTTTTAAACCAACGAGCGTCGGTTTAGTGCGCAGGATCATACGCAGTGTGAAGATTGCCATCGGAGTAGAATGAGGTTGTTGCCAGGTAAGCGGCGGCATTGTTGATGTCTTCATCAGACATTTTTCTTGCCACAGCCTGCATCGCACCCTTTGTATCGTTTGCACGGCTACCATCACGCCATTTCTTCAACTGGTTGACCAGATAGACATAGCGCTGTTGACCGATCATGGGGAAAATAGGTGGTGCGCCCATGCCGTTAAAGCCATGACAGGAGTAACAGGCAGGAATGCCTTTATCATTACCGCCCCAGTAAACCAGGGACTTGCCCTTGTGCGGCAGTCCCACGGCGATACCTGCGGCCTTCAACTCTTCAAGATCTGAGGGGCCAATCTTGCCACTTGCAGTTTTGATGTCGCCTTTCTTGCGCAGACTGGCCAAATAGGTGGCCACATCTTTGCGATCCTGCTCAGTCAGACCCTTGGCGTTGGCGTTCATGATGAACATGGTGGTGTCTGTGCGTTTGTCAGAAGCGTAATCTTCCAACTGTTTATGCAAGAAGGTATAAAACTGCCCTGCAATGCGCGGCGTACCCATATTGTCATCACCCAGACCTTCTGGGCCATGGCATGAGTTACAGGCCGGAACAGTACCTTTACCCTCGGTAAAGATCTTTTTACCATTGTTCAAATCACCATCGCCCTTGGGCCATGCCGCCGCCGCCGCCATGACAACCGTCGGCACCATTGCCGTCACAAACCCCGCCATAAGTACTGCTGCAGCCGAAATTATTATACGTCTCATTTGAAGACACCCTCCCAGTTTTTAACCATTCTATCTTGCTGGTGGTTTATTATATTGTCACCTACCAACAAGCCTTAACTTGTGAAACTAAACTTTCTTATACAGACAATTCTAACGGTGGCCAAATAACTCCCCCGCACCCTCACCCAATAGCACACCTGACCTCCCGTAACAACAAGATCAGGTACAACACATCAGGAATTGAGCTTGACTAGAAGTGCGGCGAAGCCAAAGGCGGCCGGAAACCAAATTGCGTAAATCGTAAAAACATCAGCTGTGTACATCATGCGAACCACCTCCACTTTGTTTGTAGCCACCCAATACCACAGGCCCCATAATTGATATTATTCTTAAGCTGGTTTGAACCGAGCTTGCAGATATATATCATGACCATTTTAGTAATGCAAGCACTAGCCCCATAATTCTGCAAGAGCACCTGGGTAAGACTGGGGGCGCCCCTATGTCAGTCAGGCGACGAGCCAAACTACCCCTTCCCTAGAGCGGTCGTATCATAGTATAAGATGTTCTCGGAAAAGTCCGTCAGATACGCTAAACTTATCATTAACAATGATCAATTATAAAGGGAAATCAATGATATCCAGAATTCCGGGCTACTCTTGGGGTATCCTGGCCATGCTTCTATGGGGCGCGGCAATTTTAGCCTTAGGCCTGGTACGGTTCACTCCCTATGGAATGGATGAAGGCGCGGCACGTGGGCTATTATTAAACTGGTCTATTGTCGATGCTGTGGCTAACCCGATTGTTATTTTCGGGCTTCCGGATTTCCGGGCGTTATTTTTTGTGCCGCTGGGCCTGTATTGGTCTGGCAGTATCGTGGCGGCGAAGGTTTATACGTTAATCATGGCCTTTTCAGCGATTTTGCTCTTGTATAACTGGAGCCGCCAAACTATCAGCAATGAAGCCGCATTGATTTCGAGCGCCTTGCTGGCGATCTCGCCCATTATGCTGACGCAGGCCGATGCCATTGGCGTCGGGCCTTATCTCTTGTTGGTTTTCGGCTTGGGGGTATGGCTGGACAAGACCTATCGCGCCTCGCCGCGCTCATCCGGCGGCTGGCTGTTCATGCAGTTATTGCTGGTGGGTATTTGTGTGACGCTGCACCCCATGGGGCTGGCGTATCCCCTGGCTTTATTATGGCGCTGGTACAAGGATTCATCGCAGGAGACGGTCAGCATCAACCATAGAAAGCATATTCTGGTCGGTGTGCCGATTGCGGCGCTGGTGTTGCTGGTGATACGCGAAGGCTGGGGCCTGATGCATTGGTGGAGCAATCCCTTTACTGCGTTGAGCATGATTGTTGCCGTTGATCCTTCTGAAGAACCAGGCTTGGCGGGAGGAATTATTTTCGCCGCGCTGCTGTTGGTTATTGTGGTGACAGAAAGGCGAGCGCTGCTCGGTAGCTTAATGGGTAATATGCTGCTGCTGGGGGTGCTGATTGGACTCACGGCGGCGGATGCGGCCTGGGCGCTGGTGGCGCTGGTATTGATTCTATACTATGGCATACCGCGCCTGATTGCGGTGAATCAGGCGTTCAATAAAAACAGCCTGATGGGTCAGCGCGGGTTGGTGATGGTGGTGATGATGATCGCGGCTACGGTATTTATGCTGAATCTCAAGGATTATCGGCAAGTGATACAGGACGATATTTTAAGCCCTGAGGATAAATTGATTCAACTGCTCAGCCTGGAGGCGGCAGATACCAAGCAACCTTTTCGTGCCGCCAGCCAATGGCCGGGGCGCACCATGATTGCCTGTAAACGTGACGTGCTGCCACTACCGCCACCCGCCAAAGAGGGTGAGGATTTCCTGAAAACAATCAAGGGCATTACTCATCTGATGTTTAACCCTTACCAGCCCACCTACCGCGAGTTGGGGCGCACCATTGCCCAATTGGGTGGGGCGACGCAAACACTGGCGCTACAGCAGGGCGGGGTGATCGTCAAAATACGTGAAGTGGCGGCGGCAGCAACGCCACCGGCGGCGCATGCGCCCGCCAAGGATGGCGGAAGTGTCGGAAATGCAGGAGCAACTTTCCGACCGCCCGCCAAGGATGGGGAGAGCGAAGCGAGGGGGGTTGCTGAAAACGCAGGAGCGGTTTTACAGCCGCCCGCCACTGCTACTCCGCCAGAAATACCAACAAAATAAAATGGGCTGGGCGCCGCCTGAATAAAGAGGGGCTAGCGCCCCTGAAAGGCGCCATTTTTAGTCTTAACCTTCATCTGTGGCGGCAGATCCCCCTTTAGCCAGTACTTTTTCGCGCTGATACATCAGCACTGAACCAATCCGCAATACTGTCAACACCAACAGCAAGGCACTGAGCGCGTAGAGCTCATCCGGCGTCACCTTGTGCTCGAAAAGCTTAATCATGATTTCACGCAACACAAAAACAATCGCGGCGTCGACAATAAATGTCATGCGTAAACGCTTGGTATGAAAATACTCCACCAGCGAACGCGACAGCTCGATCAGAATAAACAGCGTGAGCACATCCGAGATGATCTTGGAGTATTGCAGGGTAAGCTCTTTTTCCATGATCAAATCACCGGTATACATAAAAAGACGTATCACACCGATGATGATGCCCAAGGTAATGAACAGCAACATGAAGCCGAACACAATACCAACTACCCTGTTAAACAGTTTCATTAAATCTATATTGCCCATCTATTTCCGCCTATTAGACTCTGTTTAGTTAAATCAGGTTTGACAGCCCATACAATAAAAGGTTGAGCGCTGCCCCTGCCGCAGTTGCGCGATCGGTCGCTGACAGGAATGGCACGGCTCACTGGCGCGGCCATACACGTTAAGTTGTTGCTGAAAATACCCCGGCCTTCCTTCGCCATTATAAAAATCACGCAAAGTGGTCCCGCCCTGGGCGATGGCCGCGCTTAACACTTGTTTAATGGCGGTGGTGAGTCGCCCGTAGCGTTTCAGCGCGATGCGCCCGGCGCTGCATCCGGGATGAATGCCTGCCAGGAACAGGCTTTCACTCGCATAAATATTACCTACGCCTGTGACAATATGACTATCCATAATAAATTGCTTTACGCTGAGCGTGCGGCCACGCGAGCTTTGGTAAAGATGCGCCTCAGTAAAGTTATTATCCAGTGGTTCCGGGCCTAAATTCCGTAGCAGCGCATGCTGGAGCGGGTCATCCTCTGTCCAGACCACTGTACCAAAACGTCGTGGATCACGCAGCCGCAAGCACTGGCCGCTGGCTAATACCATATCGACATGGTCGTGTTTTTCTGCAGGAATGTTTGCGGGCAATAACCGTAAATTTCCTGACATGCCCAAATGGATAATCACCGTACCGGCGCTGCTGCGCAGTAATAAATATTTGCCGCGCCGGTCTATGGCATGAATGGTCTGCCCGGCCAGAGCGGTCGCCAACTGGGGAGACACGGGCTGACGCAAGCGGGGGTTGCGCACGATGACCTGCGTTACGCGCTGGCCTAGCGCGTGGGGAGCAATGCCACGGCGGGTGGTTTCAACTTCGGGTAGCTCGGGCATGTTTTATTGTCTGCGGCGCCGTACCCAAATCAACAAACCAGCGCCTGCCAATAACAAGGGAATGCCAAACAGGAATGTCACGGCAATAATCCCCGATGCCACGGGAGACAATGTCAGATTAAGATCGGGGGCGGTTTTGATGGGGATGGCGATCAAGGTTTCGTCACGGCTCAGCCAGTTCATGATATTCATTCCCAGGTTGAGATTGCCACCGTTGCCCAAATACGCATTCGAGAGAAAATCACCATCGCCCAGTACGACTACGCGCTGCTGAATGCGCGTTTTGTCATCGCGCCCCGTCCCATTTAAGGCGTCGCGGCTGATGCTTGCGCCCAAGGTCAATGGCCCTGCAATATCTTCCTTTTCAGTATAACGTATCTCACCGGCGAGCGGGCCGGTTTCTGCCCAGCTACGTTCGCCCGTGATGATGAATGGCTGGCTTTGCCAACCTTCGGGCGCAGTGATTTTCAAGCCACTCGCGATAGGAAAAAGTGTAATGACATTAAAGCCACGCGTGATGGCGTGATTGCCATAATCCGCCGCAAGGGCAAAGGCCGGATTGTTAATGGAATATACCTGCACGCTGGGATCAACAATCACGCCGGGCAAAAATTCCACTCCCAAAAACCGCGCAATGGGCGCCAGGCCATGTAACGAACCGGGGTCACTCAACCACAACAGGCTGCCTCCCTGCGCGAGATAACGCTGAATCAGCGTGATTTCGCCAGGCAACAAATCAAGTTGCGGGCTGGCAATGACGAGAATTGTGGTGTTGTCAGGAATTTGGCCGTGGGTTGCCAGATTCAAGGTTTGCGCCTTGAATCCTTTGGCCTCAATCTGGCGCACCCAGTCACCCAGATCATGGTTGGCGCGGCCCTGCGGATTACGTTCGCCATGGCCTTCCAGAAACACTATCCAGCGCTCACCACTGCGTAGCAGGCGTTGCAGCGCATTAGTAATGCTCTGCTCGCTGATGTCGCGGATTATTTCTTTGCGGCCTGCATAGCGCAGCACCAGTTCACCTTCGGCGCTGACGCCTTCGTCACGCACTTGATTGGGCGCTGTAGCGGGGTCTATAAATGTTAACTGAATATCGGCTTTGTGACGCTGATAGCGCGCGATCATTTCTGCGATGGATTTGCGATTACTGTCTACTGCATGCACAAAAGCGCTTACCGTGACAGGGCCTTTGGCCTGATTCAGCAATGCGACGCTGGCTGCAGAAAGGGTGTGACGACCGCTGGCCGTCCAGTCCGCTTGGTAGTCGTAGCGCGTGCTTAGCCACGCCAGCACACCGATAATGCTGATGAGCAACACTACCCACAAGGCATTTTTCAATTGCAGAAAACGGCGTGTTTTAGGTGTGGCCTTCATAAATAAGGGCATGGCTCAGGGCTGCATCCGATCGGCATTAAGGCGATGCACGCTCAGGCCAAGAAACAGGATGATCAACAGCAGATAATAAATGACATCACTGCTGTCAAACATGCCTTTGAGCAGCGTTTCATAATGACGTAACATGGATAAATAACCAAACACGCCGCCTGCTATGCCTGTTATATCAGAGGGATCATTTCCAGCGCTGTTATTGCCCGCCCAGTCGAGGAGCCATAATAGCAGGAGCACACCGAACGTACTGACTGCCGCGACTACAGGCTGCGCCGTCAAGGTTGACATAAACAATCCCACCGCCGCAAAACTGGCCAGCAACAAACCAAGCCCCAGCAATCCTGACAGCAGCATGCCGCCATCCAGCGCGCCCCCCAACAGCAAGGCTAATGGCATTAGCGTAATCAATGCCAGCATGATCAGCAGAAAGCCCATGATGCCAAGATATTTTCCCAGAATGATTTCCGTCATGGAGACTGGGGAAGAAAATAACAGGCTGATAGTTTGCGCTTTGCGCTCTTCGCTGATCAGGCGCATCGTCACTAAAGGTACTACCAGCAACAGCAAAATAGCGGCGTTACCAAACAACGGCACAATCACCAGCTCAGTCATGCCGGGCGCGCCTTCCAGCGCGGCGAGGCGCGGTTGCACCTGCAGGAAAACATCCACTTGGGCAAGAAAGATGTACGCCAGAATAAATTGCACTACTGCCAGGATAGTCCAGGCCAGCGGCGAGAGAAACAGGCTGCGCAGCTCGCGTGCGGCAATCGAAAAGATGATCATGCGGCCTCGTCCCTGGCAACATCATCTGCTTCGTGCTGTTCGGTGCGGGTGATGTCAACGAAAATCTGCTCCAGCGATACCCGCTCAGGAATTAATTCATAGAGCCGCCAACCCTGCTGTACGGCACGCGCTACCAGTGCTTCGGCGGGGTTGTGCTCTAATATATTATGGGATACATGATGGGAAGCATGATGCAGACGCACGCGGCCATCCGCCAAAAGCTCCACCGAGCCAATGCCGGGCAGTGCGGCAAGCTCGGCCAGCGGCGGCATATTATGCAACCCTACCACCATGCTCGATGAATGCATGCGCGCCTGCAGGCCGGCCAGGGTGTCACTCAACATCAACTGGCCTTTATTGATGATCTGCACGCGGTCACAGGTGGCCTGTATCTCCGGCAGAATATGTGTAGACAGGATCACGCCATGCTCTCCGCTTAATTCGCGGATCAGGGCGCGAATCTCGCGCATCTGGATGGGATCCAACCCCACCGTCGGCTCATCCAGGATCACCAGCGCAGGCATATGCACGATCGCCTGGGCAATACCCACGCGCTGCTGATACCCCTTGGAAAGATTACCAATCAGACGCTTGCCGACTTCGGTGAGTCCACAACGCTGCTTGGCGCGCTCAATGGCAATGCGTTGCTCGCCACGCGGAATACGGTGCAGGCGCGCGCAATATTGCAGGTATTCGTTAACCGTCAACTCACGATAGAGCGGCGGCTGGTCTGGCAGGTAACCCAGCGCCGCCTTGGCCTGCTTGGGCTGCTTAAGGATATCTACACCGTTAATCCACACCCGCCCGGCGCTGGGCGCCAGATTGCCGCTCAAAATCTGCATGGTAGTGGATTTTCCCGCGCCGTTAGGGCCGAGAAAACCCAACACCTCCCCCCGGCTGACTTCAAAGCTGACGTCATTCAGCGCACAGGTTTCCCCATAATAACGGTAGAGGTGTTCAACGCGAACTAGCACTTGATTGTCCATAAGTGTCATTATATTGGCTTAAGGGGTATTCTTGCCATGTTTGTTTTTCATTAAATAACTCTAGATACATTGATATGGATGATTTAACCACACTATTGCGCGACTGGATGGATGCTCTGGGCACGCCTGCTGTGCAAGTGCAACTGGGTGTTATCACGTGCGCGGGTTTGTTTGGCGCATGGTTGTACCGTTATTGGACGCAACGACTCGCCACGCTCTCGGCAACCTCTCCCGATCACTGGTTGCGTGATTTCTTTTTACGCGGGTTATCGCGGATTATTTTCCCCTTTGGCATGTTCCTGTTCATGGCGGTGGGCCGCGTTATCCTGCGCAAAGCGCGCATGGATGTCGAACTACTGGATAGCGTGATGCCCCTGGCGCTCTCCTGGGCGGCAATCCGTCTCGCGGTATTTATTTTACGCACCAGCTTTAATCCCACCCGCACACTTAAAGCATGGGAAGGCATTATCAGCACCACGCTGTGGGTGGCTGTCGCATTGCATTTATTGGGATGGTTGCCGGATATTTTGAATGCGATGGATGAAATTGCATTCCACGCCGGCAAAGTCCACATTTCGCTACTTGCTGTCACCAAATTAGTGCTGGCGGTCGCCAGTCTGTTGATATTGGCGCTGTGGCTGTCTAATTTTATCGAGAAACGCCTGGCGGGCGCCAGTGATATGGACGCAGGTATGCGCATCGGCATTGCCAAGTTCAGCCGCTTCCTGCTGCTGACCTTTGCCCTGCTGCTCTCGCTGTATAGCGCCGGTATCGACTTAACGGCACTTGCCGTTTTCGGCGGAGCTTTAGGCGTGGGGCTAGGCTTTGGCTTGCAGCGCATCGCCAGTAATTTTATCAGCGGTTTTATTCTGGTGATGGACCGTTCGATTCGGCCGGGTGATGTTATTACCACCGGCAACACTTATGGCTGGGTACAGGAAATGCGCGCCCGCTACGTCGTCGTGCATACGCGTGATGGCTCTGACACCCTCATCCCCAATGAGAAATTAATCACCTCGGATGTGATTAACTGGAGCTATGCAAATCCCAACATGAGCATTTCATTGGCCCTGCGCATCAGCTATCAGGATGACCCGGAGCGCGCCATACAGATCATGCTCGATATTGCCCGCAAGCATGCTCGCGTGCTCAGTGATCCTGCGCCAAGCTGCATTTTGAAAGAATTTGGTGAGGCTGGGATTACGCTAGAAATGACCGTGTGGATCAATGATCCCGAAGCCGGAATCACCAACGTACGCTCCGATCTGTATCTTGCGATCTGGAAAGCGTTCAAGCAACACGCCATTACGATTCCCCATACCCTCCCGCCTGCTCCACCAGCACCAGCGCCGGAAATATAAACCCAAAAAATCCCACGCCGAGTCAGCGCAGAAACGAAGCCAGATTTCTCCCGGCAACTGCTCCTGCGTTGCTCTACCTTCCGCCATCCATGGCGGTCGCCTTCGGTCGAAATGACAGTGAGGCTGTCATCCCGAACGAAGAGAGGGATCTTGGTTTTTGAACGAACTTTCACTGATGTCAGGAATGCGTTTCTCTACGGGAAAACCCTGATTCCTCCTCACATAATCCCTGATGTATGGGATGAAATACCCAATAGCCGCGATGTAAATAATTTGTAACAATTTTGTCACATATGTCACGAAGCCGTAATGTTGAAGTGGTTTAAGCAGCGAAGCCCAGATATTTTGATGGCTATTTATTCATTAAACTCTGGTTAATGAACTTCAGCAGCGTGATGTGTGAAACATAGTGTATAGCCTGAAAAAAATAATGGGAACTGTTGACATTATCAATAATTGGGATTAAATTCCCATATAACAAGGATTGAACAGGGTCAACCACCTTACCGGCTTATAGCCGGGGCATAGCAGCGGGGGTGATCACGCTCACCATCTGGTTGGGGTTGCCTGAACTCAATACGCAGGCACGCCTGGCTTTCATCACGGAGGATACTATCATGAAGATCCTGCATTATTCTCATGACAGCCTGGGGCTGGGACACATCCGGCGTACACTTGCCATCGTTCGCCAGCTCGCGCATGACCTGCCGGGCATCGGGCAACTGGTGCTTACCGGATCAATGCAGTTTGGCGCCTACGAATGGCCGCCGCACGTGGATTGCGTGAAGCTGCCGACCCTTCGTAAAAAAACCAACGGCGAATATCACTCACCCTATTTACATGGGTCGCTGGAAGCCGTTTCCACCCTGCGCGAGAGCATCATTCTGAGCACGATTAACTATTTCAATCCAGACCTTGTGCTTGTGGACAAGGCCCCGGCGGGCCTGAACGGCGAAATGATGCGCGCCCTGCATCGTCTCAAACAGGAACGCCCCCAGACGTTGCTGGTTCTGGGCATGCGCGACATTGAGGATGACTCCCAGACCACGCGCCGGGATTGGACACGCGGTAACATATATCCATTGCTGGAGAACATTTACGACGCCATTCTGCTCTACGGCGCGCGCGAGCTTTTCGATCCCGTGACCGAATACCATCTCTCGCCGACAATCGCCGACAAGATGCACCCGTGCGGCTATGTCTTCGGTGCCGGTGAGCGTGTGGTGGCGACGGAGTGCCTTCGCGAGAAACTCGGGCTACAGACGGAGCGCCTGGTGTTGGTGACAGCCGGTGGCGGCGCCGATGGATTTCAGGTCATCAAGACTTACCTTGAGATGCTGGCGAGCCGGCCGACACCCGCCCCTTTTCATTCCCTGATCGTTGCCGGCCCGCAGATGGCGGCTGCGGAATACAAGGTGCTGGAACAATGTGCCGCAGCGGTTGCCTCTCCGCTCACACTGAAACTCTTCACCCCCCATTTGTCGAACTACCTGCGCATCGCCGATCTGGTAATCACCATGGGCGGCTACAACACCGTGATGGAGATTTTGGGACACGGTCGATGCTCGATTATCGTGCCGCGCGTAAGCCCCCGCCGCGAGCAACTGATCCGTGCTGAACGCCTGGCGGCACGGAATCTGGTTCGCATGATCCACCCTGACGAGTTGACACCCGCACGCCTCCTGGCCGAAATGGACGCCGCCCTGGAACACAGTGATCGCGTCGATCCTGCCGGGATGGGCCTGCGCATGGACGGTGCGGAGAAGGCGAGTCGCATTCTCGCCGCGCTACTGGACACCCATGCCCACACGATGACCCACACGACAAAGGTCACACCACCTGTCCGCGCTGAGGCAATGTGCTCCAGCCAAAATTCTTCCGCAGCACCCGCCGGGGAGCGGCGCAAAAACCATAGCCAACGGCGCAAGGACCGAACTGTTCGGGACACATCCAATGGGTAAGCCATTCCACGTCGGTTATGTCCTCAAGCGCTATCCGCGTCTCTCGGAAACCTTCATTGTCACCGAGATGCTTGAATTGCGGCGCCTCGGCGTGACGGTTACGATCCTGGCACAGAGAGATGCAGGCGAAACGCTGGTGCATGAAAAGACGCGCCAACTCGATGCGCCGATCTATTACCTGCCGCGCGTTTCCAGCCAGGAATGGCCGTTTCGCTATCACAAGGACGGGGTCAGCCCTGCGACTACCCTCGAGAGTGGCGGCGCCAATAGCGACGAGAGCAGCGGGCGCACCATGCTCGAGGCCGCCCTACTCGCGCCGCTGGTCGAGCGGCTTGGTATCGATCATCTGCACGCACACTTCGCCACCTGGGCGAGCGAGATGGCCTGCCACGTCAGTGCGCTTACCGGCATCCCTTTCAGCTTTACCGCGCACGCCAAGGACATCTTTCACAACGATGTTAACAAACAGCAGTTGGCATGGAGGATGGCGCGGGCGAAACTCGTTATTACCGTGAGCGATTTCAACAAGGCCTACCTCAATGATCTGCTCGCCGTCTCCGGCAAAACCGGCCGGATCGAGCGCCTGTATAACGGCATCGATCTCGATTTGTTCGCACGGCAGGCACGCCACCCGGAGCCGGGGTTAATTGTCGGCATCGGACGTCTCGTGGAAAAAAAGGGTTTCGACTATCTCATTGATGCCTGCCGTCTGTTGAAGCAGGAAGGTCGGCAGTTCCGCTGCGTCATCGCCGGCGACGGCGAACAACGCGCCGCGCTCGCGGCGCGTATCAGCGAACACGGACTGGATAACGAGATCACGCTTGCCGGCGCCATGAGCCAGACCGAAGTGATCGCCTTGCTCAAACGCGCAACGGTGTTCGTTCTGCCATGCGTCGTGGGACGGGACGGCAACCGCGACGGCCTGCCGACTGTACTGCTTGAGGCGATGACCCTCGAAGTGCCTGTGGTTTCCACCCGCGTTACTGGCATCCCGGAAATCGTTGATCATGGGCAAACCGGCCTGCTGGTAGAGGAAAGGGACGCTACGGGACTGGCTGCGGCGCTTGCCGAATTACTCCAGGCACCAACGCTACGGCGACAACTCGGCGCCCGGGCACGGGAGAAAGTTGCGCGCCAGTTCAACACGGCCGAAAACGTAAAACAGCTCAGAGAGCATTTTATCGTGAGCAGTGGAAGTTAGAACCTGTTTAGAATCTCGATCAAGGGATGCAGCGCAAGGCAAAAGTAACCGAAAAAGCGGAGCATACACGAAGTATGTGAGCATTTTGAGGTTACTTTTAACGCCGCGATGCGCCCTTCAGCGAGATTCTAAATAGGTTCTATAGGAATTTTGGGCTCACCCTATGCGCATGCTCGCGTTTCCGGAATATTTTATTCCGCCCTTTTCCGCAGGGGAGCAGACACTAACCACGGTCGACCGGGTATGTTTGTTATGGTATGGTATTGTCTGGTCAATGAGCTTCATTATCTGGCTCACCTGCTGCAACGCGACCTTGCCCTGCTGCCTGTTTTCGATCAGGTCAATCTTTGACAACCGCGAGTAGCCGTGCGCCATGAACAGTAATAATCAGCATTCACGTCAAGATATGAAGATCCTGTATCTGTGCAGCGATCTGGGTATTCCTGTGCTCGGACGTAAGGGCGCTGCGGTGCATGTGCGCGTCCTGAGTGAGGCGTTACAGCGCGCCGGGCATACGGTGGTGCTCGCGGCGCCATCGTTGAACAAAGACCCGTGGGAAATTCCGCAGCAGATAAATGCTGCGCTGATGCATCTGCCGCCGTCACCCGAAGTGGCGCAGGCCGTACTCGGGTTAACGGAATTCAACGAATCGCTCGAGGTTGAAAACTCGCTGCCTGGCGAGTTGCGGCGCATTCTTTACAACCAGCAACTGGCGGCACAGCTCGAACGCCGCTTCCGCAACCACGCGCCGGATTTCATCCTTGAACGCGCGTCGCTGTACGCCACGGCAGGTGTGCGCGTCGCACGTGCGCTTAATATTCCCTTGATTGTCGAACTCAACACGCCGCTGGCGCTCGAGCAATCCGCCTATCGCACCACGGGCCTGGGCGAGCTGGCCGCCCAGGCCGAGTGTTGGGCGCTGACACACGCCGATGCGGTATTCGCTGTTTCGGATCCGTTGCGCGATTATGTGCTGTCCCTCGGGGTCGCGTCCGAACGCGTACACGTGCTGCCGAACGGCGTTGATACGGCGCTGTTTTATCCCGCCCCCCGCAACCCCGAACTGCGCGCGCGGCTCAATCTTGGCGATGGACCGGTGCTCGGCTTCGTCGGCGGGCTGCGGCCGTGGCACGGCGTTCAGGCCTTGCCGCTGCTGGTGGAGCGATTGGCGCCACGCTATCCACACTTGCGCCTGGTTATCGTGGGCGAAGGGCCGATGCGGGCCGAATTGGATGCCGCCTTCCGGGCGCGCCGCATCCAGGAGCATGTGATCTTCACCGGTTCACTCCCGCACGACGAGGTGAGTGAACTGATTCGCCAATTTGATGTGGCGCTCGCGCCTTATCCCGTACTTGATCATGTGTTCTATTTCTCGCCCCTCAAACTGTTTGAGTACATGGCCTGCGGCGTGCCAGTGGTCGCGGCGGCCGTGGGCCAGATTGCCGAGGTGGTGCGCGATGGCGATACTGGCCTGCTCCACCCGCCCGGCGATCTTGATGCGCTCGCCGCCGCATGCGCGCGACTCCTCGCCGACCCTGCGCTCCGCCAGCGCCTGGGAGAAACGGCGGCGGCAGAGGTTCACTCCAACTACACCTGGACGCGGAATGCCACGCGCATCGTCGAACTGGCGCGCACGTTGATCGCACACCGCGCGGGCGGATGATAACGATGCAGCATCCTTCCATTACGGTTGTCGATCCATTCGGCATTGCGGCAGATGTGAAGCTGCCGCAGGCGCGCCTCGCGCTCGATCCGACCGAGGTCGAGCCGCAACTTGAGCGGCTTTCGCGCTTAGCAGGAAAAGGCGGGCGCGTGCGGTTGCTGGCCATCCGCGTGATCCGCTACAAGCCGGGGCGGCGTTGCATGCTCGAATACGACGTGGCGGTGCCGACGGCCACTGGCGCACGGGAACTTACGCTCATCGGCAAGATGCGCGCGCGGCACCATGCCCGAGTCCCCTGCCGCCTGCTCGATACTCTGTGGAACACGGGTTTTGACGCGAACAGCAACGACGGCATTTCGGTACCCGAGCCTGCGGGGGTGATCAGCCGGTTCAATCTGTGGTTGCAGCATAAAGTTCCAGGGCGTCCACTGGGGGATCTGCTTTCAGGTTCCGAGGGTACAGCGCTGGCGCGGCGTGTTGTCGACGCCGTTCACAAGCTGCATATTGCGGGCGTTCCGACCGAACGGCGTCATACGCTGGCGGATGAGTTGCGAATCCTGCACGAACGTCTGCCCCGGGTGGCGCAGGAGCACCCCGGCTGGAGCCAACGCCTCGAGCACCTGCTGGCGGCCTGCGACCGACTCGGCGCCGACTTGCCACCGCCTGTAGAGCACGGTATCCATCGCGATTTTTACGCCGACCAGGTTATCGTTGACGGCGAGCGGCTGTATCTCCTCGATTTTGATCTCTATTGCGCCGGTGATCCAGCACTCGATATCGGTAACTTCGCTGGCCATATCATTGAGCAGCGCCTACGCCTGTCGGGAGACTCCTTAGCCCTCGCGGAATGCGAACAAGCCCTGGTCGAGCGCTTTGTGGAACTGGCTGGCCCGGCGTCGCGGCACGCGGTGGCTGTATATACCACCCTGACGCTGGTGCGGCATATTTACTTAAGCACATTGTTTCCTGAAAGGCGCGTGTTGACCGGCAAGCTGCTTGAACTGTGCGAGCAGCGACTGAGCCCGTGGCTCTGCGGAAGACCCTGAACATGAAAAAACGGGACCGGTTGACTCGCATAGTACTTTCGCACCTTGGACGCATGAAAGGCGGTCTGGCGCTCGCGGCGGTGTGCACGCTGGGTGTCGTGGCTCTTGATCTGCTCGCTCCCTGGCCCCTAAAAATACTGTTCGATCACATCCTGCTCGAGAAACCCCTGGGTTCCGCACTCTCGTTTCTTGATGGCGTGCTGGCGCGCGGGCCGCTCGTCGCGCTCGCCACGCTCGCGGCAATGATCGTGCTGATCGCGCTCGGCAAGGCCGCGTTCCTGTATTTCCAGGTCTTTCAGACTTCGCGCATAGGCTATCAGTTGGTGTTCGAGTTGCGCCGGGAACTGTTTCAGCACTTGCAGGGCCTATCGCTGTCGTATCACAACCGCGCCCGCGCCGGGGACCTGCTTAACCGCATCACCAGCGACACCCACAACCTGCGGGACACTTTCACCGAATCCGCACTCGCCTTCGGCACCCACCTGCTCACCATCGTGGGCATGCTCGTGGTGATGTTCGCGCTCAATTGGCGGCTGGCGCTGATCGCGGCCGTGACGTTTCCCCTGCTGCTCGTGGTGCTGATATTGTTCTATGCGCGCGTCAAGGCCACGATGAAAAAACAGCGGCGACGGGAAGGCAAGATCGCCGCGCGCCTCGGCGAGGTGTTCGCCACTGTGCCACTGGTGCGCGCCTTCGGGCGCGAGCGCTATGAAATCGCGCAGTTCGAGACGCAAAGCACCAAGCATCTGGAGGAAGGCATTCGCGCGCTGCGGCTCGAAGCGGCGGCGATACGCGCTACCGAAATCATCAGCGCCTTTGGCCTCGGCGCGACCGTGTTCTATGGCGCATTGCAGGTGCTCGCGGAGCGCATGACACCCGGCGATCTGCTGGTGTTCTCGGCCTATGTCTCGCGCATGTATAGCCCGATACGTCAAGTCGCCAAGCTGTTGCTCAAATTTAACAAGGCGGCGGTCAGTGCGGAACGCCTGCGCGAGATCCTCAACGAAGAGCCCGAGATACCCGACCGGCCGGATGCAATCGAGGCGCACGACCTCAAGGGCGAGATCCGCTTCGATGGCATCTCGTTCGGTTATGGTGAAGGGGACAAGACATTAAATGACATCAGTTTCAGCATCGCCCCAGGGCAACGGCTGGTGCTGGTCGGCGCCTCCGGCGCTGGCAAATCAACCCTCGTCAATCTACTGCTGCGCCTGTATGAGCCCACCAGCGGTGCTATTTTCGTGGACGGCCACGACATCCGCGACTATCGGCGCGAATCCCTCCGGCGCGAGATCGGAATCGTGTTGCAGGACAACGTGCTGTTCGGCGCCAGCGTCCGCGAGAACATCGCTTACGGCAAGCTCCACGCCACGCCGGAAGAAGTCGAGGCGGCGGCGCGCGCCGCCCATGCGCACGAGTTTATCGCGGCCCTGCCTGAAGGTTACGACACCCTCGTGGGGGAACGCGGCGCGACTCTTTCCGGTGGGCAGCGCCAGCGCATCGGGCTGGCGCGCGCCCTGATCAAGCGCCCGTCAATCCTGATCCTCGACGAGCCCACCTCGGCTCTCGATGCCAGTTCCGAGGCGCTGATCCAGGAGGTGATTGAGCGTCTGCAGCAAGGCAAGACCACAATCCTGATCGCGCACCACTTTCGCTATATCAAGCATACCGATCATGTTCTCGTGCTCAAGCAGGGCATTATCGCGGAACAAGGGAAGGCGCGGGAACTGATGGCGATGAAGGGTCATTATTACGATCTGTATGTGCATCAGGAATCTGATGCGCGCACCCGGCGATGAGCCGTCATACAGCCATCAGCTTCATGCTTTCCGGAATCCTCGCCTTGGCGCCGCTGGGGGCTCGGGCCGAAGCGCCCCCAGGGCCGACGATCCCGGAAGGCGCGCCTGAAACCCAGGTCACGGACGTCGATACCGCTGTCCTGCCGCCGCTGCCTTTTCATCCCGCACCATGGTTATCCATGGGCGCGATGGTCAAACTCACTCTGGCAAGCGGCGAGAACGTCAGTATCGCGGGTTCAGCGCCGCCCCGCCAGCGGTCATCCGAAGCGGTGTTAACCACGGCGGCCAGCGTTTCCCTGGCGCCGAACCTAGGGATCTTTACTGCGGCCGAGCTGGTACGTGACAAGAGAACGGGGCGGTCGCTGGACACAAATGCTGAGATCACGGTCGCCTACCTGCTTTGGAACCGGATGTTCTCATCTCCGTTCACCCTGCAGTTGGGACGCCAGCGTTTCGCCGACGAGCGTCAGTGGTTGTTCGACGAAAATCTCGACGGCGTGCGCGTGCAGGGGAAGTTCGGCCGTCTGGTGGGTGAAATTTCCGGCAGCACCTATCTGAACCCAAAAAGCGACAGCCAAGAGATGGAGAATTACCTGTTGCGCGCCGATTTTCACTTTACCCCCCAGGATCGTCTCGGCGTGTACGCGTTTCATCGCAAAGACCCGCTCAGCGAAAACAATGATCGTACCTATCTGGGAGTGAACGGCGCGGCGCGGGTATCCGGGCACAAACTCTGGCTCGATGCGGCCTTACTCTCTGGCGATAATGGCGCGCGTCAGCGCCAAAGCTTCGGCGCTGACGCAGGCATAACATTGCGCTTCGGTGCTGATCGGCAATGGGCTGTTACCCTGGCCCATGCCGTGGGCTCGGGGGATGGCAACCGGGACGATAACCTCGACAAAACTTTTCGCCAGACGAACCTGCACGACAATGAGGCGCGGTTCAACGGTGTAACGAGATTCAAATATTACGGTGTCGTCACCGATCCCGAACTAAGCAATCTCCGCATCGCCACGGCCGGCATCGGGCTGAACCCAAATCGGCAGTATTCCATCGATCTGGTGTATCACGCCTACGAACAGATCGTCGAGAACGACCGGTTCCGTTCGGAAGTAATCCAGGATCCCAATGGAGAACAGCGACGACTGGGCGCAGAGATCGATCTTATCTTCGGTGCGCGCGTGGGCAAATATTTCCGTATCCATGGGACGGTCGGGGTGTTCCAGCCCGGAGCCGCGTTTGACGACACCCGTCGGGTGGTCTTTGGCGAGATCGAACTGCGATTGGCAGCGTCCCCACCAAAGCCCGCAAAAGCGGTTAAACCGGTCACAAAATAAGGCGCAACCCCATCAATGTTGTCATTTCGACCGAAGGCGACCGCCATGGATGGCGGAAGGTAGAGCAACGCGCCGGGCAGGATGCCCAAGTGCGGTGGGCGCAGGGATGCGCAAGAACCGCCCGGAGCAGTTGCCGGGAGAAATCTTAAGATTCCTCGCTGCGCTCGGAATGACATGGTTTATGTAACCTGTCCCAAGTTTATTAAGCGAACAGTATTGAGGCGCAACCCGGTGCGCCATTACTCGCCGAAGTGACATCCGCTCTGCCGTTTCTAATGGAAAACATGACATCAGCAATGAGTTTTCTACAGGAAAACCCTGATCTCCCTCCCCACAATCCCTGACATATGGGATGAAATACCCAATAGGCGCGGCGTAAATAATTTGTAACAATTGTGTCACATATGTCACGAAGCCGTAATATTGAAGTGGTTTAAGCAGCAAAACCCAGATGTTTTGATGGACATTCATTCATTAAACTCTGGTCAATGAACTTCAGCAGCGTGATGTGTGAAACATAAGTGTCATAAAGCGCCATGGAGAGGTAATCAACATGATCATGCCTCAAGGAGTGAGCACCTTGCCAGCCACGGGGCACCCCGGCTGGCCCTTTAAGCAACATTACCGGCTCATAGCCGTGAGTGTAGCAGCGGTGGTGGTCACGCTCGCCATCTGGTTCGGGTTGCCGGAACTCAATACGCAGGCACGCCTGGCTTTCATTACTTTCAGCCTGGCGCTTATTGGATGGTGTTTCACCACGATCAATGACACCTACATCGCATTGGTGGCGGCGATAATTCCCAGCGTAATAGGTACTGGCGCGCCCAACGAATTTTTCGAGGCATTGGGTGACTCCATGATCTGGTTGCTGTTCGCGGCATTCATCATCGCCGCAGCGGTAAGTGCGTCCGGCCTCTCGCGCCGTTTGACGATGGCGGTGGTCAGTCGGGCGCACTCTGTAAATCAATTGTTTTATGCGTTGACCGCCGCGATTATCGCCACAGCTTTTGTCATTCCTTCCACATCCGGCCGCGCGGCGCTGATGTTGCCGATTTTCATTGCGCTGAGCACCACCATCAATGATGCGCGCATCACCAAAGCGTTGGCGCTGCTTTTCCCCACAGTGATCTTGTTGTCGGCGGTTGCGTCACTGATTGGTGCGGGCGCGCATCTGGTGACCGCCGATCTGCTGCTGCACATGACGGGACAGCGTATTGGCTTTTGGGAATGGATGGTATGGGGGCTACCGTTTGCGCTGGTGAGTTGTTTTGTTTCGACGTGGTTAATCCTGCGCCTGTTCCTGAACAAGGAAGAACAGCATAAGCCCGTGCAATTCAGCGTGGCGCAAATTGAAAAGGGCGACGATAGTTCTGATCCCAAGGCGTTTTCCAGGCAAGAGCGCTACATGTTAATACTGGTGGTGGCCCTGGTCACCTTGTGGGCCACGGAACCATTACACGGCGTCAACAATACCATGGTCGCCATCGTCGGAGCCTTGCTGGCGACGGCGCCAAAATTTGGCGTGTTTTCGTTCATGGAGGCCGTCAAGAAAGTTGAGTGGAGCTTGCTGATTTTCCTGGCGGCGACCATGGAGATAGGCGAGTCCTTGATTGAGTCAGGTGGCGCCAAGTGGTTGGCGGATCACTTGTTCGAGATGTTGCAGGGTGGAGCCGCAACCTCTGCATGGCTTGTGGTTTCTGTTGTCGCGGCGGTTTCGTTGCTCTCGCATTTGCTCATTAATTCGCGCACTGCGCGTTCCTCAGTGCTGGTTCCGCTGGTGATTTTGCTGGGCCTGTCGCTGGGGTTTCAACCGGCGGGGCTGGCGTTCCTCTCCACTGCGGCAGCCGGTTTTTGTCTGACGTTGATGGTCAGCGCCAAACCCGTCGCCATGTTTGGCCAGATCGAGGCGTCCACCTATACCGCGCAGGATCTGTTGCGTTTGAGCGCTGTGCTGTTGCCGATACATTTTGTATTGCTCGTGGTATTCGCCTTTTTTGTCTGGCCTTATCTGGGGTTGGAGTTTCTGCCTGACCCGACTGCAGTTCATCAGACACCGACGTGGACGGAATGGCAACCTTCACCCGCACAGACGTCGACGGTCGCTGTTGCTATGCAGGGTAAATAAAACCCGTAGCAAGCAAGCTGCGGGGTATTTCTCTGTCATTCCGAGCACCGCGAGGAATCTTAAGCAAGATCCCTCACTGCGCCTGAAATGATAAGGGCGATGACAATAAACCAAGCTACGGGGAAAGCGTAGCGAGGAACCCAAACCCAAAGAGATTGATCAAGGAGAATGTATTTATGAAATTAAATGTATTGATAGCACCATCTGGATTTAAAGAGAGCCTGGGCGCCGATGAGGTGACGGACTGCATCGCCGCTGGCGTGCTGCGGGTGTTGCCCGAAGCCAGGATCATGAAAGCCCCGCTGGTGGATGGCGGCGAGGGTTTTACCAAGGCGTTGGTCGCGGCTACGGGCGGGACATTGCACGATATCGTAGTCACGGGGCCGGTCGGCGAGCCTGTGCAATCGCACTTTGGTTTTCTCGGCGGGAAGGGGCCTAAAACCGCCGTGCTGGAAATGGCCGCCGCCGCTGGGTTACGCCTGGTGCCGCGCGAGTGCCGCGATCCTTTGATCACCACCACCTTTGGTGTGGGCGAGTTGATCAAGGCCGCGCTTGATGCCGGCGCGGAACGCGTGCTGATCGGCTGCGGGGACTCCGGCACCAACGACGGCGGCGCAGGCATGGCGCAGGCGCTAGGCATACGCCTGCTGGACAATGCCGGCAAGGAGATTGGCCGGGGCGGCGGGGCGCTGGACAGACTGGCGCGGATTGATCTCTCGGGTCGTGATCCGCGTATTGCTCACGTACACATCGACGTAGCGTGTAACTGGCACAACGTGTTGTGTGGTCCGAATGGAGTGGCGCGCGTATTCGGCCCGCAAAAAGGCGCCTCGCCGCAGACCGTCGAACGGCTCGCTGCGGCGCTTGACCGTTATGCCGGGGTGCTCAAGGACGCGACAGGGATTGATGTGCGCGGTATGCCGGGTGGCGGCGCTTCCGGAGGTCTGGGGGCGGGATTATGTGCTTTGCTCGGCGCGCGGTTGCACTCACGTTATGAGATTGTGATGCAATACCTGGAACTGGATAGCCTGCTGGCCCAGGCCGATGTGGTATTCACCGCAGAGGGAGCGATTGATTTTCAAACCCCGCGTGGAAAAATTCCCGCCGAGGTCGCGCGTCGCGCCAAGAAATACGGATTGCCGGTAATTACCCTGGCGGGGACTATCGGCAAAAATGCCTGTGTCAATCTGGAGTGCGGTATTGATGCCTATACGAGCATAGTGGAGGGTCCCTGCACCCTTGCCGAGGCCATTGAAAATGCCCCACGTCTCCTTGAGGAAACGGCGGAATATGTCATGCGCATGGTTCTGATAGGTGCGCGCCTGGAGTCCGCACCGCGATTGCCACAGGCATTTTTGCCGCGCGGTGCTGTGGTGGTGGGCCAGCGGGCAATGGTGTAAAATCGGTAATGCCTGTACTCGCCCCCGCATTTCCGCGAGATCATGGGCAGAGGCCGAGAGATTGGCGTGAAACGGAGGAATAAACGCATGAATGCAGCCGTCGTCGACAACAAAGAATCCCAGAGACATCTGAGCTTTATCCACATGATTGCGGAAGCCAGTGGCGTGCCGGATGAAGAAGTGGAACAGATTTATAATGCGGAATTGGAAAAGCTGAAGAAGGGAGCGCGGCTGAGCACCTTTCTTCCGGTGCTTGCGGGCAGCAGGACAAAGGAAATCCTGCGGCATATGCAGCACGGCTCGCTTCGTAACTTGCTATGAAAGCTTGCGCTCCTGCATGAAAAATGCGGGGGAGAGGCCGTGTTACGGGATCTTTACGATGTGTGTCATTTCGACCGAAGGCGACCGCCATGGATGGCGGAAGGTAGAGCAACGCAGGAGCAGTTGCCGGGAGAAATCTTTTGCGTAGGATTTCTCCCTTCGGTCGAAATGACAATACCTGCGGAATAGACAATACCGCGAAATGAAATTAACCCACTTTCAATACCGGAGATGATGGGATCAGATGCTTTATCGTTTGCGCGATTTCCGCACTTTCCAGTTGCGCCAGCGTCAATACGGGCAATCCTGTCGCAGCATGGGTCTCGCGTACCGCCAGGGGAGACAGTGTCAACAAACCACTGACACCGATCACCGGCGCCTGGTGTTGCCGCAGCCACTCCACTCCGGCCGCTCCGCCCATTGCATCGCTGGCAGCGAAAAGCACGCCGTCGATGTTCGCCAGGAAACTGTGGGAGCGCATCAATTGGCTGGTTTCCTGCTGAAACAGGCCATCGGCAATTTCCAGAACAATGGCGTCCATGCCGTGATGCCCGAGTTCGTGAATGAGCTGGCTGGCAATCCGTTCCACTTTATCGTTGGGCTGCAGATAAGTAGAGGGAACGCCTGCGTCAAGGAAATCGAGTACCCGCGTGGCGCCGGCATCACGCATCAACCAGGTATCTCTGCCAGAACCGGTGCCAGTGACCTTGGCGGCCCCTACTTTAAGACCGGCGCGAACCAGTCCCTTGATGAGATAGGCGGCCGTAGTGGTCTTGCCAGCGTTCATGGCCGTGCCGGCGACCACGATGGTAAGCGGAGAGTTAGCGTGGTAGACGCCTCGGGGTAAGGTCCAGTCAGACAGGTTGAGCACCTGACGATTGCGGTCAGCGATCAAACCCAGGGGAGTAATGGCAGTGGGGTTGCCAGTCTTGCCGTAACGATGCACAACCTGGGCAGCGATGCCGCCGGAAGCGGCCAGATGGCACGGGCCGAGATGATCAGGCACCATCGCCTCGTACTGATCGGGGGCATAACGATTGCCGTAGACGACGACAATGAGATCTCCGGCAAAAAGCTGGGAACGGCGACCATCAATAAGTTCCAAGCATTTGTGCTGACCCACCGTGTCGACCCGCGCCAGCACCAGATCACCGGAGCGGGGAACGCTATCGGAGCGTAGGGTCATCATTGCCTCACGGGGCACGCGGCGTGTGCTGTAGGCGCTTTTGATTGAGGTGTTGTCTTTAGGGAATAACCGTGTAATGTCATTGTGTTCCATGTTTGCTTCCTCCATGTTAGCGCGCCAGCGGCGCTATGTTGATGACTGTGTTTATTTCAGATTACTGCTGAAGGCGCCCCGCATGCAGGCGGGGCCACCGCAAAGTACTTCAACGAACGGGCGCTGCACCGCCCCGTGTCATGTCACATTACAGCCCCGCGCACTGATCTTCCTTGCTCGGCGACTGGTTGCCGCTGCCAGTAGGTGCGGGGATGTTTTCCTTGCACTGCATATTGCCGTTCATGCGGTTGTTGATAAAGCTCGCGCCGCCCGTGTTCTGGAAAGCCTGCAGGTTGCCGCCGATGACGTTGCCAGTAGCGGAAATGGCAGCAGTGTTGGACTCAAACTGCAAGTCGCCCTTGATGCGGGCGCGGTCGATGCTGGCCGTACCTCCCTGCACGAGCTGCACCGAACCGCCCACGGTGGAGAAACCACCCACGCGGACGGAGGCGGCGCCCTCGGCCTGTAGATTGCCGTTGATCGAGACGCTGGTAGCCTGCAGGCTGGCGCCATTGCCGACGACCACGCTGCCATTCATGCGCGTGCGATCAAGCACGCAACTCGCGCCGTCAGGCACGAACACATTGTCCAGCGAAACCGGGCCCACCACGCCTGTGCAGCGGAACTCCTCGGCCAGGGTCGGGGTGGCAAACAGCGTTGCGCCGGTGGCGAGGACGCCGATCAGAAATGCTCTTGGAAATGCTTTTGCTTTCATGTCTGTAACTCCTATGGGTTCAAAGGTAGAATCCGTGCCATGCTTATCCGGTTGTCTTCCGACCTGCCAGCATGATAAGTAACCACATCTGGAACTGACCGGCTAAGCATGGAATGTACTGTAGATACTTTTCGCCACGAGGGTAATTGGGACGTATCCGCAGCAGCATCAGGGTTTACCTTTATAGCGCAGTACCATCTCCACCAGCTTTGACAAGGTGCTGGCCTGCATTTTTTCCATGATTTTGGCGCGGTGCACTTCAACGGTTTTGATGCTGATGTTGAGGTTGGCGGCAATCTGCTTGTTGAGTTGGCCTGCCACGACATGCTCCATCACCTCGTGTTCCCTGGGCGTGAGCAAAGCAATGCGGGCGGCGATGATTTCGTGTTCGGTGTTGCTGAGGCGCATTTCGGCATCGATATCGAGCGCTTGCTGGATGCGGTCGAGCAATACCTGATCGCTGAAGGGCTTTTCGATGAAATCAACGGCTCCGGTTTTCATCGCCCGCACCGCCATTGCAACATCCCCATGGCCGGTAATGACGATAATCGGGATAGGGGCATGGTTAATGGCGAGTTTTTCTTGCAACTCCAGGCCGCTCATGCCCGGCATGCGCACATCCACCACCAGACAACCCGGCCTGGCGGCGTCGTAATTGGCGAGAAATTCTGCTGCTGATGAGTAGGTCTCGACGTGCAATCCTATCGATTCGACCAGCCAGCGCAATGAGCTGCGCATGGCCGGATCATCGTCGACGATAAAGACGGTGGGTTTATGATGCATGAGGTATGCCCTCCTGTGCTCCCTGTGCCAGGGGGAGTTTTATACGGAATGTCAGGCCACCGCCCTGATTGGGGCCCTGATTATGTGTGGCCCAAAGATGGCCACCGTGAGATTCAATGATCGATCTGGAAATGGCCAGCCCCATGCCCATCCCTTCCGGCTTGGTGGTGAAGAAAGCGTCGAAGATGCGTTGCAGATCCTCTTCAGAAAGGCCAGGGCCGGTGTCACGCACAGCGATTTCGGCATAATGTTCGTCGATACGCGATTGGGAAATCTCGATCTCGCGGCGGGTGGAGTTGCTACCGGCAATGGCTTCGATGGCGTTGATAATGAGATTCCATAGCACCTGATTGATCTGGATTCTGTCGACAACGACTGGCAAGGTTGCGCTGGAGAGCGCCGACCTGAGCATGATATTGTGTTGTCTTGCTTCAAAATCGGCTATCAGCGTTACATCGTGAATGATATGGTTGATATTGGTAAGGACCCGCTCCGATTCTACTCCACGCGAAAAATTGCGGATGCGGCGCACAATTTTTGCCGCTCTTTCCGCCTGCGCGCCGATCTGTTCCAGCACATCTTTCAATGCGGATTTGTCGATGTCCCCCGCTGCTACCAGGCGTCGTTCGCATCCCCGCGTGTAATTGATAATGACGGAGAGCGGATTATTGATTTCATGCGCAATACTGGTGGCGATCTCGCTGACTGTACTGAGGCGCAAAACGTGCGCGAGTTGCGCCTGATGCTGGCGCGCCTTGTCTTCGGCCTGGATGCGTTCGCTGATTTCGATGGAGAGTTCTGTGTTTTTGCGCTCCAGTGATGACTGCGTTATAAGTAAGGCATCGCGTTGCGACATCAGGTCGGCAGCCATCTTATTGAAGCATTTTGCCAGCTCTGAAAATTCGCCAGTCATTGTTTCAGTGCCGTCATGGGCGATACGGTAGCTGAGGTCGCCCGCGCTGATCGCCAGGGTGCCCTGCATGAGTTTCTGGACGGGTTGGGTGATGGCGCGCATCATGATCCCGACGATGAATATGCTCAAGGCCAGGGTGAAGAGCGATGTTGCTATCACCAGTATCGTCAAGCGTTCCCCACTCGTAATGAGCATAGCGTCGATCTCCGCAACCTCGCGTCTTTCGCCTTCCACCAATGTATGGAGCAGGCCTCGCAATTGCTCTTTGAACTGGACCTCCGTGGTATTTTGCAAGAATTGCAGCGCCTGTTTCTGATCCCCCGCGTTATACAGTCGCAGCGCCTGACGAATATCATCAACACTCTCGCTATAGGCCACGCGGATTTCCTGCAATAACCGCAACTCGCTTTCTTCCTCGATCTTTTCTGCTCCTTCCAGATGAGCGATTTCTTCGCGGATGCCGCGCTCCAGGTGATCCAGAATTAATGAATTATTTTCCTCTATGCTTTGGAGATGGGTAGGGGTTCTTCCGTTATCACCCTCAGCAGCGGATAGAGAGTGCGGGACAGCCATGTAATCGTAAGCTTTCATGAAGTAGCGGTACAGCCCGCCGGAAAGGAGAAGGCTATGTTCCAGTACGTCCTGGGATAGCGCATTGCTTGTGATCAGACGCTCTTCCCGTTTGATGCCTATATACAATACCACCAGCGTCACCACCGTTAGCGCGGCGATCATGGTTAACATGATGAACATTTTGAGCCTGATAGTCATTATTACGATCCCACAGGTTTATTCCAGACCTGAGTAAAATTTGGCATTGTCATTAGTGTGCGCACAAAACTTCAGGGATCTTCACAGCAAGCTGCGGGATATTTCCATGTCATTTCGACCCTCGCGAAAGCGGGGGGAGAAATCCTTGTCTCGAGTCTCGAACGAGGTGAGGGAACTTTGAGAGATCTTCCAGGATCCCTCACTTCGTTCGGGATGACAACTCCCAGTCATTTCGTCGCTCCTGTGCATCCATGCACATCGAACCATCGGGATGCCTGGTTTCCACGCCGTGAAAGAACGCTTATCACTCATTCTCAGGTGCGCCGAACAAATATTCAAACACATGCTTCCCCATGCCACGGCGCATACTGCGGCGGAAGGAATGGCCGCAGCGTGGAAGCGTATGCACAGCATAACGGGTGTCCAGGCCCCGATCATGTGCGGCGGCGTTCATGGCCTCTGTCCAGCGCTGGCCGCGCGTCAGCCGATCATGCCCTTGCTGTTCGATCACGCGCGCGGCCTTGTTGAGCGCTGTGCCTGGTTTGATGTCGCGCTCGCCCACCACTACGCTGCCCGGCACGCGCAGAAAGCGCTCGGGTTCGAAGCGCACATCCGGAAGGTCGCGCCGCAGTTTGATACCGCGTGGATAGCGCAGAGTGGCGTCGGGAAAGGTATACCATCCTGCTGCACCGACAATGAATTTCGCCACGCACTCGGGATAGGCCATGGCATAGCGATGCACGAATTGTCCGCCGCCGGAGAAGCCAAACAGGTACAGCTTGTCCCAATGTGCATCAAGGGTGGCCGCTCCTGCGCATCCATGCACGGCGCCGCCAGTGAGCATGCGCACTTCGGCAAGAATCTGGTGCAATGCCCGATCGGCGCGTTCTCCCCGGCCCGCTCTCCCCATCTGCTGGTATTTGGCAAAACGATCTTCAGGAAACAAGGGCGCAATCAGCACTACGCCATAGCGTTCCGCGAAGGGCGCGAACAGGCGGGCGTGTTCCTCGGCATTGCGGGAAATACCGTGAACGGTGACGAACACCCGCGCCGTGCATGGACGCACAAGTGTCGCGGGAGGCAGGATGCCGTGAGCGACCACCCCGGCGGCGCATGGCGGTCGCTCTTGTGCGCCGTCCATGCACGACGGCAGATACAGGAAATAATGCTGGCGCGGGTCGTCGCGCAGGGTACGAAGCTGAATGTCGGGTTTGTGAGCTGACATTGCCGCAGTTTCGGTGAGGGCGGCGGTGGCATTGTCGTGGCGCATGGGCATTCCTGTGTTGACCACTGGGAAAATAGATCAACCGGCTTTTCTGGAACGCGTATCTGCGCCCATCAGGAACAGCCGCGATGTTGGGCCCTCGCGATTCAGTAGTTCCCGCGCTGGACCACTTTCTATGAGCCGCCCATCTTGCAGATGCCAGATGACATCCGCCCTGGCGGCATATTCCAGGCGGTGTGTCACCAGCAAAATGGTGCCGTGATATTCTTCGAGGATGCGCCGCAGCACCGCGCCCGCCTGCGGGTCGAGGTTGGCGTCCGCCTCGTCCAGCAATAACACAGTTGGTTCACCGAGCAACGCCCGCGCCAGGGCGATGCGTTGCCGCTGACCGAGTGAGAGGTTGACACCGGCATCGTTGATGCGGGTTTTCATGCCGTTGGGCAGGGTCTTGATAATTTCATCAAGCGCGCAAAATGCGCTGACTTTGGTAACTTCTTCATCTGGCGCCTGCTGCCAGCGATAGCGCAAGTTATCCTCCACCGTACCGCGCGTCAACGGCAGGTCGGGGCTTGCCATGCTGATAGCGCGACGCACTGACGCCAGGCTGCAGGCCATCAGGTCTTGTCCATCCAGCAGGATGGCGCCGCTCTGCGGCTGGATCAGGCGTGTCACCGCCAGCAGCAGCGTGGACTTGCCGGCGCCGTTCGGTCCCACGATGGCGATCGTCTGGTGCGGCTCCGCAACCGCAGAAAAGGCATGCAGCCCCTCCAGGCTCAACTCCTTGAACTCGAGCCGACCGGGCCCGGGCTGCAAATCCTGCGCGCCGGGGATCTCCGGGGGTGGCGCAGGCGTGTTGATAAAGTCGAGTAGTTTTTCGCGCGCCACGATTGTCCCCTGCCAATACTCATACACCCGCCCCAGGTCGCGCAACGGCGGCGTCAACAACCCCACGATACTCATCGCCGCCACCACGGTGCCGGGCGTGACCTGGCCGGTGATAACTTCCAGCGCTCCCAGAATCAGCACGGCGCTGGCGGTGAGGGCGGCAGTGGCCTCGGTAATGCCGCGCAACTGGCCCGTGACGCGGGCCTGATCCACCATAGCCTCTTTGAGGTGTCGGCTCTGGTTCGCAACGCGCTGGCGCTCCCGGTCTGAGCGGCCGAACACCTGCATGACAGCGAGCGCAGAAACTTTCTCATTGATATTCGCGGCAAGCTGCGCACGGCGGCGGCGCGCCTCACGCACCGCCGCCTGCATGCGCTTGCCTTGGGCGAGCACTACCACGCCACCCACTAACAGCATTGAGCCTGCCGCGAGCGCCAATATGCCGTTCACGAAAGATAAAGCGAAGGTCGCGCCCGCGATGCTCACTCCGCCCACGATGAGCCGCGCCACACCCAAACTTACCCAGCGCCTGAATACTGTCAAGTCACCGATGAAGCGCAGCATCACCCCACCACGACTGCGTTTTTGCGTGGTGCGCACTGCCGAATTTCTCAGGCTGTCGAACAGCAGCATGCGCACCTGCTCCACATAATCCTGGCCCATGCGTTCAGCATCGGTGTATTCCGTCATACGTAGCCAGGCAACGAACAGGGCCGCCAGCGCAAGGCCAACGGCAACCCATGCCAGGGACTCCGTTGCCTGAGATCCATTAGCGGTGATGATATGATCAAAAACGAACTTGATCAGCAAAGCGATAATCACTGCCGCTCCGGCCTGCGCCAGGCCATTGAGCACCAGACGGATCAACCATGTTGAGCGCCGTTTTTCCAATATGCGAGGCAGGTCCATCACGGCTCCTTAGTGGACGCGCGCTGAATCAGGCGGGGGGATCCTTTCAGCATCTTAATATACAACAACGCAAATCATAGCATGCTGTGCGCACGTACTTATGTCGTCCTGTATAGTAATGATACTCTTGTTGAGGGGGGCAATCTTTTAGGGTAAACCCTGATAAGGAAACTACTTACACTGCCAAATGTTGGTTAATTATTTTTTCATCCAGGCTGGTCATCGCACCCGAAGCGACGATGCGCCCCTTCTCCATAATACGGAAATAGTCGCCCGCACGTTGCGCAAACGCCAATTTCTGTTCGATCAGCAAGACAGTAACATTCTGCTCACGATTCAGCCGAATAATCGCATCACCGATATCATGCACGATATTCGGTTGTATGCCTTCGGTAGGTTCATCCAGAATCAACAATCGGGGGGCGGCACACAGCGCGCGGCCGATAGCCAATTGTTGCTGTTGGCCACCTGACAAATCGCCACCCCGACGTGCCAGCATTTTCTTTAATACCGGAAACATTTCAAAGACGCTGCCGGGTATATCACGCACACCGTCCTGACGTCCGGCGAGACCTACCCGCAGATTTTCCTCTACACTCAATTGCGAAAATATTTCACGTCCTTGTGGAACATAAGCAATGCCTGACCATGCGCGCTGGTGCGGCGGCACCCCGGTAATATTTTTTTCCGCAAAAGTAATGGATCCTGACGTCACGGGCAGCACACCCATCAGGCATTTCAGCAAGGTAGTTTTACCCACACCGTTACGTCCCAGCACCACCGTGCATGAACCTTCTGGCACCTCGAAAGTAACATCACGCAAGGTGTGGCTGCCACCATAATATTGATTAATTCCGTTGACAGAAAGCATAGACATCAACCCAGGTAAACTTCAATCACGCGTGGGTCGTTTTTAATCTGCTCCATATTGCCTTCCGCAAGCACGCTACCTTCATGCAATACCGTGACTTTACGCGCAATGGTGCTGATAAAATTCATGTCATGCTCTACTACAATCAATGAATGTTTGCCTGCAAGCGCCTTGAATAATTCGGCGGTACGTTCTATTTCCTGGTCTGTCATGCCCGCCACAGGCTCATCCAGCAGCAATAGTTTTGGCTCCTGAATAAGCAACATACCAATTTCAAGCCATTGCTTTTGCCCATGCGAAAGTAACCCGGCCAATGTTTTAGCATGATCCGACAAGTTAATGAGCGACAGGATCTCATCAATCCTGGCCTGCTGGCTCGCGCTTAAGCGTGCAAACAAACTACGCCATAAACCCTTGTCAGTCTTCAATGCCAGTTCCAGATTATCAAATACGCTATGGTTGTGAAATACCGTAGGCTTCTGGAATTTTCGGCCAATGCCCGCATGCGCGATCTGATATTCAGATAACTCTTGCAGATCTATGGTCTGCCCAAAAAAAGCCGTGCCAGAATCAGCACGCGTTTTTCCAGTAATCACATCCATAAGCGTGGTCTTGCCCGCACCGTTCGGGCCAATAATACAGCGCAATTCACCCACATCAATGCTTAACGTCAATTTGTTAAGCGCCTTGAACCCATCAAAACTCACGGTCACATCTTCCAGATACAATATAACGCCATGCGTTACATCCAGCGTCGTGGTATGAGCCGCCCACCCCTGTCCTACCTTATCCTCGCGCTGCTGAATGCCACTCATGTCTTCTTAAACCGTCGCAATAAACCAATCACCCCTTGCGGTAAAAATAAGGTGACGATAATAAATATGAAGCCCAGGAAAAATAACCAATACTCGGGAAAAGCCGCTGTAAACCAGCTTTTGGCGCCATTCACCAATCCTGCACCCAGCAATGGCCCGACCAGTGTGCCGCGCCCGCCTACAGCAGCCCAAATAGCGATTTCAATGGAATTGGCGGGGGACATTTCACTGGGGTTAATAATGCCGACCTGGGGCACGTACAGCGCGCCGGCAATGCCGCACAACACCGCCGAGAACGTCCAGGCAAATAATTTATAATGCAGGGGGTTGTAGCCACAGAACATCAAGCGGCTTTCCGCATCACGGATGGCGGTTAATACCCGTCCCAACTTTGATACTACAATGAAGCGGCACATCAGCAGCGCCATCATCAAAAAAATCGCCGTGGCGATAAACAGGCCAGCACGGGTGGCCGGATCCGTTAATGAATAGCCGACAATGCGCTTGAAATCCGTAAAGCCGTTATTGCCGCCAAATCCTGTTTCGTTGCGGAAAAATAACAGCATGAAGGCAAAGGTCAATGCCTGGGTGATAATGGAAAAATACACGCCTTTAATGCGCGAACGAAATGCGAAATAACCGAAAATAAAAGCCAGCAGCCCCGGCGCAAGCACTACCAACAATAAGGCATACCAAAACATATCCGTGCCCTGCCAATACCACGGCAATTCCTTCCAGTCCAGAAATACCATGAAATCCGGCAAGGTACTGCCATATTGTCCTTCGGTACCGATCATGCGCATCAAATACATGCCACAGGCATAACCCCCCAAAGCAAAAAATAATCCATGCCCGAGACTTAATATGCCCGCATAACCCCAGATCAAATCCATGGCCATGGCAACAATGGCATAGCACATGATTTTCCCGATCAGGGACAGGGCATAATCAGGCACTCGCAACGCGCTGCTTTCTGGCAAAAAAAGATTTAACGCGGGGATCACAATCACAAACAACAGGCCGAACAGGCCTAATGCCGCCCATCCTTTGATACCATACAAATTTGAAAAATACTGCGCCATGCGTTCGCCCTTTAATTCTCTACCGTGCGCCCTTTTAAAGCAAACAGGCCTTGTGGACGCTTTTGAATAACAATGATAATAAATACTAAGATGAAAATCTTTGCCAGCACCGCGCCTGCATAAGGCTCAAGAAATTTATTTACCACCCCCAGTCCCAATGCGGCAAACACCGTACCCGCAATTTGTCCTACACCGCCCAGCACCACCACCATGAATGAATCCACAATGTAGCTCTGGCCAAGATCAGGGCCAACATTGCCGATTTGCGACAGCGCACAGCCACCCAACCCAGCGACTCCCGAGCCCAGGCCAAAGGCCCACATATCCACTTTACGGGTGGGCACACCGGCACAATCCGCCATGGTGCGATTTTGCGTAACGGCACGCACAAACAAACCCAGGCGCGTGCGGTTTAATAACACCCAGATCAACACCAGAACAATCATTGAAAACACAATGATGGCGATGCGGTTGTACGGCAATACCAAATTACTCACCAGCGCGAAACCACCGGACATCCACGCAGGATTGACCACTTCGACATTCTGCGCACCAAATATTGTCCTTACCGTTTGAATAAGAATCAAACTAATACCCCAGGTGGCCAGCAACGTTTCAAGCGGACGCCCATATAAATAGCGAATCACGCTACGTTCCATCGCCATGCCCACCAATGCCGATACAATAAAGGCTGCGGGTAATGCAACCAGCAGATAAAGATCAAACGCTTCAGGCCAATAGCTCTTGAATAATACCTGCACCATATAGGTTGTATACGCACCTATCATGAGCAACTCGCCATGCGCCATATTAATAACGCCCATCAGTCCATAGGTGATCGCCAAACCGAGCGCCGCCAATAATAATATACTGCCGAGACTAATGCCGCTAAACACCCGACCGATGTATTCAGCCGTCAACAACCGGCTATCAATTTCTGCCAATGACCGTTTGATTTCGCTGCGCACGGCAACATCAACTTCCTGATAATTTCCCGAGGCATCTTTCTCTATCATCGCCAGTAAAGCCGCCTTGGTGGATTCTTTTGAGCTCTGCGCCAATACACGCACCGCTTCAAGCCGTAATGTGGCATCAGCATTTTTCAGTTGCATTTTCGCCTTAGCCAGCGATAATGCAATTTTTACATCACTATCCTGCTCTTTCTTCAATACTGTTTCTATTAAGGGCAGAAAATCTTCGTTGGCCTGATCCTGCAATTGCTCAGCCGCTGCGAGGCGCACTTGCGAATCAGAGGAAGATAATTTCAACGCCGCCAACGCAGAATCCAGAATGCGGCGGACACGATTGTTAATGGTTATTTTCTCAAGACCGGCGGGTACAGGATCAATAATCTGTTTGGTTAAGGCATTATGCGCCACCTCTTTATCTAAAATGATTACCTTTTCACCTCGGGGTGCCACATGCAGCGTGCCATCCAAAAGGGCTTGCAATATTGGCAACGCATCTACATCTCCGGTAGACACCAAGGCATCAATGGCAGCGATTCTTTCACTATTATCCCCTGTGCTTAAGGTTTTCAATATTTCCGGGGTTACCGCATAAGCGACATGGCTCCATGCTCCCCCGGTGAACAGGAGAAAAAACAGAAAGGCGCGCAATAGTGGGAAATAAAAAAATTTCATGATGAGAGAGGCCTGTCAAAAACGATATACAAAGCGTAGCCAGGATGAAGTATTCCCGGCTACGCTTTAGCCTTTTCATTCAATAAATACCCCGCAGCAAGCTGCGGGGTATTTCCATGTCATTCCGAGCATCGCGAGGAATCTTAAAAGATCCCTCACTGCGTTCGGGATGACAGTTATTCTTTACGGTCGGGATGACAATACACGCAGCAAGAAACCCGAAGGGATTGAAAGAAACCCTGGGAAACTCAGCGCATTCTTACATTTTTGATTTCTTTTCGTTACCGGGAATGAAGGGACTCCAGGGCTGGGCGCGGATGGTTTTATCAGTCTTCCATACGATATCAAACTGGCCATCAGCCTGGATTTCAGCGATCATCACCGGCTTCCACAGGTGATGATTGGTCTCATCCATCTTCAAGGTAAACCCAGAAGGCGCCTTGAATGTTTGCCCGGCCATCGCCTTGCGCACCGCATCGACATTGGTGGTGCCCGCCTTGGTAACGGCTTGCGCCCACATGTGCATGCCAACATAAGTCGCTTCCATCGGATCATTGGTTACGCGATCCGTACCGCCAGAAAGATTATGCTTCTTCACATAAGCGGCCCATGTCTTTTTGAACGCATCATTCTCTGGGGCTTTTACCGACATAAAGTAATTCCAGGCTGCCAAGTGACCCACTAAAGGCTTGGTATCAATACCACGCAATTCTTCCTCGCCTACGGAGAATGCCACCACCGGAACATCAGTTGCTTTCAACCCCTGGTTTCCTAATTCCTTATAAAAGGGAACATTGGAATCACCGTTGATGGTAGAAATTACTGCCGTCTTGCCCCCGGCTGAAAATTTCTTGACGTTGGCTACAATCGTCTGATAATCATTATGACCAAACGGCGTATACACTTCTTCAATATCTTTTTCAGCAATGCCTTTGGATTTCAGGAAAGCCCGCAGGATTTTATTGGTGGTACGCGGATAAACGTAGTCAGTCCCCAGCAGAAAGAAGCGCTTGGCGCCGCCACCATCCGCGCTCATCAAATACTCTACGGCAGGAATCGCCTGCTGATTGGGCGCGGCGCCGGTATAATACACATTCTGTGAAAGCTCTTCGCCTTCATATTGCACCGGGTAATACAGCAGGCCATTCAACTCTTCAAAGACCGGCAACACAGATTTACGCGACACCGATGTCCAGCAGCCGAATACCGCCGCCACTTTATCTTTCTGCAATAATCCCCGCGCCTTTTCTGCAAATAACGGCCAGTTTGAGGCTGGATCAACCACAACAGCTTCCAGTTTCTTGCCTAATACACCCCCTTTAGCGTTAATTTCTTCAATGGTCATCAGGGCAACATCACGTAATGATGTTTCGCTAATGGCCATGGTGCCAGACAAGGAATGAAGAATACCGACCTTGATGGTATCAGCAGACCACGCCGCGCCAGAAAACAATAGCCCGACGCCCACGACGCTACCGATAACAGCCTTGCTGAATCTTTTGATCAGATTATCATTTCGCATTTTCTCTATGCTTGCTCTATTCATGAGACTCTCTCCTAATGCAGTATGTTTATTAAATTCTGGAATTGCAAACCAACATGTATGCTATTGACACTGCTCGACGTCAGCATGCCTGGATCTTTGTTAGCAAATGTCAACGTAACAGGACATCATGACCATGTATCATCCACTTTCAGTACGTGCCCTGTTGTTACCCCCTCTGAAGCGATAGTATTTTTCAAAGAAACCCTTTTATCCATCCTTAATAAATCTCTATATAAATTTAGTTAAACGATTGACCAGCACCTCACATATGCAACGATGTCACATGAGCAAAATCCGCGCCATAAAAATAACTGTTTGATTGGTAATATATAATTTATTCTTTTTGGTATGCCATGCGCACCACTATGGTGCGTAGTCATCTGATCGCCCATTTTTGGTGCGGTACCATGGAGCCAGGATAATAAATATCTAAAGTGCATTTTCTCAGCCAATGAAGTTCCGGCGACAGTGACGCCTTAATAAAATCGTCATGTGTCTTTGTTATCGTTTTCATATTCTGGTGATTCAGCACCCGAATCAATCTAACAAATAACAAGACATAAGGAGCCCACGATGTTTCATTCACCGTTTTCCAAAAGCCTTACGGCGCTTGCCATTGCCAGCGCACTGAACATTTCGCCAGCCCTTGCCGAAGATGGGCATGGTGATGTCTTTTCCCGAATTGCAACCTTTCCGGTTTTTCTCAATACCGCTATAGATCAGCCAACCGTGGCTGAAATCGTCGCCGCCAGTGAAGACGGTAATATCCTCGTCTATACCGATTCCAAGGGCGGGAACATTGGTTTTGTGGATATTGCCGATCCGGCCCATCCCCAACCTTTGGGCACCGTCGCCGTTGGCGGTGAACCGACCTCGGTGGCCATCGTAGGTAATTATGCCTTGGTCGCGGTGAATACCTCACCCAGCTTTGTTGCACCGAGTGGTAAGCTGCTTGTCGTGAATATCGCCACGCATTCCATCGTGTCGACCATTGATCTCGGCGGTCAGCCTGATGCCGTTGCCATCAGTCCGGATCGGCGCTATGCCGCCGTTGTCATCGAAAACCAGCGCGATGAAGAACTGGGCGATGGCGCGCCACCGCAGACGCCCGCTGGCTACTTGACGATCGTCGATCTGGTCGGTGGCCCCGGTGGCTGGACTACGCGCAAAGTCAACCTGACGGGTTTGCCTGGCATGCTTTACGCCGCTGATCCGGAACCCGAATACGTGGCTATCAACCACAACAACGTTGCTGTGGTGACCTTGCAGGAGAATAATCATATTGCACTGGTGAATCTGGCGACGGGCAAGGTGGTAGATCATTTCAGCGCCGGCACCGTCAACCTGGATCGGATTGACACCAACGAAAATGATTTAATCGAACTCAACAGCAGCCTGACCAGCGTCCCGCGTGAACCGGATGGCGTTACCTGGATCTCAAACAGCGAGTTCGCCACGGCCGATGAAGGTGATCTCAACGGCGGCAGTCGCGGCTTTACCATTTACGACACATCGGGCACAGTCCGTTATGCTGCGGGTAACAGCGTTGAACACACCATCGTCCGTCATGGTCATTACCCCGAAGACCGCTCGGAAAACAAGGGCAACGAACCGGAAAATGTAGCCGCCGCACGCTATGGCAAAGACAACTTGCTGTTCGTCGGCTCCGAGCGCGCCAGCGTCGTGCTGGTTTACCAGATGATGAACCCGCTTAAACCCAAACTGCTCCAGGTCTTGCCCTCTGCCGTCAAACCTGAGGGACTGCTGACCATTCCGCAGCGCAAGTTGCTCGTCGTCGCCAGCGAGGAAGATGCCCGCGACGATAAGATACGCGCGGCGTTGACCATTTACCGGCAGGGCGCGCAAGCCACCTACCCCACAGTGATTTCTAAAAACCGTGCCGGCGGTACGCCGATACCCTGGGGCGCGTTATCCGGTTTGGCGGCCGATCCACAGAAGAAAAGGACGGTCTACGCCATCCATGACAGCTTCTATGACAAGAGCCGCATTTTTGTGATGGATGCGCATAACGAACCAGCGGTCATCAGAAAAGAAATCGTATTGCATGATGCGATGGGTAAACTGGCTGCGGTACAGGCCAGTATGGTCAACGGCGATGGCACGGTACACCTGGATCCGGAAGGCATCGCCGTCAGCGATGACGGCGGGTTCTGGATCGTCTCCGAGGGAGGCGGCACGGTAGGCGATGCACAGCGCCCGTTCGAAACGCTCAATCTGTTATTGAAGATCGGCAAGGACGGTGTGATCGAACGGGTCGTGACCTTGCCGGCAGCAGTCAATGCCCGTCAGGTGCGTTTTGGGTTTGAAGGCGTGACATCGGTCGGCACAGGCCAGAACGAAGTGATCTATGTCGCGTTTCAGCGCGAGTGGGCCGGTGATCCGAAAGGCAAGGTTCGTATAGGTCGCTATACCACCGCGACCGGTGCCTGGAATTTTTACTATTACCCCTTGGACCTGCCGGCTTCCGCCAATGGCGGTTGGGTCGGTCTCTCCGAACTCACCGCTGTCGGCGATGACGAATTCATCGTAGTCGAACGTGACGACCAGAGTGGAGCCGACGCGGTCATCAAACGCATTTATAAATTCTCCGTTGCGAACTTGAACCCGATGGTAGATGAGGGCGGTATTCCTGGCTTCCCGGTGGTCAGTAAACACCTGGTGCATGACCTGATGCCGGACTTAAAGGCCACCGGCGGACAGGTGCTGGAGAAAATCGAAGGGCTCACTGTGTTGCATAATGGTGATGTACTGGTCGTCAATGACAATGATGGCGTAAAGGACTCAAACGGTGAAACCCGGTTATTAAGGCTGGAGAAATTGCTGGGAGACCATAATGGACATGATGAGGGGCATTAAGGTTAATTCCAATTATTGTTAAAAACAACACCTGTCATTCCGAACGCACGTGAGGAATCTTAAAGATTTCTCGCTACGCTCGAAATGACAATAAAATGATATCTGCGAAAGATATAGACACTTCTAACGAGAATTGGATAAGATGACCTGATGGCTTGAATGAAAAGGCCTGTGCCGAACTGGCCTTTTCATCATTCATCACGCAAATTTATAAAACATTTCAGTTAAAGTGCCATCTTGTGATTCAGCCTTTCTGACAACATCCCTTTATCAATAATAAATGTAACAATAGCATCCAGCCCCTGTCCCGACTTAAGGTTAGAAAAAATAAAGGGCTTGTCGCCGCGCATTTTCCTGGCATCCCGATCCATCACTTCCAGTGATGCGCCAACATAAGGCGCCAGATCAATTTTATTTATCACCAGTAAATCAGAACGGGTAATGCCTGGGCCACCCTTGCGCGGAATTTTATCGCCTGCGGAAACATCAATCACGTATAAGGTCAGGTCTGACAACTCTGGGCTAAACGTGGCGGCCAGATTGTCACCGCCGCTTTCAATAATCACCACGTCAAGATTCTTAAATCGCTCACATAATTGTTCAACGGCCGCCAGATTCATCGACGCATCTTCGCGGATCGCGGTATGAGGACATCCCCCCGTTTCAACGCCAATAATGCGGTCTTCAGACAAGGCCTGGCTGCGCACTAAAAATTGTGCGTCTTCTTTGGTATAGATATCATTCGTCACTACCGCCATATGAAATCTATCGCGCATTTTTTTGCACAAGGCGTCAACCAATGCGGTCTTGCCTGAACCTACCGGCCCGCCAATGCCGACACGCAACGTGGGCTTTTGCAACATGGTGATGTCCTCTGTCTAATTATTTAAGAACGAAACAAGCGTGAATACTGTGTCTCATGCAAGGCACTAAAAATTCCTGCCATGGGCACAAATACACCTATCTCCTCGTCACGGCTCACCATTCCTTGCTCGACCCATGCAGGCATCTGCCCAATTACATGAGATAAAATACGCTGCCCGGCAGTTTGCCCCAGCGAAATTAACTTAAGTGCGGCAGCCACCTGATTTTCGAGCCAAGTCCATACATAACCCATCGCCAGCGCGCGGATTGGGATATTCCAGCGTACTGCGGCCAAAGAAAATGTGGTGGCAAAGCTGGTGTGAGGATGAGAAATCCACGTTTTCGCGTCCACCATATCCAGACTCACCAATAATCGGGAAAGCGCCGCGCCCAAGTGCCGGTCTTCCGCCTGCAATTCAGCGGACTCCCGGCAGGCATGTAAAAAAGCACTCCAATGTTCTACAGCTTCATTGTCTGCGGCGTGCCAGGCGTGATGCAAGCGCATCAGCACCGGCACATCCAAGCGACACACAGCATGCTCCATCACACCGCAAATCCAATGCTGGGCGGTGGCCTCATCGCGCACTGTTTCTGTAGAAACTGCATATTCCAACCCTTGAGAATAGGCATAAGCGCCCACTGGCAAAGAGGGGCTTACCAACTGCATGAGGCGCAACAAAGGAGTATCCGTTACTTGATGGAAGCCATCCTGCAAAAGAATCATGGGGTGTGGTGCGCGGCATGCGCATACGCCCCGGCCTCAGGTTCAAACGGCAGCATTTCGTGTGAAACGGTTAACCCCAACTGGCTCACCAGGTCATCCAGCACATGATCACGCAAATACCTGACGCAGGTCGTGCCGATGTGCAGCGCCACATGCCGGTTACCCAAATGATAGCAGGCCTTGGCCAGTAATAATGGAGACGCTGTGCTGGCAGTTGATACCGCCTCGTGCGCCGCATGAATCATCACCACGTTTCCCGCATCGGCACGCAATAAATCACCATGACGCAATACTGATCCGCGCGGCAGGAATAAAACGGCTTCTTCGCCGTTGTCTAAATGTGTCGACAAACGGCTGCGCTGACGTAGTTCAAAAGGTAAAGTCAATGTGGCGTCAAACTTAACACTATGATGAATACGCTCAAAAAACTGCATCATAAACAGACCTCCATCGCTAAAACAGAAAATAGCGTTGCGCCAAAGGCAGCACCGCAAGTGGTTCACAAGTCAGCAATACCCCGTCGGCGCGCACTTCATAAGTCTGCGAGTCAACCTCCATGTGAGGCTGATAACTGTTGTGAATCAGATCAGATTTACGAATCGTGCGGACGTTCTTTACGCTTACCAGTTTTTTTGTCAAACCATACGTTTTGTCTATTCCTGTATCCAACGCCGCCTGCGAAACAAAATGCACGCTGGTCGCCGTGCGTGCTCCACCCAGAGCGCCAAACATGGTGCGGTAATGCACTGGCTGTGGCGTTGGAATCGACGCGTTAGGGTCGCCCATCGGCACGGCGGCGATCATGCCGCCCTTGATAATCATGGAGGGCTTGGCGCCAAAAAATGCCGGACGCCATAATACGATGTCCGCTAATTTACCTGCTTCTATCGAACCGACTTCATGGCTGATGCCGTGGGTAATGGCGGGATTGATAGTGTATTTTGCGATATAGCGTTTGATGCGGAAATTATCGTGGCGTGAATTGTCTTCGGCCAGCGCGCCGCGTTGCACTTTCATCTTGTGCGCAGTTTGCCAGGTGCGGGTAATCACTTCACCGACGCGGCCCATCGCCTGTGAGTCCGACGAAATCATGCTGAACGCACCCAGGTCATGCAGGATATCTTCAGCGGCAATGGTTTCGCGGCGTATCCGCGATTCAGCAAACGCCACATCTTCAGCAATCGCAGGGTCAAGGTGATGACATACCATCAACATATCAAGATGCTCGTCAACAGTATTGACAGTATAGGGGCGCGTGGGGTTAGTTGACGATGGCAGCACATTCGCTTCGCCGCACGCCTTGATAATATCCGGCGCATGACCACCGCCCGCTCCTTCAGTATGGTAGGTATGAATGGTGCGCCCTTTGAAAGCGGCGAGTGTGTCTTCGACAAATCCCGACTCATTCAAGGTATCGGTGTGGATGGCAATCTGCACATCGTATTTTTCAGCGACATTTAAGCAATTATCAATCGCTGCTGGCGTCGTGCCCCAATCTTCGTGCAGCTTCAAACCCATCGCGCCTGCTTCAATTTGCTCTTCCAGTGGTTCCGGCAGACTGGCGTTGCCTTTACCGAGAAAACCAATATTCATTGGCAATGCTTCAGCCGCTTGCAGCATGCGCTGCATATACCACGGCCCGGGCGTGCAGGTGGTGGCATTGGTGCCTGCTGCAGGGCCGGTGCCGCCACCGATCATGGTGGTCACACCCGACATCAGGGCGCCTTCAATTTGTTGTGGGCAGATGAAATGAATATGCGCATCTATCGCGCCGGGCGTGGCAATGAGCCCTTCACCGGCAATAATTTCTGTGCCTGGCCCAATCACAATCGTGACGTTGGGCTGAATGTCCGGGTTGCCGGCTTTACCTATGCCAGAAATACGGCCATTTTTCAGGCCAATATCGGCTTTGACAATGCCCCAATAATCCATGATCAGCGCATTGGTGATAACCGTATCGGCCACTTCATGCGCGCAACGCTGGCCCTGGCCCATTCCGTCACGAATAACTTTGCCACCACCAAATTTAACTTCTTCACCGTAGACGGTGTGATCAACCTCTACTTCAATCCATAATTCGGTATCACCTAAACGCACCCGGTCACCCACGGTGGGACCATACATTTCCATGTAAGCGCGGCGGTCAATTGTTTTCATCATTTCTTCTCCAGCGGCCCCATCACCCTGGCATTAAAGCCATAGACGCGACGCTCTCCCACATATTCCACCAAGTCTATTTCACGGGTTTGGCCGGGTTCAAAACGCACGGCGGTTCCGGCTGCAATATTAAGGCGGCAGCCATAGGTTTTTTCACGCTCAAAGCTCAAGGCACTGTTGGTTTCATAAAAGTGATAGTGCGAACCCACCTGAACAGGACGATCCCCGGTATTGGCAACGCTGATGCGTAATGGCCTGCGCCCTGCATTCAGTTCAATATCACCTGATGCCACTATAATCTCACCTGGAATCATGGCTATCACCTCGCTAGGGAATCGCTGATTAAATCAAAATATGTCATTTCGACCAACGGGAGAAATCCTTGTCTCGAACGACTGTGAGAGATCTTCAAGATTTCTCCCGTTGGTCAAAATGACACATTAATCAGCGATTCATTATGAAATCGGATTATGCACTGTAACGAGCTTGGTGCCGTCAGGAAAAGTTGCTTCAACCTGCACATCAGGAATCATTTCCGCAATGCCTTCCATCACATCGTCACGCGTCAGCAGTGTCGTGCCATAGCTCATCAAATCAGCCGCGCTACGCCCGTCACGCGCGCCTTCCATAATCGCCGCGCAAATATAGGCGATCGCTTCGGGATAATTTAATTTCACACCGCGCGCCTTGCGCCGTTCTGCTAGCAGGGCGGCGGTAAAAATCAGCAACTTGTCTTTTTCTCGTGGCGTTAAATCCATGATGATTCTCTACAGTAGTTATGTGGCCCAAATACGCGGTGCGCAGGCGGTTCTTTCCAATACCAGGGGACGCAGCACTCCCCAGGCGCGAATAAAATAGTGCCGCGCCTGTTCGGCGCTATGCCCCAGATAACGGCATATCAATACTTCATCGCGTTGCGTGGCGCTGAATAAATCATCACCATTTTGAGATGGGGTAATCTTCGCCACCGCGTCACGTACACACTGTACTGCGCCCGGATTTTTTGTGATACACACAAAACTGCCCGTTACGCTAAACCCCGCCAATCCCCATGCCGCGCCAAGCAAAGCACTGCCGCCCGTCACACAGGCACGCTCTATCCACAGTGGCCGTCCATCACGCCAAATCTCAAAATGCTGGCGATACTCACCCTGCGTATACACTTCCTGCGCGGCACGGCGCCCCAGGCAGGTAATTTCCCAGCCCATGAAATGCGCGTCACGCGTAAGCTCTACGCGCGTGACGCTGTCTACCCACGCACCATCAAAAACAATGGACTCTTGTGGAAACCATTCCAGCGACGCGCCTCCTTCTACAGTAAGAGATTGATGCAGTCGCGCCGACGTGCCGTTTTTACTGCGATAAAATTTATTTGCGGCGGGGGTTGTCAGCAAGACCTGCGCACGTTCACCTGCCTGCACCTGTATCTGCAACGTATCGCCACCGACAATCCCACCCGGCGGATGCAATATATAAACATGACACACCTGCAGCTCAGGATAAAACGGGCGCTGCACACGCAACGGGCCACTATGCCTACGCCGTGACAAGGTAGTGCGCCCGCCGCTCTCGCTAAAACCCAGCGCGAGTTCCGCACGCCACCCCGCCGCGTGCGCAGACTCCGGGATTATCGCAACTAATGCGGCGTGGGGCATATTTTTTCCGATTTATTATTCAGAGCCACGGCCTCCAGGAATCACCAATAGTTTAGTTATAACATATAAATTATTGCATTACACAACACTACCCCAAATGCTACCGTAGCTGGAATACACTGGGCACTAGAATGGTGCGTGGGGCGAGGGCTGGAGATGTTTTTGGTGCGCAAGGCAGGTGGCTATGAACGCAAAAAGACAAAAAGCAAGGCCTGCCCCAAAGCGGAGGAAAATCTTAAAGATTTCTCCTGCGATCGAAATGACAGCGGTTGATATGAATAACATTCACCATCCCAAACGAACAGTATTGAGAGGCGATCCCGACCCGTCGCCCTGGTCGGCTTATCTTCTTCATTTGATAAGTTTTGCTCGTATGCCCATAGCCCCCACAACCACCACTACAGCAGTCATATCCATCGCGAAATCCCCCAGGCTCATTGTCCGGCCAGGAAGAAAGGTCTGGCGCCACTCATCCAGGGCGCCGACGCAACCCACCAGAAGAATTATCAATAACGGCCATCTTCCCTGAAAACCTACCCATAGCATCAAAGCCAACACACCAAACGTCGTGAAATGAGCCACCTTGTCCCAGGGTGGTTGAAACAAACCTGCCGCTTCTGGTTGATTTCCTCCCCAGAAAAGCAGGACCACAAAAATAATGGCTCCCAGCAATGAAATTTTACTTAACATAGATACTCTATCCTGGTGTGTTACAACGGCAGCTCAAACAGGCGTCAGCGCTGTAAGGCACAAATAAAAATCCCCGTAGCAAGCTGCGGGGAGAGCGTAGCGAGGAGGCCAAACCCGAAGAGATTGAACCGCTCATGTTTCGACAGGGCTCTCCTGAGTTTATCGAAGGACTCAGCACGAACGGTTTTTTGTGGGGCGCACCCAATGGGGGAGGTAGCCCGTTCACCCTGGGCAGCCCGCGCAGCGGGCGTGTCGAAGGGTTGAGCGCACCTGCCACCTGCTGGATTTAGGTAAACGAACTATTGCGCCGTAATCTTCAACAACTCGACTTCGAAGATCAACGTGGCGTTAGGGCCGATGGCGCCTCCTGCGCCGCGTTCGCCGTAGGCGAGTTCTGACGGGACAACGATCTGCCACTTCGCGCCTTCTTTCATGGCTTGCAGCGCTTCCTGCCAGCCCTTAATTACCCCATTCACCGGGAAGCTGGCGGATTGCCCGCGGCTGTATGAGCTGTCGAACTCCGTGCCATCAATCAACGTGCCACGATAATTCACCTCAACCGTATCACTCGCTTTAGGCGACGCGCCGGTACCCGGCTTGATGATTTTATATTGCACGCCACTGGGCAAGGTTTTTACTCCGGCCTTGTCCTTGTTAGCGGCAAGAAATTTCTGCCCCGCAGCCTGGTTGGTCTCGGCAAGTTTAGCGATCTCGACCTCGCGTTGCTTTTGAACACGGGTCAATGTCGCTTGAATAACTTCTGGACTGAGTTGCAACTTGGTACCGGCCACAGTGTCTTTGATAGCCGCCATGAACGCTGCCTCGTCCAGATCAATATTGTCGCCCTTGATTTGCTGGCCGACCTGCATGCCGACGATATAGCTGAAGCGTTTTTTGTCGGTATCAAGATCAAGCGCCAGCGCCTGAACTGTCCAGAGGCTTGCAAAGGAAACAACGGAGGCCATCACTAAATATTTTTTCATCAGTTAAGTTCCTTGGTTAAAAACATTGTAAATACATAAATCTCTCACTTCTGCGGCCGGAAAAAATTCAGGCGTGCGCGCAATTGACGGAGCGTAGTGGCGTCGGCGCTGTCTTTAGCGAGCACAATGGAACGGCGCCGGGCGCCGCGCTGAGGCGGCGCTTCGAGTTCAAAGTTGAGAATAACCAGTAAGGGGTGTACGTAGCTGCCGGGCAATAAGCGCACCGCCAGTTGTTCGCCGCTGGCGGCGTGCAGCGACCAGTCGTTGTCGCTGTCCCAGACCACGCGGCGAATGGTGAGCGGGCCGCGTAACATGGCGTGGGTTTTGAGGGTGTAGACCAGGCTGCCGGTAATTAATCCCACCAAGGGCGCGAGCGCCCATATCGGCAGGGCGAGCGGTACTAATACGGCGAGCGCACCGCCATGGGCAAACAGGATTAAACTGGCTAACCACCGCGACGGGCGCAGTTCAACTTTCAAGGGGGGCGCGGATTTTGGTGACGACATTGGCAATACTCTGGTCTGTGGGGATCATGCGTCCGAGCATGTATTCTAGCAAAACTGCGTCGGGATAATCCAATAACTCGACGAAGGCGTGCTGCTCTGCAACGGCAAGCGCATCAAATTTTGTGTCGAGAAAGCCTTGGAGCAGGATATCCAGCTCCAGCATGCCGCGTCGGCATTGCCAGTAGAGACGGGGGCGGTTTAGCATGGATGTTACCTTAAGGAACCTGTGATTTATTAGCCTGTCATTTCGACCGCAGGCGACCGCCATGGATGGCGGAAGGTAGAGCAACGCAGGAGCAGTTGCCGGGAGAAATCCTTGTCTCGAACGTAAAGAATAACTGTCATCCCGAACGTAGTGAGGGATCTTCAGGATTTCTCCCTTCGGTCGAAATGACACATGTTAAAGTTTCGTTAAATCAAATGCTTGAGCATTATTTTCTTGATCTGTCCAATAGCTTTGGTGGGGTTTAATCCTTTGGGGCAGACATCGACGCAGTTCATGACGGTGTGGCAGCGGAACAGGCGATACGGGCCTTCCAGCGCGTCGAGGCGCTCGGCTGTGGCTTGATCACGGCTATCGGCGATAAAGCGATAGGCTTGCAATAACGCCGCCGGGCCGCGAAATTTATCGGGGTTCCACCAGAATGACGGACACGCGGTGGAGCAGCAGCCGCACAGGATACATTCGTACAGGCCGTCCAGTTTGTCGCGTTCCTGCGGGGTTTGCAGGTATTCCATTTCCGGCTCGGGGTCATGCACTACCAGGTAGGGTTTGATGGAACGGTATTGATGATAAAACTGGCTAAGATCCACCACCAGATCGCGGATCACCGGCATGCCGGGCAGCGGGCGAATTGTAATGGGCTGCTTGAGATCAACCAACGGCGTGGTGCATGCCAGTCCATTGCGGCCATTAATATTCATGGCATCGGAGCCACACACACCCTCGCCACAGGAGTGGCGAAACGTCAGACTTTCATCCTGCGCTTTAAGCAGGCGCAACGCTTCCAGCAACATCATGTCGGGCGTTACATCAGCGCCTGCCAGCTCCATGGTTTGCATGGTGGGCGCGGCGTCCGTTTCTGGATTATAGCGGTAAATGGAAAAACGCATATCAATATACCCTGGGCTTGGGAGAGAATCCTTCTACGGTTAGCGGCTTCATGCGCACGGGTTTGTAGTCCAGTGCGCCGCCTTTAAAAAATAAGCTGTGCTTCAGCCATTTCACGTCGTCACGCTGCGGATAATCAATGCGCATGTGCGCACCACGACTCTCTTTGCGCGCCAGCGCAGAGGCCACGGTGGCCAGCGCAAGATCCACCAGATTTTCCAGTTCAAATGCTTCGATACGCGCGGTGTTGAATATTTTGCTATGATCCTTAAGATAAACATTCTGCAAACGCTGCTCTATTTGCAGCACTTTTTCCAACCCCACGCGCAACACATCTTCGGTGCGAAACACACCGCAATAGTGATCCATGACGGCTTTTAATTCGTTGCGTAAACCATCCACCGTTTCGCCTTCACCGCGCCGCTCCCAACGCGCAAGATGCGTCAATGCGGCGTCGATGCTGTGTTGTGAAGCGATACGGCTATAGCGGTTTTCCTTGAGGTAGTCGATGATGTGATTACCCGCCGCACGGCCAAACACTACGATATCGAGCAATGAATTACCGCCCAGACGATTCGCGCCATGCACTGACACGCACGCGCATTCGCCCACGGCATACAAACCCGGCACCGGCTCTTCCGCGCCTTGCTGCTGAGGCACGACCACTTGCCCAAAACGATTGGTGGGTATGCCGCCCATGGTGTAATGCGCGGTGGGAAAGATCGGGATCGGCGCATCAATCGGGTCGATGTGCAGAAACGTCATCACCATATCGCGTATGCCGGGCAGACGTTTGCGTATCACGTCTGCACCCAGATGATCGACCTTCAGCAGAATGTGATCTTTGTTGGCACCGCAGCCGCGCCCTTCGTGAATTTCAGTGGCGACCGCGCGGCTCACTACGTCACGGCTGGCTAAATCTTTGGCGTTGGGCGCGTAGCGTTCCATGAAGCGTTCGCCATTACCATTGATAAGATAACCGCCTTCGCCGCGCACCGCTTCGGAAATCAACATGCCTTTGCCTGCGATACCCGTCGGGTGGAACTGGAAAAATTCCATGTCTTGCAGCGGAATGCCCGCCCGTAGCGCCATCGCCATGCCGTCACCGGTATTGATGCGCGCATTGGTGTTGGTGCGGAATAATTGCCCGGCACCACCGGTGGCGATGAGGGTGGTCTTGGCCTGAATTATCAGCGGTTCGCCGGTTTCAATTTCCAGCACCAGTGCACCGAGGATGTAGCCTTCATCATCCTTGATCAGGTCTATCGCAAAATATTCATCAAAAAAATGGGTTTTGGCGCGGATGTTTTGTTGATACAGCGCGTGCAGAATGGCGTGGCCCGTGCGATCTGCCGCCGCGCAGGTGCGCGCCGCTTGCGCGCCACCGAAATTCTGGCTTTGCCCGCCAAACGGGCGCTGATAAATTTTGCCGTTATCCAGGCGTGAAAACGGCACGCCGATATGTTCCAGTTCAACCACCAGGCGCGGCGCAGCATGGCACATGTATTCAATGGCATCTTGATCACCGAGAAAATCTCCGCCTTTCACGGTGTCGTACATGTGCCAATGCCAGTTGTCAGGCAATACGTTGGCGAGCGCGGCATTCATGCCGCCTTGTGCGGCCACGGTGTGCGAACGGGTCGGAAATACTTTTGATACCACGGCGACATTGGCATCGGCTTGCGCCAGTTGCAACGCAGCGCGCAAACCACCGCCACCGGCACCGATGACAAGCGTGTCAAATTTACGCATCGGGATTGTCATATTGTTTACGCCGTGCATGGATGCACAAGTGTTGCGAGAGGCAGGATGCCGGAAGCGACCGTTACGATAGATAGCGGGGTCGGTATCAGCATGAGAACACGCAATACCCACAACCCCATGGCAAACAGCCCCAGTGCAACAGACGTCAGCAATATAAAACGGATCACTGGTGGGCGCGCATAATCCATAATCACATCGCGCAACCCCACCCAGGCGTGCATCAGCAGCGCGGCAAAAAATACGCTGGTGGCGACGGCGATAAACGGCAAGCCCATCCACTCCCGCCATGCCGGGTACGACGTCGGCGCATCCAGCAGCAGATACAGGCCGAACATTACAATATAAACGGCCAAATATACCGCGCTGACACGTTGCATCAACCAGGCGCGCGAACCGTGGGCGCGCCAGCTCATAGCAGCACCAGCAAGGCGATGATAGGCACGATCAATCCACCCACGTTAATGATCCATGCGCTGCGCCGCGCGCTGTCACGCCCAACGCCGATGTCGGCATCAATCAGCAGAAAACGGATACCCGCCAGCATGTGATGCGCCAGCCCCCACACCATCAGCACCGCCATAAACTTGACGAAAGGATGCCGCAAAATCTCCAGCGCCTGCGCATAACCCTGCTCATTGCGCAAAGATAAATCAAGCAGATAAATTAAAAATGGGATCAGCACGCACATCATCACGCCACTGACACGGTGCGCGAACGACAGCACCGCCACCACCGGCATGCGGATTTGCAGCAGATTCATAAAGATAGGACGATTTTTTTTATTCATTGAGCTATTCATCGACGCCTGATTTATCTGGCTTTTAATGGAGCCAGCCCGTAGTCCTGCTAATGTTATAATGAACAACCGTGCCAACACTAACATTTCCCGTGCAACACTAACAGGTTATACCACGACCATGAACGCTGACTGGAACACTTTTTTGCAACAGGCGGGCGCTGCCATTATAGATGGGGTCGTGGCAGGCCGCGTTCGTGACTTTGGCCAGCCCGTCGACGAGCTACAGGCGCCGAATAACGGCAATATCCTCGCTGACGTATCACACATGGGTTTGATTGCAGTGCAGGGCGCAGATGCTGCAACCTTCCTGCAAGGCCAGCTTACCAATGACATCCGCGAAGTATCTGCAACACACAGCCAGATCAGCGCCTATTGCAGCCCCAAGGGGCGCATGTTGGCCTGCATGCGCATCTTTATGCGTGATGACACGTATTACCTGGGCCTGCCGCGCGATATCCTCGATGCCACCTTGCAGCGTTTGCGCATGTTTGTGCTGCGCGCCAAGGTCACGCTCAGCGATGCCAGCGATACCCTGGTGTATATCGGGTATGCCGGTGAGCGCGCTGCGGCGACACTGGAGGTGGCTCTGGGCGCCATCCCCGCAAACGTCAACGATGTCACCCAGGGCAACGGACTGACAGTGCTGCGCCTGCCTGGCTCAGTGCCGCGCTTTGGCATCATCGGCGAAGTTGCAGCAATACAAACCCTGTGGAACACGCTACGTGTCAGCGCCCAACCAGTAGGCGCGAACGTGTGGGATTTGCTCGATATCCGCGCCGGCATCCCCACCGTCTACGCCGCCACCCGCGATGCGTTTGTGCCACAAATGGCGAATCTCGATACGATCGGCGGCATCAGTTTCAAAAAGGGCTGTTACACCGGCCAGGAAATTGTAGCGCGCATGCATTACCTGGGCACGCTCAAACGCCGCATGTTCCTGGCGAAAGTTATAGCGGACGTGGCGCCCCAGCCTGGCGATGCGTTATATGCCTCGGGCACAGACGACGCACAGGGATGTGTTAGTGTCGCAGGAGGCAGGATGCCGGGAGCGGCCAACGTGCAAAGCATCGGCACTGTCGTCACAGCACAGCGCGTGTCACGCGGGGAATATGCAGCATTGGCGGTAGTGGATATTAAAAGCGCAGCAACGGGTCAGATCCACCTGTACACAGTGACGGGCACCGCGCTCACTTTTATTCCCCTGCCTTATACGCCTGAATAACTCGCCATTCCCGCGCAGGCGGGAATCCAGAAACTATATAGTGTCACCTGCGTCCGAACGCTGGATTCCCGCCTGCGCGGGAATGACAGAAACTTGAATTTTTAGAGGTACTCTCAAGTATTCCTGAATCCTGCCGAAAACCATACACGGACATTATCACCGCCAAGAGCCACGCATGGTAATCAGCAACACTAGAAAACAGGATCCCGAAGGCAAGTTCATTGCCATGTTGCTGGATGGCATCCGCAACAAACGCATTACCTTGCCCACCCTGCCCGAAGTCGCCATTAAAGTGCGCAATGCCGCCGCGTCACCCAACACCACCTCGGCGCAGCTTGCACAACTTATCGCCCTTGATCCTGCCTTGTCTGCGCGTTTACTGCAAGTTGCCAACAGTCCTCTGTACCGTGGCAACAGCAAACTTTCCAATATCCAAACCGCAGTTGCGCGGCTGGGGCACACTTTGGTGCGCAATATTATTGCGAGCGTGGTAGTGACCCAACTATTCCAGACCCGTACATCCCCATTACTGAAAAGCCACTTAAAGGCCACGTGGGAGCACACCATTAAAACCGCAGCCATCAGCCACGTACTGGCGCAAAAATTTACCCGCCTGGCGCCTGAACAAGCCATGCTGGCGGGCCTGATACATGACATTGGCAAGTTACCCATCCTCAGCCAGCTGGAACATTTCCCTGAATTACTGGAAGACAGCGAAACCGTCGACCGGCTGCTGCAGTTGCTCCATCCGCAAATCGGCAAGGTGATTCTTGAAGTCTGGCAATTCCCACCCGAGATGATCACGGTGGCCGCAGAGCACGAAAATCTGCAACGTAACTCCGGCCCTGAGGTGGATTACACCGACATCGTAGTGATAGCAAACATGCACGGGCACCTGGGCGAAGCGGGGTATGTGGGGTTTGCAGAGTGGCCAACGGTTCCCGCTTACGCCAAACTGGGGTTCAATCCCAAACAATACCTGGCCGCCTTGAGTGACGCTCAACAGGAAATGCTGGAAATTCAGAAGCTACTGACGGCATAATAAGCGCAAGCTTCCGTCGGACACCTGATCATGCAATTCAACCTGGAGCGCGACCCGCGCACCCATACCATTATTTCCTATGCGCCGGGGCAAGTGGTCGTGACCATTCCCTGGACGGCCGAAGACAACACCCCGCTGCTGCTGGACAACGACGGCGAATTGCGTGGCCGCATCCGCCATGAAACACTCAACCGCAGCGTCATCATTATGCCAGAACAGATTGTGAAAGACTGGCCGCCGCAAGCGCGTGGTGATCTCACCACTGAACATTTTGACACCGTGATCGCCATGCAACCCGAAGTCGTGCTGTTCGGCACCGGCCCACACCTGTGGTGGCCGTCATCGGCAATACTCTCGGCATTCGCCAGACAACGCATCGGCTTTGAAGTCATGGACACCGCCGCCGCCTGCCGCACCTATAACATCCTGGTGTATGAAGGGCGAAATGTGGCCACCGCGTTATTGATGATTTAATAAAACCGGACAAGAGATGACAACCAATACTAACTATCGCAGCGAAAAAGACAGCCTCGGCTCACTCAATGTACCCGCCGACGCCTGGTATGGCATTCAGACCGCGCGTGCCGTGATTAACTTTCCGATCAGTGGGCGTGGCCCGGATCGTGATTTTGTCATGGCGCACGTACGTGTCAAACGCGCCGCCGCCACCGCTAACCACAAAGTCGGCTGGCTGGATGACACGCAAACCACCGCCATCATCAATGCCTGCGACACGATCTTGCAAGGACACCATCTCGATCAATTCGTAGTGGATCGCTTTCAGGCAGGTGCAGGCACCAGCCATAACATGAACAGCAACGAAGTCATCGCCAACCTTGCCAACGTAGCGCTGGGCGGCGCGCGTGGCGCGTATAAACCCATCAACCCCAATGACCACGTCAACATGGGGCAGAGCACCAACGACACCATTCCCACCGCGATACGCCTCACCGCGCTCGCCAAACTGCCGCGCCTGCTGACCGCCGTGCGCAGTATGGCCGATGAATACGCGCGCATCGGCGCCGCCGAAATCGATACCGTGAAAAGTGGCCGCACTCATCTGCAAGACGCCGTGCCCACCACGCTTGGCCGCGAATTTAACGCCTATGCGTGGACGCTGCGCCGCTGCGCCACCCATCTGCAAAACCGCCGCGACGCACTGTGCGAGATCGGCTTGGGCGGCAGCGCTGCGGGCACCGGTCTCAACACCGCGCCTGATTATGCGCAAAACGCCGCCGCAGAACTGGCGCGACTCATTGGCGAACCGATCCGCCCTGCGACCGACCTTGCCGCGCAAATGCAATCCATGCACGACATTCAGGCGTTGTCATCAGCGATCCGCGACCTCACGCTTGAAGTTATCCGCATCGCCAACGACATGCGCCTGCTGGCCTCTGGCCCACGCACCGGCCTCGGTGAAATTTTATTACCTGCCGTGCAGCCCGGCTCCAGCATCATGCCCGGCAAGGTTAATCCGGTGATGTTCGAAATGCTTAACCAGGTGTGTTATCAAGTGCTGGGACAAGACGCGGCGATTGCCGCCATGACACAAGCGGGGCAACTGGAATTAAACGTGATGATGCCGGGGCTTGGTTCCGCGCTGTTTGATGCCATGGACTGGCTCACCAATGCCCTTAACGCCACCACCGAATTCAACCTCAAAGGCTTGCAGGTAGACCGCGCGCGCTGCAAGGAATTTCTGCATACCAGTGTGGCGCTGGCAACCTTGCTCAACACCCGCATCGGCTACGCCGCCGCCGCTGAAATCGCCAAAGCTTCCGAAAAATCCGGGCGGCCAGTGCGTGATATTGTTGCGGAAAAAAATCTGATGACAGCGGCGGAATTTGATGCCCTGGTGTTGCGGGCGGCCAAGGAAGGGCGCGAAGGATAGCGCATTGCCAGGGTAACCTGTGACAACCTGGCCTGGCAACCTGCCGGACTTTCTCCGGCAGCACCCCCCATACTGTCATTTCGACCGAAGGCGACCGCCATCCATGGCGGTCGCCTTCGGTCGAAATGACACGGTTCGCGTAGCACGGCGTGCGCGCCAGCATTCCCTGCCGACAACACATTCCCCCTCAATGCGGCTCGGATTTATCGGGCAGTTTTTTCAACGGGGATGGATGCTCCCCCGCATGCGACAAATACAGCGCCAGACCGATCAACGCAATACCCCCGGCGAGATACAGCAAATCAACCGGGCTTTCAAACTTCATGTCGATGGCGTGCTCAAAATACTTCACAATCAAAATCATCAGGATCACTTTGGCAAGACTCGCCTTCAGATCATCGAGACTGTGGATCAATAATACATTTGATTTTGTTTCCGAACTCTCGGCCTGATCAATGTTGCTGATAAACAGCTCGTACAAACCCAGCGCAAAAATCAACAATACCGTCGCCAGCAAATAGCCATCCACAATTTCCACCACATGGGTAATCATGGTGCCACGCAACTGACTGCGCGCTTCCCCCACCAGATCGGGCGAAGCATACTCACCCAGATGGATAACCATGAAATAGGCATCAATCGTAGCGATAAAAAACATGGCGAAACTTGCCACCAGGCTGGTAATCACCGCCGCCAGCACAATCAGGCGGCTGTTCCACAACGCCCCTTCAAAAGCACTTTCGAGTTTATTTTTCATGGCGCTGTGTCTGACTGCCAGGAATCATCAACACTTGTCCAGGATAAATAATATTGGCGTCCTTGATATGCCGCCGGTTGGCTTTATAAATTATCGGCCAGCGGTGGGGATTAGCGTAAAACTCATGCCGCGCCGCAATCTTCCACAAACTATCGCCACGTTGCACCTTGTAATGCGCCGCGCCGATAGAATCAGGGGTAGACTCAGATGAAGTCACAACAGGAGGAACAGAAGGAGAAGGCACTACAACCACGGGCTGCGACCGCCGTTTCGCCTCACGCAACGCATCTACAAGATGCTGCGCCGCAGCATAAGCGGCTTTCCCCTCTTCGCGCCGATGCGCCGCTTCAATGGCATCCATTTCTGCCTGTTGTGCGTGTTGTGGATTGCCCTTCACCTCCTTCCCTGGCCGCAGGCTACGCGCCTCATCCATCAAAGCATGGGCTTCGTCCAGTAAAATTCGCGTTCGATCCAGCAAGGCCTGATTAACATCGCGCTCGGCATGCTGCCTGGCTTCACGCGCTAACCACACTGCCGCCTCGTCATCATCAATCAACGCCGCTGCCTCAGCCTTCTGCAACAGATCCACCGCGCCACCTGACAACGCATCCATAGCGTCAGCCTCTTGCAACGCGGCTTTCGCCTCGCTAATCGCCAAGGCCATAGTGCGCGCCTTGGTCGCCTCTACCTTGGCGGCCAAGGCATCATGCTGCGCCTGCTCGAACGCACCTTCACTTAATTTTTCTTCGGCTTTGGATAACAGGCTTTGCGCATCCTGCAAGGTTTCCGGCGCGTGGCTGGCGGCATCTACCTGATGTGCCGCATCCAGCGCCTGGCGGGCATCACTCATTTCCTGAGTGGGCGGCCCCGAAGTAGCACAGCCCTGCAACAACAGGCTTGCTGCCACACACACACATCCCATCCACTGAAAAATCCATGGGCGGTTCATTGCGCAAACCAGGAAGTGACGTTATACAATGGGCGACAACCGTAGCGTATTTTCATTATCTTACAAATCATATCATTGAATTGCAAACTATCACACTGGCGATAGAGAGTTTTCCCAGCCCCCTGATTTTAGGATTATAATTTGGGGCATATTCCTCAACACAGAAGATTGCTACCTGTATAACCAACCTGTAGCCTAAACAACCATGACAGATATACTGATCCTTTATTACAGCCGTTACGGCGCCGTGGCCAACATGGCGCAACTGATCGCCCGTGGCGTGGAAGAAGTGCCCGGCATGCAGGCACGGTTACGCACCGTACCCGAAGTTTCCACGGTGTGCGAAACCGTGCAAGACAGCATTCCCCCGCACGGCGCGCCCTATGTCACGCTCGACGACCTGCGCAACTGCGCCGGACTGGCGCTGGGGAGTCCCACCCGCTTTGGCAACATGGCCGCCGCGCTCAAATACTTTCTCGACAGCACCAGCCCGCTGTGGCTGTCCGGCGCGCTTATCGGCAAACCCGCCGCCGTATTCACATCCACATCAACGCTGCATGGCGGACAGGAAAGCACCCTGCTCTCCATGATGCTGCCCTTGATGCACCACGGCATGCTGATGATGGGACTGCCGTACAGCGAAACTGACCTGTTGAACACCACCACTGGCGGCACGCCTTACGGCGCCAGCCACCTGGCCGGTCTGGATAGCAAAACACCGTTGAGTGAAGAAGAAAAACGCCTGTGCCGCGCATTGGGCAAGCGATTAGCGGAAACAGCGAAGCGGTTGGCGGGATAAACGGAGGATGATTATTTTGTCATTCCGAGCGTAGTGAGGAATCTTAAGATGTCTCACTGCGTTCGACATGACAGGGTGTTGCACCTCGAATGGCGTAAAGCTACGCCGAGAATGGCATAACAACTTCTTCATACACCGCAGCCATTGGCACCGTCAATCCCACTGACGCCAAATGCACGGATTCGTTGCCTGCATTATAAGTATCCACCCACCAGCCACCCGCCCCGCCGTCAGACTCACGGCGATATACCTCGACCTGCATAGTCTCCTGGGCTACCAGCACATATTCCTTGAGGCTGTCCAGCGTCTGGTACGCCAGCAGCTTTTCACGCCGATCTATGCCTTCCGTGGTGGGGGATAGCACTTCAATAACCAGGCAGGGGTGCGTCAGATAATGGGTTTGGGTATCGGCAGCATGACAGGTCACTGCAATATCCGGGTAGTAAAAGGCATTGGTTTTTTGTACGCGCACTTTGAGGTCAGACATGAATACCCTGCAAGGGCCACCACGTAAATGAGTGCGCAGGGCAAGAGCGATATTGATAGCGATGGTATTATGCGCCCGGCTGGTGCCCGTCATGGCGAACACACGACCGGCCACATATTCATGGCGCACCGGGCTATGCAATTCACCTTCAAGATATTCGTCTACGCTCAGCAGTAATAAACGGGTGCGCTGCGCCATGTTCAGGCCTCAATAAATAAATCGCACACTCGCAGGAACGGTGTGGTGTCACCCTACACCTGACCCAATCCTGTTACTTAACCGTTCGTGGTGAGCCTGTCGAACCACCCGCCACACATCCAGCCCTTCGACAGGCTCAGGGCGAACGGGGTTGTATTAGCGCATTGGCACCTGGCCCCTATTTATCAGGCCAGGGTGCGCACGGCAGACCCTACGCCCGGATTTTGCGGCGGCGCAGCAGCAGTGCGCCGGGCGCGCCTAGCAACAGGAGATCAAGAAAACCAAAGGCACCGCCGCCACCGTCACTGGTGCCAAAGTTAGTACCGGGCGCAACCGCTGTCACCACGCATGCACCGCTTACGCAGCTATCTAGTGAACCATTATTACCCGGCAAATAATCGCTGGGTGAAGTCACATCCGCCCTGGCGCGCATTTCTATAGTTCTATTGTTCAGAAGTGGGTCAGTGGGTGTCACAGTAATAAAAACCGTAAAACTTGCGCCCACTGCCAAATTAGGCGTGCTGCAATTAACCGGATTGGCGGTGGTAACGCACACCACCGACACCAGGTTAGTAGCATCAGGAACTACCAAGGCAGAAGTCCCCAACGGTATCTGCGCCGTTAGCGTCACTCCTTGGGCAGCGCCGGGGCCTTTATTGGTCACCACCAATGTGTATGTCACCGGGTTGTCCAGTGATACATTAGGCGTATTACCGGTCACGGCCACTTCTAAGTCCACCCTTCCCACTGCCTCAACACCATCCGTTTCCACTGCGCCGATGTCACACACGGTATTATTGCCCGGCCGACCATAGAGGCGTTGATCAAATTTATTGATACAGGTTCCCGCACCGATTGCCGCACTAGGCGCCTGCGGCACAAAAACAGCGGGATGGGCAGTAGCATTATCTGAAGTAACTAATAACAGGGTATCTGGTGAATTATTGCCATTTTCACCCAGCGTTCCCAAATTAGGAGAGGCGTTAATTATATCGGTCGCAGTCAAGCCACAGCTATTACCATTTTCCAGGTTATTACCCCCCGACATCATCTTGGCCGCAGCAGTAATAGCAGTACCGACCTCATTATAGCCACTCATACAATTGAGCTGGCCAGACACTGGCGCAGTATTGCCTCCAATAATAGTATTATGAATGGCGTTATTCAATTTCGCTGCATTTGCTGGATTAGGATCCACGCTCACAAACATTTCTTCGCCGCTGCCCTCCGCCGTATTTCCGCTAAGCGTGACATTGGTCAACGTCAAGGTGCGGCCATTGAAAATTCCACCCCCCGCTCTGAAGGCGTTGTTCCCGGTGATCGTGCTATTGGTCACTGTGACATCACCAGGCGCACGGTTATAGATACCACCGCCGTCTGCACTGGCGCCATTACCATTTGCTTTATTTCCGCTGATGGTGCTGTAGATGATCTCCGCACCGCCCTGGTTGAGAATACCGCCGCCGGTATTGCTATCCACGACGCTGGAGATCACGCGCAAACTGCCGGTCACAGAGCTCTGGCCCGCCCCATCCAGATTAGACACACCACCGCCCTCAAGCGCCGTGTTGAGGCGAACAATGGTACGCGTGAGCGTGACGGCGCCGCCATGATTACTGATACCGCCACCCGCGTTATTCCCGGCATTGGTGTTGCTGAGCACGATACTTTCATTAATGGTGAGCTTGCCCGTACCAGTGGCCGCACCATTACTGTTTTGAATACCGCCACCGAAAGGACGCCCGCTATTGTTCTTAACTGTGGTTTTGTTAAGCGTCATAATGCCGCTATTGAAAATGCCGCCGCCGCCAATAAACGCGCCCACCGCATTAGCAGTAACATTCAATATTGAGTTATTACTGATGATGCAATTATTCACCACCATTTGCGCGTTGCTGCCATTATAAAGCCCGCCGCCGCTATAACTGCCACTAATAGTAGCGTGGCCAATCGTGTTGTTGGTGATGGTGCAATTTCCCAGCGTCAACCAGCCGTTAGCATTATTAATCGCGCCACCGTCTGCCCGTACTACCCCATTCCGAATGGTCACATTGTTAATATTGACAGTATTCCTGCCCACAATATGGAAAACACGGTCAAGCCCGCCACCATCAATAATAGTGGCATTACCATTAATAGTAAGGCACGGAGTATTAATGCTGACACTGGGGCACGTGCCGCGAATATCCAGGTCACCTTGTGCGGCATTGTCTTCATTCGTGCCCGGAATACTCAGGGTGTACGTGGTGGCGAGCAAACCAATGACGATATTGGTATCGCGGGTCGCATCAGTGCGATTCATCAAGTCGTTGGCCTGCTGAATGGCGGCGCGCAGGGTGCATGCACCCCCCGCACCCTGACCCTCACACAAGCCATCGGCAAGATTGGTGTCCGGGGCATCGATCTGAGAATTTACACTAAAGGTCACGGCCTGCGCCGGAGCAGTCAGCAATAACCCTGTGAACAATACCGGTAACATGAATGCGGTATGATAACCACGTAATAATTTGTAATTAAACATTGCTTGCTCTCCTCACGACGGACGTGCTTATGCAGGCCGCATTACCCGATATCCCTGTCAGGACGGTGTTTTTATGGATATTTCTGTCATGCCGAATGTAGTGAGGGATCTTAAAAGATCTCTCAAAGATCTCTCACATTCGTTCGAGACTCGAGACAAGGATTTCTCACTACGTTCGAAATGACAACGCCTGGCTACGCTCGAAATGACAATGCGTCACTTTGTTCGTAACAACAACGCGCAAGCACTTTCCTGACGGTCAAGGTGCTTGATTAAAGCGCCGAATACGCTAATCATCCCTTATAATCGGGGGTGATTGCAAGTCATCCAATACAGATAGGCCTAATGATAAACCCAGCATAGATTCAGTTGTGTGACAGCAAGACGGTGCTAACAGGGTTTTTAAATGTGGCCTATATATTAGTAGCGGCTGCAATTGTACAAAACTTGATCTTTTTAGCGCCTTTATATATCGATAAAACCATTGAAAAATCAAATAAATATATTATTTCATGGGCTGCTGGGTAGCCTGCGTGACCTGGCGCCAGTGATTCTGGTGATTGCCTTTTTTCAGTTGGCGGTGGTGCAGCAGCCGATTCCCGATCTGGGCGGGCTGCTGGCCGGGACGGCGCTGGTGGTGGTGGGACTAACGTTATTTGTGCGTGGGTTGGAAATGGGGCTGTTTCCGATCGGTGAGGCGATGGCCTATGCTTTTGCGCGCAAGGGTAGCCTGATGTGGCTACTGGTATTTGCCTTTGCGCTGGGTTTTGGCACGACGGTGGCGGAACCGGCGCTGATTGCGGTGGCGAACGAGGCGGCCCGGGTGGCGTCAGACAGCAGGCTGATTGCGGCGGGCGATGCGGCGCGCCATGATTATGCGCTGGGCTTGCGCATTACGGTGGCGCTAGCGGTGGGCGTGGCGCTGGTACTGGGGATGTTTCGCATTCTGAAGGGTTGGCCGGTGCAATACTTTATCATGGGCGGCTATGCAGGGGTGATGGTGATGACGCTGTTTGCGCCGCCGTCGATTATCGGTATCGCTTATGACTCGGGCGGAGTAACGACATCTACCATTACGGTGCCGCTGGTAACGGCGCTGGGCGTGGGGCTGGCGTCGTCGATCAAGGGGCGTAATCCGCTGGTGGACGGTTTTGGCCTGATTGCATTTGCTTCGCTGACGCCGATGATTTTTGTGATGATCTACGGGACGCTGGTGCTATGACGGCGTGGCTGCTCTCGCTGTTAAGCGCGATTGCGCATACCGTGCGTGATGTATTGCCGATTGCGGCGATTCTGTTCGGCTTCCAGTGGCTGGTGATCCGCAAGCCGATGCCCAATCTGAAAAAGGTGCTGATTGGTTTTATTTATGTGCTGGTGGGTCTGGCGCTGTTTCTGGAAGGGCTGAATCAGGCGCTGTTTCCGCTGGGCAAACTGATGGCGCAGCAGTTGACTGATCCGGCGTTTATCTATGGCGCGCTTCAAGCGACGGGGCACACAGCGCAACAGGCGCACTGGTGGGATTATCGATGGGTATATCTGTTTGCCGCGATGATTGGCTTTTCCTGTTCGCTGGCTGAACCCGCTCTGATTGCGGTGGCGATGAAGGCGCACCAAGTGTCAGGCGGCACAGTAGGCGTGTGGGGGCTGCGCATTGCAGTGGCGATCGGCGCGGCGACCGGCATTACGCTGGGCGTGTTTCGCATTGTCACCGGCACGCCGCTGCACTATTACATCATCATCGGTTATATCATTGTAATGATCCAGACCGCGTTTGCACCGCGCATGATTATTCCGCTGGCATATGATTCTGGCGGCGTGACGACATCCACCGTGACCGTGCCGCTGGTCACGGCCCTGGGGTTAGGTTTGGCAAGCGTGGTGCCGGGACGCAGTCCGCTGCTGGATGGGTTTGGCTTGATCGCACTGACGGTATTGTGTCCGCTGGTGACAGTGATGGAGTATGCGCAATTGAGCCATTGGCGGGCGAAGCGGCGCGCTTAGCGTGTCATTTCGAGCGTAGGGAGAAATCCTTGTCTCGAGTCTCGAACGAAGGTGAGAGAACTTTGAGAGATCTATTAAAAGATCCCTCACTGCGTTCGGGATGACAGTTATTCTTTGCGTTCGGGATGACAGTAAACGCCTGCGTTCGGAATGACAAGACTATTTAAGCAAGAGGGAGGAACTAAAGCATGCACTTCAAATTATTAATTGCATTTGTAGAAGATGACAAAACCGATGCGGTGATGAACGCGGCGCGTGCGGCAGGCGCCACGGGTGCGACCGTTATCAATCATGCCCGTGGCGAAGGCTTGAAAAAAACCAAGACTTTTTTGGGGCTGACGCTGGAAACCCAGCGCGACATGCTGTTGTTTCTGGTGGAAGAGCATTTGAGCCGGAAAATTCTCGAACACATTGCTGTGGTGGGTGAGTTTGACCGCAAACACGGCGCAGGCATTGCTTTTCAGATTGATGTGGAAGACGCCGTGGGTGTTACCCAGCAAGTGCGCCAATTAACCGAAGCGGTGGAGGATGAACTATGAGCGAACGCAAACTGATCCGGGTGCGGGATGTAATGAAGCGCGAGTTTGACCTGGTGGACGGCATGACCACGGTCAAAGAGGCGCTGCTGAAAATGAAATACATCGAGACCAAGGCGCTGATCGTCAAGAAACGCCATGCCGATGACGAGTATGGCATGGTATTGCTGTCTGATATTTCACGGCAAGTGCTCGCCACCGACCGCGCACCAGAACGCATCAATATTTATGAGATCATGTCAAAACCATTGATCACCGTGCATGCTGATATGGATATCCGCTACTGCGCACGCTTGTTTGAACGCTTTCACCTGTCGCGTGCACCCGTGGTTGAAAACGGCGAGGTGATTGGCATTGTCAGCCTCACCGATATGGTACTGCGCGGCTTGTGCGCGATGTGGGAGTAGTATCATTATCTGCACATAGCGCCCTAAGGAAACTTAAAGGCACCTCTAATAACTCAAGCATGTCATTTCGACCAACGGGAGAAATCCTGGAAGATCTCCCACATCGTTCGAGACAAGGATTTCTCGCTACACTCGAAATGACACACACCAGCGGCCTCTTAAGTAAAGTCGCCCCTCCTGCCGCTATATATTGTGGGCAATATCTCCCCGTTGCAGCGGACAAACCATCTACCTTCATGAGCATTACCGACATCGCATCGTGGATCATCGTCATTATGGGCTGGACGGCAGGCCTGGTGATGCTGGCTCTGGTGTTGATGTTTATTCAGGATGTCACACAAACAGAACACGCGGTGCGGCGCAATTTTCCGGTCATTGGCCGGTTGCGTTATTTTCTGGAGCGGCAAGGCGAATATTTCCGTCAATATTTTTTCGCCCACGACCGTCAGGAACTGCCATTCAACCGCGCAACGCGCACCTGGGTATATCGCACCGCAAAGAATCTGGGCGGCATCATCGGTTTTGGCTCCACCAATGATTTACGCGAACCCGGCTCGCTGATTTTCGTTAATGCACCGTACGCGGTGCTGGAAGAAGAGCGTCAAACCACCCCACCACTGGTGATTGGTCCGCGATGCAATAAACCTTTTACAGCATCGAATATCGTGAACATCTCCGGCATGAGTTATGGCGCAATATCCGCCCCGGCGGTACGTGCGCTGTCGCATGGCGCCGCAAAAGCCGGGGTATGGCTAAATACTGGCGAAGGTGGCCTGGCGCCTTACCATATCGAAGGCGGCTGCGATGTAATTTTTCAGCTTGGCACCGCCAAATACGGTGTACGCGACCTGGAAGGGCATCTCAGTGACACGCACTTACGCGACATCGCACAACATGTGCGTGCGTTCGAAATAAAATTGGCGCAAGGCGCCAAGCCGGGACGCGGTGGCGTGCTGCCTGCCATCAAAGTCACGGAAGAAGTCGCGCGCATTCGCGGCATACCCTTGGGCCAACCCTCCGACAGCCCCAATCGTCATTACGACATCAAGAATGACGATGAGCTACTGGACATGATCGTGCGCATCCGCGATGTCACGGGCTTGCCCGTAGGTATTAAAACCGTGCTGGGATCAGAGGCCGCGATTCTCAACTTATGTGAAACCATTTTACGCCGTGGCGTGGACAGCGCACCGGATTTTATCAGCCTGGACGGCGGCGACGGCGGCTCAGGCGCGGCGCCACAAGTACTCGCTGATCATGTCGGCCTGCCACTTAATGAATCGTTGCCAATGCTGGTAGATGCGCTCATTGCCAGCGGCCTGCGTGACCGCGTGCGCGTGATTGCGTCGGGCAAACTGGTCACCTCGGCACGGGTTGCATGGGCGCTGTGCGTGGGCGCCGACTTCACCGTAACTGCGCGCGGTTTCATGTTTGCGCTGGGCTGCATACAATCGTTGCAATGCCACCAGAACACCTGCCCCACCGGCATCACCACGCACAACAGAAAACTGCAACGCGGCCTGGTTATGGAAGACAAAACCACGCGTGTCGCAAACTATGCATATTGGATTAACCTGGAAGTGGACAAATTAGCGCATTCCTGCGGCCTCGCCAACGCCCGCGAATTCCGCCGCGAGCATGCGCGCATCGTGCAAACCGCCGGACGTAGCGTGCCGCTGGATGCGCTGTTTCCGTACCCGGTTAAATTCGGTCATTAGTCCGGAAGACGCTGCCACCAAGGCATTCCCCTGTCATTCCGAGCATCGCGAGGAATCTTAAGCAAGGCCCTCACGGCACCTGAAACGATAAAGGGAATGACAATAAACAGCCGAAATGACGGCCTGTCACATACCAAGAGCTTTCCCAAGTATAAAAACACCACGACATCGCGCTTGAATCTGCCCCATACTATCCCCATCTACGTAGAAAGCTAACTTTTAATCACGAGGGCACCCCGATGCGGATGGATAAATTGACCAGCAAATTCCAGATGGCGCTGGCGGACGCGCAAAGCCTGGCGGTGGGGCGCGATCATCAATTCATTGAGCCGGTTCATGTCATGGCAGCGCTGCTCGATCAGCAAGGCGGCACGGTACGTTCGCTGCTGGGGCAGTCTGACGTTAATGTCAGTCGCTTGCGTTCGCAACTGGGCGAAGCGCTGGATCGCCTGCCGACCGTGGAAGGCAGCGCGGGCGAAGTGCATGTTTCCAATGATTTGACGCGCTTATTTAATCTCACTGACAAATTGGCGCAGCAGCGTAAAGATCAGTTTATTTCAAGCGAACTGTTTATACTCGCAGCACTGGAAGATAAAGGCGGATTGGGCGATTTACTGCGTAAAGCAGGCGCGGCCAAAGGCTCCATCGAACAGGCGATTGAAAAAATGCGCGGCGGCCAAAAAATTAATGACGCCAATGCCGAAGAACAACGCCAGGCATTGGAGAAATACACCATCGACCTCACCGAACGCGCCGAACAGGGCAAGCTCGACCCCGTCATTGGGCGCGATGATGAGATTCGCCGCACGATTCAGGTATTGCAGCGCCGCACTAAAAATAATCCGGTGTTGATTGGTGAACCTGGCGTAGGAAAAACTGCGATTGTGGAAGGCTTGGCACAGCGCATCATTAATGGCGAAGTGCCGGAGGGGCTGAAAAATCGGCGCGTATTGTCGCTCGACATGGGCGCATTGATTGCAGGCGCAAAATTTCGCGGCGAGTTTGAAGAACGCCTCAAAGCAGTATTGAATGATCTCGCCAAGCAGGAAGGCCAGGTGATTTTATTCATTGATGAACTGCATACCATGGTCGGCGCCGGCAAAGCCGATGGCGCGATGGACGCAGGCAATATGCTGAAACCCGCCCTGGCGCGTGGTGATTTGCATTGCGTGGGCGCGACAACCCTCAATGAATATCGCCAATACATCGAAAAAGATGCGGCGCTGGAGCGCCGCTTTCAGAAAGTATTAGTCAATGAACCTTCAGTGGAGGACACTATCGCCATTCTGCGCGGCCTCAAGGAAAAATACGAAATTCATCATGGCGTGGAGATAACAGACCCGGCGATTGTTGCCGCCGCAATGCTGTCACACCGCTATATCACTGACCGCAATCTGCCAGACAAAGCCATCGACCTGATTGATGAATCAGCCAGCCGCATTCGCATGGAAATTGATTCCAAGCCCGAAGTAATGGATCGCCTCGAACGCCGCATGATCCAGCTTAAAATCGAACGTGAGGCACTGAAAAAAGAAACTGATGACGCGTCGAAAAAACGCCTCGAAAATTTGAAAACCGAGATCAGCAAGGCGGAACACGAATTCTCTGACCTGAATGAAATCTGGAAAGCGGAAAAAGCCGCACTGCAAGGTACGCAGCATATCAAGGAAGCGCTCGAACGTGCGCGCGGCGAACTTGAAACAGCGCGGCGCGCGGGTGATTTAAGCCGCATGTCAGAACTGCAATACGGGCGTATTCCTGAGTTGGAAAAACAGCTCGACATGGCCTCGCAGGCTGAAATGCACGAGATGAAATTGCTGCGCAACAAAGTCACTGAAGAAGAAATCGCCGAAGTTGTTTCCAAATGGACCGGTATTCCAGTATCAAAAATGCTGGAAGGTGAGCGCGAGAAACTGTTACGTATGGAAGAAGCATTGGGTACGCGCGTGGTCGGCCAGGCCGAAGCGGTAAAAGCGGTGTCGGATGCGATACGTCGCTCGCGCGCAGGGCTGTCTGACCCGAATCGCCCCAACGGTTCATTCCTGTTTCTTGGCCCTACCGGCGTCGGCAAAACCGAACTTACTAAAGCCCTGGCGGGATTCATGTTTGACACCGATGATGCTATGGTGCGCATTGATATGTCCGAGTTTATGGAAAAACATTCCGTGGCACGCTTAATCGGCGCGCCACCCGGTTATGTGGGCTATGAAGAAGGCGGCTACCTGACGGAGGCGGTGCGGCGTCGGCCCTATTCCGTGATTCTGCTCGATGAAGTGGAAAAAGCACATCCCGATGTATTTAATGTGTTGCTACAAGTATTGGATGACGGTCGATTGACCGACGGCCAGGGACGCACCGTAGACTTTCGCAATACCGTGATCGTGATGACTTCGAACCTGGGCTCGCAACTGATTCAGGAGCTAGGCGGAATGGAAGAAAGTTACGGCGCCATGAAAGACGCCGTTATGGGCGTGGTGGCCCAACATTTCCGCCCGGAATTTATCAATCGTATTGATGACGTGGTGGTGTTCCATGCGCTGGGCCGCGAACAGATTCACGCTATCACCCTCATCCAAACCGGGTATCTGCGCAAACGCCTGCGTGAACGCGACATGGATATCGAACTGTCGCCAGCGGCGCTTGATAAACTCGGTGAAGCCGGTTTTGATCCGGTATACGGCGCGCGGCCACTGAAGCGCGCCATACAACAGATGCTGGAAAATCCACTGGCACAGGAAATTCTCGCGGGCCGCTTTGCGCCCGGCGATGTGATTCGCGCAGACGTAGAGGCTGAGCGTATGGTATTCAAGAAAGGGAAATCGCAGGTAGCGGCGTAGCATCACAATTAGTTTGCATCAGGACTAATTAATCCTGATACAAACTAATTTCTAACGCCGCATTTTATGCACCATGCGCATTATCGAATCATCCGCGCTATATTTTTCAATATCCGCAACCGGCACCCAGGCGAGATCTTTTGATTCGCTGCTGATGACCAGCGGTGTATGGCGGTCTGCCGTAAATAAAAAACGCACATCATAGTGAAAGTGCGCGGGTTCTTTTGATGAGGCCGGAATAGCGTGGACGTCGAGGTCATAAATATTTTCTGACACCGGCTTTACATGCTCCAGCCCCGATTCTTCACGCGCTTCACGCCATGCGACATTTAAAATATTTGGGTCGCCGTCGGCATGACCGCCCAGTTGCAACCAGCGATCCAGTTTACGATGGTGCGTGAGCAAAACGTGGGTTTTGTCCAGATCAACAATCCAGGCTGAGCCGGTGATGTGGCCGATGTCCAGCGAGCGCTCGAAACAACGCGGATTGACCTGTACAAAGCGTTCGAGAACAGTACACATGCGCATCTCGGCCTGATCAAAGCCAGTATAGGCGTCGAGTTTTTCAAGTAATGCAGCTCTGTGCATGGATAGGTTCCTGAGCTTAAACTTTGCGCCACACCAGCGTGCGGTTATTCGCCGGCATTTCGTAATCCTGCGTTAACGCCATGCCGGCATTGCGCGCCAATACATCAAGCGCTTCAAAATCACGCACGCCACTGGCCGGGTCGCGCGCTTTCAGCCATACATCGAAGCGTGCGTTGCTGGGGCTGGTGAAAGCGCCGTTGTAGTTGAAGGGGCCATACAGGCAAAACACCCCGCCTTGCGCCAGAATATTACCGATGCCTGCAAACATGCACTGTACTTGCGGCCATCCCATGATATGCACGGTGTTGGCGCTGAATACCGCGTCCATTTTCCTGGTCGGCCACGGATCATGCTCGACATCCAGTGCCAGCGGCGGCAATACATTGGGTAGTGCCGCTTCGTCCAGCCAGGCGCGAATCCCGGCATGATAAATGACGATATCGCTGGCCTGCCATGTGAGATGCGGTAAATGTTTGCCAAAATAAATAGCGTGCTGACCAGTGCCGCTGCCGATTTCCAGTACGTGCTGCGCGTGTGAAAATTCTTTGCTCAGCACTTCAAGAATAGGTGCTTTGTTCTGGTCGCAGGATTCGGAGTACGGTTTTACCATGGCATACTTAAACTCTTCGGTACAGATTTCTCGCTACGCTCGAAATGACACATTAATTAACAGCTCCTTACCCCGCACGCCGTGGCTTTTCATGAACCACAGGCCTCTCCAGCACCGGCCTTAAAAACCGTCCGGTATGCGAATCAGAATAAGCGGCGATATCTTCAGGCGTACCTACCACCAGAACTTCGCCACCCTTGTCACCACCTTCTGGCCCCATGTCAATCACCCAGTCGGCGGTCTTGATGACATCGAGATTATGTTCGATGACAACAATAGTATTACCGTGATCACGCAATTGATGCAACACTACCAGCAGTTGTTTGATGTCGTGGAAATGCAGGCCGGTGGTGGGCTCGTCGAGAATATACAACGTAGTGCCGGATTCACGCTTGGAAAGTTCACGTGACAGCTTGACACGCTGCGCTTCGCCGCCGGATAAGGTGGTGGCATTTTGCCCCAAGCGTACGTACGACAAACCAACATCCATCAAGGTTTGCAGTTTGCGCGCGATGACCGGCACGGCATTGAAAAACGCCAGCGCGTCTTCAATGGTCATATCCAGCACTTCATGAATATTTTTACCCTTGTAGCGCACCTCCAAAGTTTCACGGTTGTAACGCTTGCCTTTGCAGATGTCGCACGGCACATAAATATCCGGCAAAAAATGCATTTCGACTTTAATCACGCCATCGCCCTGACACGCTTCACAACGCCCACCCTTGACGTTAAAGCTGAAACGGCCGGGGTTATAGCCGCGCGTGCGCGCCTCTTGCGTGCCGGAAAATAATTCGCGGATTGGTGTGAACAAGCCAGTGTAAGTGGCCGGATTGGAACGCGGTGTACGGCCGATCGGGCTTTGGTCGATGTTCACTACTTTTTCGAATTGCTCAAGACCGATGATCTCGGCGCACGGTGCAGGCTCGTCACTGCTACCGTACAGCGTACGCGCGGCTTGACGATACAGCGTGTCGTTAATCAAGGTGGATTTACCGGAGCCGGACACGCCCGTCACACAGGTCATGAGTCCCACTGGAATATCGACATTCACGCCCTTTAAATTGTGGCCACTGGCGCCGCGCAGACGTAACTGACGCGCCGGGTTGGAGGGTACGCGCACCGCAGGCACGTCGATTTCACGATAGCCTGCCAGGTATTGCCCGGTGAGCGATGCGGGATTGGCGATGATTTCATGCGGTGTACCCTGCGCGACGATGTGGCCGCCATGCACGCCCGCGCCGGGGCCGATATCCACCACATAATCGGCGAGACGAATTGCATCTTCATCATGCTCGACGACGATCACAGTGTTCCCGAGGTCGCGCAGATACAACAAAGTTTTGAGCAGGCGTTCGTTGTCGCGCTGATGCAGGCCTATCGACGGTTCGTCGAGCACATACATGACGCCCACCAGTCCCGCGCCGATTTGGCTGGCAAGCCGAATGCGCTGCGCTTCACCGCCGGAAAGAGTGTCGGCGCTGCGCTCCAGCGTTAAATAATCCAGGCCGACATTAATCAGGAAATCGAGCCGTTGGCCCACCTCTTTGACGATCTTGGCCGCGATTTCACCGCGCCAGCCGGGCAACACCAGATGCGTGAAAAATTCATACGCCCGACCCACTGGCATCTTCACCGTCTCCGGCAAGGTCTTGCCCGCCACAAACACATGGCGCGCCTCGCGGCGCAAACGTGTACCTTTGCAGTCGGGGCAAGGCTGGGTGCTTAAATATTTAGCCAGTTCTTCACGCACCGCGCCCGATTCGGTTTCGCGGTAACGGCGCTGCATATTATTGATGACGCCTTCAAACGCATGACGGCGCCTGGCGGCCACGCCACGTTCATTGAGGTAGGAAAATTCAATCTCTTCTTCGCCGCTGCCAAACAGCACCAGGTCTTGCAGTTTTTTCGGCAGTTCCTGAAACGCTGTATCAATATCAAATTGATAATGCCCGGCAAGCGCGTTGATCAACTGAAAATAATAGGCATTTCTGCGATCCCAGCCGCGCACCGCACCACCCGCCAGACTTAACTCGGGATGCGCCACCACCCGCGCCGGATCGAAAAATTGTTTGACGCCCAAACCATCGCAGGTCTGGCACGCCCCGGCAGGATTGTTGAATGAAAACATGCGCGGCTCAAGCTCAGTGATGCTGTAACCGCATTGCGGGCAGGCAAACTTGGCGGAAAACACCACGTCGGGCGAGCCATTATCCATAGTGGCATCCATAAACGCCACCCGCGCCAGTCCCTCCGACAGGCGCAACGCGGTTTCGAACGATTCGGCCAAACGCTGCTGCATCTCAGGCCGCACCTTGAAGCGGTCAATCACCACCTCAATGGTGTGCTTCTTGCGCAGGTCCAGTTTGGGCGCCTGATCCAGCTCCACCACCGCGCCATTGATGCGCGCCCGCACATAACCCTGCGCACGCAATCCTTCCAGCACATCAACATGCTCACCCTTGCGTCCGTCCACTACCGGCGCCAGCAGCATGAGGCGTGTGTCCTCAGGCATCGCCAGCACATGGTCAACCATCTGGCTGACCGTCTGGGCGTCCAGCACCACGTCATGATCCGGACAGCGCGGTTCACCCGCGCGCGCAAACAGCAGGCGCAGATAATCATAAATTTCCGTTACGGTGCCAACGGTGGAGCGCGGGTTGTGCGACGTTGACTTTTGTTCGATGGAGATCGCCGGAGATAGCCCCTCAATATGATCAACATCGGGCTTTTCCATCACCGACAAAAACTGCCGCGCATAGCTCGACAGCGACTCCACGTAGCGCCGCTGGCCTTCCGCATAAATAGTATCAAAGGCCAGCGAAGACTTGCCGGAACCCGACAGGCCGGTAATCACAATCAATTTGCCACGCGGCAGGTCAACATCAATGTTTTTCAGATTGTGGGTGCGTGCGCCGCGAATGCGGATCATATCCATGCTGATTTCCTAGGGCTTGAGTAACCTGCTAATATACGCCTTTTCAGCCTCTTTAGCCAAAACTCCAAACTCCATTCAGGACACCTCGTGCGTAAATCAGCCAGCTCATCCACCCCCCACTCCGGCATGAATTCAGGCGAACGCACCGCCGCACTGTCACTTTCCAGCATTTACGCGCTGCGCATGATGGGACTGTTCATGATTCTGCCGGTGTTTTCGCTCTACGCCCACGATCATCTGGCGGGTGCCACGCCATTGCTGATCGGACTGGCGATTGGCATTTATGGGCTGGCCAATGCCGTATTCCAGATCCCGTTTGGCATGCTGTCCGACCGCTTTGGCCGCAAACCGATTATCGCCTTTGGCCTGTTGCTGTTTGCCGTCGGCAGCGTGGTGGCGGCGCTGTCGGACACCATCACTGGCGTGATTATTGGCCGCGCCATTCAAGGCAGCGGCGCGATTGCCGCCGCCGTGATGGCGCTGGCCGCCGACCTGACCCGCGAGGAACACCGCCTGAAAATCATGGCCATGATCGGCATGACTATCGGCCTGTCGTTTTCCAGCTCGCTGGTGCTGGGGCCGCTGCTGAATGGCTGGATCGGCGTGTCCGGCATCTTCTGGCTCACCGCCGTGCTGGCGCTGGCAGGCATCGGCGTGCTGCATTTATGGGTGCCACAGCCCGTCGCCAGCACTTTTCACCGCGACGCCGAAGCCGTGCCTTCGCAGCTCACAGACATCCTCAAAGACACGCAGTTGCTGCGCCTTAACTTCGGCATCTTTGCCCTGCACATGATCCTCACCGCCAGCTTCGTGGTGGTGCCTGTAGCGCTGCGCGACCACGCGGGTCTGATAGGTAGCCAGCACTGGATAGTATATCTGGGCGTGCAACTGATCTCGATGGCGGTGATGATTCCGTTCATCATCTACGCCGAAAAGCACCGCCACATGAAGCAGGTATTCTTTGGTTGCGTGGTTGCCATTGCCGTGGCGCAGGCCGGGCTCGGTTTCGCACACGCCTCAACCGTGGCTATCTCATTGTCATTATTGCTGTTTTTCATCGCCTTTAACGTATTGGAAGCCACCCTGCCATCGCTGATCGCCAAAACCGCGCCCTCCGAGAAAAAAGGCACGGCGATGGGCATTTATTCCACCACCCAATTCCTCGGCGCTTTCACCGGCGGCATTATGGGTGGCTGGCTGTATGGCGCCGTCGGCGTAGGCGCCGTGTTTGCCCTGTGCGCCGGCGTAGCCGCCGTGTGGGCGGTGATCGCCGCCAGCATGCGCGAGCCGCGCTATCTGAGCAATCACCTGCTCAAAGTCAGCCCGGCCGATGCCCAGCTTAGCCCGGAACAAGCCCAAACACTCGCCCAACGCCTGCGCCAGGTGCGCGGCGTAGCCGAAGCCACGGTGATTGCGGAAGATGGCATCGCCTACCTCAAGGTGGATACCGAGGCGCTGGACAATGACGCGCTGAGTGAATTTTCAGTCGTAAAGGCGTAAGATAAATAGAAATCCCTGCGGCAAGCTGCGGGGTATTTCTATGTCATTCCGAGCACAGCGAGGAATCCTTGTCTCGAATCTCGAACAAAGGTGAGAGAACTTTGAGAGATCTTATAAAGATCCCTCACTAGCGTTCGGGATGACAGTTATTCTTTACGTTCGGGATGACAATAAACGCAGTAAGCTGAGAGGAGAGCGTAGCGAGGGGTCCAAACCCGAAGAGATTAAAGTCTCCCGTTATTTTAGATCAACATTCATATAGAGGCTCATTATGGCAAGAGGCGTAAACAAAGTTATTCTGATCGGCAATCTCGGCAAAGACCCCGAGGTGCGTTACATGCCCAGCGGCGGCGCCGTCGCCAACATCACTGTCGCCACCACTGACTCGTGGAAAGACAAACAAACCGGTGAAAAAAAAGAAACCACCGAGTGGCACAGCGTGGTGTTCTTTAATCGCCTCGCGGAAATTGCTGGCGAGTACTTGAAGAAAGGCTCCAAAGTCTATATTGAAGGCTCGCTGAAAACTGAAAAGTATCAGGACAAAGCCACCGGCGCAGACCGCTACAGCACCAAGATTATCGCCAATGAAATGCAAATGCTGGATGGCAAAGGCGGTAGCGCCGATTACGCAGCCGCACAAGGAAGTTCAGCAGCACCCAGCGGCGGCTCCCAGCAACGCTCCAGCGAAAACCGGAGCAGCCCGGCAGTGCAGGACAATAAGTTTGAGGACTTTGACGACGACATTCCGTTTTAGGGATTACCTGGAATAGATATGTAAACATTAACCCAGCAGGCTATTTGTCTGTTGGGTTTTTTATTGTTTACATTATTAACGGGACTTTTCAAGGTTGTTCTGTTTACTTACAGCGAGAGCATCTTTCCCGCCGGGGCATCGCAGCCGTCTGCCGCGACCACGTTAACTTCATCGCCCGTCCGGCGACACCCAGCCGCACTTCACCACGATTTAGCCGGTTTGTCTCGACCCTTACTAACGACATCGCCCGGGTCTTTGCCCAGATTAACTATCAACGAACGCAATGCCAGAGCTTGAAAATCGGCAAACGCGCCGCAACTAATTATAGGTGGTGTTCAGCCGCATCCGAGGGCAAACTTTCAGCCACTTTTTTAGGCGAAAGCAGGTCACGTCGCCGCGAATCTACGTAAGTAACGAGACGTGCATATGAAATATTCTGGCGATCTGGTGGTCGCACACCCATCTGGGCTCTACTGTCCGCCGGGCAATTTTTTCATCGATCCGTGGCGCCCGGTGGATCGCGCGGTCATTACGCATGGCCACGGCGATCATGCGCGGCGAGGGCATGGTGCTTATCTCGCGCATGTCCAAAGTGCGCGTGTGTTGCGCACGCGGCTTGGCGCCGACATCGACCTGCAGACGCTGGCGTACGGCGAAACGGTAATGCTTAACGGTGTGCGCGTGTCGCTGCATCCTGCTGGGCACGTGCTCGGCTCGGCGCAGGTGCGCATCGAATACGGCGGGCAGGTGTGGGTTGCGTCGGGCGATTACAAACTGCAGCACGACGGGACGTGTACGCCGTTCGAGCCAGTGCGTTGCGACGTTTTCATCACCGAGTCGACATTTGCATTGCCGATTTATCGGTGGCCGACGCAGCACGAATTGTTCGCCGACATCAACGCGTGGTGGAGCCGCAACGCTGAAGCGGGGCAGACCAGCGTGTTGTTCGCCTACGCGTTCGGCAAAGCGCAGCGACTGTTGCACGGCGTCGACGCCAGCATCGGGCCGATCATATGCCACGGTGCGGTCGAGCCGTTGAATGAGGCCTACCGCGCCGAAGGTATCACGTTGCCGCCGACGTTGCGGGTCACGGATGCGGCGGTCACGAAAGACACGTTGAAACGCGCGCTGATCGTCGCGCCGCCGTCGGCTGCGGGTTCGCTGTGGATGCGGCGTTTTGGCGACTATCGTGATGGCTTCGCCAGTGGCTGGATGCAGGTGCGCGGCTCGCGGCGTCGGCGCGGTGTCGACCGCGGCTTCGTCGTCAGCGATCACGCTGACTGGCCGGGTCTGCAAGCCGCGATCACCGCGTCCGGCGCCGAGCGCATCATCGTCACACACGGCAGCGTGCCGGTGATGGTTCGCTGGCTCAACGAACACGGCTGGAACGGGCAAAGTTTCAGCACCGAATACGGAGATGAAGAAGGGGTCGACGCAGCGGCAGCCGAGGCCGATCTTGCGGATCAGAAACAAGACAACACGAACGCTTCCGACGCAATCGTGCCGCAGGACGCGCTCGACGACAACGCGTCGACATCCGCCGACGGCGAGCGCCAATGAAGACTTTCGCCGCGCTGTATCGCGCGCTCGATTCCAGCACGTCGAACCGCGCCAAGCTCGACGCGATGCAGGCTTATCTTCGCGCAGCGGCGCCGGAAGACGCGGCGTGGGCGGTGTACTTCCTCGCTGGCGGAAAACCCCGCCAGCTCGTTCCCACGAGAACGCTGCGCGAGCTGACGCGCGAGGTCGCGGACTTACCCGAGTGGCTGTTCGACGAGTGCTATCACGCCGTCGGCGACCTCGCCGAGACGATCAGTTTGTTGCTGCCCGACACCGATGCGGCGGTCGAGCGCAGCCTGGCAGTGTGGATGAGCGACGAGCTGCTGCCGCTGCGCGGCCAGCCGCCCGACATCATCCGCGAACGGCTACTGCGGCAATGGCGCGAACTTGCTCCCGACGAACGGCTGCCGTATTTGAAACTGATGACCGGATCGCTGCGCGTCGGCGTGTCGAAACTCCAGGTCACGCAGGCGCTTGCCGCGGTCGCCGACGTCGACGCCAAGGAAGTGGCGCAGCGCCTGATGGGGTATACGCAGATCAGCGCGCGGCCGAGCGCCGCCGATTACGCGGCGCTGATTTCGCCGTTGGCGACGGGCGGCCTGCTGCGCGACGCGCGCGGCGGCCAGCCGTATCCGTTTTTCCTCGCACATCCGTTCAACGCGCCGCTCGCGCATTTCGATGCGTTGCTCGGCGCGCCCAACGACTGGCAGATCGAGTGGAAATGGGACGGCATCCGCGCGCAACTGGTGCGTCGCGACGACGGCGTATGGATTTGGACCCGCGGCGAAGAACTGGCGACCGAGCGCTTTCCCGAGCTCGAAGCAATGGGACAGTCGCTGCCCGCGGGCACCGTGCTCGACGGCGAGATTCTGGTCTGGATCGCGTCCGGCTCTGCGAACCAAGTCACGGCCAATAAAGATACAGCGAACAACGAGGTGGCCCACAACGGCGCGACAATGCTCGATGCAACCAGCGCGTTGAATGCAGCCGACAGATCGCTCGCTGGCGACGCGGCATTGGCAGTGCTCGAAGGCGTGCAGCCGTTCGCGGCGTTGCAAAAACGCATCAGTCGCAAAACGCTGGGACCGAAAATCCTGCGCGAACAGCCGGTGGTGATGATGGCGTACGACGTGCTGGAAGCCGACGGCATCGACGTGCGGAACGAATCGCAGCAGCGTCGGCGCGAACGCCTCGAGGCGCTGGTCGCCGCGCATCCGCATCCCGCGTTGCATCTGAGTCCGCTGGTCCGGGGCGACGACTGGATCGCGCTGGCCCGCACGCGCGAAGCGGCGCGGCGTATGGGCACTGAAGGCTTCATGCTAAAGCGGCGCGATGCAACGTACGGCGTCGGCCGAACCAAGGCCGAGGGTCTGTGGTGGAAATGGAAAATCGACCCGTTGAGCGTCGACGCCGCGTTGATTTACGCGCAGCGCGGCCACGGTCGACGCGCGACGCTGTACAGCGACTATACCTTCGCAGTATGGAGCGGTCCGCCCGACGATGCCGGTCGCACGCTGGTGCCATTCGCGAAGGCGTATTCCGGGCTGACCGACGACGAGATGCGGCAAGTTGATGGCATCGTACGCAAAACCATCCGCGAGAGTTTCGGGCCGGTGCGCAGCGTCGAGCCGACGATGGTGTTCGAACTCGGCTTCGAAGGCATCGCCCGCAGCCCGAGGCACAAAAGCGGCATCGCGGTGCGTTTTCCGCGCATCTTGCGCTGGCGCACCGACAAGCCGGTCGCCGAGGCCGACACGCTCGATACCTTATTGACTCTGCTGCCCGAGGCCAACACCTGATGCCGCGCGCGAAACGCAGCGAGGTCGACAGCGCGAGCGTTGTCTCTGCACCCGCGGGGCCGACGAAGAAGCCCCGTGCAAAACGCTCGCCCGACTCCCCCGGCGCAGCCTGGCTGAAATCGCGTGGCCACGAACCCTTCGATTTTCAGCGCGCGGTGTGGCAGGCGATGGCCGAGTCCCGTAGCGGGCTGCTGCACGCGACGACCGGCGCGGGCAAGACCTATGCGGTGTGGCTCGGTGCGCTGCAGGTGCTGGCCGCAGACCCAGTACCGCCGCCACCCGCCCCCGTTCGCGGCAAGGCCAAACGCGCGGTCGCGGCGCCGCTGACGGTGTTGTGGCTGACGCCGATGCGCGCGCTTGCCGCCGATACGCTGCGCGCGCTGAACGAACCGCTCGCGACGCTGGCGCCGCACTGGCGCTGCGCCACACGTACCGGCGACACGTCGCCCAGCGAGCGCGCAGCGCAAACGCGGCGTTTACCGACCGCGCTGATCACGACGCCGGAAAGCCTGTCGTTGCTGCTGTCGCGAGCCGATGCGCGCGCGGCGCTGTCCAGCGTGCGTCTGGTCGTCGTCGACGAATGGCACGAGCTGATGGGCAACAAGCGCGGCGTGCAAACGCAGCTCGCGCTCGCCCGGCTCGCGCAGTGGAATCCGCAATTGATGGTGTGGGGGCTGTCGGCGACACTCGGCAACCTCGACGACGCCATCGACGCACTGTTACCGCGCGCGCCGATCGCGCCTACGCGTGCCGCGGTTTACTGGCCGACGGTGGCCGCATCGGACGAAGACGCCGTGGTCTCAACGGGCGAAGGCCCTGGGGACGCGTGCGCGCCGTGGATCGTGCGCGGCCAGATCGACAAGGCGCTGATTATCGACACGCTACTGCCCGCGCGCGCGGAACGTTTCGCGTGGGCCGGCCACATGGGCCTGCAAATGCTGCCGCAGGTCGCCGCGGCGATTGACGAGCACGCGTCGACACTAGTGTTCACCAACACCCGCTCGCAAGCCGAACGCTGGTACCGGGCGCTGCTCGACGCACGGCCGGAGTTTGCGGGTCAGCTCGCCATACACCATGGCTCGCTCGACAAGAGTGTGCGCGACTGGGTCGAAACCAACCTCAAGGCCGGCAAGTTGAAAGCCGTCGTCGCGACCAGCAGCCTCGATCTCGGCGTCGACTTCCTGCCGGTCGAGCGCGTGCTGCAGATCGGATCGTGCAAAGGCGTCGCACGGCTGATCCAGCGCGCGGGGCGCAGCGGCCATGCACCCGGTCGCGCGTCGCGCATCTCGCTGGTGCCCACGCACAGTCTCGAACTCGTCGAGGCCGCGGCCGCGCAGCGCGCAGTCGCGGCGGGCCGCATCGAAGCACGGCAGGTGCCGCGCGCGTCGCTCGACACGCTGGTGCAGCATCTTGTCACCGTCGCGCTCGGCGGCGGCTTCACGCCCGACGCGCTGTACGACGAGATTCGTCATGCCGCTTCCTACCGCGCGCTCACGCCCGGCGATTGGGCCTGGTGTCTGGATTTTGTGCGCTTCGGCGGACCGACGCTGACCGAATATCCCGACTTCCGCCGCGTAGTGCCCGACGCCGACGGGGTGTGGCGAGTCGATGACGCGCGGCTTGCGCGCAGGCACCGGGCCAACATCGGCACCATCGTCAGCGACGCAATGGTGACGGTGCAATATCTGCGCGGCAGCCGCATCGGCAGCGTCGAAGAATCCTTTATCGCGCGGCTGCGGCCAGGCGAAGTGTTCACGTTCGGTGGGCGATTGCTGACGCTGGTGCGCGTCGAACAGATGACCGCGTACGTGCGGCGCGCCGCGTCGGGCACTGCGGCGCTGCCGCGGTGGAACGGCGGCCGCATGCCGTTGACGAGCACGCTCGCCGATGCGATCGTCGAAGAATTTGCCGCGTTCGACGCAGGCGGGCCGCGCGGCCCCGAAATGCAGGCGGTGGCGTCGCTGCTCGAGATTCAGAAACGCCGCTCGGCGCTGCCGACGCCCGAGATCCTGCTCGCCGAAACGCTGAAAAACCGCCAGGGCTGGCACCTGTTTCTGTATCCGTTCGCCGGCCGTCAGGTGCATCTCGGTTTGTCAAGTCTGCTCGCGTGGCGCGCCGGGCAGCACGTGCCGGCGACGTTTTCGCTCGCGGTCAACGATTACGGGCTCGAGATGCTGTCGGCGACGCCGGTCGATTATGCAACGCTGCTGCCGATGCTCATCGCCGCGCCGACCGAACATGCCGACGATTGCGCGGCAGGCTTGCGGCCCCGGCTACTCGCCGAGGTGCTTGCGAGCCTCAACGCGGGTGAACTGGCGCGGCGGCGCTTCCGTGAAATCGCGCGCATCGCCGGACTGATTTTTCAAAGCTATCCCGGCGAGCAGCGCTCGGCGCGTCAGCTACAGGCGTCGGCGTCGCTGTACTACGAGGTGTTTTTGAAACACGACCCGGCAAATCGTCTGCTCCATCAGGCACAACAGGAACTGCTGCAACAGGAACTCGACATCGAGCGTCTCGCCACGACGCTAGCCGCGGTGAACGCGCGGCGGCTTAGCCTGCAGCCGCTGGAAAAGCCGTCGCCGCTGGCGTTTCCGCTGATGGTCGAGCGCTTTCGCGAAACCTTGTCGACCGAATCGCTGGCGAACCGCATCGCGCGCATGGTCACGGAGCTCGAACTTGACGCCGGCGGCGAACTCGTCGGCACCGACCATGCGCCGGTCGCGACGCTGGTCGAGGCCGACTACGACGTTGCAGCGACCCTGCAACTGAGTGGCGCGGGTGAGGGTGCTTTCGGACCCCGCAAAGCCGAATCCCGGCGCGCGCCGCGCAAAAATGGTCGCCCGCGGGCGAGCCGGGACGATTCCCGCGTCGAGCCCATCGACGGTGTTGACCTCGGAATTGCAGACGGCGTCACGGCGACCCGCATGGCGCCGAAACGGCGCGTTCCGAAGCCGAGGCTTGCGCGTCGGCCGCGCGAACGTCCCGCAACGCACGTCGAGATCGATGCGCCCGGAGACGGCGAAGATGCGCCGGGAGACGGCCAAGATGGATGACGGGTTGCGGCGCAGCGCGACATTAGGCGCCGCGTGGCTCGAACTCGACGGCGAGCGTCTGGCTTTGTTGCCCGACCGCGCCGTCTGGTGGCCGGGAACCGCCACGCTGTTCGTCGCCGATGTGCATTTGGGCAAAGCCGCCACGTATCGCGCGCACGGCGTGCCGGTGCCCGAATCGACGACGGCCAGCACGCTTGCCACGTTGAGCGCGTTGTTCGGCGACCTCGACGTGCGCCGGGTGATCTGGCTCGGCGATCTGCTACACGCGCGCGAGGCGCAACAGCCCGTCGTGCTCGACGCCGTGTTCGCATGGCGCTGCCGCCACGCGGCGGTCGATATGCTGTTGGTGCGCGGCAACCACGACGCGCGCGCCGGCGACCCACCCGCGAAGCTGGCAATCCCGGTTGTCGACGAGCCTTTCGCCAGCGGGCCGTTCGCCGCATGTCACCATCCGCAACGTGTTCCCGGCATGACCGTGCTCGCGGGTCACGTACACCCCGCAATCACGTTGCGCGGCGCCGGCCACCAACGCCTGCGGCTGCCGTGTTACTGGTGGCAATCCCGAATGCTGATCCTGCCCGCGTTCGGCGAATTCACCGGCGGTGCCACGCCCGTGGCGACGCGCGACGCGCGTGTCTGGCCGGTAGGCGGCGGCGCAGTGTGGCCGGCGATCCGGCCGTAAGTGAATCTGCGTTCAGCCGTTCGCGGAGCAGCTGTTTTATTTCCAGATATTACTTCGCGCTGGGCCCTTTAATTATACCTGCGTAAGGCGTTTGAAGTAGCGCGTCTCGATATTCGTCCGCGTTCTTGATACGCGGCCATGTCGAATCGAGCAGCGCTAGCCACTCGTGCTCGTCCATAAAGGGCGCGATTTCGATTAAAAACGGCAATGCTCGCGCGTCCTCTGTTTGGTCGAGAAAGGCTTTAGCATCCGAATAGGGAAATTTATTGAGATATCCGATCATGGCTGATCTCTCTAGAGGTGATAGATCACTCTACCTGAAATAGGGATCAGGCAGAATATCGAGCAGGCCCTTTAATTACTCAAAGGGGTCTGGCTACTTGTATGAGTCATAGTGTCGCTCAACAGATTAAAGGCATGCACCGGATGAGGGTGCTTTTCGATAATTTCTCGGCGCTCTGCTACGGGCACGTACACCTGGCCTTGTCCATAGGTCTGCGCCTGAACAATGACCTGATGTTTGGCATCCACAGCGACTCCGTCAGTATAGCCTTAAATCACGCTGCGACTGATTTTTATCTTGGCGCTGTCGTTGTCGGTGATGTTGCTTTTGACTACTTTTCCACTTACGCCTTTTGGGTCTTCATGGGTTTTAAGAAACGGATCGATCTTGTGGCTGGCACGGTCGAGCTTTTCTTTTTGTTTGAGTTCACGCGTAACGACATCTTCGTCACGCGTCTGGGTGTCGTCTTGGCGGTGCTATAATGGATCGCCTTGCCGATCTTGGTTTTTTTATTTTTCAACTCGTCGTGGGTACCACTCCATTCTTTGGAGGCGTTGCTCGGCAATTTGCAGCCATCGATGGCAAACATTTCCTTTCCACACATCCTTCCGCATCGCAGATCAAGAGCACTTGTCCAAATAGCTGGGCGATCGCGCTCTTTGATGATGAAGCAAACTCGGCAAGGGTCGTGAAATTCGACTGACTGTCCGCTGAAATGGCTACGCCAGTAAAACAATTTTCAGAAGTATCGCCGGAAGCTTGCTTTTGGACAACCCCCTCTCGAATACCTTGTTGGGCGTTTTAAAATGAAACATCGCCTGTGTACTCACGATTCCAATGACCACAAAGTCTGCAAGCACCAGTTGACGGGTTCACCGCCAGGGTGTGGCAGTACTCACAGAGTAGATTGGACTCCGATCTAGCTTTTGTGGTTTTCTCGTACCGTTCAGTAAATGCTTTGGCGAAGTGTGGATTGGATTCCAGAAGAAGCTGAAAGGTGTCATCCTTTCGTGTTTCATAACCAAAGAAGTCATAACCCAACTCATCGCGCGCAAAATGAAGAGCAAAACCTAATGCCTGTCCGATGATTAGCTCAGCTTCAGCTTTCGTCGTCGTCCAGGTGTAATGCTCTATGGCGTTTCGTGTATCTCTTAGAGACGTGATTAGATCGGAATCCCTGGCTAGGGATTCCAGGCCACCTATACGTACTAGTCGGTTAAGCGCCGCGTCTACAGTGACTGTTCGTGCACTTAGGCTTGGAAATTTATCAACGTTTTCCCAGATAAGAGCTGGATGGACACGACGCAATCGCTCCTTAAGGAGTAGTTCTACTCCATGAGCGATCGCAAGAATAGCTTGTTTTAAACGCCTTGCGTATGCGGCTAATGCCCCGTAGTTCTTCAACTTCTCGATGTTATGCACCAAACAATACAAGCCGCTTACTATATATGCTTTGGCAACTGCTTAGCCACATCTTGTGCCGGTAACGGTCTGCTGAAATAATAGCCCTGACATTCATCACAGCCATGCTGCCTGAGAAAAGCAAGTTGTTCCGCTGTTTCGACACCCTCTGCCACCACCTTCATATCCAGGCTATGCGCCATGGCGATAATAGCCACTACAATGGCAGCGTCGTCCGGATCGGTAGCCACATCCCGCACAAAGGACTGGTCGATCTTTAATTTATCAATCGGAAACCGCTTCAGATAACTCAGGCTGGAATAGCCCGTACCAAAGTCGTCAATAGAAATGCGGATGCCCATATCGCTTAATGCCTTTAACTTGCCGACCGCCTCATCGGCACGCTCCATGAGTAAGCTCTCGGTGATTTCAAACTCAATATGCCGTGCCTCAATTCCCGTCTCAGAAATGATTTTTGCAACTACCTGAACCAGATCACCCTGACGAAATTGCCGGGTAGATAAATTGATGGCGACGCGCGGCGCGGCATACCCTGCGTCCAGCCATGACCTGACTTGCAAACAAGCCGTTTTGAACACCCATTCTCCCAAAGGGCCTATCAAACCGGTGTCCTCGGCCACAGGAATAAATTTCGCGGGGGATACCCAGCCTAACTCGGGCTGCTGCCAGCGCAACAGCGCCTCGGTGCCAATCACTGCACCGCTTTCACAGCGCACAATAGGTTGGTAATAAAGCAGGAATTCATCGCGCTCTAACGCGTGGCGCAACTTGGTCTCCAATGAGTGCCGCTCGGCTGCCATGGCGTTCATATGGGCGGCAAAGAACTGGTAATTATTACGCCCGCTTTCTTTGGCGTGATACATCGCTGTATCGCTGTTCTTCATTAATGTTGCGGCATCGTGCCCGTCGTCAGGGTAGATGCTGATGCCGATACTCGCACCGGTATGCAATTCATAGGTTTTCACCATAAATGGTTCCGACAATGAAGACAGCAATTTCTGCGCAACTATTGCAGCATCTTCCCTGCGCTTGAGACCGGGTAACACTATAATAAATTCATCACCCCCCTGACGTGCCGCCGTGTCCACATCACGCAAACCCATGGAAAGTTTTTCGGCAACGGCTTGCAATAAAAAATCACCGGTATCATGCCCAAGCGAATCATTGACCACCTTGAACTTATCCAGGTCGATAAATATTACGGCAACATAACAGCCATCACGATGTGCCTGCGCAATGGCCTGGCAGATACGGTCCTGCAACAGGATGCGGTTGGGCAGATTGGTTAAGGCGTCGTGGGTTGCCAGATGCGCGATGCGTTGTTCCGCTGCCTTGCGTTCCGTGATGTCGCGTAACGTACCAATGAACATACGCCGCTCACCAATATGCATTTCGCTCACCTGCAACTCAAGAGGGAAACACCTACCATCCTTACGCAATCCAGTGACTTCACGCCCCCCGCCAATAACAGTGGCATGCCCAGCATTTAGATAATTATTAACATAGCTGTCGTGTTCATTGCTGTGTGGTTGCGGCATCAGTAACGCAACGTTTTTGCCGATAATCTCAAGCACTGAGTGCCCAAAAATGCGCTCTGCCGCAGGATTAAATGATTCGATCATGCCCGCCTCATTGATTGCAATAATACCTTCATCCACACTGTCAACCACGGCACGCACCCGCGACTCACTTTCCTGCAAGCGAAGATTAGCCACATGCGCGTCATGCTCAGATTGCACTAATTTCTGCACCAGGGGCATCACTTGCCAGCGCAGCAGCAAACCACCCAGTAACACGGTCAGCATCAACAGTGGCAAGACATAATAGAATTGCTCACGTACCGGCTGATACAATTCATCGGTATCCAGCTTCAATACCATCCCCAGCCCCAAAGATCCGATCGGGCTATAGGCCGCCACCACATCTTGCCTGCGATAATCACGCGCGTAGATAATGCCACTTTTGCCACGTAATGCATAACTCATGGGCAAGGGCTTGCCGTCTGCGCCGACCGACTTAACCTTAATCACCGCCGCACTCAGTATGCTCGGAAAACACTGCATGCCCTCCCCCAGCGGCGCGCATACCACCATCTCCCCGCTTTCGCCCAGCTCTCGCGCCCTTGCAAACATCGCGGTCAATGCTGGCAATATCCTTTCCGTTGTCACCTCGCCAATACGCTTGCCCTCTTGCATAACATCGGTGCGCATACGCAGCACTATGCCATTGCTCCACAGTAACTCTGCCTCATGGGAGGCTTTCAGCGACATTGTTATTTGCGGTCGTGGCGCGAAGTGGCCAGCACGAACCACCTCCCTGCCATGCTGGTCATGCAGGGCAACAGCGGAAAAACCAATGGGCAAAAAGGATTGGGCGACACCTTGCAGAGACTGCTGGGCGATCAGACTTTCGGGATGAGCGTTAAAATTCTCTAATTGCCGAACCAGGGAAGGGCGGGTAACAATAATGGCAATATCTGAAATACCATCGGCTATCAGATGGTCGAATTCATGCACATTGTTTTGCAGGGAGAGCTTAAGGCTTTTGTCCAGAATATCTTCTGTCTGGCGCTGCATGATCAGGAACACGCAAACGCCCGCGATCAGGGTAATGGCAACCAGAATGGCGCCCCCGATCAAACTGATTTTGCGTGCTTGTGTTTGCAGAAACAATCCTTTCTCCCCGGACTCCGTGACGCTCCATCCAGGCTACGTTCACTGTGCTACATAACTATTACGATTGCCCCTCATCCAATAATTTACCAAGGCTTTGCGCGGGAATATAACCAGGCAGCAAGCGGCCATCTTCCAGCATTAACGTCGGCGTGCCCGTAAGACCCAGACGCTCAACCAGTTTCATGTGCTGATCCACTGGGTTTACGCAGGTTTTCTTTTCAATATTACCCGTCGCCTTGGCGCGCGTCAGCGCCGCGTTGCGATCTTTGGAGCAGAACACCGACACGGCCTTGTCATACGATGGCGAGTTTCTGCCGGCACGCGGAAACATCAAGTAACGTACCTTGATGCCCTGGCGGTTCAGCTCCGCCATTTCACCGTGCATCTTGCGGCAGTAAGAACAATCAATATCAGTAAACACGGTAATGGTATGCTTCACCTGCTGCTTTTTTGGCGCAAATACAATCATGGCATTTTCGCTGACCGCATTCACCAACTTAAGACGCCCGACACCGCGCTTGGCCTCGGTAAGATTTTTTTGGGCCTGCACGTCCACCAGATCGCCTTGCAGCATATAGCGCCCATCTTTGCTGATATATACTATATCGGCACCCACCGTCACTTCATACAGTCCTGGCAGCGATGTCGCGGTAATGCTATCTGCCTTGGCGCCGGGCGCCACTGATTCCAGCGCTTTTTTCACCTGAACGATGTCTGCATCATCGGCAAGCGCCACCTGCATGCTGACCAGTACACACATCAATCCTATAATTAATTTGCGCATATCCATCCTTAATCCCGGAAATTGTTATATTGCAACGGCAAACCGACATCTGCCTTGCGTAACATGGCGATCGCTTCCTGCAAATCATCGCGCTTTTTACCGGTAATGCGCACCTGCTCTCCCTGTATCGACGCCTGCACCTTAACTTTTGAGTCTTTTATCAGTTTTACAATTTTACGCGCAATATCAGCATCAATACCCTGGCGCACCGTCAATGCCTGACGCGCTTTATTTCCCGCCACCTCCACCTTGCCTTTGTCCATGCAGGCAATATCCACGCCGCGCTTGGCGAGCTTGGCGTATAAAATATCCAGCATTTGATTAATCTGAAATTCGCTGCTGGCATGCAGGGTCAGCACATTTTCGGCCTGTTCCACGCGCGCATCACTGCCTTTAAAGTCAAAGCGATTGGTGATCTCGCGGTTGGATTGATCTACCGCATTAACCAGTTCATGCATATCAACTTCGGATACTACATCAAAGGATGGCATATCGTTTACAACTCCTATAGCAGCCTGTCGGACTTAGGGGATCGTAACGAAAAAGCGGGGGAGCGCCCCAGTTTTTGCAGTAGATTCGACCTAAGTTCGACAGGATGCTTTATTAACCGCGTGGATGATGTTTGGCGTGCAAGCTCTTCAGCCGTTCTTTCGCCACATGGGTATAAATTTGCGTTGTGGACAGATCACTGTGACCCAGCAGCATTTGCAGCACGCGTAAATCAGCACCGTGGTTGAGTAAATGCGTGGCAAAGCAATGCCGTAAAGTATGCGGTGAAAGCTGGCGGCTGTCGATACCCGCGATGACACCATAGCGTTTGATGATGTGCCAGAATGCCTGGCGCGTCATGCCCGCACCGCGCTGGGTTATAAACAGTGTGTCACACTTCTGGATTAGCAACATCTGCGGCCGCGACTCGCGCAAATAGCGCTCCAGCCACAGCAAGGATTCTTCACCCACCGGCACCAGGCGTTCCTTACCGCCCTTGCCGGTAATGCGCACCACACCCTGACTAAGGTTTAACTGTGCCACCTGTAGCAACACCAGCTCCGAAACACGCAAGCCACTGGCATACAGCAACTCCAGCATGGCACGGTCACGCAATCCCAATACTTCATCCGTCACCGGCGCAGCCAGCAACGCCTCAACCTGCGTTTCAGTCAACGACTTAGGCAAGGGTCGGCCCAGCTTCGGCGAATCAATACGCGCTGTCGGATCAATCGGCATGCGCCCTTCACGCACCTGATATTGATAAAAGCGGCGCAGGCACGACATCAGGCGCGCCACCGACCGCGCGCGCACATGGGTTTTAGCACGCGCGGATAAATAATCCAGCACATCACTATGCTGCACGGTTAATAACGTCTGGTGACGCTCCACCAGCCATGCGGCGATACCAGTAAGATCTGAACGGTAGGCTGATAAGGTATTGGCGCTCAGGCCGGACTCCATCCAAACCGCGTCCAGAAATGCCTCAATGGTTGCCTGATCCTGCTCACAGGGGAACAGGGCGCCCTCAACTGCGCTCATGGTCTAATAGCCAACGCTTGATCTCAAGTTCCGTACTCAGCCCCTGCGTCACGCCCGAATAACCCCCCAGACCTGTTGCGCTCACCACGCGATGGCACGGCACCACGATCGGCACCGGATTAGCGCGGCACGCGCCTCCCACGGCGCGCGGCCCACTGGATAAACGCCGCGCCAGATCGCCATAACGACACGGCTGACCCACCGGCACCTCACGCAACGCCTGCCACACCCGCCGCTGAAAGGGCGTGCCTGCACAGGCTAACGGCATTGAAAATACGTAAGCAGGATCAGAAAAATAACGCATCAATTGTTGCACCACATTCGCAGCATCCGGGTTTTCAGCAGGCAGGTCATCAACCTCAGGTGCGACAAAATCCAGCGAGCACAACGCCGCGCCCTGCATGCGTATACCCAGCTTGGCCGAGGCAAAAGGGGCGGTCAATATGGCGTGATAATGTTGCATGATTTGGGTTAGTGAAAACGATCCAGCTTGATATACAAGGCACGTGTCAACGCCGTACCCTGCGGCAACTGGCCTAACAGCGTAATCAACCGCTGATGCGCGCGCAGCCGGATTTCCACAGTATCAGCGCGCATCGCTAAAAATGCAAACAAGGCGCGTGCGCGTATCGGATGCTCTTCCGCCAGCGACTGCGCCACCGCAAACCACGGCGCAAAATCACCCATCAATAATTGCTGCTGATTACTCAACACCTGCGCGTACGTCACATACGCATCCCACACACTGTCGTCAGTGATATTAAACAAACCTGCAAAGGCAGAGGGCGTCACGCCTTCATAGAGCGCCAACACATACTCCATTGCTTCTACACGACGCTCATGATCCCCAATCACCTTCGCCGCCTCAGCCTGCGCCACGGCCGCCAGCCCCTGTGATGCGGTGACAGGCTGCGGTGCCAATAACTGGCGCGCTTCCTGCAAAATATTTTCAGGGCGGCCACCACTGCGCAACCGCGCCAGCAAATGCAATGCAACCGCAGCGGGTTCCTGCTCCCCCGCCAATAGCGCCGCCGCTTCCGCAGCACGCTCCATCAACAACAAGACATGCGCCTGGAGCAACTGCGTTTGCACATCCTCGCCATAATCCTGCTGGTAGCGCAGCAGAGCAATGTAGGCGTCATCCACTCGTCCATCCACAATATAGCTGTGAATCACCATGCGGCGCCATTCCGAGAATAACCGACTGTCCACACCGGCAGGGTGCCAAATCAAACGCAACAGCCCTGCACGCGCGGCAGTGCCCTGGCTTGATTCGAGTTGCGCGGCAACGCCTTGAGTTAAAACCCAGCGGGTAAATGCAAGGGGTAAATTATCGGGTAACGCCTGCGTGCGACGCACTACCGACGCCCAGTCACGGCGCTGCTGATAAATTAAAATACGCGCTTTTTCCCATGCGGCCCACTCAACCGCAAGCGGGTCAATAGATGTTTGTTGCTGATCTATTATATGAAGAGCAAGCTCGGGGGCGCCTTGTTCGGCAAGGGAGATAACGTCCTGGAAGGGAGCCGTTCCTGCGCATCCTGCGCTCACGGCACTTGTGCATCCCGGCAATTGCTCCTGCATTGCTCTACCTTCCGCCGTCCTGGCGGTCGCCTGCACAGCGTCGGCATGGGCGGCGGCGGCAAATAATCCTAACGCCGCACAAACACAGATGAGATATCGCCGCATGCGGGTCAGCAGCGATAAAAAGTGGGGGGTAAAAAAACTAAAGGTGTTTATCTGTAACGCGGTGTCTCGCCACAACATCACATCCTCACTATGTTGCGGAATTTCTGATGCGTGTCATTTCGACCGTAGGGAGAAATCCTGGACGTTCAAATTTAGAACCAACCAACACAAAGATTTCTCCCTACGGTCGAAATGACAACACGCTCATTAATCACGAGATCACCAGGACACGATTACAATTTTGCCTTGGTATACCGAAAAACCTAGAGTTTTTCCTTGATACGCGCGGCTTTGCCGGTCAGGTCACGCAGATAATACAGCTTGGCGCGGCGCACATCACCACGGCGTTTTACTGCCAGTGACTCCAGGCTCGGGCTGTAGGTCTGGAACACGCGCTCCACGCCTTCGCCGTGCGACACCTTGCGCACCGTGAACGACGAGTTCAGGCCACGGTTACTTTTGGCGATGACAACGCCTTCAAAAGCCTGCAAACGCTCGCGGGTGCCTTCTTTAACCTTCACCTGCACGACAACGGTATCACCGGGCGCAAAAGGCGCCAGCTCACGCGTCATCTGTTCAGCTTCGATTTTTTGAATAATGTTCATATTATTACTCCTCATTAACGATTGGCTGGCAGCCCTTATTCCTGCGAAGAACTGCCGTAATACTCCCGGATAAATTCATCCAGTAATTTTTTCTGCGCGGGATTTAATATCCCCGCTTCCAGCAAATCTGGCCGCCGCAGCCAGGTTCGCCCTAATGCCTGCTTTTGCCGCCAGCAGGCAATTGCCTGATGGTCACCGCTGAGCAACACCTCCGGCACCCGCGCCCCATCAACTTCTTCGGGACGCGTGTAATGCGGATAATCAAGCAGTCCAAGGCCGTCCGCAAATGAATCCTGCTGCGCGGAATCTTCGTGCCCCAATACGCCGGGCAACAACCGCGCTACCGCGTCGATCATCACCATCGCCGCCAACTCGCCACCGCTCAGCACATAATCGCCGATCGACCATTCTTCGTCGATATCAGCCTGCAATACGCGCTCATCAACGCCTTCATAACGGCCGGCCACTAATATCATGCGCGGCACAGCCGCCAGTTCACGTACGCCCGCCTGATCAAGGCGCCGCCCTTGCGGTGACAGATAGATCACCCGCGCTGGCGTTGCGTCTGCGGCGGTCGCCGCACTTATTGCTTCGCGCAGTGGCTGCACTTGCATGACCATGCCGGGACCGCCACCGTAGGGGCGGTCATCGACGGTGCGGTGCCGGTCATGCGCGTAATCACGCACATTCCACAGCCCCAGTTGCAACACGCCGCGCTGTATCGCGCGGCCTGTAACACCTTCCCTGATCAGCGCATCAAACATCGCTGGAAACAGTGTGACGACATCAACGCGCATCACATGCACCCGACCGCCAAGGATGGCGGTCGCTTCCGGCATCCTGCCTCTGGCGACACTTGTGCGTCCCTGCACGGCGGAAGTGCCGAAAACGCGCCGGGCAGGAAGCCCAAGTGCTGCGAGTGCAGGGAAGAGCGCCAGCGAAGGGTTCCACATGAGCAGCCAGGAGCAGCTTTTCGGTAAAAACAAAAATCAATAATCTATGTCCCAGTCAACCCGCAGCACTTTGGCATCCAGATCAACACTGACGATCACACCATCAATAAAGGGGATCAGATGTTTTTTTCCAGAGGCGCCGCTCTCTTGCACCACCAACACATCATTCGCGCCCGTCTCCATAAGAGACTCTACCGTACCCAGCGGGGTGTTATCCACGCCCTGTACCTGCAAACCGATCAGGTCGTTCCAGTAATACTCACCCTTGGAAGGCACGGGCAGTTGCGTGCGTGGAATGGCAATTTCTGCGCCCACCAGGGATCGCGCCGCTTCCGGGGTATCCCAGCCCTCAAGGCGGGCGACAATGCCTTTGCCCTGGGCGCGCCCATCTAACACAGTGACGGCGCGCCACGTCCCCTCTGGCGGTCGACCGGAAAGTTGCTCCTGCATTTCCAGCACTTCCGCCCTCCCTGGCGGTCGTATTTGCCAGGGGGCGTAGCCCAAAATATTTTCACGTGGCGCAGTATAAGAGTGGATTTTCACCCAGCCGCGCACCCCGTAGATGCCAGAAATCTGCCCTAAAACAATCAAGTCGGAACTTTCTGCCGTGTCCATGATGTGCTATTGAGCGGGCAGGCGCGATACACCGCACCTCCTCACTTGCAGCAATGCTTACGCGGCTGCCTGTTGACCAAGCAACATCGCAACGCGATCAGAGGTTTGCGCACCTTTGCCAACCCAGTATTTGACGCGTTCACGGTCTACATTCAGCTTGACTTCGCCACCGGTGGCAATCGGGTTAAAAAACCCGATGCGCTCGATATAGCGACCATCGCGCGGGTTACGCGAGTCGGTGACAACAATATGATAAAACGGGCGTCTTTTTGCGCCGCCACGGGACAAACGAATGGTTACCATTTATACCTGTTTCCTTTGAGTCAATGCTAATAATGAGGCGCCACCCGCCCTGTGTTGCGGACGGCAACGGTCGTTCACGGCATCCTGCCTCCCACGCCGTGCAGGGAAGGGCGGAATAAAACAGGGTATTTTACGCGAATTGGCGGAAAATGGAAGGTTTCAATTGGAGCTTTAACCTAAAATGTGGAGCTTTAGCCTAAAAAGGCAGCTTTCCTTTCATGCCGCGCAGCATTTTGGCCATGCCGCCGCCTTTGCTGACCTGTTTCATGACGCGTTGCATCTGGTCAAACTGTTTGAGCAGGCGGTTGACATCTTGCACCTGGGTGCCGGAGCCGGTGGCGATACGGCGCTTGCGTGAGCCTTTGATGACATCCGGAAAATGCCGTTCCTGGGGAGTCATGGAGTTGATAATGGCTTCGATGCGGCCAAAATCCTTGTCGCCCACCTGGTCTTTGACCTTTTGCGGGACGTTGGCCATGCCGGGCATTTTGTCCATGATGCTGGCCATGCCACCCATTTTGCGCATTTGCTGGATCTGGCTGCGGAAGTCGTCGAGGTCGAAGCCTTTGCCTTTTTTCATCTTGCCGGCAAATTTTTCGGCTTCGGCGCGGTCGATGTTGCGTTCTACCTGCTCGACCAGGCTCAATACATCGCCCATGCCGAGAATGCGCGAGGCGATGCGGTCGGGATGGAAGGGTTCGAGGGCGGCGGTTTTTTCGCCCATGCCGATGAATTTGATGGGTTTGCCGGTGATGTGGCGAATCGACAGTGCCGCGCCGCCGCGTGCGTCGCCGTCCGCTTTGGTGAGCACCACGCCGGTGAGCGGCAGGGCGTCGTTAAACACTTTGGCGGTGTTGATGGCGTCCTGGCCGGTCATACTGTCGACCACGAACAGGGTTTCAGTGGGTTGCAGCGCAACATGCAGGCGCTTGATTTCGTCCATCATCTGTTCGTCGATGTGCAGACGGCCAGCGGTGTCGATAATCACTACATCGATCATGCGTTTGCGGGCCTGGTCTACCGCGCCCAGGGCGATGGCGACCGGGTCTTGCGCAATGTCGCTGGGATAAAATACTGCGCCGACTTCTTTGGAGAGGGTTTCGAGCTGGTCGATAGCGGCGGGGCGGTAGATGTCGCAACTGGCAACCAGCACGCTCTTTTTGCGGCGTTCTTTGAGCAACCGCGCCAGCTTGGCGACGGTGGTGGTTTTACCGGAGCCTTGCAGCCCGGCCATGAGAATGATGGCGGGCGGCGGTACATTCAGGTCAAGGTCGGTGACACCGCCCATGATGGCGATCAGTTCATCATGCACCACTTTGACCAGCGCCTGGCCGGGCGTGAGGCTTTGCAGGACATCCTGGCCAACGGCGCGCTCACGCACCCGCTCGATGAAGTCGCGCACTACGGGCAGCGCGACATCGGCCTCCAGCAGCGCCATGCGCACCTCGCGCAGGGTGTCTTTGATATTGTCTTCAGAAAGCCGGCCCTGTCCACGCAGGCGCTGGATGACGCCATTGAGCCGCTCGGTAAGATTATTGAACATGATGTGTACTTCTTATAGCAAAGAGACAGGCTTATTATCCTAAAAACCGCAGTTAAACCGTAGCGAGAAGGGCTAAGATACTGAAGATGTGCGCGAAAGTCACGAAAATATTCCGCAGTCGTAGCACCGCTACGGCGAGGACAGATTTCGTGGATTTCGCGTGCAGATTCGGTATCTTAGTCATTCGCAGTAGGTTTAACTGCGGTTTTTAGGATTATAGCCGAATAACCTCACCGCCCCGCAAGGGATGCAAGCGTCGCCCCGGCATGGCGGCCTGGCATTCGGCAAAGATCAGGTCTTCGCTGCCGGGTTTGTTGTGGGTGATGTAAATCAGGGGGTCGTGGCGTAATTTTGCCATGTCCTGCGCCAATAAGGATGGGCAGTAGTGGCGCGCCATCTGGCTTAACGCGATACTTTCGTTGGGAAACGCGGCTTCGACGACCAGTGCGTCCAGCCCGGCGCGCGCGTTAAGCACGTCCCAGAAGCTGTCGTTGCTGGTGGTGTCACCGCTGATGGCGATAGCGCCTGTCGGGCATTCTATGCGATACCCCACGCCGGGCACGGCATGGTTGACAGGGATCATCTCCAGGGCGCGCTCACCCAGAGTGTAGATGTCGCCGGGAGCCATGATTTCATAGCGCAGCACGGGGTGGTCAGGATGCGGCAAGCGGGCGAAGTCGGGCCAGATGATCCAGTTGAAGATATGTTCCTGCAAGGCGCGCAGTGTGACGGCCTGGCCATGCACCACCAGCGGTTGCTGAATGCGCTCAAAGATGCTGTCGAGCAACAGCGGTAAAAAGGCGATGTGATCCAGATGGGAATGGGTGATGAAAACATGGCGAATTTCGAGCATTTCATCCAGGCTCAACTCACCAACACCGCTGCCGGCATCAATCAGGATGTCGTGATCAATCAGCAGCGAAGTGGTTCGTAGCCCTTGCCCCACCCCGCCGCTTGCTCCTAACACGCGCAAATTCATGTGCTCTATTCCGAATAGATCCCCAAATAATTCCCAGCGCCCCGGCGCTTACTATACCTGACGGCTCTGGAAATCCCCAAGTATCACTACATCGACCGGTTGTAACGCGAACATGAGCCTTTTCAGGCATCTTAGCTATTCACCGCAGGGTTCACCGGCGTCTTTAGGTTCAATCACCCTTTCACTCAAAGGCACAGATGTGCGATGATTCCGCTTGCTCACCACGACTCAGGACTTATGAACACGATCATTATTGGTTTTATCGCCATCGCTCTTTATTGCGCAACCGGCTTTCTGCTGGCCTTTTCGCTGTATAAAAGGGGCCACTCGCCGGTAAGCCGGGGGCAACTCATTGCGCTGGGCATGACGGCGGCGCTGCTGCACGCCTTTGCGTTGCAAGAGGATCTGTTTACCAGTCAGGGGTTGAATCTGGGGTTTTTCAATGCCTTTTCGCTGTTTTCATGGCTTATGGCGCTGTTGGTGCTGGTGGCCGCGCTCAACAAACCGATTGAGAATCTGGGTATTATGGTGTTCCCCATGGCGGCGGTATCTATTGCCCTGGAGATGCTGTTTCCTTCGCAACATCTACTGCTGGAAAAGGCTCCGCCAGGTTTACAGGCGCATATCCTGATTTCCGTGCTGGCGTATAGTCTGCTGAGTATTGCAGCAGCGCAAGCCATTTTATTATGGGTGCAGGACCGGCAATTGCGCAGCAAACGGCCCGGCGGTTTTATCCGTGCCCTGCCGCCGTTACAGACCATGGAGACGCTGCTGTTTCAGTTGATTGGCGCGGGTTTTATCCTGCAAAGCTTATCGCTGATCAGTGGCGTGATCTTTCTGGAAAATATGTTTGCCCAACACCTGGTACACAAAACGGTGCTGTCGATTATTGCCTGGCTGGTGTTCGCGGTGCTGTTATGGGGACGCTGGCACTTTGGCTGGCGTGGGCGTACGGCTATCCGCTGGACATTAAGTGGAGCCGTGGCACTGATGTTGGCTTATTTTGGCAGCAAACTGGTGCTGGAGTTGGTGCTGCACCGTTAAAAGCTCGCCTTAAATCACACCTTTCACGGTAGTGTTTTCGGATAGACACAACTGGTTACGCCCGTTTTCCTTGGCTTTATACAAGGCTTCATCCGCCATTTCAATGAGCGCGGCAGGAATGCCGCCTTCGCGGGGCAAGGTGCTGGCTACGCCGAGGCTGATGGTGACATGCGGCGCGGTTTGGGAGTTGGCATGTTCTATATGCAATGCTTCCACGGCGTTACGCAACTTTCCGGCAATAATACCCGCACCTTGTAAATCAGTATCGGGCAACACGACCACAAATTCTTCACCGCCGTAACGCGCCGCCACATCCGCCGCGCGCTTAAGCTCGCCATCCAGCGTGCGCGCCACCTGTTTGAGGCAGGCGTCACCCCCTTGATGACCATAGCTGTCGTTATACGCTTTGAAATGATCAATATCAATCAGGATCAATGCCAGTCTTTTACCATCGCGGGCGGCACGCAACCATTCCTGCTCCAGATACTCATCGAAACGGCGCCGATTGGCAATGCCAGTAAGGCCATCCAGACTGGACAGACGTTGCAGATCACTATTCTTTTTTTCAAGCTCGACCTGCAAATCGCGCAATTCGCGATAAGCCTCATCACGCTGCTGCTGCGCCAGATAACTGCGGGAATGCGCACGAATGCGCGCCACCACTTCAAGCTGGTCAGGAAACTTGACCAGATAATCCGTGGCGCCTAATTTAAAAGCTTCCTGTTTGGTCCTGGCATCTTCCTTGCTCGACAGCACCACTATCGGCGTGGTCTTGGTTATCGGGTTCACGCGGAAGAAACGCAACAGCACCAAACCATCCACATCAGGCATTACCAGATCCTGCAAAATAACCGTGGGCCGAAATTCAATGGCTTCATTCATGGCGCGGGTAGGATCCATACAAAAACGCAATTCGATGTCAGGTTCACCTTCCACCATGCGCTTTAGCGCCTCACCTACAATGGCCTGGTCATCAATGAGCAACACCCGCGCCACGTCGATAGGCTCAGGCGCTGTGGCTTGCGCTGTAATTTGCATGGGCGATCTTCTCTCATTACTCATAGCGCATGCAACCTCGCGTCTTTAGTACCAACATTAATATCGGCAATACACTTAAAATGCTTGATCAGCGTGGGTGCGATATTGCCAAGGGGGAGTATCTCAATCGCCGCCTTGAGGTCGGCAGCCGCTTTGGGCATGCCATACACTATGCAACTTGCCTCGTCCTGGGCAATCGTGTGCGCGCCATGCTCGCGTAGCCGCAGTAGTCCCTGCGCGCCATCCCGCCCCATCCCCGTCAATAACGCGGCTGCCACCTGGCCTTTCCAGTGCTTGGCCACGCTCTCAAAAAAAACATCGACCGAAGGCCGGTACGCAAGCTCCGCCGGGGAATGTGTATAACCTAAATATTGATTAGAGTGCATCACCAGATGATTATTGGTGCCGGCCAGCAATACTGTGCCCACTTCGGGACAATCACCTTCTCTGGCGAGACGCACATTCAAGAGACATTGTTTATTCAACCACGTAGCCATCTCCCCTGCAAATTGCGCATCCACATGCTGAACAATGATTACGGGTGCAGGATAATCGGCGGGTAACCGGGATAATATTTGCGCCAGGGTTTGCGGCCCTCCTGTCGAAGAACCGATAACCACTAACTTACCCCCTCCCCGCGCATTAATATCATTGGGCTGATTCATATACACCGAGCGGCCCGGAAGAGTAACTCGCGTCAGCTTCTCAATGGTTTTCAGCTTGGCCTGGAATGTTTCGCAGCCATCACAGACATAGATCTCAGACTGCGGATCAAGTATTGGTGTATTTACCGCATCCAACGCGCCCGCCCCCATTGCTTCAAATACACGCGCAGATTGGCTATCTATGGACGTAGTCACAATCAAAATCGGACAGGGTGTTTTCGCCATGATCTGGCGCGTGGCTTCTACACCGTCCATTCCGGGCATGAGCAAGTCCATCAAAATCAAGTCTGGCTTGTCTTCAGCGCAGCGTTGGATCGCCTCAACACCATCATGGGCTATCCACGCCACCTGGTGAATCCCCATCGCCAGAACCCCACGGCGCAGGCTTTCTATCGCCAGTAACATATCATTAACAATCGCTATTCTCATTACACAGCTTCTCCAATCAGATCACGCACTGCCTGCAGCAATGTGTCATCATGAAAACTTCCTTTGGTCAGGTAATAATTGGCGCCCGCATTCAAGCCGCGATGCCGGTCTTCTGCCCTGGCTTTATACGATACGATCATTACCGGAGTATTTTTCAGCTTCATATCCTTCTTGATCATGTGCACCAGCTCGATACCATCCATACGTGGCATGTCTATATCGGTAATCACCAGATCATATGCACCAGTACGTGCGGCATTCCAGCCATCCATGCCATCTACCGCGACATCAACCTTATAACCATTATTTTCCAGAAGCTTGCGCTCCACTTCACGCGCTGTAATGGAATCATCAACCACCAGAATATTCTTTTTGGAACGTTTATGGCCAGTTATCTCCTCATCATCAATTCGGCTGAGGCGCCCCTCCTTAATAACCATTTCTATCGAACGCAACATGTCATCGACATCAATAATCAAAATAGGCGAACCATCTTCCATGAGCGCTGCGGCGCTAATATCATTAACCTTACCCAGCTTTTCCGGTAAAACATGAATCACCAGATCACGCTCACCAATAAAGTGTTCTACCACTAAACCATAGCAATTATCCCGGTCGCCTATAACCACTACAGAAAGACTTCCCTGCGTATCCATACTGCTCTTCATATCCAGGATCTGGGCGGCGGACACCAGCCCCACACGCTGCCCTTCAATACTCGCATACTGATGCCCTTCAATGGACTCAATGTGCGATTTTTCCAGGCGCAAAATACGCTGTATACGCACCAGGGGGAAAGCATAAGGCTCGCCTGAAATATCAACCAATAATGCCGGAATAACTGACAAGGTCAACGGTAACTGCATTTGAAAACGCGTACCATTGCCAAACCGTGATGTCACGCGCACCATGCCACGCATTTTCTGTACCGTATCATGCACTACATCCAGGCCCACCCCTCGCCCGGATATTTCCGTCACTGCATCCCGCGTTGTGAACCCCGGCAAAAAAAGAAATGCAAGCAACTCTTCTTCGGTAAGATTAACCCCCATCTCAGGCGATACCAAACCGCGACCCAATACCTTGATTCGTAATTTTTCTATATTTACACCGCGGCCATCATCCTCAATGACAATAGATAACATACCGGCCTGATGATACGCGGATAAACGTAGCGTACCTTTAGCAGGCTTTTCTGCGGCTGCACGCTCTTCAGGAGACTCAATGCCATGGTCAACCGCATTACGTAATAAATGATTAAGCGGGGCCTCCATTTTTTCAAGAATTTCCCTGTCTACCATGGTTTCCTGGCCCTTGATATCCAGGGTCACATCTTTACCCAGGGAACGCGCCACATCCCGCACCATGCGGGCGAAGCCGTGCACCCCATCACCAAACGGACGCATACGGCTGGTGACTACTTCACGCCGTAAACGCCATGAAAGATTACTTAAACGATTATCAAAAGCCTCGATTTCCGACAGGCGTTCCGCCAAAAATTCACGGCAAGATGATACTTTATGCTGAATTTCACGCAAGGAGGCATGTGCTTTCTTACCATGCGTATTAAGCTCCAGGCTTTCCGATAACTTATCAATTAATCCTACCAGCTCTACCTGCTTACGCTTAAGCCGCAGCATTGATTGGGTATAAGGCCGCAACCAGCTTGATTCAATCATGGCCTCGCCCGCCAAACCCATCAGGCGATTGAGCTGTTCTGCGCTTATTCTCAACACCCGGTCTTTAGGAGGGCTCTCATTCTCTTTAACAGGATTTTTTGGCGCTACCCCTGGGTTACCAATGGGCGTGGAAGCCAGTTTTTCCGGGGGCATTACTTCGCCAGAAAGAATCGCTTGCAATGCTGCCAGCAAACTATCGTAAACTGATTGATGCTGGGCAACCCACGCGCGCACTGACTCATCCAGCACAGCAATGCGCGACATCATATCCACACCTTTCAGCAAGGCATCGACATGACTTGATTGAAAGACCAATTTCCCGGCCTGTGCCGCAACAAAACTGTCTTCCATTAAATGCGCTACATTCACTATAGGGGGTATGCCGACAAGACGTGCGGCGCCTTTAATAGAGTGAGCTGCGCGCATCATGGATTCAAGATGCCTGGTGAGCGAGGGGTCCTGCTCAAGAGATAACAATCCCTCGGTTAAAACAGCCGCCTGCTGCTCAACCTCAGTGCGAAATAAGGCTAACATTGAGGGGTCAATCGGGGCAGCATCTTTCAGGTCATTTGCCTGGGGAGTATTTTCGCCTATGAATTGCGTTTTTTGACTGGGTTTGAAGCTTTCTTTTTCAACAGCAGACGCGGCAAGCAAAACGCCGTTTAATGCATTCAATACTGCATCGAACGCCTGTTGATGCTGCGCCATCCATGACTCTGGCGAGTCTTGTAAAGTGCCAATCTGCGCAAGCATGTCAGTACCCTGGAGCAACACTTCAACATTATCTGTATTCAGCAACAGCTTACCCTGCTGTGCTGCGACAAAGACATCTTCCATAACATGCGCAACCTTGGCTGCGGGCGGCACATTCACGAGCCTGGCAGCGCCTTTTATGGAATGGGCAGCCCGCATCAAATCATCCAGCCGCCCATGCTCCGTAGCATCTTTTTCCAATCCCAATAAATTATCAGACAAGACGGCGGTTTGCTGCTCCACCTCGACACGGAACAAATCAAGCATGGAGAAATCGCCCGCATCCATCATGGGTAACCTCTATAAATTCGATCAAGGCGCGAGGGCAAGGCGCCATGATATATAAGGGTGCGCGAAAAAGCGGCCGTTCCTGCGCATCCTGCGCCCACGGCATTTGTGCATCCTTGCACGGCAGAGTTTACACGTAGTCTGCCGCTTCCCGACCCCGCATTTTGAGCGCCCTTTATATATACAGGGCAACGCCGCCATCGCGGCTTCAGCGAATTTATAGAGGTACCCATTAGGTAATGCCTCGCTCCAATGCGGGAAATAACAATGCTTCATCCAGACAGCCAATATGACGTTCTTCGCCACCCTCTTTCCAGGACACCAATCCAGACAGATAATCCTTGGCGCCATGGGTTACGGTAGCCGGGGGCGCCAACAAATCATTATCAGAATAACGACGAATACCCCGTACTTCGCCCACAGGAAAGACATACCGCATGCCGTCTTTGGCTATGACGATCATCCGTTCATATATGCCCCTTGCGATATTGATTCCCTGTATTTCGCCCTTTTTAATATCCAGCAATTGGCCGAGAGAGACACATAATTGCAGCTCACCCCGTATATTTACCAGACCGCGCAATATTTTCCCGCGCCGGTGCGGAATACTGTGGACATTGCGAAACTGAACCACTTCCTGGAATAAGTGGGTCGGCAATCCCAGCCATTCCTCGCCAATCCTGAATATCACAATGGATGTGGTGTTATGCTTCTTAGTGTTTGTGTTTGTTTTTATTTGCGCCAATGTTGCGGCGCCCTCCTGCATATACCCAGGAGAAATATCCCTGTCCAGCAATTGACGTGCGGCAGCAGAATAAATCTTGCAATTAGCGCAATGGATTATTTTTTCCAGTTCAGGACAGCCGGGCCTGACATGGCCCCACACGCCAATCTTATTCCAGCAATCATCAATTTTTATATTTATATCCGCCATATCTTTATCCATTAATTTATCCATCAATTTTCAATCAAGCGTTTGGCGCGCGTCCGATAAGTCGCCGCAGCAGCCAGATCACCTTGACGCTCGGCATGTCCAGCAAGATGGATTAATACCTGATAGTGTTTTGGGTCAAGATATAACGCCCGATGAAGCAATTCCTGGGAAAATAGAATATGCCCTTGCGCTTCACGTATTACCGCCAGTAAATAGTAGGCATCAGCGGAAAATGCATCCAATCCCAGTTGTTTCTCGCAAAGCCAACCTGCCTCATCTAATTCACCACGGTTAGCAAACTGGGTCGCCTTTATCAATAACCCCTCATAATTTCTATTCGGAATTACCTCTGCCAAAGTCTTGTTAATAACTTTTTTGACGGGTGACCCCGAGATGGCACTGGAGCTGGCTTCGGCACGAACTGAAAGCTTGATATTATTTTTATGACTTAACCCATCTTTAGAATTCGGCCGATTGACAACATTTGGCTCATTGACAACATTCGGCCCATCGGCAACTTTGCCACCTGAAGATATCGCATTGACGACTTCCTTGCCCTTCCTGTAAGCAAATGTCCCTTCCCGCCGTACTATGGAAAATAACGCATTATCAACACAGCCTGACTCTGCATGCCCAACAAAAAGCATACCCTGAACAGTCAATAAACCATACAACTTCAGCAAAGCCATCGCTTGCGTCTGGCGATCAAAATAGATCAGTAAATTCCTGCAAAATATTGCATCGTATATCTCCCTGCCACATAAAAAATTTTCATCCATCAAATTTTCATGTATGAAATTCACAGACCCACGAACAGAATCATTAATCTCGTATCCATTCGTGACCTCATGAAAATAACGGCTCACAGCATCTCCTTCATCACCACGGAAGGAGTTTCCCCCATACACACCCAGCTTGGCGCGATCAATAATCCTGGTATTGATATCTACAGCATCAATATGAAATTGCTCTTTTTTAAGACCTACATCCATAAGCACCATCGCAATGGAATAAGGTTCTTCGCCACTGGAACAGGGGATGCTCAACACACGAAAAATCTTGCCCGGATGGGACTTCTGCCACTCCATTGATACATATTCAGCCAGCAGGCGAAACGGTTCAACCCCACGGAAAAACCATGTCTCCGGAACCGTAACCTCGTCAATAAGCGCCTGCAGCTCTATGCGTGATGTTGTTAATAATTCAAAATAGGCCTGCTCATCAGATAACTTACATGCCAGCATACGCCTGCGCACAGAGCGATTTATTGTGGCAGACCCTATGGAAGTACTGTCTAACCCTATAATTTCTTTTAGTAGTCCCTCTATTATTTGGGTCGCCATGGTTTACTTTTCCATGCCATTTCCAACGGCACTTTTATTTCTGCCATCATAAAATAACAGCGTTTTTACAGATTCAGGCAATACCCGCTTGATATCAATAATCTGGATCATAACCTCGTTATGGATGGCGATATCACCCAGAAAAGGGGTGTCAGGTGTGATCACCCCGGAATGCGTAAAGGCATGATCAGGAACCCTCATGGTTTCCGTAATTTTTTCAACCAGCAATCCCAATAAATGATGGGCTTCACCTTCATCTGTAAAGGCATCTGCAAAGGCATGATGATAATCTACGAGAACTATACGTGAACTTATCCGGTTGCGGGATGCCTGCGCGGTCATCAGCAAGGTTAAGTCAACCACAGGAACCGCCTGACCACGATAATTAAGCAAGCCGGCCACATATTCCGGGCCATTAGGAAAATGCTTTAGCGCGACATTGGGCAACACTTCTGTTACATCGCGCACATTAATTCCATAATTATCGCCACCCACGCTAAACAGCAAAATCATCATGTTATGGTTTACCACACCTATGCTTTCCGCTACGTTGCCATTAACTCAGTACTTTGAAGCGCGATACGCCATTCTGCAACCCATGAGCGGCTTCATTTAATCGTTCTATGACAATATTGGACTGCCTTAACGAATCGACAGTTTGTTGTGCCGATTCACTGAGCTGCATAATTGCCTGCTTGATCTGATCCGCGCCCTGAGCCTGAAAATGCATGCCTTCGTTGACGTTTTCAAAGCGTGGGGTGAGCTCCCGCACCTGCGCTATAATATGATTCAATTGCGTGCTGACCTGCCGTACATCATTGACACTGTGCCGCACCTCTTCTGAAAATTTGTCGACGCTCATTACGCCCGCCGTAACCGCAGACTGCATTTCCTTGATCATTTGTTCAATATCCCATGTGGCCACGGCGGTTTGATCGGCGAGACGACGGATCTCTGTTGCCACCACAGAGAAGCCCAAACCATATTCACCGGCTTTTTCGGCTTCTATAGCTGCGTTAAGCGATAACAGATTGGTCTGATCGGCCACTTTGGAGATAGTGGTCACCACCGTATTGATGTTATTTGCCTTTTCGCTCAAGACTTCAAGCTTGGCAGCGATAGAGGACGAAGCCTCCACCATATGACGCATGGTATCTTCCATCTTTTCCAGGGATGACTGACCCTCAGCGGCTGAATTTGCGGTGCTTTCTGATACGCGGGACACCGCATCCATGGTATTCACCAATTCCTTGGTCGTCGCAGAAATTTCCGTGGCGGTGGCAACCACTTCATTGACGGTGACAGCCTGCTCGGTCATGGTCGCCTCCTGCTGGCGTGACGTGGCCGCAATTTCTGTGGAGGATGAAGTCACCTGAATGCCCGAGCGCTGTACCTGCGATACCAGCACATTCAAATTATCCATCATGCGGTCTACTGCCATCGCCAGTTGACCGATGGCATCTTCCCCACCCACTGTGACCTTACCCGTAAGGTCACCTTCGGCGGCCTTGCTCACTACACCAAGAATGCTGTCTACCTTGTGCCTGAGATCTTCCATGGCGATACGCTTTTCTTCAATCGAAAGGCGCAAGCTATCAATCATTACCTGTAACCCAGCACCCAATTCACCGACCGCATCGTTACCGGAAAACGTAATTTTTCCTGTCAAGTCGCCTTTGGCGGCCTTGCTTACAACATCCAGCAATACATCTACTTTGTTGCGCAGTTCCTGCGTCGCGGCACGTTCACGCGCCTCATTGGCATCAGCCATATCAGCCATGTCATTAAACGCTTTCCCCAGACGGCCAATCTCATCTGAACTTGTGACAGAATACCGCATACCAAGATCGCCCTTGCCACGTTTCGATATCACATCCATGAGTCTTTCCAGGGGGCGCGTAATCCAGCCACGCAGCACCATACTCGCCACAATCAAACCCAGCGTCATCAATATCACGTTGGCGGTTGCGCCTATCCATATATCCTCCTCTACTCTATTGTCCAGATCCGCTAATGAATAACTCACGCGCACTGCGCCATTGACCGTGCCCGTCGGCACATTGTGGCACGCCAGGCAATTTACATCGCCGGTATTCTCCGTGGCCTTGAAGGGAGTGATTACAGTCAGCGCGCGCCCGGTCGAACGACGCTCTACCTGTACAATTTCTTCACCGCGCAATGCCCTGAAATCAAGCTCATCCACCGGCTGCTCATTCGCAAAGCCCGGCCCAAACTGTTTATTTACCGGCTCGCCGCGCACCACGCGCGCATCCAGCACACCGTGCCGCTGCAATGCTTTTTTGCGCAAAATATCACGCTGATTCATTGTGCCGGTTAACATCAAGGTGTTAAGGGCGTCAAAATAGGAATGGGTCATATCTTTGGTTTGATTGGTGGCAAGCGCGAGAATATTCTCTTTCTCTCTCACACCCGAATAAAATGTGACTGACCCCACCACTACAATAAACACCAGGGCCACGGTCAAATTGACCTTCGCCAGAACCGGCAAACGGTTCAGCACGGGAATACGGTTAATCAGTGATAGCATAATGAAATGTCCTTTTCTCGGCAAATAGACGATACGGCAGGCAAGCACCCCCGTGCTAATCAGCGGCAAAAGGCGCTAAAACTTTAATGGGGAATTGAAGTGTTGGAAATACTGTATCGCTTAATAAACCTGGAACAGGCCTTACATAAACCGCGCACGGTGTCATTCCGGGCACAGCGAGGAATCTTAAGTTAGGATTTCTCCCGGCAACTGCTCCTGCGTTGCTCTACCTTCCGCCATCCATGGCGGTCGCCTTCGGTCGAAATGACAACGTGGGCAGTTAGGGGCAGAATAAGAGGGCAAAAGGTTGAAAGTCTGGCGAAAACTATCCGTTTCAGGCGTGCATTGACGGGCGCACCAGCATATCCGCTACGGACGCTTCATGTGATTTAAATGACGCCTTACATACCAGATCAGGCCAAGCAATAAAACAACACCAATCGCGGCGTCAAAACGGTGGAAATAGACACCCAGGGTATTCCAGTTCTGGCCGAGCGTCAGGCCCACCCAGGCCAAGCCCCAGCACCAGATATAGGAGCCGACGAAAGTATAAATTACAAAACGCCCCATCGCCATGCGGCTGATCCCCGCCGGAAAAGCAATAAAGGTGCGGATCACTGGCAGCAGGCGCCCGACAAAGATGGTGATATCCCCATGGCGCTGGAACCAGCGGTCGGCCATCGCTAGGTCATGATGGGAAACAAGTATGTACTTGCCATATTTCTCGACAAAAGGCCGACCGCCCCACGCCCCGGCATAATAGGCCACAAACGAACCCAGGACACAGCCCACCGCGCCCGCCAAGGCAACTGCCCAGAGTTGCATTTCACCTTTGAATACCAGATAGCCGGCAAAGGGCATGATAATTTCGGAAGGCAAGGGAATGCAGGCGCTTTCTATCGCCATCAGCAACACAATACCGCCGTAACCCAGATTGGATATAGTGGCGATGACGAAACCCGCCAGAACAGTAATGATTTTTTCAATCATGGCGCATCACCAAAAATAAAACAACACAAGCGCACCCAATGCGATGCGGTAATAGGCGAAAATCGTGAAATCGTGACGACCGACATACCCCAGAAACAATTTCACCACTACCAGTGCAGTCACAAAAGCAGACAAAAATCCGGCGGCAAACAATCCGCTATCCTCTACCTGCAATATATCGCGGCTTTTGTAAAGTTCATACAATGTGGCCGCAAACATGGTGGGCATGGCCAGAAAGAAAGAAAACTCGGTGGCGGTGGTGCGCGACAAACCGCTGACCAGTCCGCCCATAATCGTCGCGCCGGATCGCGATACACCAGGAAACAGCGCCAACATCTGCGCCAGACCCACCTTAAAAGCATCCATGGGGCGCAACTCCTCTACGCTCATGATGCGCGGCTTATACAGTTTGCGCTCAATAATCAAAATCGCAATGCCCCCCACTATCAAGGCGCAGGCGACAGTGACGGGGTTAAACAGATAGGCCTTGATGGTTTTATGCAGCAACAGGCCCACCACCGCGGCTGGCATGAAAGCGATCAGCAAATTCAGCACAAAACGCTGGGACGCAGGGGTATTCAAGCTACCCAGCACGCTGAATATTTTGGCCCGGTATAGCCAGGCGATGCCCAGCACCGCACCCAGTTGAATAAAAATCGCAAAGGTTTTTGCCCGTTCCCCGGTAAAATTCATCAGATCTTGGGCAATGATCAGATGTCCCGTGGAGGATACCGGCAAAAATTCAGTTAATCCCTCTAAAAAACCTAACAATACGGCCTTCAATAACAACATACTATCCATGAAAACCTCAGCGTGGCGCTGCTCAACGAGCGTTAAAAATGGGGCTATTCTATATGACAAATATGACGGAATGTCATGTATTACTTCTGCGGAAGATGTGATTTAAAAACGATGGTTGTACGCGAGTAAAAACTCAAACCATTGAATATAAAATATAATATCTGCAGCCGTAAGCGCGTCTACGGGCGCTTACGGGCATTAGACGCTCGAACAGTGTGACTGTGGTGTAAACCTGTAACCATACATAATACAATAATCCAGCCACTCACTCAGAAACCGGTTAATACGGCATTTTTCTCTGAGATTGGGTACATTCAAAGTAGCATCAGGATGAAATATTTGTAACTGTGACTGGCATTGATAACTCAAAACCTCGGCGACCCGCGCATCATGATAAATGCGGATCTTCATAAACGGATCCCTGATCATTGTATCATCCATGCGAAGATGATGCGTCAATGCAATCGTGGTGGTGTATTTGCTGTGTTCCAGAATAGTCAACTGCAGGCTCATGCCGTCCGCCCCATGAGACAATAATACCCCCCTGATCGATTCAGGCGCTGACGCAAGCGTTGGCGCCAGCCAGGCCAACCGCTCAAAATTGGCCTCATAGTAGCCTGCTTGTTGACTCACATCGTACTTCATGGTCTTTTGACCCATTTAGTTATGCCACCCAAGTATATTATGACCTGTCATTAATAATAGCGTCCAGCCCTGGCAAAACTTTTACTGCGTAGCTACCTCCTATCACCCCCGCCAAAAATATCGCATTAAGCAGGCTTTTAAAAAGCGCCAGCGAAACCCATAAATTTATTGCAAATCATCAATACAAACCAACTTCCAGCGCCTGTTTCACGGAGTTGTGACCGGATTCCCTCAGCCCACCGCTCATCATCTAAAGATTCCATGCTTAAAGGAAATGGTGGCGAGAAAATTTTTCTCATATGTGCGGCGACGCACCGACTTTATTGTGCTTTCCATCTACACTAGACTCAAGCTCACTCAATAATTAAATTAAATTGCTGATTATTGCTGAGGCTGCGGGACAGGAGTCTCGTTACGTAACGGATTACGCTGTGAGACAGGATGGCTCATTAATAAGTAAAGGATTATAGGATGAAAGACTTGACTGGATGCTCTCCGGTACTCCAGAAAAAAGTGGTAATTATTTTTAATTCCCATCTGTGGCTTGTTAATCGTTTGGATTGGCCACTTCAAGTTTAGCAACGGACTTTTTATCGGCGCGCCAAGGATGGCGAATATAATACAGGGATGCAACCATGATGGAATTTCTAGTGGAAACAGTCATAATTTCTTTTACGATGGGCGGTCTTATCGGTGGAATTATTTCACTGAAGCTGGTTACGCCTAAAAAAATCGCGGTCACGCCACCTGAAACCACACTGGGATCTGGCGCACCCAAGTAAGGCGTTCATTATTTCAGGATCTGATCCTTAGATACGTGTTCGTACCTGCACCTTGCAGGTAATATTTTTAGCATATCGTTGTTACGTATCTATTACGACAAGCACGCAAGACACTAAAGAAAATTTAAAGCATTTCCCTGCATCTCCGCCTTAAGGGCGTCTGTAACAGACGATAATAATCCAAATGTTTTATACATTCGGGTTAAAATAGCCAGACTCCGCTCCCTAAGCTAAGGCCTGGTTTATTGATGACATCTCCCACTCAACCATCCCCTCCCGCACGGCGGGAACTCTTCGCCTGGATGATGTATGATTTCGCCAACTCGGGCTATACTACCGTTGTTCTTACTGCTATTTTCAATGTTTACTTTGTCAACATCATCGCGGGCGGAGCAGACAAATCACTACAGGCCGAAGCCACCCTGTTATGGACGGTGGCCATAGCGATTGCGAACGGGCTGGTCTTATTATCTGCACCCGTTCTGGGCGCGATTGCGGATCATCTTGCCGCCAAAAAACGCTTATTGCTGGCATCATCGCTGGGATGTGTGATTGCCACCGCCCTGCTTAGCCTGGCTGGCGCAGGGGACGTGGCGCTGGCCATGGCGCTGCTGATTATTGCCACGGTGATGTTTGCCACCGGCGAAAACCTGATCGCCGCCTTTCTGCCGGAACTCACCACACAGGAAAATATGGGGCGCCTCTCGGCGTGGGGGTGGACGGTAGGTTATCTGGGGGGATTGCTGGTACTCGGCCTGTGTCTGGCCATTATTATGGGCGGCGAGGCACGAGGATATTCGGCGCAGCATACCGTGCCTCTCACACTGCTCACTGTCGCCATTATCTTTGCCCTGGCAGCCACCCCCACGTTTTTATGGTTGCGGGAACGTGCCGTGCCCCTGCCAAAGTCCCCAGGGCAAACCCATAACTATTTAGGCATCGGCTTTCAGCGCCTGCGCCATACCCTAATCCACGCACGGCATTACACGGATTTATTTCGTTTTCTGCTGGCGCTGACGGTGTATACCTGCGGCATCAATACCGTGATCGTGCTGGCCGCCATCTACGCACAGCAGGTTATGGGCTTTAATACCCAGGACACCATCCTGTTGATTCTGGTGGTGAACATTACCGCCGCCGTGGGCGCCTTTGTATTTGGCCACGTGCAGGATCGCATCGGCTCGGTGCCCACCCTCGCCATCACCTTGCTGGTCTGGATCGGCGCCACGGCGCTGGCCTACTTCACCACCAGCCGCGCCGAATTCTGGGTGGTCGCCAATCTGGTCGGCCTCGCCATGGGCGCCAGCCAATCCGCTGGACGCGCCCTGATCGGCCAGTTTTCCCCACCCGTCCGTACCGCCGAATTCTTTGGCCTGTGGGGCCTGGCCGTGAAATTATCGGCCATCATCGGCCCCCTCAGTTATGGCCTCATCACCTACCTGACCGACGGCGACCATCGCCTGGCGATTCTTTCCACGGTGTTTTTCTTTATTGCCGGCCTGGTACTGCTCACCGGCATCAACGAACAGCGCGGTCGCAACGCAGCACTCACTGACAACACCTGCGCTTAACTGGTTATTGTCTATTACTGCCATTGTTGCTACAGTCAATCTCTGTAACGCTCACCCTAAAGGCTACCCTATGCAAACACCTTCAGCATCGGCTTCATTCCGCTCTGCCCATCGTCTTTTAACCAGGCAGATTCTGCCTGCCATTGCGCTGTTATTGGCTTTTTGTGGATTCTCACCAGCCGTATCAGCCGCAGACGACGCGCAGGGAAGCGCTAGTGCTGCGGGAGGCAGGATGCCGGGAGTGGCCAACGCACCCGTAGCGCCTGGCGCACCTACGCCACAAAGCGACCCTCTCGCAGATTTTTTACGTTCGCTTGAACCACGCCTGCAACAGGCCATGAGCGATTCGCTGCTCATCTACCGCAATGCGCCGCGCATCACCAAAGCCGTTGACAAAAAACGGCTGATCTTTGGCGAACCCACCACGCCTCTGCATTTGATAGAGTGGACTGACATTCGTTGCCCCCACTGCAAGCATCTCGAAGACGCACTGAGTGAAATGCGCCGTGTCGCACCTGTCGGCTCGTGGAGCGAAGAAGCGCGCCATTTCCCACTCGATTCCGAATGCAACCCCCACGCGCAACGCTCAGATGGCAGCGGCGTCAGTTGCCTTGCGGCAAAACTGCAAATCTGCCTGGCGGGCGATGCGAAAGAATTCAACCGCGTGCGCGGCACCATGTTCAAGGAACAGCGTACCCTCACGCGTGACAGAATCTGGCAAATCACCACCACCGATACCAAGCAACGCAAAAAACTCGAAAGCTGCATTAAATCCCCGCAGACTGCAAAAACCCTGCGCGAAGACATTGACTATGCGATACAGCATAAACTTGAAGGCACGCCGCTGGTGGTGATCAACAACCGCAAAGCCACGGCATTACCGGCGATGATTTACACCATGATCATGGTCATGGGCCGCGACAACGACCCTGGCTTCAAGGTGTTGCCGCCACCCAATACACAGCCTTAAGAGTTCCCGCATAACCCCGGCCATGGACTTCATCGACGCCAGCGCCACACTCTTGTTTCTTGGCTTGGGCTGGTTCTGGTGGGATAGTTTAAAGGTGCGGGAACAGGCCATTAAGTTAGCCTGGCAGGCCTGCCAGGGCGCGCAGGTGCAATTGCTTGACCATACGGTTGCGCTGAAAAAAATCTGGTTTGGACGCAAACGCAGTGGCCGTATCGCGCTGCTGCGCTCTTATGAATTTGAGTTCAGCAGCACGGGCACGGAACGCCGCAAAGGACTGGTGGTAGTGTTAGGCATGGCGCAGCAATATTTCTCTATGGATTTACCCCAGAGCCGTACCATCACTGTAGATCGGGATGTTTAGCCTATAACATGGATTGGAATGACGAAAGGATCCCAGCAATTGACCGTAAAACTAAATGTCAGGTTTCGTTTCTCAACCCTGCCACAGCTCATAACTGTCGATGGCAAAGATAGGGAACAAAAGTAATCCAGCGGATGCGGCGCTTTTTGCCGCGCCCCCGCTGGATTATCCCCCGTTGGTTATCAATGGGGTTAACGGCTCTAGAAACTGTGCGAAACCGTGTTGGTTTTTTTCTTCACCTGCACGAGGGTGCTGAGATTGGTGAGCTTGAGAAGCCCATAGACCTCATCTTGTCCCCAGTCTTCATCTAAAACTCCCTCCCCCAGCAAAACAGTGAATGTCCGGCTCTCAGTGGCGGCAGGTGTTGGATCAGGAAAGAAGAAAACATCGGAATAAGTGAAGAGAAAATCGTCATCTCCGGTGAGCCCTGAATCTGCGCCCCAGAGCTGGCACTGCAATTTAAAAAATCGCGCACCTTGACACATCTTCATTTGGCATAACTCCAGTGCCGTAAAATTTACATTGCACTTTACAACGGCTCGTACTGTTTTCTTGGTGTGGTCATGCGTTAAAACAAGGTTTGCATTAGTGATTGTAGCCATGATTGTTTACTCCTTATTTCTAAAATTGACTGGTATTCAGCACCCATCGACAACAAACATTTTGCGCCGATGCGTCACGATAATAGACTCCAAGGCGTTACAGATCAGATACAACCTGGAAGAAACAGCGGGGGTCAGCGAGGGTAATATTACACAGAAACGGCGTGTATCCATGCGTGAAGATTCAAATTTCCGTATCGCTCCGCTACGATTTTATGCATCTGAATTCAGCAGCACGGGAAGGTGAAGCGTCAAGGATTAATTGTGGTGTTAGAACCTGTTCCAGATCCCGATCAAGAAATGCAGTGCGCCAAAAATAGGCGCCTTATTCCGGTCAAGCGAGGCAAAAAAATTCACCTGCCGCTATGGAACGCAACTGAATAGCGGCAGGTGAAGCGTTTTGTCAGGCGCCGCGTCACCTGACCGCTGCGCCTGTTTTTTGAGAAAATCTACGCCCTGATCTGGATGTACTTCACCAGATTGAAAGTTCTCAGAGGAAGACCCGGCGGTTCACCCACAGTAAGCGTATCGTAATCCACACCTACTTCAACGCCACCGCCACCAGCGGCGGCCGCCTTCAGCTTGGTAGCCATATAATTTGCACGCTCCAGCATCAGGTCTCCTGTGTATTCAATCCTGAACCAATTCGCTTGACCCTGGATTATGAAATAGGTGATTTCCTTAGCCGCTTCTTGTGCTCGCCACACTTCACTGATCACGTTTCCTTCGACTTCGTTGTGCGCCATGACTAATCTCCTTTGTTTCAATTAATAGATACGCTTCCGAGAATCAACCCGAAGCGTTCCATCCGCAGCAAACATGTTGCGCCGATGTGTCACTATAATAAAGGCGGGCATGTTACAAATCAGGTACAACGCGCGAGGATGTTTCCATGCACCCCCCGCCCTATTTCTCCATGAACACCAACTGCTCCGGAGGCACGGTCATCTTAATTCGCTGGCCCGTCACCTTGATCACATAATCAAACCCCGTGACATGTCCCTGGGGCAGGATTATCATCCGGTCTTGCCGTGATTCGAGATAATCCTTGAATCCAGCGAGGGACAAATCACCATCATTCATTGCCAGGTAATCCACCACGCGGCGAAACAGCTTTGGCAAAATAACATTACGCTCTGTGAGCGCGGCAAGATCTTTCACCAGAAATCCTGCGGTAGTTTTATCCTGCAACCACAGCCCTTTGCGGCGTGCAGATGTTACCGCACGGGTCATTTCCTGACGCAGGTCGGGATACAGTTTGGAATAATAGGTGGGATAAGCCAACCCTTGACCAAGCATGTGATGATTCGCGCTTTTACGCAGCAGATTTTTATCGACATAAATATACGCGCCATCAGCTTGAGGATAACCACCTTTGAATGCGAACGCGACACAACGCCCATACACATCCGAAAAACGTGTCAATATAAATCCGGCCGTTTGCTGTGGCTGGGCTGAAACTACGGTTTCCCGGTTTCCACGAACTACATTCCTGAAACCAAAAAACTTCAATAATTCTTCTGCGGCGCCCTGCGCGAACTGGGCCGGCTGGTGCAACATGCCCAAGGTGGCGGGGGTGGGTTGATAGTGCGTTTCGAGTGTGTCGATGCCCTCCAGGCGTAATTGCCCTCCGCCGCTGCTATTGGTGCGCACACCCAGAGGACGCCATAAGTCTGGATTGTCCGGATAGAATTTAATTGAGTCCCCATCAGGGGCGGCATTGAGTATGCGGTAATTTCCCTTGATCAGCATGAGTGGCATGGTATAGTCCTCTTGAGGTAGGTGGTGTTTGTTATGATATATCCAGAGCGGGTGAAAAAACTACCTCACCTCCAGCAACGATGGCTGCAAGTTGTTTCTTTCCTTGAAACGTATCGCGTCCACCAACGCTTCAGACTTGCTGCGCGGTTCTGCGTCTTGAACAATCAAAAAGGCGTCTTTTGTTTGGACGATTCTTACCTGGGGGATGGTTCTGCTCAAGATTCGGCTCTTAGCGATAGCTTCATTTTCGGTTGCGGCTTCGTCAAGCACAACCAGATATTTGGGCTGATTTATTTGTATGCCCATATTAAGTTCCGCCACCACCAATGGCGCGGCCACCTCACTGGCATGAGCTGCGCTGATGCCGAGGATGCCAAAGGCACTGGTGCCTGGGATATTAGGCGATGATGAATCTTCCATTACAGGGGTGACATTTTCCCCTATGATTGGCGAAAAAGGACGCGTCGGTATATCCGATTTTCGATCCAGCTCTTTTGTTATTTGGTCATTCTTCTCAACATAAGCATTGACCGTGCTGATGCCCGCCGTTGTATTCAGTGCGCTCGCCAGCAATGCAGGAATACCCAACGCTTTTACAAATGTATCGCCCGGTCTTTTTGGCTGCCGCCATTCAATGATCATGATTACTGCGCCGATCATGATGGCGAATAACAGTGAAACCGCTATATAATCGAGACTGAAAAATATGATTTTATCGCCTTTGACCGGCACCGTCAGCGCGGCAAGCATGCGGGGAGCAATGACTGCGCACACACCCGCAACGAATCCAATGAAAAATTTCAACATCGGCCTGGAGACATCCAGGTTGTGAATGTGTTTGATCATTTCCATGGCGACACCCCCTGACAGTGAGTTGAAAATGGCGGTAGAACCCTTCGCCGCACTCTTCCTGTGCCGCCAAAAAGAATTACCTGCTTATTACCGCACGGCGCGCAGCCTCAATATGCGATGATGGTGTAATGCCCAATACCGTGGAAAATACGGTGTGGCAACGCTGGTAAACACTCAACGCTTCAGCACAACGCCCCTGCCGTTGATAACAGAGCATGAGACGCTGATAAAGAATCTCGGCAAGCGGATCAATTTCCAAACCTTTGCGATAACTGTTAATGGCTTTTTCCCATTGGCCAATATCTTCGTTGTGCTTGCCGGTTTGTTCCAGATAACGCAGAAACTTGCTGCGCAGGCGTTCACGTAATGCCAGCGCCCAGGCGTAGTCATTGTCGTCACCTAAAAAATGTCCCTGATAAATCTCCAGCGCTTTTTCCACCAGTGATGCAGTATATGTGGCTGGCGGCTGGCTGAAAAATTGCTCTAACGCCCACACATCTACCCAGCAACAGGAGGTATCCAGGGTAAGGCTATTATCACGCATAATAATGGCTTTTTCATGACCCAGCATGTGGCGCAGACGATGCAGGGTGACGCGAAACACTTGATGACCGGCATCGCCTTCGGCATCAGGCCATAGGGCATCAATGATCTGGGTTTCGTTGACATCGCGCGCGCCCAGAGCGATCAGCGCCTTGAGCAGCAACAGCGGTTTGCCTTGGGCTTTACTTTGATTTTTGCTGGGATCCTGGCCCTCAAAATTCAGCGGCTCACCGGCTTTGACAATACGAAAATGTCCCAATGTATAAATTTTTATCGGCCACGGCCAATTCTGGCACTCTACTGAGGATGTCGGCGGTTGCAGGCCATGTTTTTTTATATAATGGCGTACGTATTCTACTTCTATGCCATTTTCCAGTGCTTTTTTGCACAACAGTGCGATGGCGCAGGGCCGTAGCGTTGGCATGCTGGCATAGCCATGCTTTCTGGCCAACGCAAAAGCTTTGCTCAAGGTAAGCGCACCACGTTCCTCGGCCACTCCCGGCATCCTGCCTCTAGTGACACTTGTGCATCCATGCACAGCGAATGAACGCATGAAGCGGAATTGCGCTTCATGCAGGAGGGTAAGATATTCAACATATTTGCTCTGCGTGACAATAGCGTAAGTGCGGGTATATGCGAGATGCCGCAGGGCTTCACGACGGCCACCATATTCAAATAATACTTGCGCCAATAGTGCATGGCACAAGGCTTGGGCATAAGGCGCAGCGGCAGCCTCAGCGAGCGTTAACGCGAGCCGGGCATGCTCGATGGCGCGCGGCAGGTCATGCTGGCTGGCACTGTTCCACGCCAACAGGTAATGGTAATGGCTGGCATCAAGATGGCGGGTGGCGATGAGCAAGGTGCCGAGGTTGCCTAAAAACCCCTGCGCGGCCTCACGGTTTCCTTTTACCAGCGCGGCTTGTACACCGAGCGCATATAATTGAAAATCGCCACTGTGCGCGCCCGAATTACGCGCAATTTCCAGACCCTCAGTCACAGCTTCCAGGCAGGCGTCCGCAGAGACGCGCATCAAACTGTAAAGCGCCTGGCTGATCTGCCATTCCACTTGAATTGCCGCGCTGGGGTTATCCGCCTGAGCTTTAAGAGTGTGCAGCACCCAGGCGGTAGCCGCCGTGTCACCCTTGTGCAGATAATGCAAAAACAGCCGGTTGCCCAGTATAAATTGCTGGTTAATCTCCAAACCGCATTGCAGCAATTGCCGGGCGCGCTGTTCCCAGAACGATACGTCAGGATGCTGCGGTTGATGCTGCGTCAATGCGCCTAGCATGGCCTGTGTGACGCGGGCTTCCAGCTCCAGCGACGGAAACGTGGGGTGGTCGCGCAGAATGTCACCCAGCGCCGCTATCCACCCCTCCAGCGGGCTAAAGTCGGTACGGCTGAGTAGAATGCTGTCTACGATGCCAACCCACGCATGCAACATGCCTGATATAGTTTGATGAGTCGTGCCACGCGTATTTTGATCATGGAATACGCGGTACGCCTGCTCAAAATCGGCGCGCCCCTGCTCGGGGCTCAGCGGCATGCAGCATACGCCACTCCAGTAGAGCAACCAGGGATTGGTTTCCAGTACCTTGCGCGGTAAACGCCGCAATCTGCCTTCCAGCGTCTGCAGGCGCCCCTGTGCGGCCAGGCCAGCGGCTTGATGACACACTACCTGGGCAACGGTCTGCCAATCGACCACGGGCACCAAATCCGCCACACAGGGAAGAGCGCCAGCGAAGGGTTCTGTAAGTGCTGAGTGAGGCAGGATGCCGGAAGCAACCGCTTCCATGGTCGTAATCTGCCCGGCAATACTGCTGGCAGAAGCTGGCTTATGATTGCCATGGTAGCGTGGCATAATTCGTTTAGTAAAATTAATCAAAGAAAATGTGTGTTCCATAGCAGCACCCCCATCCCGAAAAAGCATTTATCTGTTGATGGCTTAAAAATAACCCCAGGAAGGAGGCAATGAAAGGTAATATTACCCAACGTACCAGTGATTTATTACCGGTCTGTGCTGACACGCCGGACAGCGGTATACTTGGACATTCAATCGAACAGCGGCACCCGGAACATCATTCATGCAAAACGCACTCACGGCGCTTAAAACACATATCGAAACGACGCTGGTTGGCCAAGCCGTGCTGGTGGAACGCCTGTTGATCAGCGTGCTGACCAATGGCCATCTGCTGGTAGAAGGCGTGCCAGGGCTGGCCAAGACCACAGCGGTGCGCGCCCTGGCGGAGGGTATTGCGGCACGTTTTCAGCGCATTCAATTCACTCCCGACCTGATTCCGGGCGACATCACTGGCACAGATATATTTATACCTAACGAAGGCCGTTTTCGTTTTGTCGAAGGGCCGATTTTTAACGACATTATTCTCGCCGATGAAATCAATCGTGCGCCGCCCAAAGTTCAAACTGCCTTGCTCGAAGCCATGCAGGAACACCAGGTGACAACAGGGGGCGTGACGCGCAAACTGTCACCGGTGTTTCTGGTGATGGCGACGCAGAATCCGATTGAGCAGGAAGGCACGTATCCGCTGCCTGAAGCACAGCTCGATCGTTTTCTGATGAAGGTAGATCTGGACTATCCTACCTCTGCCGAAGAACTGGAAATCCTGCGCCGCGATAGTGCGCGGCTGCAAGGTGCGAGCAAAGGCACCATCACAGCACCGCAAGCGCCATTAACAGCGCAACACATCATGGATGCGCGCGCCGCAGTAAATCACATTTATATGGATCAAATGCTGGAACGCTACATTGTCACACTGGTGGGCGCTACGCGTAACGCAACACGTTGGGACGACCAGGCCGCGCGATGGCTGGCGCGCGGCGCATCACCGCGCGCTACGCTGGCGCTGGCGCATGCCGCGCGTGCGCGCGCGTATTTGTGCGAACGTGATTTTGTCGAACCGGGTGATATTATGGATCTGGCATACCATGTGCTGAATCACCGCATCGCGTTAAGTTTTGCCGCACGCGCCGATGGCGTTACGCGCCAACAAGTGATTGCGCGTTTGATCGAGAAAGTGCCTGCGCCGTGATACACACCTTGAACAATAACACCCCTCGTAGCGTGCGCCATGCGCACGAAACCACTACGGAGCATCGGTTATTAAGTACTGTCGATTTAGAACAGTTGCAGCTCAAAATCCTGGAACGCACCATGCGCCCCAGGCACCGCGTCACCTCACCCATCATCGGCCAGCACCCCTCAATATTTCGCGGACACGGCATGGAGCTTGAGGACATGCGCGCCTATCAGGCAGGCGATGATGTGCGTTACATGGATTGGCGCGCCACTGCCCGCAGCGGCAAACCCATCATGAAAGTATTCCGTGAGGAACGCAGCCAAGGCCTGTTTTTCATGATTGACCGCCGAGCCAGCATGCACTTTGGCACGCGCGGTGAGCTAAAAGCCGTCACCGCCGCACGCAGCGCCGCGATATTGGCATTTTCTGCCCTGGCAGCGCGTGATTCGGTAGCTGGCATGGTCGTCGAAAGTGATGAGAAATTTTTTCCTGGTGCGCGGGATATTAATAATGCGTTGCAACTGCTGCGCGCCGCCAGCGCACCGCTGACACCGTTGCCCATGACTGACCAGCACACCACAACCATGAGCACACTGCTGGCACAAATAGACCGCGCCGCAGGCCGTGGCACATCAATATGCCTGATCAGCGACTTCAAAGACTTGCGTGCTGAACACGTTCCTGCATTGTTGCAGCTCACCGCAAGCCATGAAGTATTGGCACTACAGGTTATCGACCCCGCCGAAGAAACATTATCAGACGCTGGCAAGCTGCGCATGACATCCCCCAACGGAGAGTTGTTTGTGGTAGACACGGCGGATGCCGGATTACGCACCCGCTACGCACACGCCATGGCGAAACAGCACGCTGATCTTGCCCAATTATTTGCGCGTACCGGCATTTCCCTGCAACACCTGTATACCCACAAAGATACTTTCGAACAATTATCCAGCCATGAATGATGCCGACAAAAATTCTGAAATTTTAAGTCGTTTGGCAGATATTGAATTACCTGCGCCTCCCGACTGGCAACCCCTACTAATAGCAAGTGGCGCAATCATTATTGCATTGGTGTTAATCGTATTAACACGCCTGTATATCCGTCACAGAAAAAAATCATCTACTGATGCTGGTGCGCATCTGGATCCTGCGCTGGCCGCGCATTTGCAACTGCAACAACTTATTCATGACTGGCAATCACACGTCATAAATGACCGTGAAGCCGCTTATCGGCTAGTTACTCTGCTGCGGCTTGGCCTCGGTCTGCCACAGCTCACTCACACCTGCCCGCCACACATCGCGGCTGACCAACAGGCCTGGCAAGAAACTGTAGCGCTCTGCACTCACCTGCGCTATCAACCAGCGCCCGTAACAGGCCTGTCTCTGGCAACCTTTCAGCGTGCCGAACAATGGCTGCTAAAAACCAGTGCGCATGACCAAGGCGTGCGTGTGCATGGCGTGTAAATCATGTTAGAGCTTGCCGCACCGTGGTGGTTGCTTGCCGTGCCGTTACCGTGGCTGGCGTGGTGGTGGAGCGTGCGGCTTAAGTCCGAGAGGTTCACACTCGCTACCGTCCCAGCCATACGGCATGCGCAAGCAGATGTACTGTTCAACCTCGTTGGTAACACCCGCCCACACATTAACCGTACCCCTTGGCTATGGATCATCGGCTGCGTCTGTCTCGTGCTTGCGCTGGCACGTCCACAATGGAGTGAGTCAGCGCCCAACACTTATAAGGGACGCGATTTCCTGCTGGCGCTGGATGTATCTGGCTCAATGCGCGCGCAAGACTTCGACGCACAGGGAAGAGCGCAAGCGAAGGGTTCTGCAAGTGCCGAGGGAGGCAGGATGCCGGGAGCGGCCGAGACAAATGGCGCCACCCTAAGCCGTCTCGACATGCTGAAAAAAATCGTCAACCAGTTTCTCAGTGAACGCCACGGCGACCGCATCGGCTTGATTGTGTTCGCTGACGATGCCTACACGTTATCACCACTCACCAGCGACATGAATATAGTACGCAGCCTGTTGCAAGAAGTGCGTCATGGCATGGCGGGCGAAAAAACTGCGCTGGGCACGGCGATGGCACTTGCCGTAAAGCGCCTGCAAGACCGTGATGCCAAAGCCCGTGTATTGATCCTGCTCACCGATGGCAGTAATACTGCCGGAGAAATCCATCCCGACGCAGCAGCGGCACTCGCTGCTGAAGAAGGCATCCGCATTTACACAGTGGGCATCGGTTCGCATCAAACCGTACCCTTTCCGCGCGGCCCGAATGAAAAACCTGCCTACACTGAAATGCCACTCGATGAACACTTGCTACGCCGCATTGCCGAACGCACCCAAGGCCGTTACTATGCCGCCGCGAATACTACTGAAGTCCAGCGCATTATTGGCGATATAGAAAAACTTGAAAAAATAGATATTACAGATAACGCATTATTAAAACACACTGAATGGTACTGGTTACCACTCAGTGCTGGATTGACGTTACTCCTGGTGTCGCAACGCCGCGCGCGCAACGAGGTATTGCCGTGATTCCACAGCTGGAGTGGCGCGAACCATTATGGTTGTTGTTAGCCATCATCCCATGGCTGGGCTTGGCCCGGATGGGATGGGGGCGCAATAAAAAAACCTCAGCGCAGCAGGAACGTCGTAACGCCTTTGCCGACTCACATCTATGGCAATACCTTATTTTAGGGCAAGGCAAATCAAACCCCACCTTCCATGAAAAAAACCGGCTTGCATGGATAGCCGCATGGACATTGGCAGCACTGGCAGCCAGCGGCCCATCCATGCAAACACAACTACCTGATACCACGGCGCAAGCCAGCGGCATTGACATCGCGGTGGCGATCGACATCTCGCCCTCCATGTCAGTGCAGGATATTACCCCCAACCGCCTGGAACGCGCCAAACTGGAATTGCGCGATTTCGTTAGCCGCTTAAATGGCGATCGTGTGGCACTGATTGCATTTTCTGCCAATGCTTACGTGACACTACCATTAACACCCGACACAGCAACTTTTCTAAACTTTTCTGATCTCCTCGACCCTGGCCTGGTGATCAAGCACGGCTCCAATATTGCGCGCGCATTATTGATGGCACGTCAAACGCTGGAAGGTGCTGAACAACAAAGCCGCGCCATTATCTTAATCACTGACGGCGAATCCCACAACAGCGCAGCCGCCCTGGCAGAAGCAAATACATTGCGCGCCCTGGGCATTCCACTGTTCATTGTCGGTGTCGGCACTGACGCAGGTGGCCCTGTGCCCGATGGCAAGGGACACTTTATGAAAATAAAAGATGAGCTGGTTGTTTCACGACTGGAGCGCGCCACACTGACATCGTTGGCGCAGAAAACTGGCGGGCTTTACCTTGACATCAGCAGCGATGACAGCGAGTGGCAGAAATTATTTACCCAGTTGCGTAAACTTAAACCTGCCCAATATTCTCACGACACACCGGAGCAACATTACCAACTCTTTCCCTGGCTGCTTGGAATCAGTCTGTTACTGTTCCTGTGGGCAGGTGCGCGACAAGGTACGCTCGCATTACTTGCCTGGGCCATGGTGATGCCTTTGATGGGATTGCCTGGAAAAGCTCATGCAACGCCCTGGGCAGAACAACGCGCACTGGACGCGCTCAATGAAAATAACTACGAAAAAGCCACAACGCTATATCGCGGCATAAAATCATTTAATGGCCTGATGGGCCTGGGCGCCAGCGCTTATCGTCAACAACAATGGGAAGTGGCGCTGAGCGCCTTTCAGCAGGCATCGCGTAATGCCAGCAGCGACACCGAGCGCGCCCAGGCCAGTTATAATACCGGCAATACCCTGGTGAAAATGAACCGCCTCGACGAAGCGGCCCGCACTTATGAAACCGCGCTCCGCTGGCAAAAAAATTATCCACGTGCCGCGCTTAATCTAACCCTGATCAATAAAGAAAAAGAATTTCGTGCCCACATTAAATCAGGAGCCGGGGAAACAGGTGACCAGAAAAAAACACCAGCCCTGAACACAGCCACCCAATCTGACGACGCGCAGGGACGCGCTAGTGCCGTGGGAGGCAGGATGCCGGGAGCGGCAAAAAATGACACTGGGCTTCAACAGGAAAAAACAACCACTGGCGATCCTTCTCAGGATTCAGGGAAAACATATAAAACATCAAAAACCCGAGAAAAAATGCAAGCCCTGCGTGAAAATTCCCAGGAATTATTGAGCAATCGCTTTTCTACTGCTGACAAATTCTCTGGCGTGCTGGTGGTAGAGGATGAAAAGCCATGGTAAAAAAAATAGTCGCGCTCATTACCGCATGCATATTATGGACGGCCACCCCGTTTATTATAATGGCTGCGCAGGCTGCCACCACGCTCACCGCCAGTGTTGACCGCACGACTATTAAAATGGATGAGCATGTTGTATTCACGCTCTCACTGATTAATAGCGACACGCGCTTACGCGCTGAAGGCCTGTCACCCAACGTGGATCTGAGCGTACTATCCCCTGATTTTGATACAGGCATTCCGCGCGCGGCCAATCGTTTTAATTTATCACGCCATGAGGGTGACCAGGGTAACCGCGCCATCTCCAGCATTACCGTGGAATTATTTCCAAAACGTACCGGGCGTTATACCATCCCCGCTTTTCAGGTAGATGGACAACGCAGCAATCCTGTTGTGATTAACGTCAACGCCGCTATCGCTACAGATACGCCAGAAGTTTTTATACGCAGTAGCGTTAACAAAAATACTGCCTGGGCGCGCGAACAAACCCTTGTTTATCTGGAGTTGCTGCATCGCGTCAACCTAAGCACTGCCAGCCTGGGTGGGGATATTCAAACATCACCCACGCGTATTGAATTACTCGATTCTCGCAAACTGCCCCAAACCGAACGTAAAGAACAGATTGATGGCATCACTTACAATGTGCAACGTATGGCCTGGGCATTATTCCCCACCCAAAGCGGTAACCTTACCGTGCGCTTACCTGACATTTGGGCCATTACGGAGAAAGGGCGCCGTTTGCGTTTGCCTGGAAAACAACATCCGATTCAGGTTAAGGCATTGCCTGCGGGTATAGCTGCTGACCTGTTGGTAGGCAAACCTGAAATTAACCAAAGCCCACTCACCGCTTTACCCGACATCAACAGTCTCACCTCGTGGAATATCACCTTACGCGCCCCGGTAATGGATCACACGCTACCCGCCAGCTTGCCCGGATTAACCGCTCCGGCAAACATCAAACTCTATCTCGACAAGGCACAACGGCAAATCGAAGAACATGCCGATGGCATTGTCAGCATCGCAAATTACACCGTTTCTGTCACACCATTGGCCGCTGGCGAATTTCGCATGCCCACCATTATCATTCCCTACTTCGACACCCTGCGCGGCAGCGTCGACAAGATCGAACTGCCGGGGCAAACGCTTACCGTAAAATCTGGCCCACCGCCTACTGTGATGACACCAACACCGAACCCGCTCGCGCAAGCAAAATCACAAACCACATCCCCTACCACATTATGGCCGTGGAAAGTCTCAACATTCATTTTCGCTGTACTGTGGCTGGCGACATTAATACTGTTGAAACGTGCGCGCGCTTCGGCAACCCCACAAGAAAAATATGTAGCGAATGAAAATTTCAACGAACAACCAGGGGCTCTTGCCCTGCGACCACTGCAAACATTGTTGCTGGAAGCGTTCGGCAGCCAATCGCTTGATCAAGGTTTGCATGAGTGGGAAACCAGATACGGGATCGATCAGGAATTACGCCAAACCGTGCGGGAAGTACAACGCTTATATTACGGAAAAGAAAAAACAAATGATGCGCATCTAAAGCAGGCAGTGCATGCGGCGGTAACAAAAATCCGCGCCGCTCAGAAGCCATTACCCTCTTCTCCTGATAACACTTGGCGCCCCGAGTCGTTCACACCGCGTTATTAATTAGACCGCCAATTAATCTCATGCGCCGTTTTTTCGCCAATGACAACCTGGGTAAGGCTGCGCGGCATCGCCAATTCCTGCTCTGATAGTGGCACTCTGCCGCCCATGATCTCAGCCTTACTCTGCGGGAACCGTGGCTGCTGCTGTGGCTCTGCATAGCCATCGGGATAAAGCGGAAAATTGGTACTCAAATCGTATTTGTCAGTAGCGCCCACGGTATGCAGCAACTCATGCGCAATCACCACATTATTGGGCCCTGCCATCTTCTCACTGGCAAACGCATTCACCACCCCTATCAATCCTTTCTCAAGGCCAAATGAGTGGCTCAGGCGATCATGTGTTGCAGGATCGTGATATACAACAAACATGCGGATATCAGGGGATGGGCCATCATAGGTGTCCGACTTGAACGCCCAATAGCGCATTTGCAGACTCCACCACATCACGGCGAGAATATCGCCATTGCGCGGTGGTTTTGGCGGAAGGTCATTAACAACCGGGCCAAGCTTGATGGTGACGGGCTGATCAAGCTTTAACTGATGGCGCCCGGCTTCACGCGTCATGAAGTCTTCTATATCAACGAAGGTTTCCCGCATCGGCGGCGCACGTAAAGCGCCAACATACGCTGCCGATACCGCACTGCCATCGCCATTAATCGGATACACCACCACCCACAAGGAACGGTCCCAATCCGTCGAACGCAGCTTGCTTAACCAGGTGTTCGCAGCGACAAAAGCCAGCAACAACAAAAGAAATGCGATGCGTAATTTGCGAAACATACCGCCTGCTATGCGCCGAACAACCGCCATTCTTCCGTATAGAAATGCAATGCGGGCACAGGTTTATCTGTGAGCTTAACTGTTTCCAGTACGCGCTCTTTCTCGCCGTCCAGCACGGTAACCGTACCATCAGTGGGATTGGAAATAAAAATGCGCGCAAACTTTCCGCCCTGCTCAACAAATCCAATCGGGCGACGGCCACACTCAGCAACACCCACTTTCACTTCCTTAATCAGCGATAACGCCGGCAGTGCCGACGCGTCGAACACCAGTAAAATATCTTTTTTAAGATTATTGCGCTGGCTGCCTTTACCCGTGGCCGCTGTAGTCAAATATAATTTACTGCCATCGCGGCTGAAGCGGTATACGCTGGGATAGATGTCGGGCAAATCAATCGTTTCAAACACGGTTTTGCTGACCACATCCAGCACGGTCAGCTTGCCGATGACATGCTCGGGTTGCGCAGCACGGTCAGCGCCTTTGCAGATAATGAAGCGGCCGTTCGGGCTGAGCAGCGCATTGCTGCTAAGGCCAACATAAATCGAATCTTCAATGGCATTGGTCAGCGGATCCATCACCACCACAGTGCCATAACCGTTATTGAGGTTATAGACTTTGCCGGTCAATTCAGAATACGCCATGCCATGCGGCGCGGCGCCATTGGCAAAACCGGCATCTACTTTTTTCTCGCGGGCGGTATCCTGCAAGTCAATCGTGGCCAGCACCTTAAGATAAGCCGCGGCATCTTCAGGGTCATTGCCTACCACTGAAATATCACCGCTCATCAAATTACTGACAAACGCGCGGCGCGGTATTTTCGGCGCGGCGGGCGTGGGATAGGTAAACGCAACCACATGATGACCACGTCCCACGCACAGTGTACGCAACACTTTCATCGATGCACCTTCAGTGTCATTTTGAATAATGGTGACGGATGACCCACCCGTGCCGCAATTTTCCGGGTCAGCGCCTGTGGATTTATCACCATCATTTCCCAGCCACAATTGCGCCTGATCAGGATAACGGTACATATGGTCAGGGCGCGCATACGCCGGGAATTTTTTCTGTAGAGTTATTTTTTTCGTCGCCGGATCAAGCAAGGCCGCTTGATGGTCATTGGTCAGATTCAAAAAAACCGGCGTGGTCGTGCCATCCTGCGATTCGACATCAAGCGTCTTGACCGTGGTCTTGCCGCTTCTGGCTTCATGGTGAATAACTGCAACCTCACCGATTTCTTCGGTTCCGGCGTAACATACTAAAGACCAATCGAGATCATTGGCAAGATCATCCGCTTTGCTCTGAACCATTTTAGTATCCTGTTTTTTAACGTTTGAGCTCAGTTGTCGGCCAATGGCTCAGCCTATCTCAATGCGCAAGCTGGGGTCTGTTTCGTTGTCAGCAACGATTCGGTTGTATGTCTCAATGAGCTTTTCAAGGGTCATGAGGTGAGCCGAAGTTTTGAACAAGCTCAACTCATGGAGGTTGGCGGCCAGGAATTGTTCGGCGTCCATGATGTCGATGCGCCCGGCCAATCCGGCATTGCCTGCAAGGACTTTAGCAACCGTGACGCCTTCGTCCAGCGTCAAAATGATTGGCTTGGCTCCAGCTTCAAGATTGCGCTGGCACTTCCGGATGACCGCTTCACCCGGCGATGTGGTGACGTGAATGATGGTGTCATTAATTACAAAATCACCGGAACGTTCGCTGACTGCATGGGCAACGGAAAAGCCATTGTGGCCGATGGTGAGTTCAGGCATAGCCAATTCCAGTTTGGCACCCACAAGATGTTGAAGGACGGCTCCTTGGTACATGGTGCCTGTTTCTTCCTGCTGTCGTTTCTTCGCCTGCGCCAAGAGGTCTTGGATGATAGCTTGAAATCCTTTAGCTGCGTCAAAGCGCAGTCGAAAGGGCTTAACTAAGAAAAACTCTTTGACGCGCTCAACCCACCACGATAATTTCCATGCAATCCCAGTGCTTGTCATGTGTGGCCCTCACAAGGGGTAAGAGCAAAATTTTTAGCAAACCATGCCGCGACAGGGAGGGTAACTGCATCACCCATGGCTTTGTAACCATCGCTGTAACTTTCCGGCATTTTGTAAGTTCCCTGCACACCCATCAGGCGCGCGCCTTCGCACATGGTCAGTACGTTTCGAATCGGCACGATTAAAGTTTGGCTGTCCAGCTTATCTGAATTACCTTTTGTTCAATTCTATTGAAAGATAATCCGCCATCCAATGGGTTTGGATACAGTTCATAAAATGGATTTTCCTTAAAGTTTTTTACCACGAACAAAAAATATCGTTCGCCCATGATGGATGCTACTAAATGTTCTTTATTTGTTAAGGCAATGCTGCCCTTGGCCTCATTCATGCCCTTAACCTCTACACCATAAAAAACATCTTGTGATGTTAACTTAAAATCAAAACCGCAACCGAGTTTCGTGGTGTCTTCAATTTCAAACTCCTTAAACAGGGTTATCTCTTTGTATTTTGATATGAAGTATTGCTCTGCCGCTTGACCAGTTATCAATCTTTGTGCAAATGAACTTTTTTTGTCGACTTCATCATTTTCAACCTCTTCCATCAGAATATCGAGGTCATTCCGTTTATAGATCAATTGTTTTAGTAAGGTTGAAAATTCATCTATTCCTAAACCAGAAAAGTTATCGTATATCGCTTTACAGTAAACCCGCATGGGTCGTTTGTGCCAACCTTTTCTGTCGTTCGGAAATAGCGGATCGAATTCGTCCCTATAATTTTTTACTGACGCTGGCTGGACTCCCAATGCAAATCCGATAGCATTGAAAGCCTCCATAAAGCTTCTAAAACCGAGCTGGTACAAACCCATCGCATCAAACTTGGATAGATATAGCCCGGCAAGGATTGGTTTTTCACGGGGTGATAATTTTTTCATGTAAGAATGCTAATAACCACGCTGCGTCAACGCTTGATGCAGCGTGCGATAGTGACTTCCGTTAGCCGCAGAAACCAAGCCGACAACATTTTCAGCAACAAGGACGGGCGGGCGCGATGGCATTTCATCAATGATGCGCAGCCACTCCCACACAAGGCGGCTTCTGGTTCCGTGTATGCCCTCGGTCAGGCCAGCAAGCGAAAGGTCTTGGCAAGGGAAGGAAGCCCAGGCAAGCGAAGCATTTGGAAGCGCCGCACCTTCAACATCGGCAATCGAGCCTAGATGAAAATGCTTGGCTCCGTGGTTAGCCGTATAGACAGCGGCTTTCTTGTCGCAAATATCGTTGGCCCAAGCGACGCGGAAGTGATCCTTCAAACCCTGTGCCACCAGACCGCTGCCAGCGAAGAACTCCAGGAAAGAATGACGCGAGCCAGTTGCCAGCATCGTTGTTTTCTGTAGGGGAGAGCGTAGCGAGGGGGGCGAGACCCGCCGCGCCTCACGCGTTGATGCGTTTTCCGATTCGAATATGTGTATTTGTTTCATTTTTTTATTATAACTGCCCCGGTAATAGCTGACCAGATAAAGAGCGTTGAGAATTTCGACGCCCAATTAAGGCTATGGATCTTGTGTCGGCGTCACGCGAATGGGCGCGGGCTGTTTTGGATTGGGCATATCAACATCCGGACTATTACGATCCGTCCATTCCTTACCTTTACGCGCCATAAATTCGGCTTCGTGTTTAGGCAATGGGCCGCGCGCCATACTGCCTTCCCACTCCCACATCGCAGCACGGGCTTTGCGTACATACGGATCTTCCGGTGGCGACAAATGCACATAAGTGCGCATGGCGCCTAATGCACCCTGCAAATCACCTTGCTGTTCCAGAGAAATTCCCAAGCCCCAATAAGCATTGGCCTGATAAGGCCGCAACGTGGTTGCTTTATCAAAAAAGCTCACGGCTTCCTGATACCGTTCAAGCCCCAGCAACGCGTAACCCATGTTGACATGCGCATCCACCAGGTTGGGCGAAAGTTGCAAGACACGCTGCAATGCGGTAATGGCATGTTCATATTCCTTGGCATGCAGCATCACCACCGCTTGCTCAAAGCGGGTTGCTATTTGCGCCATGCGCGCTTGCTGTGAATGGCCTTTGGGATCTTTGGCGGGATCAATCTCGACCTGCGGCGCGGGCGGCGGTGGCACAAAGACTGGATTGCGCGTTACACCCACCAGCATCGCCACCATGCCCAGCACTAACAGAAGTGAAATAAATGAGGTGGCGGTGGATGATGTGTCTGACGGCGTGAGTACTGTGCTCATATCACACCCTTATGTGCGGCTGTGCTATAAAACGGCGTGCCAAAATAGGTGATGAAAGCAAACACAAACACACCGATAATGGCAATCGCTCCGACACGAATCGGAATGCGATAGGTGAGCCGCGCATGGATGCTGGCGCCCAACATCAGCCAGTTAAGAAAAGAAGACGTCTCCAGCGCATCCCATGCCCAGTAACGTCCCCAGGCATCCTGCGCCCACACCGCGCCTGCAGTGAGCATCAAGCTATGAAAAATAAATGCCAGCAACATGAAACGCCACGCCAGCGCGTCCAGCACGGCATCGGCGGGCACATGGCGAAACCACGCTGCAAATCGTTGCGTATTACGCAGTAAAATCACCCCTGCCAATCCGGTGCCCACCAGGCAGAATGCCAGGAAAAATTTTCCCAAACCAACGTGTGCCCATAACCAGTCATTGTGATAAGTAGGCGGCAGTGCGGTATCAACCGGCTGTAATGCCAATACCCAACCCCCCAGCACCCACATCATGGGCAACGCCACTACGGCGCTGGGGCGCAACAACGGCACGCGCCAATACACCACGGCGAACACCAGGCCCAGGCTCCACAACTGGCTCATCAGCAATTCAAATAAATTGACGAACGGGCCATGGCCGAGGCGCATCCAGCGTTCGGCAATCGCCACGGTAAGCAACGCCACACCCAGCACCACCATGAGCAATACAAATTTTTCATGGGCGCGTGGCGACGCCTGCGTCATGGTGCCAACGGTAGTGGCGCCAATGCGGATGCGCATCATCCCCATCACCGCAATCAGCGTGGCCAGCACGTAGGCGGTCAACCCCGCCCACAGCCAGGGCAACTCTGTGGCATAGCCCATCACACTCAACACACTTGTCGCTTCATTCATACCGACCTCCCGGCAGCCGTGTCTGGGGATGATGCCCGTGGCACTTCCGGCGCATCTTTCACCCGCGCCGGGGCAATCTGCAAACTCGCCCCGGACTTACGCCAGAAATGTGTCCCCAAACCCAATACTGCCATGATTGCTGCACCAAATAACCAATGTAAGGTAGGGTCATAAAATACTTTATATCCCATCCACGTCGTCAACCGTTCATAACGTAACACACCACCGGGCACATGCACGCTTTGACCCGGTTCGAGTTCAACTCGCCGATCGTCTACATTCACCACCAGCACCCCGGTAGCGGTTTTGCCGTCCAGCACCCACGCCGCATCTTCGCGCAAGCCGGTCTTTAACCGCAACCAGAATTTAATTTCCTTGCCGCCCCCTTTTTCATTGGGTGGCGTCCAACTGCTGTCCTGCTTATACTCAAACAGTGGATAAGACGGCATGTGGATTGTACCACTCAGCGCTTCGCCACCCCCATCAGGGGTCCAGGTCAGCACCGGGGCGAAGCCTTTGTTAAAGGTAGTGTAAAAGCGATAACCTTCCAGTATCAGCGGGCGATCATCGCCGACCACTTTAGTCTGCCAGCCTTGCCTGTCGTCGGGCAGGAGCACCGTGCTATGGGTCAGGCCGCGCACCATGCCAGGCGAGTAGTCCACCGTAAACGATCCCTGCACAAAAGCCAGTTGCTCCAGCGCCCCGGAATGCCACGGGCCTTTCGCCATATGCGTCAGATCAGAGGGCGAAAAAGCAGTGCCTTCAGTGATTTCCAGTTGCGCGTCAAGGTGGGTCAAGCGGCCGATACCGGCGAGGACAATGATGGCGAGCAGACCGAGGTGGAACACCAGCAGCCCACCCCGGCGATTGATGCGGGGATTGGTCGCAATGGCGGCCAACAGATTAACCGCCAGAAAAGCAAGGGGAGCCACCAGCACCCATACCGGAGTATCGACCGGATTATCATAGCTAAGCGCCGCGCCGATGGCCAGCAGGAGCATTCCCACCAGAGCCAACCGTATGGAACCCAGCGCGCGGATCATGGGAGGTTACTGCACGTCTCACCGCCAAAACCGTTCATCCAGCTAATGCCCCGATTGCCATTGCCTGGCATTCCGGCTGACCCACAGTTTTGCGGGGTCCATTCCCCGCTACGCCTGAAATTCACGACCTTGAGCGTAGCGCCAAGGTAGTAAGGGCCATTGTAATAACGCGCGGTCGTGTTATTACGCACCTGGGTACCCGAAGGCAACCCGCCCTCCAGGCCTACGTCATTGAGATTGACGAGAAAATTTTTGTTCTTCCAGCCATGTGGCACGGCAATGTGGCAATAGGTGCAACGGAAATTCTGCACCACCTGCGCATGGCCGGTATGGAGATTGGTTTGCTGCACATTCAAGCAACCGACGCCCGACCCGTCTGTCGGGTTGCGCGCGAAACCGCTCTTCAAGGTCTGACTGGCACTGATAAAGCCTGGCCCAAACTTCTTGCCATAAGAATCATAGTTATGACACTTGAAGCATAGATGATCCTGCTTGTTCTCACCGGTCTGGTCATCCCACGGGCCTTTCAGCAAAAAGTCATTGTTGGAGCCATGCGGACCCCACGCATTCCCTTGCTCGCCGCCGTCTGGCACCACCGTACCCGGCGCGGTGGTCGATCCATGACAATCGGTACAGTACATGGTCTGGATACCCACGCCGGCATTGAAGGGTTCGCGCCAGATATTCGGGCTATCGACCTTGCGGATGTCAATGGTGCGCCCCGTGTCCTTTAACGCGGGATGCCAGGAACGGTGATTATCATTCTGGAAGTCAACAGTATACGCCTGACCCGGCGGCGTTCCGACAAAAGCGCCACTACGTGTCGGCGAAGTACCCTCACCTTTGTGCTCATCGGGCGACTGATATTCCATGCCCTGATTAGTGTATTGAATCATCGCGTTGGTGCCCGGCGGCGTACCGCCGGCAAATGACCCCAACATTGCAGGCTGATCAAACCCATAATTAGAATGGCACTTCATGCACACCTGATATTCACGCGTCACATAGGGCGCGCTGACATCGGTGCTGCCGCCCACGCCCGGATCGCCGCGCTTCACGGTAAACACCTGCGGCTCACTGCCAAATTCGGTACTCGGCCAGCCGCTCGGCTCCACTCCGGTAATGCCACGTAACACACCGGACGCGAGGTTGGTGTGATGGCGCTCTGGCGTTGCCGCAATCTGCGCTGCGGTGTGGTTGTGGGTTCCCTCGGAATCAGGAATGCTGGTATCTGCATTAAAGCGGCGGTTCTTCGTCACACGATGCGGGTTATGGCAATCCGTACACTCGGCATGGCGATTCTGCAGGCCACCGCCTTCACCGTGTTTATTGACGCGACTGGCCTTGCCCAGATTGGCAGGCGACTCCAGGAAGTCTTTACCGGCCTGTGGCTCGCCCGCTGAGCCAATATCGTGCCGCTCACGCCCGGCGGGCTGGTCACGGCTGGCCATCGGCATGTGCCGCGCCATGGTGGTAAAGTCGGTTTTGATGTCCGGCACTTCAAAACCCGGCTTCACCCCTTGCCCTTGCAGCGTACCGCCGTCTGTCGAGTGGCAGGCATAGCAGGTTTCTTCAACAGCAGGATTACCCCCTTGCTTGAAGCGCGCACCATCTGCGCCAACCAACGTAGGGCCATCGCTACCTTCACGCAACAGACGCCGCGAGCCTTGTACGGTATGCGGATCATGGCAATTCAAACACGCCGCCTGCCACACCGGCATATCTTTGGGGAATTCACGTAATTTGGCAGCCGTATCAGAATAACGTTCATTGCCTACAGCCGGGTGCGCATGCGCCGAACCTACCCAGCCCGCTTTGTCGTGACAACCGAGGCAGATCAGATCATCTTTTTCATTAAATACCTTGTCCGTTGGCGGCTGCTGCTGAAAGCGGTTGACGCGCAGGAACTTGATGCTTTCGCCCGAGGTATCGCGCAGGTGCGGATCATGACATGTGACACACTCCACTTTGTTATCTTCCAGCGGCAGGGTAGGTTTGACACCGGGTGTACGGGTACCCAGATGCGACACCGTCATCGGGTCATACAATTCGCCGTCACGCATGGCCTGCGCACTGTCATAGGTAAAAGAAATCGGGTGATCATTGCTTAAATCAGTACCCAGACGGCGCGTAAAGCCAGTGTGCTGACCGCGCCCTTCGGGAATCGTGTCATTCACGCCAATGCCGGGGCCGGTAAAATCAATCTTGGGGTTTTCAACACGATTCAACACGTTCACCGAGCCCAACGCCAGCGTACCGTCATGGCATGACAGGCATAGTCGTGATTTACCACCGGGCTGGCCCAGATCAGTCGCATCAAGCGACCCGGAGGTATAGGGAATATAGGTTGCGCCCGACAGCTTGCGGTTCCACAGTGGAGTCTGCGGAGCCAGGGTCGCGCCGTGCGGGGTATGGCAGAACGCGCACACTTGCGATTCGCTTACGGCGCTGGCATCGCGCTTGGTGCCATCGGGCAAGATCGGCACGATAGCAGCAGAAAAATTATGTTTGGTATTGCGGATATCTGAAATGCGCTCGGCCTGCACGCCCACGGGAACACTTACCGCCAAGACGGCAGCGACGAGCAGCAGCAGGGTAACCACCCAACGTGGCTTTAAGGAACCTCTGATTAATGAGCGTGCTGTCATTTCGACCGCAGGGAGAAATCTTTATGTTGTTGAACGGCTTCAATATCCGAGACCCAGGATTTCTCGCTTCGCTCGAAATGACAACTAATCAGAGCTTCCTTTAATAACCCCCGCACCTTCATATCCCCTCTCCCAGATACTCAAACACTACAACACGTCCATTAAACATATCAGCCACGTAAATGCGACCACGCTGATCGCTCCACACGCCAGCCGGTAAAAAAAACTGGCCGATGCCGCTACCCCCGCCACCCATCGGCAACAAGAGTTCACCCTGCGAATTGAATACTAGCAAATGATCGTAGTAAGATTCTACTACATAGATGTTTCCGGCGGCATCTACCGCAACTCCTTTCGGTCGCACCAAATCACCCAGAAACAGCCCGCGCCGACCAAACACCTGCAATACCTTGGCTTCCAGCCCGGCGGGCCGGGCAGTAGCAGGAGCAGCAGACCCTGGAACCTGCTCAACCACCCCCAGCACCTGAATGCGTGCATTGAGGGTATCTGCAACGTACAGTTTACCATCGGCAAACGCAAGATGTGTCGGTGAATTGAATTCGCCGGGCGCTTCGCTGCGCTGGCCGCTGCCAAAGGTGGCCAGCACATTACCGGCATCATCAAATACATTAATCTGATGCAGATGGGTGTCAGCCACGTAAACACGGCCATTTACGGCATCCCGCGCCAGACCGGTGGGGTGTTTGAGCACGCCCTTGCCAAAGCTCCCGACCGGCACTCCCGCGCTATTGAGGCGAAACACCGCGCCCAACCCTGCGTCTACAACCAGCACTTCACCGTTCGCCCCCACTGCAATACCAATCGGTATTTCAAAGCGGGTATTTTCTGCGGCCATCTCCCACACCAGGAGCTTGCCGGCTTTTTCGTCAAACACATACACCGCTTGACGACTGACATCGGTGATATAAATCCTGCCGTCGCCATCCACTGCGCCAGCCTGCGGTCGCTGCAGGATAACTGCCGGGCTTTTTTCCGAGAGCAGCCCCGCCAGCCACTTCAGCGCCTTGATACCCGCCTCGGCAACGCCACCGCTGTCACGATGAATATTCTGTTCCCCGGTCAGCTCACCTACATAACGGTAACGCGGAATTTCGGGCGCCGCAGGCCACACTACTGGTTGCGCGCCCGGCGTTATGGAGGCTGCTTCGTAACGCAGGGTCGTCTTCGTCTGGGCACAACCGGACAGCCCGCCCAGCAACAGGACGGCCAACAGGGCAATGGCCAGCCCCATCACAGCCCCATCATAACGCGCGCTCACAAACACCATTCTAATTCTTGCCGCCAGCAGCCCCGGACATGACACGCAACACCTGTACCCGCCCATTCAGACTGTCCGCCACATACAGGAAGCCCTCATCAACCCATAAATCGGTGATATAGCGAAACTCGCCCAAGCCTGAGCCTGTCTTCCCGATACGCCCCAGGAGGCGGCCTTCGCCGTAAATTTTGACGGTGTTATCAATAAAATCACTGACGTACACCCGACCCTCGCCATCCACCGCAATGGCGGTAGGAAACGTCACATCCCCCTGCGGCATGGAATAACGGTATCTGCCATCATCCGCCAGCACCTGAATACGCTGGCCAAAGCGTGCCGTGACATAAAAGCCATCCACCCCGGACGCCATCGCGGTAATATTCAGGAACTGACCAGGGTCACTACCACGGCCCCCGCCAGACGCCACCAGATTGCCAAAGCTGTCAAACACCAGAATATGGTCATACACCCCGTCCGCCACCAGCACGCGGCCGCTGGATTCTTCCACGCTCACTGCCACCGGCCGGGCCAGATTCATGGCATTGCTATAGGTTCTGATCAAACGGCCACGCCGATCAAACTGCAAAACGCGGCTGCCCATGGGATCCGCGATATAGAATGATAAATCACGCGCCACATAAATATCGGAGGCCTCACCCGCCAGCACACCGCGCAAACTCATCACCACATCAAGACTGCGCATGGTGCGATTATATTTAAACAACAACTCCTGGCCGGCATCAATCACAAATAGGTCATTGCCGCGCGCCGCCACCGCCACCGGACGAATGAACTGCGCATACCGAACGCCAGTGAGTGCATTGCCCTGTGGGCCACCACGAACGATTTCCAGCGGCAGCAGCAAGTCGGAAGACGCGTCCTGCCCCACAAGGGTTGAAGTCGCTTCCGCTCTTCCCTGTGCGGCGGAATCATTAACGGGACGTGGCGCAGAATCAGCAGGCGCTGCCAGAGGGGTATCTTGCGGCACAGGCAGGGGAGGATTTTTACCCAGCAGGGAACACCCCCCCAACAGGAGGGTGATCGCCAGAACAATTAACGGAAACCGGCAGTTTGCCGAGGGACTGAATGACATCGGCCACAATTCATGGTTGGCGCAAAAGCGACTTTGCCGTGGCACACGCCACAATAATTACCCTGGATAATAGCTGCCATATTCACCGGATTCGCGCCTTGCTGCGGCAGGAAAATCAGCGGGTGGCAATTGGCGCACGTCAACCATTCCGTATGCTGACGGTGCGGAAAACGCACATTAGGCATCGAGCCGGTATTTTTGAAAATGATGTCAAAATCGACAGGGAACATCTGTTCTTCGCCATTCAACCCCTTGCGCGGGTCGATCAACCCTTGATCCAGGGCCTGCACCCAATCGGTCAACCCCTTGGCATCGCGCGGAAAACTCGCTAAGGCTTCCGCGGGCTCCTGGAACACACTGATCGCCGGATTGGTGGGATCACGAATACCATCTTCGGCCAGCGGCACGATCTCACCCTGCGTCTGAAAATGCCGGCCCTTCGACCAGATCGGCTCGGCGGCCATCACGTCGCTGGTGATCGCCGCGCCTACTATCCAGCATAGCACGGCCATCAACCACAAATCCCCCCTGCCCCCCTTTTTCAAAGGGGGGGGCGTCGTGCATAAACAGCTTGAGCGTTTCATCAAATCCCCCCTGAACCCCCCTTTTTCAAAAGGGGGGTTCATTGTGTAAATACGATTAGACCGCCACCCCGTCCCCCTGTTCACCCCCTTTGAAAAAGGGGGTCGCGCATAGCGCGGGGGGATTTAGGGGGATTTAATTCACGCCCGCAATCATTAACGCACGCTGCAAATACGAGGTCGCTTCCTGCAAGGCGCTGATCGCTGCCGCGTGGTCACCTTTACCTGCAAGCTGCGCCGCTTCAGTAACTAGCCCTTTACTCTTTTGCTCTAATTCCGCCATTTTATCAACGGTCATGGCCGGCGGCTTTTTCTGCTCCAGCGCCAGGGGGATCAACTCTTCATAGCTTTTATAGTGCGCCACTTCATATTCATATTCAGCCGCCGGGGTAGCAAAGTTTTTGTCGTACACCACCGTCTCATTATCCAGCAATGCGCCCAGGGCACGAGTCACCATGCGCTGCGCATTGGCCAACAATTTGTTGGCCTCTTCGTAACGTCCGGCATCGGCATGCCCTTTCGCCTGGCTTATTAAATCCTGGAATTTTTTCTCATCCAGTGCCGCAGCAGATTTTTTCTTATCCGTCAGACGCTCGCTATGCTGCTTGTAAGATGATTCAAATGTCTTGGTCGCATCCAGCAATTCCGTATAGCGAAACTTGGGGTCAAGACCCGACTCCGGCGCATCGCTGGGCACCAGACGCGCTGCCGCTGTTACCAGACGAATGGACTCGTCGACTTCATCCTGCGCTTTGGCAACATTACCCCCACCCAACACACTGCGCGCTGACTCCAGGCGTGTGCGCGCATTGGTCAGCATTTCTTTGGCCTGCGCATTGCTGCTGGCCGCTATACGCTGCGCGCCTTTGGATGAGTTCATGAGCATGTTGGCATAGTCAATTTTCTGCTTGACCTGCGCTTCCGCTACCGGGGGATGCTCCACTGCAGGATGGCCTTCTGCCGCTGCTGCACCCGGCGCGACAGCAGGCGCTTCGTCCAGCGCCGCCGCCTTGCCCTTGTCTACCACTTTGAGCATACCACCCATGCTTCTGTGATTACGGCACTGGTAATACACCAGATCTGGCGTGGTCGCTGAAGGCGTAAATGTCACTGCGCCGCGAAAGGTAAACTGGCCATCCACGCCTTCCGTCACCGTGCTCCCGCCCTGACCTACGGCGCTGGTAGAAAAATAAAAATCGTGCTGCGGGCCAGTATCAACATTAAAAGTATAGTCTACCCCGCGCGTCAACACCAACGGCTTGCCTTGCACGCCATCCACCACCAGACCGATTTTATGGCCCTGGCCAAAAAATGGATGGGTTTTGTCTTTGGTTGCAGAGGTTATCGCGAACATCCGCTTGTCTGCGCCTTTGTCTGTAGCCGTCGCGGCGAGTGCTGCACCATGAATTCCGGCAAAACCTACAGAAGCTATCTGCAGTAAAAAATAAACGTATCGGCCTGTGAGCTTCATAATCATTCCCTAATAAAAAGTAGCGTTACGCAAACATCAAACTGCTTTAGTCCCGCTCTCCACAATTCCGGGGCTTATTCGAAATGGCTTGCCCCTGATTATTAATGCACCCCCTCCTCTGCCGCATGCGGCGAAAAGGGGATGCATGATCATTTTACTTCCATGGATTTTTGAGTGTTACTTCGCTCAATGGCGGCTTCCAGTCATCCGCCTTCGGCTTGGAGTGACACTTGCGGCATGACTTGGTGGTAATCGGAAACGCTACCTTGCCATGACACACACCACATTTTTGCCCCAGCAAAATGGCGGACATGTTGATCTGGTTTGCGCCTTTTTGTGGAATAAAAATGGCCGGGTGGCAGTTTGAGCAAAACAGCCATTCAGTATGCTGGCGATGCGGGAACACCACATCCGGTACCGATGCTTTTACCGGGCGCACGATATCCAGATCCATCACAAACGGCTCGGCATCAGGATCTTCCTTTTCCCAGCGTGGACGCACTTTTTTATCATCCAGGGTTTTCACCCAATCCACACGGTTACCAAACTCGGTAGGCGGCAAACCCTCAAATGCAGGCTTGGGCGCGGCGAGAATGTGCGTGGCTTCATTTTGCGGGTCACGCAAACCATCTTCGGCCGGCGGCAAATGGACACCCTTGGGCTTCTTCAAGTTGCGGTTGAAGCTGTTGATGTCATCCACTTGTGCAATATGGATCACCTGCACATCCGACTGGGCCATTTCATCAACGGCTTTGTAATCCGGCGCGTAGGATAAATCCATGACCGGGATCGAACCATCGGGACGTGCCGTCACCTGCGGCTGTGCACTGCATGCAGACCCGGCCAGAAACAGTGCCAGGGCGCAACTCATATAGAGCGTTTTTTTATGCCAATTCATATGTTTTCCTCGTATTCATTTATTTTTCCATTATTTTTTCGGCGCAGGGGCGGGAGCCGCCGCAGGCGCTAACAATGGCTGATGCGGCGGAGCCACCAGGGTCTGTGCCGTGCTGCCGTGGATATGGGTGGGAGTTCCCGGTACGCCAGAATGGCACATACCGCAGTTTTCCACCGACCAGGCAATTTCACCGTTATGACAGGCGCCGCAGAATTTGCCGTCAATGATTTTCGCCATGGTAATCTTGTTGCCGCCCGCTTTGAACTGGAAGCCCAGGTCCGCATGGCACACTTTACAGCGGAAACGCACACGGTGAAACCAGTGCGAAAATACGGCCGGACGCATCCCTGCCGCATCCGCATAGTTATTGATAACCACATCTCCGTATTCAGCTTGCGCTGGCACGGGGGCTATCAGCATGGCTGCCCAGGCAGCGGCACCCAACGCCAGCGCCCTCCACGTAATACGACCTTTCATTTTAGGTAACATACAGCACTCTCCCCTTGTTTTAAAATCACCCTTAAATCTATAAAGCATCCACAAAACCTTTAATACCAAACCTTAACCCCATCAACCCCCACGTTGTCATTTCGACCTTGGGAGAAATCTTAAGATTCCTCGCTGCACTCGGAATGACACAGATCGCGTAGGACAGGCCTCCTGACAATATTATCCAAATCACAACATTAAAAACGCCGCGCAATACGCGCCATCACCAAACTTGAATTTTGCCCATCAATCTGTATTAAACGCAAGCTTAAACTAGTATCCACCAAGCCAATTGTATAATCCAGTCGATTATCCCACTCGGAACGGTCGATACCCTGCTCTACCGCCGCACGTGAGACAAACAGATTTGACAGAAAACGCAGGTTTGTCAAGCCAAATATATTGGAATGCTGATAATCGACCCGTCCCGTCGCCGTCGCCACATCCGAGCCTATGCCTAATTGCGGGAACTCCTGGCGCACGTATTGCACTGTCAGGTTACCCGACAGAAAACTCGAACGGTTCAGCGGTTGGACACGCAATACCTGAAAATTCACCAACTGTTGCTCATCTTCTGTATCGGTCACGGCGCGGGAGTCCGACACAGTCAATTGCACGGTAGAATTACCCCCGCCGCCCGCCACCTGGTTCCAGGACACAGTTCCCGTATGATCGAGGCGCGCATTGGCCGCGCCAATGCCACCAAATTGGCTCGCCGCCAGCGAGCCCTGGTGATCCTGATAGAGCGTCACGGATTCCTGGTTAATCCGGTAAGCGCCGTTAAGCGACTGCCCTACACTGACATTCAACGAAGAAATCTCGCCTAAAAACCAGGTTTTCTGCCCGTTATGCGACCACGTGGATGACACGGTCTGGCGCGCCCCATCTCCCCCTGACTGGTTATCCAGCGCGCCAGTTGCAAACCAGCGATAAGTAAAGCCAGATTTTTCATATAAATCGGACTGGTACAATACCCCGCCCTGCTGCCGCGTCAATTGCGTCTCGGAGCCGTTGCCCTGGGTATTGGTAAACGCCGCGCTGGCATCGAAACGCCATTTTCTGCTTAATTGATAAAAAAATCCACCGGAAGCGCTGATGGAGAGCGAATCACTCGACGCGGCGGGAGCTTCGCCTTGCAGATCGTAGACACGCAGTCCGCCACTCATCGACCACGGTCGGGCATCCGGGCGCCAGAAAAAGAAGCTGGAGGCCTGGGCTATATCCGTTGTGCTGCTGCCCGAGGTGGCGCTGGCGCTGGTGACCCGAAATGAGCGATCAAATGTGTAATAACTGGCTTTGTTGTCGACCCGAAACGATGGTGAGGGCAGATAAAAATGGCTCAGGTCAAAAATAAGATTTTCATTGCGCAGCTTGGTCAATGAGTGCTCGGTAGTACCCTGGCTAAGTTTCATCAGCACGTTTTGCTTGCCACGCCGGATATCCGCCTCCGCGCCCATCAATGCATCATCATAACTGCCATCCCGCGCCGAACTCCAGTTCGATGCGTCATAGCGCAGCATAAATCGGTCGTTTTTATCATTCAGATAAGATTGCCTGAGTTCAAGACGCGTGGTTTCAAACTCAATGTCGGTAAATAGCACCGGGGCGCTGACGATACGCGTAGAATCAATGCGGCTGTTACTCACCAGATAGCGCAAACCAAACGGCGTCTTGCTTTGCGGCAATACGTTGAGGTTAAACTCGCCCGTCACAATGGTTGTCTCATTATCTTTAAGGCCAGCGTCAGCCGCACTGGGATCCGATGTATCGCCAAATTCGGTGCTGTCCTGGGCAAATGTCACGCCACCTTCTGTGGTCGCAAACCACGGTTGCCACACATACGAACTGGCGCGCACCGTGGCCAGCCACTGATGGCTGGTGGTGTCAGCATTATTGACGCCGCTTAACAAGCGGTAGCTGTAGCCAACGCTGCCGGATAGCTCGGCGGGTCCCAGCGACACGGCCATTACCCGCACTGGCCAGCTACCCAACGTCAGTAGCACCAACAGGGCTATCGCGGCCTCAAATCGGAGGCTCATAGGCTCATGGCTCATATACTTAAGACCCCACGTGGGCACTGCGCGCCCACCCTACGTGTTTCATTGCGGACAAACCTTTTAGTTATTATCATTGATTAAAATCGGGGTACGTGCACGCAACCCCTCAAGCAAGCCCTTCCACGCCGCATCGGCCTGTTCACGCATCAATAATTCACGGGCGCGCGGCTCGGCGGCGCTCAGCGCATTCAGCACTGGCGCAACGCGCTCATCCAGCCGCAACACGGCCACGCCCTGCAGCAACATCACTGGCGGCGAAACTTCACCTATCGCAACCATTTTATCCAGCGCCTGCTGCGCCTCAGCCGCCAGCATGCCGTGATGTATATACCCCAAATCGCCCCCTTTGGCCGCTGACGTATCGGCAGAATGCAGGCGCGCCAGCGCGGCAAAATCTGCGCCGCCACGCAGTTTACCCACTAACTGGGTAGCCTCCTGCTCCGCCGCTTTCCATGTCTGCGCGGAGGCCGAAGGCTCCACTCTCAGCAGAATCAATGACACGCGCACCCGCTCGGGCGTAGTGAATTGCTCAGGGTGATCCTGATAATATTTGCGGATCGCCGCCAAACCCGGCTCAACCACCTGCCGCACCTGCCCCTCCAACTGCGCCAGCGCGTTCTCCTCTTCCAGGCGGGCGCGCAGCACCGGCAAGGCGCGTTCCCGGTCAGCCCGCCATTCTGGTGTTCCCGCCAGACGCTGCTCAATCTGCGCGAGCTTGGCATCCACCGCCTCAACATCAGCCACTATGCGGCGGCGCTTGATTTCCTGCCGCAACAACACCCGGTCAACCAGGCGTTGCGTGACTTCACGGCGGTAAGCCGCCAACTGCTCCGGTTCCGGCGCGCCATGAAAAAACCTGCGGCGCATGCCTTCATGCAGCGCCGCCTGAAATTCGTCGCGCGAAATGCTGTCTGCGCCTATTACAGCAAATGGCACCGCCTGGGCTGGCGCAGCAGATGGTAACGGCGTGGTCGCTTCGACCACTGCACCAATCTCCGCAACGGCTTCCGCCCCCGCCGTTAACGTCGCCATCATTACTGTGAGCATTACCGCAAACGCCCCCCGCCCGCCGCCAATCCTCTTGATTGTCATTTCGACCCCCGCGAAAGCGGGGGGAGAAATCTTGCCTCCCCCCTATTTGGCATGGCAAGTCAAACACACCACACTGCCCTTGGGATCCACACGCAAAAACGTAGGATTATAATCCACATGCGGATCATGGCACGAGGCGCATTCCACATAAGGCTGCGGCTCCCCGGCAAACCGGCCACGCGTACCGACGCGGGTATACAGCTTCATATCAGTTTTTTCAAAGGCCAGCGATCCTTCTACGGGCGTATTCACCCACCACACCCGCTCGGTGCCGACAATCGCAGTACTCGCCTGATTGAAGTCTTTGTCCGCGCCCGGGCCAGAGGGGTTTACCGATGAATAGCCACCACCCGCATACTGAATGCCCACCGGGTGGTCATTGGTCAAGTCTTTGCTGAGATTAGTGATGACATGCGGCGGAGCGATGCGACCACCCACCGTAGACGCCTGACCGCTCCAGCGGCCGGTGTTAAAGCCCTGCACAATCCGCCCCGATCCCGGCTCGTTGAGCAGCGAATCCATCGCCTGCGTGCCGTCATGGCACGACAGGCAGGCCAGCGACACCGAGCCAATCTGCTCTACATGAGCGTCCAGCGTGGTGGTGCCCATTTGGTCATAGGTCTGGAAGCCATTGGGGTCGAGATTGCGGTTCCACAGCGGCACAGCGGCGGCTTCATTGGCGCCATGTGGAGTATGGCAAAACACGCAGATTTCACGCGTACCGCTGAACTGGCTGGCGGCGTTAATGCCGGTGCTGCCCAGATTATGCTTGGTATTGAAAATGCCGGCGCGCGCACCGTTGGCGGTAAAAAGCAGCACGCCTCCTGCCGCCAATAATAGCAGCATAGCAATAATCAGATTTTTTCCGGAGGCCGCGTGCCCGCCGTATTTTATTGTCATCATCCCACCCCTAGTCTTTAGCTTTCTAACACAAGGGGTTTTGCCCTGTCAATGAAAGTGCAGGAAAATGGAGCGGAAAATACAGGAGGCGGGGTATTCTTAATTAGCCCACACGCCGCCTAACGCCCTACTGTCATTTCGGCTGCAGGGTGCGCAAGAGCCGCTCGGGAGCCATTCCCGAGAAATCCTTTTTAAGATCGCCACAGATCTCTCACGTTGTTCGAGATAACACTGGGAGTGACCGGGATAACAGGGGGTTATGACAGTACAATAAACTCGGGATGATAAATAAAAAACGGGCACCCCCTTTGAGAGTGGGGGCGCCCGTGTATAACTACTGCTTTGCTTAATTTATAAGGGTATAAGCGGATAGTATATCCGCCCTACACCTTACTTGGAGGAGAAGGTGTGGTTAATACCGACGGATAAGGACGAAACATCCTTGCCGGTTACACCACCCACCTGCTCAACAGTGTATTTAGCAGCAGAGTCATTGCTCACCAGGGAGTACAGAGCATACGCCTCTGTGGTCTTGGACAAGGCATACGCCGCACCAACCGCAAACTGGGTAGCGCCAGTATCGGCTACACCGCCGACTTCGTCAGCCATGGTGAATGCTGCCTTCAAGGTGATGGCATCCATCTTGTGCGCCACATTCAAATACCAGGCATCGCGGTCATTATTTGTGCCACCCAAATCAGCGCTTTCCCAAATGGCGCCGAGGGTGGTCATGCCGCCCAAGCCGAAGGTACCACCAACTTTCCATGCAGCAGCATCGTCGAATCCACCAGTCACGGGAGTCGCTGAATTCAAGGATTCATAGGCAGCGGTCAAAAACAACGGGCCTTGCATGTAAGAACCGCTCAAGCTAAAGCCATCAGTCTCACTGGCGGTGGTGGTCATAGGCAGATTATCAGAACCACGGTTTACGCTATAGGCCAGAGCACCCTTAAACCCGCTCATGTCCGGTGTCCGGTACTGGATGGAGTTGTCAAACCGGTTGTTAAAATGGGTAGTGCCCGATGCTCCAACTGCAGTGTTGACCATACCCATAATTGCATTGTAGTCACCACGGGTACTGATAAAAATATCCATCCCCTGGGTTGCATTCTTATAAGGGGTATTGATGCGACCCACCAGCACCGTACCGAAACCACCGCCCAAGCCGACGAAAGTATCACGGCCTCCTCCACTCCAGTTGCCGGTATCCAAATCCACCCGCTGCTCAAACTGCCACAGCGCCTTCAGGTCACCACCCAGGTCTTCATCGCCCTTGAAGCCGAGGCGTGACTTGTTGCTGGAAACAGCAAGGGCGCTGTCTTCATTGCCGACCGTGGTGTCATCATTATTGCTGAAATCCAGAGACATGCGTGCCTGGCCGTAAACTTCAACGCCAGCCTGCGCGGCTAACGGCGCAGCCAAAACACTTGCTACTGCCAAAGCAATTAACTTCTTTTGCATTTTCGTTTACTCCCTTAAAGTGTATGTTAGATATAAAAAGGGTCACAGCTTGAGTGACAGGCGCCACCTTACCGGGGCACCGCACCAGGATGCAACATTTTTTTCAGGGGAGGTTACAGGAGGCGCAAAAGTGTAGCGCAAATGATACATACGACAAAAAACGGGCACCCCTTTAAGAAACAGGGTGCCCGAATATACCCCCGCTACACGGGGGCAGAGACAAAAGCGGGGATTGCCCCCGCCCTGTATCTTCTATTACTTGGAGGAGAAGGTGTGGTTAATGCCCACCGAAAAAGATGAAACGTCTTCACCCAATACACCGGTTACCCCATCAAGGCTGTAACGACCAGCAGAGTCATTGCCCACCATCGAGTACAGGGCATATGCCTCAGTGGTCTTGGACAAGGCATACGATCCACCCAAGGAAAGCTGGTTAGCCCCGGTATCTGCCACGCCACCGGTTTCGTCCGCCATGGCATAGGCGGCCATCAGAGCCATGTCACCCATCTTGTGCTTCACGCTTAAGGTCCAGGCATCACGATCGCCATTTGTACCTGTGGTGCCACCCATATCAAGACTTTCCCAAATGGCGCCGATGGTGGTGGCGTCCATAAGAGTAAAGCTGCCGCCGATCTTCCAGGCCGAAACATCTTCACGGGTCGTGCCTACGACCGCGCCCAAGGCATTCCATGCCTCATAACCCGCAGTAAGAAAAAGGGGTCCCTGGGCGTAATTGGCGCTCAAGCTGTAAGCATCCTCGTCATTCTCGGCCGTTGTCATAGGCAGATCGTCACCCGTCGCCGCACTTGACATGATATAAGCCACGCTCGCACTGAAGCCAGTCATATTCGGCGACATATAAGCAATAGCGTTGCTTGCACGATTCTCGTCATTCCAGCCGGTGCTGCCATTCAGCGAACCGATAATGGCATTGTGGTCGCCACGGGTGTTGCTAAAGGGATCCAGTACCCTGGTAGAAGCGCGGTAAGGTGTGCTCAAATTACCCGCCAGAACCGTACCAAAGTTGCCGCCCAAGCCGAGGTAAGAATCACGACGTTGGCCATTCCAGTTACCGGTATCAAAGTCAACGCCCTGTTCAAACTGCCACAAGGCCTTCAAGCCGCCACCCAGATCTTCATCGCCACGGAAGCCGAGACGCGAGCGGTTGCTGGACAGAGAGATGGCGCTGTCTTCCTGGCCCACGCCAGAATCATTGTTGTTGTTGAAATCCAGAGACATGCGTGCCTGACCATAAGCCTCAACGCCAGCCTGCACGGCTAACGGCGCAGCCAGAACACTTGCTACTGCTAAAGCAATCAACTTCTTTTGCATTTTCGTTTACTCCCTTAAAGTGTATGTTAGATATAATAAAGGGTCACAACTTGGGTGACACTGGCGCCACCTTACCGGGGCACTGCACCAGGATGCAACATTTTTTTCAGGGGAGACGGCAAATGGCACCAAAGTGTGGCAAATATGAGACAGGGTGCCCGGCAAGGTAACTACATACATTCAGATGACCAGTAAAACAACTCCGCTATTCTGGGCGGCGGCCAGTAATTTTTTGTCCTGAGTCGCCAAAGGCACGGCCAATCGCATGGCCAGCTCCAGGTAAGCCGCATCATACGTGGACAGGTTATGTTCGCGTGCCAGGGACAGCGTAATACCGAAAGTACGCTCTTGACCCGCATCATCTGTAATGATATTCAATGCTTGCAGATAGCCGATTACCTGTATGCTTTGCGCTTCTTTCAATCGCCCGCGCCGCTCGCCCACCAACAGCGCGTTACTAACCTCCAAAGACCACATCACCGGTACCATTGCCACAACCGGTTCACTCGGTTCATGTGAAGCCGCCAGCCACTCCAGCACCTTATCGGCGTAACCACCCGCCTCGTCCGGGAAACACCAGCTCAGCGCTACCGATGCATCCAGAACGAAACGTATCAAAACCGGCGCCCTTCTTCGATCATTTCCTTTATGGACGGGGACATTTCTATTATGGACATATCTGTTTGGGTCATACCCTCACGTATCCTCCTCAAGCCTTCGACCACCGCCTTCGGATCGGACACGCCAGACGCGGGAGGGACAGGCGACAGGATGGCTACGGGTGCCCCATGCCTGGTAATCATGATCTTTTCACCTTGCGCCACTTCATCCAGCAATGCTGGCAAATGAGTTTTTGCTTGATACGCACCGACCGTTTTCATACGCGGAACTCCTTCAGACCAGGCTATAGACTGGTCTGAATTTGCTGTTTTGTCAATGGCAACAACAGTCATAAGGGGAAGCGTAAGGCTCCCTCACCCGACCACGAGCAACTTTGGTTGCATTTTGGTGTAAAGTACCACATAATATAACCACACTCACTACGTACAAACAATGGAGAACCGCACCATGGCAACTGCAATGAAGCTATCGGATGAACTGGTGGAGGCTGCCAGGCCCTATGCCACTGCAATGCACCGCTCCATACCCAAGCAGATTGAATATTGGGCGCGCATAGGAAAAGCGGCGGAGGACAATCCGGACCTGCCCGTTGGATTCATCACCGACACCCTGATCGGCATAGAAGAAGACCGGGCCGGAATGGGCAAGGAATACAAATTCGGATGAAACTGATCGCCACTCCCCGGTTCGAGCGCGCGACGAAAAAGCTCCATTCGGACGAAAAACAGGCTTTAGACGATGCGGTGCGAACCATTGCCGCGCACCCGACCCATCAGGAAAACAGCGGGGAAATGAAAAAGGGTGGCCTGGCGGGTGTGCGTGTCTTCAAATATCGCCACAACACACAACTTCTTTTGCTGGCCTACCGTGTAGCGGAAGACCAGGACGCTATCAAGCTTCTATCTTTCGGATCACATGAGAACTTTTACCGTAATCTGAAAAGAGATTAGGCCGCAATCTGCTCAAAAGAGAAATGGGGGATATCCGCGCGCTCTTGTGCGTGCTCGATTGTTATCGCGCAAATGTTACCTTTGCTGTCAATATCAAGCAGCGTATTCTCATCAAGATCTCTGGTTTCGGCAACCTCTGCGGGGCGAAACTCAATATACAGGGTATCCGTGTCCTGGAAATACTGTGTTTCATGGCGCAAAACTCCGGTCAAAAAAAGCGTTGTGAATTGTTTCACCATCAGCATGGGTGATGCGCATGGCGCACCCTGCAAGCGAGGGATCTGAAGTAAACGTGAAATGGCTGGGGGACTAGGATTCGAACCTAGGTTGACGGAGTCAGAGTCCGCCGTCCTACCACTAGACGATCCCCCAATTGGACAGGGAATGGGGAAAGGAGAAGCATTAGTGGAGCCTGCCCCAACGGGGCAGGCTCCACTAATGTAAATATTAACGCTTGGAGAACTGTGGGCGTTTGCGTGCTTTGCGCAGACCGACTTTCTTACGCTCGACTTCGCGGGCATCACGGGTGAGGAAGCCGCCCTTGCGTAACTCAGCGCGCAATTCTTCATTGTAGACCACCAGCGCGCGGGCAATGCCGTGGCTGATGGCGCCGGCCTGGCCAGTGTTACCGCCGCCGGCAACGCGCACGGTGATGTCCACTGAATCAACCATTTTAACGGCTTCGAGCGGCTGGCGCACCATCATGCGTGAGGTTTCGCGGCCAAAGTAGTTATCAATGGCGCGGTCGTTAATGGTGATGACGCCAGTGCCAGGCTTAAGGCGAACCCGCGCTGCGGAGCTTTTGCGGCGGCCAGTGCCGTAATTTTGTGTTTGTGCTTGTGCCATTGTTCAGTTCCTGCTAAAAATAACGTGATACGTAAAAGATTTCTCGCTACGCTCGAAATGACAACACTTATTGGATCAGATGTCCAAAGGCTTGGGCTGTTGTGCGGCGTGGCAATGTTCAGCGCCGCCAAATACCTTGAGCTTGCGGTACATGGCGCGGCCCAGCGGATTTTTCGGCAACATGCCTTTGACGGCGATTTCGATGACGCGCTCTGGCGCTTTGTCCAGCAGCTTGCCCAGCGCGATGGTTTTAAGGTTGCCGATGTAGCCGGTGTGATGATGGTACAGCTTGTCTTGCAGCTTGTTGCCGGTGACATGCAACTTGGCGGCGTTGACCACGACGATGTAATCACCGGTATCAACGTGCGGGGTGTATTCGGCTTTGTGCTTGCCGCGCAGACGGCGCGCGATTTCAGTGGCCAGGCGACCCAAGGTCTTGCCGGCGGCATCTACCACGTACCAGTCACGGCGGACGGTTTCGGGATTTGCGCTGTAGGTTTTCATGGTGTTCGCTCCAAAACTGCAAGGTCAAGATAGATAAAGAGGCAAAATGTTACATGAGGCGGGGATAATATTCAAGCTATTTACATGACCGCGCCGACATAAAGTTCGTGCGCTGTCATTTCGACCATCGGGAGAGATCTTTATTTTATGGCGCTTCGCGCCAGGATTTCTCGCTTCGCTCGAAATGACAACCATCCGAATTTCATTGCGAATCATGATATTAGCCTGCGGCGCAACAATACCGTTGCCAGCCAGAAAGCGCCTACGGCGTACAGCAGGGGTACCATCAAGTAGAGCAGGGTGAGGCTGGGCAGGGGTTGGCCGGTCATGAGGGGGCGCACTACGTCGACGGCGTGCGCCAGGGGCAGCAGTTGCGCGCCAATCCGCACCGCGTCTGGCATACCGTCCAGCGGGAAGAATACGCCGCTGACCAGAAACAGGGGGGTGATGACCAGAGTGAAGTAGTAGATGAAGAAGTCGTAACTCTTGGCGAGGGCGGTGACGACCAGCGCCATGGCGCCGAAACACACGCCGATGATGAATACCACCGGTAATACGCCCAGCGCAGAAGCGTCATGTACTACGCCCAGCAAGGCGGCGACGAGCAGGATGGGGATGGCGCTGATGAGGCTTTTGGTGCCTGCCCAGAGGATTTCACCCAGCACGATGTCGTCGATGCTGAGCGGCGTGGCGAGCATGCCGCCCCAGGTGTTTTGCACAGCCATGCGGGTGTAGGCGGAATACAGGCCTTCGAAGCTGGCGGTGTTCATGGCGCTGGCGCAGACGATGCCGGAGGCAAGGAACACGATGTAGGGCAGGCCGTTCACTTCGCCGATAAACCCGCCCAAGCCGTAGCCCAGCGCCAGTAAATACAGCAGCGGTTCGCCGAAATTGCCGATCAGCGCCGGGCCGGAGAGTTTGCGCCATACGCGCAGGTTGCGCCGCCATACCGGCAGCCAGCGCAGGGTGATGGAAGGAAAGGCGCGGCTCATTCGCGCAGCTCCTTACCGGTGAGCTTGATGAACACATCTTCAAGGTTGGCGCGGCGGTGCATGAAGTGCAATTCGGGGCAGTGGCGCAGGGCGTCGAGCAGCGGGCGTTCGTCGGCAAGGTAGCAAAACAGGGTTTCGCCGGAATGTTCACTGCGCTGTATAAATTGCTGGCCGATGCTGTTAAACCATTCGTCCATGCCACGCCCGTGGATTTCGACGACATGCGGTTCGATGTGCTGCTGCACCAGCTCGGCCGGGCTGCCGCTGACGAGGATGCGGCCGCTGTCGATAATCACCAGCCGGTCACACAGGCGCTCGGCCTCCTCCATATAATGAGTGGTGAGGATCAGCGATTTACCTTGCGCCAGCAGGGTGCGCAGCCGCTGCCAGATGAGCTGGCGCGCCTGCGGGTCGAGGCCGGTGGTGGGCTCGTCGAGAATCAGCAAATCAGGGTCGTTGATCAGCGCGCGCGCCAGCGTCAGGCGGCGTTTCATGCCGCCCGAGAGGGTGCCGATGCCAGCGTGCGCTTTGGCCTCAAGGTTGGCGAAGGCCAGCAGCTCGGTGATGCGGGCGTCCAGTGCGGCACCGCGCAAACCAAAATAGCTGGCATAGGTGGAGAGGTTTTCCAAGACGGTAAAATCAGGGTCAAGATTGTCTTGCTGCGGCACCACGCCAAGGCGCAGATGCATCTGACGCGCCTGTTGCGGAATGGGATAGCCGAGTACGTTAAGCTCTCCGGCGCTGGGCAGGGTGGCGCCCATCAACATGCGCAAGGTGGTGGTTTTGCCCGCGCCGTTCGGCCCGAGCAGGCCAAAGCATTCGCCGCGCCGCACCGACAAATCCAGGTTATCGACGACGGTTTGCGTGCCGTAACGCTTGGTGAGGCCGCGCGCTTCGACTACGAGATCAGGCAGATCGGGCAACATTTTTGGATCGTGGCGCATTTTCGGATGGTGGTGTATTCACAACTTCAAGCGCTCTACCACCCGCCCGTGGCCGAGGTGTTCTTCGATGATTTCGTCGATGTCGGTCTGGTCGACATAGGTGTACCATACACCTTCGGGATAGACGACCAGCACCGGGCCTTCGTCGCAGCGATCCAGGCAACCGGCATTATTGATGCGCACTTCGCCCTTGCCGCTCAGGCCCAACTCTTTGGTGCGCTGCTTGGCGTAGTCACGCATCGCCTGGGCGTCGTGGCTCTGGCAGCAGGCGCGGCCATCGGTGCGTTGATTGGTGCAAAAGAAAACGTGATGGCGATAATAAGACATGGGATGGCACGCGGCGAGTTAAAATGGGTGCGTGAATTATAAAGGAAACCCTGAAGCGTGTCATTTCTCCCTACGGTCGAAATGACAGCACACCGCGCATCTAAAGGCACCTAAAGAAAAACCGTCTTCCTGCCTACATGGAATTACTTTATCCTTGTGTTGCCATGAATCTACCTGTAACTGATTTGCTAAAGCACACCGACCGTTGCGTAAAATGCGGCCTGTGCTTGCCGCATTGCCCTACCTACGGCAAAACGCAGAATGAAGGCGAATCGCCACGCGGACGCATCGCGCTGATCGAAGGGCTGGCGAATGGGCGGCTCGCGCTCACGCCGCGCCTGGAAGCGCATCTGGACAGTTGCCTGACGTGTCGCGCCTGCGAAAACGTGTGCCCCTCTGAGGTGCAATACGGCACGATTATCGACGCCGGGCGCGCGCTGGTGGCTGCCCATCGTCCGCCGCGCACACACGAAAAAGTGCTGAATAGGTTGATTACCCGTAAACCACTGCTGCGACTGGGTGCGCGGTTGTTATGTTTTTATCAACACTCGAGCCTGCATCGCCTGGTGCGTGGCAGCGGACTGCTGAAGTTGACCGGCATGACACGGCTTGATGCGCTGCTACCGCCCATCCTGCCTGTGCGCACCTTGCAGGAATACTACTCGCCCCTTGGCGTTGACAAGCGCGGCGATGTGGCGTTGTTTACTGGCTGTGTCGCCAGCGTCATCGACACGCAGACGCTCAACGCGGCGATAGGCCTGCTGACGGCGTGCGGCTATGGCGTGTATGTGCCGCGCACGCAAGGCTGTTGCGGGGCGCTACACATGCACAGCGGCGCACCACAACAGGCGCATGCGCTGGCGATGCGGAACCTTGAAGCTTTTAACGGATTAAAGATCGACGCCATCATCTCCACCGCCAGCGGTTGCGGCGCGCCGCTGACGGAATACCATAAAATGGACGAAAGTGATGGGGGATTGAAAAAATTTTCAGAAAAGGTGCGCGACATCAGCGAATTTCTCGCCAGCATCCCCTGGCCGGAAAACGTCACTTTTGCGCCGCTGGAGCAACGCGTTGCGGTGCATGAGTCGTGCAGCCTGCGCCATGTGCTGCATCAACATGCCCACCCTTACACTTTGTTACGCAGGATTCCCGGCATAGATGTGGTGGCGCTGCCCGGCAATGCGCAGTGCTGCGGCGCGGCAGGCACTTACATGATCACTCAGCCGGTGATGGCGGATGCGTTGCGCAAGGATAAGCTGGCGGCACTGGAAAGCAGCACCGCGCAACTCCTGGTCACGTCCAATATAGGCTGCGCCCTGCATATTGCCGCCGGGCTGCGCGAGGCCGGACAGGAAATTGAGGTGATCCATCCAGTGACCTTGCTGGCGCGGCAACTTCAACCCAGATTTTCAGACACACAGGCTTGACCGATACGCACGCGCCACGTATCGTGACTCCTATGCGCCATTACTCCCCCATCGACCATCTGCTGATTAACCTCGACCAGGCATTGCGTACCGTGGCGGGAAAACCATCGGTGACGGAGCGCGCCAATCCGGCAGACGCCCATGCCGAAAGCGAACTGAGCGCCGCGCAGAAACAAACGGTAGCACGCTTGATGCGCGTCAATCATGCCGGTGAAGTGGCGGCACAGGCGCTGTATCAGGGGCAGGCGCTCACCGCGCACTTAACCGAGGTGCGCGAAAAAATGCAGCGTGCCGCGCAGGAAGAAAATGACCATCTGGCCTGGTGCGAAACGCGCATTAAAGAACTGGACAGCCACACCAGCGCATTGAATCCGGCATGGTATATTGGCTCTTTCGCGATTGGCGCGCTGGCCGGTCTGGCGGGGGATAAGTGGAGCCTGGGGTTTGTGGCGGAAACCGAACATCAGGTGGTGAAGCATCTGGAAGAACACTTGCGGCAGTTGCCGCCGCAAGACGTTAAAAGCCACGCGATACTCGAACAGATGCGGCGCGACGAAAGCCACCACGCCACCACGGCGCTGGAAGCAGGCGGCGCGCCACTGCCTACCCCCATCAAGCATTTGATGCAGCTTACATCACAGGTGATGACGCGTACTGCCTATTGGCTGTAGAGTACCCCATTCCACCCCTGTCACTCCGAGTGTAGCGACGACTGCATGGATGCAGGACAACGCTGGGGACAGTTGCCGAGGACTCTTAAGCAAGATCCCTCACTACGTTCGGGATGACATCAAGAATGGCAATAAACGCCACGCAGGGATGAACGGGGACAATTACTGCGCGCAGTGAGAAACCCGGCCTAACGAAGCTTAGCCTTCAGTGTGATAAGCCACTACACGATCGACTTCATTCTTTGAACCCAGGATCACCGCAATGCGCTGATGCAATTCTGTAGGCTGCACACCCATAATGCGTTCGCGGCCAGTGGAGCACACGCCCCCGGCTTGCTCGATGATGAATGACATGGGGTTGGCTTCATACATCAGGCGCAAACGGCCGGCTTTGGTCGGATCCTTGGTGTCGCGCGGGTACATGAAAATGCCGCCGCGATTCAAAATGCGATGCACTTCGGCCACCATCGACGCCACCCAACGCATATTGAAATTTTCCTTGCGCGGACCGTCTTTACCGGCCAGGCACTCGTCGATGTAACGCTTCACCGGCTTTTCCCAGAAACGTGAATTGGATGAGTTGATGGCGAATTCACGGGTATCCACCGGCACGCGCAGATTGGCCTGCGTCAACACAAATTCACCGATGCTTTTATCCAGCGTAAAGCAGTTGACGCCATGACCGGTGGTCAACACCAACAAGGTGGACGGGCCATATAAAGCGTAACCGGCGCACACTTGCTGGGTGCCAGGCTGCATGAAGTCTTTGGCGGTCGGGTTGGTGACACCGGCCGGGCAACGCAGAATCGAGAAGATAGTGCCAACTGAAATGTTTACGTCGATATTCGATGAGCCGTCCAGCGGATCAAACAACAACAGGTATTTGCCCTTCGGGTACTGCGCCGGAATCGGGTAGATCTCGTCCATTTCTTCCGAGGCCATGGCGCCCAGGTAACCGCCGCGCTCGGTGGCGGCGATCATGATGTCGTTGGAGATGATGTCGAGCTTTTTCTGCGTTTCGCCCTGCACGTTTTCAACGCCCGCGCTGCCCAGCATCCCCGCCAGCGCGCCCTGGCTGATGGCATGTGACAGGCTCTTGCAGGCCACTACAACGTCATTGACCAACGCTGGCAGGTCGTTGTCTGTGCCGCCGAGGCGACGCTGTTCTTCGATAAGAAACTGGTTAACGGTAGTACCGATTTGCATAATATTTCCTTGGAGCCAAAGGTTAAGTTCTGACGCTATTATCCTTGGTTTTGGCGATAAAATCAAAACCGAAGAAAATATCAGCTTTTTACCCGCACTGGCAAAGCGTTAATGTTATTTTGGCGCAAGTCGCCGAGCATTTTGTTGAGTTGATCCATGTCTTTGAAAGGGCCGAGGCGCACCCGGTACCAGGTGTCATCCTCGACAGTGACAGGCTCGATTTTGGCTTCCATGCCAAGCAGGGCGAGCCGGGCTTTCAGGGTGTCGGCATCGGCCATATTTTTGAATGATCCGGCTTGCAGAAAGTAAGCGCCAGGCGCCATGGCGCGGGCGGCGTTTTTGGCCTCTTTGGCAGGGACGATCACTTCCATTTCAGGAAGGATGGTGTAGAACTCAAAACGCGGCTTCTGTGCGGTGGCCGATCCAGGTGTGGCGCTGGACTTTGGATCAGCTTTATTTTTGGTCGCTCCCGGCATCCTGGACCCCTCGCTTCGCTCTCCCGCGACACTAGCGGAACCCTTCGCTTGCGCTCTTCCCTGCGCGTCGTCAGGTTTTTTTGGTGTGGCTGTTTCTGCGGCCTGGGACGTCTCAACATTACCAGACGAAACCGCAGGCCGCTTGTCCAGCCAGATTAAAAAGGCAATGAACAGCCCGATCGCCAGACCGCTGATCAGCCACACCCAACCCGGCACGGGAGCACGTGCGGGGGATTTTTTTTTCCAGGTACCTTTATAGTCGCGGGCCATGGCTCAGGCCGCGCCGGAAAATCGTTGCAGTGAAAACATCACATGGTTTCGGGGGCAGATACGCCCAGCAGCGTTAATCCGTTATGCAGCACCTGGCGCGTAGCGACAATCAAATTGAGCCGTGCATTGCGCAACGCGGCATCGTCAACAATAAACATATGCGCGTTGTAGTAGGTGTGAAAGTCGTTGGCAAGATCACGCAGAAAATGCGCGAGCTGGTGCGGCTCGTGATTCAGCGCGGCGCTTTCCAGCACTTCAGGATAACGTGACAACGCCAGCATCAATGCCTGTTCGTGGCTTTCTTGCAGGCGATGCAGGCTGGAGCGGCCTTGCGTTTCGCTCCAGTGCAATGCTTTGTCCTGCAACTGACGAATGACGCTGCAAATGCGTGCGTGCGCATATTGTATGTAGTAGACGGGGTTGTCACTGGACTGTGATTTGGCAAGATCCAGATCAAAGTCCAGATGCTGTTCGCACTTGCGCAACACATAGAAAAAACGTGCGGCGTCATTCCCGACTTCATGGCGCAGTGAGCGCAATGTCACAAACTCACCGGACCGCGTCGACATCTGCATTCTTTCACCACCACGGTAAAGAATGGCGAATTGCACCAGCAGCACGTCGAGCCGCGACGCGTCATAACCCATGGCAGTGAGCGCCGCTTTGACGCGCGGCACATAGCCGTGATGGTCGGCGCCCCACACATCAATGACGCGCTCAAAGCCACGTTCGAGCTTATCCATGTGATAAGCGATGTCGGCGGCGAAATAGGTTTTCTGGCCATTGTCACGCACGACTACGCGGTCTTTTTCGTCGCCATAATCCGTGGAACGAAACCATAGCGCGCCGTCCTGCTCATACATGTGGCCACTGGCTTTGAGGCGATCTACGGCGCGATCTACCGCGCCGCTTTCATACAGCGAACGCTCCGAATACCAGGTGTCGTAGTTGACGCCGAACTCGCGCAAGTCTTCACGAATATCGTTGAGGATGTCATTCAACCCCAGATCAAACATCTGGCGATAGGCGGCGGCACCGAGCAGGTGTTTGGCGCGCGCGATCAGGGCGTCGATGTGATCTTCCTTGTCGCCACCGGCGGGCTCATCAAGCGGCAAGTCTTGCATCACTGCGGCACCCACATGACGCAGGCTATCGCCCTGCTGTTGATGCAGTTTTGCGGCGATGTCACGCACGTATTCGCCTTTGTAACCGTTGGCAGGAAACACTAAACTCTCGCCGCACAGTTCCAGATAACGCAGCCACACACTGGTGCCGAGAATATCCATTTGACGACCAGCATCGTTAACATAATATTCACGATGTACGGTGTAACCTACAGCTTCCAGCAAGTCTGCAACCACCGCGCCATACGCCGCGCCGCGTCCATGCCCCACATGCAGCGGCCCGGTGGGATTCGCTGACACGAATTCCATATGGATGCTGCGATTCGCGCCCACGGTGCTAAGCCCATACTGCGGCCCCGCCGTGAGGATGTCAGTAATGACACTCTGAAAAGCTGCGGGCGTCATATAGAAATTAATAAACCCCGGACCTGCGATTTCGACCTTGGCGATTTTGTCGGACACCGGCAGCGCCGCCACAATTTTTTCAGCGAGGTCACGTGGCTTGCAGCGCGCAGCCTTCGCCAGCGTCATCGCTATATTACTGGCAAACTCGCCATGATTACGGTCACGGGTGCGCTCAACCGCGATGCGCGGCGGTGCCTCAGTCAAATCGTTGCTGCCCTGCAACTCAGCCAGGGCGCTTGCAAGCAGGTGCTCAATATGGTGTTTCAAGGGGACTTCCTAAAGTAGATCATCTGCCTGGTTTATGCGGATGTTATCTATTTTACCGCGTGGCGGAGGAAACGAGAAGTGGCGGGATTTTATCTGGCTCTACGGGGCGGCTGAACAGATAACCTTGCATGGCATCACAGTCGTGCGACATGAGGAAGTCTTTTTGCGCGGGTGTTTCGACACCTTCAGCGATCACACGAATGCCCAGATTGTGCGCCATAACGATAATGGTGGAGGCAATGGCGGCATCGTCAAGATCGCCGGGAATGTCACTGACGAAAGATTTGTCGATTTTCAATGCGTTGATAGGCAAGCGTTTTAAGTAGGCCAGGCTGGAATAGCCGGTGCCAAAATCATCAACCGAGATGTCGATGCCCATGGCGTCCAGGGTGGTGAGCATGGCGATGGCATTTTCGGTGTTGTGCATCAGCATGCTTTCGGTAAGCTCCAGCTCCAGATAACACGGCGCCAGCCCTGTTTCATGCAGTGTCTGCTCGATGACGTGGATAAAGTTTGATTGGCGCAACTGGCGGGGCGACAGGTTGACCGCAACGCGCAGGTGGGGCAACCCCCCGACCTGCCAGGCTTTGTTTTGTGCGCAGGCAGTGCGCAACACCCATTCGCCGATGGGTGTAATCATGCCGGTTTCTTCGGCGATCGGGATGAATTGCGGCGGCGAGATCATGCCTAATTCGGGGTGCCGCCAGCGCAGCAGCGCTTCTACGGCGATAATTTTACCGGTGCGCAAATCAAATTGCGGCTGGTAGTGCAGGAAAAGCTCGTTACGTTCCAGCGCATGACGTAGCGCGTTCTCCAGGGACAGGCGCTCAAAGGCCTTGGTATTCATTTCTGTGGCATAAAACTGAAACGTGTTGCGGCCGTGTTCCTTGGCGTGATACATGGCGATATCGACATTACGCAGCAGTATATCGAGGTTGCACCCATCCGCCGGACAGGTTGCAATGCCAATGCTTGCGCTCATGAAAAGCTCATGGCCATCCACATTAAACGAGGGGGCAAAGGCAGCCAGAATTTTTTGCGCCACCCGCGCCGCATCTTCCGCATGGGTTAAATCAGGCAAAATCAACGCAAACTCATCACCCGCCAAACGCGCTACCGTATCACAATCACGGACGCAACCAGACAACCGCCCTCCCAGCATTTTGAGCAACTCATCACCCACAGCATGCCCCAGGGTATCGTTAATGGCCTTGAAGCGGTCCATGTCGAGCAGCAATAATGCCAGCAGCGTACCGCGCCGCGCACTTTCAGCAATCGCCTGCTCGAGGCGGAATTTGAACATGACGCGGTTGGGCAAGCCAGTGAGATCATCATGATGCGCCAGATAGTTCATGCGGGCTTCCGCGCCGCGGCGCTCGCTAATATCCTGAAGCGCGCCTTCATGATACAAAATCTTTCCGTGCGTATCATATACAATACGCGTACACGATTCTGTCCAGATAATACTACCGTCATAACGGCGTAGCTGCGCAACAAAATCCCGGGTTTTACCACCATGGTTTACCAGCGCGTGCTGTAAAAGCTCAAACCCTTCCGGATGCACACACAAGTCCCGCACATTGAGCGTGCAGAATAATTCCAGGTCTGAATACCCTAGAATGTGCAGCAAGGTGGGGTTGGCATCTATAATCTGGCCGTCAGGGGTAGTTTGATATAACCCAATCGGCACGCCATTAAATAAATCACGGTAGCGCAGTTCGGCTTCCGCAAGCGCCTGGCTTTGCCGCACCTGCGTCACTGCGGCGCGGGCAGCCGCGCCCAGACGGGCAATATGCGTGACGGACTTGACAATGTAATCGTCAAGATTAGCCTTCATCGCTTCTACCGCTATTTCTTCACTGCCGGTGCCAGTGAACATGATGACGGGACAATACGGATGGAGATGCTTGACGGCGCGCAGAATTTCCAGCCCGGTGGTCCAGCCAATATGATAGTCGGTAATGACGAGATCAAAGCCTCCTGCCACTAGTGCAGCGTCAAATGCGGCCTGATCAGAAAACTGTTGAACGTGTAAATGGGGAAATTCCCGATCCAGCGCACGCAGAACCAGCGCCCCATCGTCAGGGTTATCGTCAATTAACAAGACGTGTACAGCACAGCCCATAAGCGCCCACTTTTATACAAGACGTGTTTCCGAGTGTATCTTAATTTTAATGTGTCTGTACTAAATTTTGTCAAAATTATAGTTTTAGCGCAATTATTTATCATACAATAAGCCATGCCTTTACATTGCCACCCGCTATGATGACCCCCGCCGACAACACACAACAACGTCCACTCGCGCCCGAAGAGATGGAAGCACGCGCTAAAGAAATCTTTCCGATTGAAATGAGCGCCGAAGAATTTGCGGGACGCGATGGTGAAGGCTGGGGGCCATTCCCCTTTGCTGCCTATCAATACCGGGACGCTGCACTGAACGCCTGGATTCAGCAGTTTGCCAAAATTCTTGCCACGCCCGGCATGGTGGAAGTGTATCAGATGAAATATCTCACCCCCCAAGAACGCGCCCGGCTGGAGGCGTTGAGAGGACTGATTGAGGATGATCTTTAAGAACTTGTTCACGATCTCGCTGAACGGCGCCCTTAAGTTTACTTTCCAATACAAAAACTGGAAAATATTCTACCCAGCAAATCATCCGATGTAAACGCCCCGGTAATTTCCGCTAACGTATCTTGCGCGACGCGCAAATCTTCCGCCAGCAACTCGCCCGCACGGTGCTCCTGAAATTGCTGCGCCGCCTGCTCCAGGCCGACGCACGCGCGACGCAACGCATCGACATGACGGCGACGCGCCATGAAACCGCCTTCGCCGCTATTGACGTAACCCATGGATGCTTTCAGATGTTCGCGCAGCGCATCCAGACCCGCACCAGTCTTGATGGATATTCCCACTTCCGCATCAAACACGCTGTGATTCATGCCGGGCCCACGCGCTTTTATATCACCGGGCTGGCGTCCTGTCACATCAATCTTGTTGCGCACCAGCGTCACTGGCACGCGCTCAGGTAATTTCCTGATGATGGCTTGTAACGTATCATCGGTCGCGCCGCCACCTGGCAAATCATGATTGATCTGCGCATCATCTACCATCAGCAGTATCCGGTCGGCGTGTGCAATTTCATGCCATGCGCGATGAATGCCTTGCTGTTCGACAGGATCACTGCTGTCACGCAAACCGGCGGTATCTATAATGTGTAATGGCAGGCCATCCAGCGTGATGTGTTCGCGCAATACATCGCGGGTGGTGCCGGGTATGTTGGCAACAATGGCGGCGTCGCGGCAGGCAAGATGATTCAACAAACTGGATTTGCCCGCATTGGGCGGCCCGGCGATCACCACCGTCATGCCTTCGCGCAGCAATGCGCCTTGATGTGCTGATGCCTGCGTCTGTTGCAGCGCATGGGTAATGTCACGCAGGCGCGCGCCAACATGGCCGCCAGAAAGAAAATCAATTTCCTCTTCAGGGAAGTCGATAGCGGATTCAACATATAGCCGCAACTGTACCAGTTGCTCAATGAGCGCGTTGATGTGCGCGGAGAATTCACCTTGCAGCGAACGTGTTGCAGCGCGTGCCGCATGCTCGGAAGCGCTGTCGATGAGATCAGCAATCGCTTCCGCCTGCACCAGGTCGAGCTTGTCGTTAAGAAACGCGCGCTCGGAAAATTCACCAGGACGCGCCAGCCGCGCACCCAGCGCGATGGCCTGCCTGACCAGCATGTCCATCACCACCGGGCCACCGTGGCCTTGCAGCTCCAGCACATCTTCACCCGTGAAAGAATGAGGTTCAGGGAAGTACAGTGCAATACCCCGATCTATAACCTGACGTTCACCAGCAGCATAAAACGGCAGATACTCCGCGTAACGCGGCTTGGGCAGATGCCCCAGTATCGCAGAAGCAATGCTGGCCGCACGCGGCCCGGAAATACGCACGATGCCTACCCCTCCTCGCCCCGGCGGAGTGGCTTGGGCAACGATGGTGTCAATAAGCGTGGGGATGGTCATGCGAATATTCTAACCTGAAAACGGCGATTAAACCGTAGTGTATTGTCATTTCGACCGCAGGGAGAAATCTTTACATGGATTTTGTAGGAGCAGGATTTCTCCGGTTGGTCGAAATGACACGGGCCTTGCGGCTTCCCCAAAAAAAACGGGCCGTGTGGCCCGTTTTTTTAACTCGTTTGTTTTGCCGCCAGCTTGTCAATGCGGTGGGTAATAAACCACTGTTGCGCAATTGACAGGGTGTTATTCACCACCCAGTACAATACCAGTCCCGACGGGAAGAAGGCAAAAAACGGCGTGAAGATATACGGCATGTACTTCACTACCTTAGCCATCACCGGATCCGGCGGCGGTGGGTTGAGACGTTGTTGAATAACCATGGTGATACCCATGATCAGCGGCAGCACGTAATAGGGGTCGCGGGTTGAAAGATCCTGCAACCACAGGATGAACGGCGCCTGACGCAACTCCACGCTTTCCAGCAATACCCAGTATAAAGCAATGAACACCGGAATCTGCACCAGCACGGGCAAGCAGCCACCCACCGGATTAACTTTTTCCTTCTTGTATAACTCCATCATTGCCTGGCTGAACTTCTGGCGGTCATCGCCATAGCGTTCTTTCAGCGCCACCATTTTTGGTTGCAGACGACGCATGTTCGCCATGGAACGGTAGCTGGTTTCCGAGAGCTTGAAAAACACCAGCTTGATTGTCAACGTCAGCAGCACAATCGCCCAGCCCCAATTGTTCACTGCTTTATGAAACCATTCCAGCAGCCAGAACAACGGCTTTGCGATAATCGTCAACGGGCCATAATCAACAGTCAACTCTAAACCGGGCGCGATTTTTTCCAGCATATCCTGCAGCTTGGGGCCGACATACAAGCGGCTGGTGAACGTGCTGCTCTGGCCGGGGGCAATGGCAACTTCTGGGGAAGCCATGCCCAGCACGTAATGTTTGTCATCCAGCGCCTTGCTGTAATAATGATTATTTTCGTCAGCCTTGGGTATCCACGCGCTGACAAAATAATGCTGGATCATCGCCGCCCAGCCACCAGTAAAATCGCGGCTCAGGTTTTCTTCTTTCATATCATCAAATGTGATTTTTTCGTATTTCTTGGCCTCGCTGTAAATCACACCACCGGTGTAGGTGTAAATCAGCGACAGGCCGCCATCAGATGAATCACGGCGTTGCAACTGGCGATACTGGCGACCCTTCCATTCTGTGGGGGAAGTGTTATTTACCGTATGATCCACGTCTACCACGTAACTACCCCGGCGGAAGGTGTAGACCTTGGTTACCGTCACGCCATCGGGGCTGGTCCAGAGCAGCGGCACCTTGATTTCATCGGCGCCTTTATCTGTACTGGTCAAGGTATATTCGGTTTTTTCCACTGAAAATTGCGCATGGTGATCGGGGGCGGGGCGGTTGGCAAGCAGACCCGACTGCGCGATAAACAACGTGGAGGGCGTCTCATCCAGCAAGCGCACGGGTTTTCCTGGTTCGGTGACCTTGACGGGATACGCAGTGAGATCCGCCTGGCGCATATCACCGCCGTTGGTGTCGATAATGATATCCAGCACGTCGGTTTTTACATGGACACGCTGGCCTGAAACCAGGCCGGGCTTCTCAATCGCAGGCGTGGCGCTGGTGGCGGCGCCAGCAGGCGCGGCGGTGGGCGCCGCATTAGTTGCCGGTGCGCTGGCGCCAGGCTCCGCAGGCGTTTGAGCTATACCGCTTTGTGCCTGGGTTGCCGCAGGGGCGGTCACCGCCGCGGGTGGCACAACCTGCTCCTGTTGCCATGCCTGCCAGAGGAAAATGATCACTACGGACAATGCCGCAAAAATAAGAATTCTGTAATTATCCATCAGATAGTTTATCCGCTTTCTTTTCAGAGTCAGGGTCAGGTACGAGGTCGATGCCACCGGGATGCCAGGGATGGCAGCGCGCGAGTCGGCGTGCGGCCAGCCAGCTACCGGTGATTACACCATGATTTTTTATTGCTGTTTCGGCATAACATGAACAACTGGGATAAAACCGGCAGTTATTGCCCAAAAACGGGCTGATCAAACCGCGATAGAGGCGTATCGCCAAAGCCAGGGCTTTTTCCATCAGGGTCAGGCCTTTTTCCATCGCTCCATCCACCGCGCCAGCGCATCCCAATGTTTATCGAGGATCGCGCGCAACGCCGGGCCGGATAATTCCCCCAGGCCTGCGCGACTCATGATTACCACATCCAGGCCGCTCAAGCGGCCCTGGCACAGCCTGAAACTTTCGCGGGTCGTGCGCTTGACACGATTACGATCAACGGCGCGCTTGATACTTTTTTTGGATATGATCAACCCGAGACGCGGCAAATCACCGCCATTTCTTCTGGCCCGCAACATCACGCCGCCACTGGATGACTGGTAACCACTCCCCGGCGGCGGCGCGGGTACGGACGCGGCACCCGGCACGCGGCGCTGCCCGGTGGCAGTAAACACCTGCTCATATTCATAAGGCTTGAGCAGACGGTGATGCACGGTAAAGCGACACAGCACCGGACGAGCCGCGCCAGCCACTTCTTTGCCAGCACCACCCGTACCCCTGTCCCCGGCAACACTGTCCCGATCATGATCACGCGGATCAGCGGGGAATACATTCGGAGCGGAGCGCAAAATCGTAGAGAGCCTGCTGACCCAGGTTCAGGATCAGGCGCGGCTCAAGCTCAGATTCAGGCGGACAGACGTGTCCGGCCTTTGGCACGGCGGCGCTTGATTACCAGGCGCCCACCCGGGGTTTTCATGCGGGCACGAAATCCGTGGGTACGCTTGCACTTGATGACGCTGGGTTGAAATGTTCTTTTCATGGCTAGGCTAATCCAAATAAGGGTTGTGACTGCATTAATAAAAGCCCGTCAGGATACCCATTTACAGGGGGGTATGTCAATAAAAACCGGATGATTTACTACGCAGGCGGGTTTTGTGGGGTAAAATTAGTCCGCTGAGGCGGGAGAGTGCGACGCAACGCTGACAAATGGGTTGCTTCGCTGTTGCTCCCAATCAATCTTGATTAAATTCAATTATTTAAAACTAATTCAAGGAAAATACATGGCCGTCTACGCCATTGGTGACATCCAGGGCTGTTTTGATGAGCTGCTGACGCTGCTGGCGCGGCTCCAGTTTGAGCCGGGGCGCGATCAGGTGTGGTTCGCCGGTGATCTGGTGAATCGCGGCCCGCAATCGCTGGAGGTGCTGCGCTACGTACGCAGCCTAGGAGACAACGCGGTGACGGTGCTGGGCAACCATGATATTCACCTGCTGGCGGTCGCGGGTGGGCATACGGCTGCGCGCCGTGATGATACCTTTCATGACGTGCTTAATGCGCCCGACCGCGACGCATTGCTGGGCTGGCTGCGCCACCAGCCGCTGCTGCATCATGACAATGATTTGGGCGTGACGATGATCCACGCCGGTCTGCCGCCACAATGGGATCTCGCCACCGCGCGCGCCTGCGCCGCCGAAGTAGAAAGCGCGTTGCGCGGAACGCATTATCACGATTATCTTACGGCCATTTACGGTAACGGGCCAGCGCAATGGTCAGACACACTCACGGGCAGCGAACGCTGGCGCTTTATCACCAACTGTTTTACCCGCCTGCGCTATTGTGATGCACAGGGGCGGCTGGCGCTCAAGGACAAAGGCGCGCCCGGCACGCAAACCGCCGGGTATATGCCGTGGTTCGCCGTGCCGGGTCGCGCCAGCGCAGGCATGGAGATTGTGTTTGGCCATTGGTCTACATTGGACGCCTGCGACACGCCCGGCGTGCATCACCTCGATACCGGCTGCGTGTGGGGTGGGGCATTGACGGCGCTGCGGCTGGATGGCAAGCAGCGCGAGCGCATCAGCATTCCTTGCGCGGGGGCGTGTGAGCCGGGTAGCGAATGACTACTTCTCACCCGCCAGCCAGTCCTGCGGCTTCAAAAACACTTCATACAGTTTTGCTTCCGGCGTACCGGGTTCAGGCCGCCAATTGTAGCGCCACTTCACCAGCGGCGGCAGGGACATGAGGATGGATTCGGTGCGGCCGCCGGATTGCAGGCCGAACAGGGTGCCACGGTCGTACACCAGATTGAATTCCACATAGCGGCCGCGCCGGTAAAGCTGGAAGTCGCGTTCGCGTTCGCCGTAGGGGGTATTTTTGCGGCGCGCGACGATCGGCAGGTAAGCTTTGATAAAGTGATCGCCGACGCTGGTCATGAAACCGAAGCAGCGGGCGAAGCCGCCTTCGTTGAGGTCGTCAAAGAACAGACCGCCGATGCCGCGTGGTTCGTTGCGGTGCTTGAGGAAGAAGTAGTCGTCGCACCATTTTTTGTAGCGTGGATAGACATCGTCGCCAAACGCCTGGCAGGCTTCGCGTGCGACGCGATGCCAGTGGATGGCGTCTTCTTCAAAGCCATAATACGGCGTCATGTCAAAACCGCCCCCAAACCACCACACGGGTTCGGCGCCGTCTTTTTCTGCGACAAAAAAGCGTACGTTGGCGTGCGAGGTGGGTGCGTAGGGATTGCGCGGGTGGATGACCAGTGACACGCCCACGGCCTGCCAGCGGCGCCCGGCCAGTTCGGGGCGATGGGCGGAGGCGGAAGGCGGCATTTTGTCGCCGAACACATGGGAAAAGTTGACCCCGCCCTGCTCAAAAACAGCGCCGTCTGTCAGCACCCGGCTGATGCCACCGCCGCCTTCAGGACGCTCCCAACGGTCTTCGAGGAAGCGCGCCTGGCCGTCTTCCTGCTCTATGGCCTTGCAGATGCGGTCTTGCAGATTCAGTAAGTAGGCTTTTACGGCGTCGATATTGGGAGCGTTCATGGGTTCCTCGTTTGGGTTATGCGGGGCGAATGACCTTGCCAGTCAGCGCGTCACGAATTTCAGTAGGTTTTGTATGGGAATATACCGCGCCATGCAGGATGTAATCAAGGGGCCTTTTGGAATAATGGCTGGAATAATGGTTGAAATAATGGCGCACCCTCAGCGGCTGGCGCGCCGGCGGCCGCCCCGCCGGGTTGGCGCTGGTGGATACCAGTGCGCCACCAAACGCCCGACACAGCGCGGCGGCTTGCGGATGAGCGGTGACACGCACTGCCAAGGTATCATGCGCGCCGCGTAACCAGGCGGGCGTTTCCACTTTGGCGGGCAGCAGCCAGGTGATCGGCCCCGGCCAGGTGGCGCTGATGCGGCGCATCATGTCAGGATCGGGGGCGCGCACAAACGGCGCGAGTTGCTGAAAGTCATTAGCGATAAGTATCAGTCCTTTTTCCACCGGACGCTTTTTCAAAGCCAGCAGGCGCAGCACCGCTGTCGCATTGAGCGGGTCGCACCCCAAGCCATACACCGCCTCAGTGGGATAAGCGATGATGCCACCGTGGCGCAGCGCCCGGGCGGCTTGCCTGAGATGCCAGGGCGTCACGGTTATCTCGCTGATTGTTCGCGCTGAATGGCGCGGTAGCCAATGTCAGCGCGGTAATACATGCCATCCCAGTGGATCTGCTTTACCAGCGCGTAGGCACGCGCCTGCGCCTCGCTGACGGTGTTGCCCAGCGCGCAGGCGCACAGTACCCGTCCGCCTGCGGTGGCGATAGCGTTATCTTTTTCAATGGTAGCGGCATGGAAGACTTTAGCGTCAGGCGTGGCCATCGCCAAACCATTCAAACCGCTAATGATGTCACCCTTGCGGTACGCATCAGGATAGCCGCCCGCAGCCAGCACCACGCCCAGCGCCGGACGCGGATCCCAGTCGGTCTGAACCTGGTGCAGGCGTTTGTCGAGCGCAGCTTCGCATAAATCCACCAGATCAGAACGCAGGCGCATCAGCACTGGCTGGGTTTCTGGGTCACCAAAGCGGCAGTTGAATTCCAGCACTTTTGGGATACCGTCAGGGCTGATCATCACCCCAGCGTAGAGAAAGCCAGTGTAAGGCACGCCCTCTTGCGCCATGCCACGCAGTGTTGGCTCAATGACTTCGCGCATGATGCGCGCATGCACGGCAGGCGTGACCACGGGCGCGGACGAGTAGGCACCCATGCCGCCGGTGTTGGGGCCGAGATCGCCATCGTCACGCGCCTTATGGTCTTGGGATGTTGCCAGCGGCAGCACGTGCTCACCGTCGGCCATGACAATAAAGCTGGCCTCTTCGCCCTGTAAAAATTCCTCGACCACGACGCGATGCCCGGCCGCGCCAAACGCATTACCCGCGAGCATGTCGCGCACGGCGTCTTCGGCCAGCGCCGTGGTGTGGGCGATGATCACGCCTTTACCCGCCGCCAGGCCATCGGCCTTGACCACTAATGGCGCACCAAGCTTGCGGATATAAGCAATCGCTTCGTCAATATCCGTGAATTTGCCATAGGCCGCCGTGGGAATGCCGTGACGCGCCATGAAATCCTTGGCGAAGGCCTTGGAGCCTTCCAGTTGCGCCGCCTTGCGCACCGGACCAAAACAGCGCAGGCCGATCGCCTGAAACGCATCAACCACCCCCAGCACCAACGGCACTTCGGGGCCAACGATGGTCAGCGCCACACTATTATTACGCGCGAACAGCGCCAATGCAGCAATATCATCCACCGCGATGGCGATATTTTCTACTTTAGGCTCGTGCGCCGTACCCGCATTGCCGGGCGCGACAAATACTTTTTTTACCCGGGCGGATTGCGCCACCTTCCACGCCAGAGCATGCTCACGCCCGCCGCCGCCAACGATTAATATATTCATGAAAAACCTTATGAGATCAGAAAACGTGTACGGGATGCGCAACATTATATCAGGAAGCGTGTAAAAGGCTTAGAGGGCATCCATGAATAAATCATTTCTCGCCACTATGTTATTGTGAACGTAACCAGGCACCTTTACTTCCGTTACTGTTTTTTGGAGAATGCGGCATGGCCTTACGAGAACTATGGCTGCTGTTACGTGATACCGCAAATGCGTGGATAGATGATCGCGCGCCCAGCATGGGCGCGGCGCTGGCATTCTATGCGCTATTTTCCGTAGCACCCTTGTTAATTATCGCCATTGCCATAGCCGGCGTTTTTTTTGGCGAAGAAGCCGCGCGCGGTGAAATTGTAGCGCAGATTGGCGGGCTCATCGGCCAGGAAGGCGCCGCGTCAATACAATCCATCATTGAAAGCGCGCGTAATCCTGCCTCTGGCACCGTGGCGATGACAGTCGGCATACTGACCTTGATTATTACCGCAAGCACAGTATTCGCCGAACTTAAAGACAGCCTTGATTATATCTGGCGGGTCAACAACCCCGACAGCAGCAGCTTGCGCAATTTTTTTCAAACACGGGTGCGGGCAGTCGTTATGGTAATAATTATCGGTGTGCTGTTATTACTGCTGCTGGTTGCCAGCACGGCGCTCACCCTGATAGCGGACCGCGCCGCCATGTACCAGAACATTGCCTATCTCATCGACACCCTGAATTTTATAATTTTCGTGGGCATGACTGCGATGTTGTTTGCCATCATCTACAAAATATTACCCGACATAAAAATTGCCTGGAAAGATGTATGGATGGGCGCGGCCATTACCGCTGTATTATTTTCACTTGGCAAATCACTGATTGCTTTATATTTGACAAAGAGTCACATTGGCTCTGCATTCGGCACCGCAGGATCGGTGATCATCGGATTGCTGTGGGTTTATTACTCGGCGCAAATATTTTTCCTTGGCGCAGAATTTACCAAACTATATGCGCAACGCTATGGTTCACAAAAACCAATGACGGAGGCACCACATAGCGCAAAAACTGCATCAAGCGATGCTTAACAACCCTGCTGACGCAAGCGCGTCCACGCCCAGCACATCCAGCACGCCCTGCGCAGCACGGCGCCCGGTTTCTGCACCGCCATTCATATAGCCCTGAAAATCGTAGCTGCAATGTTCGCCCGCAAAAAATAACTTTCCCACCGACTTGAATTCAGCCCCCGCGATCGTCGTCCACTGCCCAGGCTTATAGCACGCGTAACTCGCTTTGCTGTAGGGAAAGCTTGGCCAGTGAAAGCGTTCGACTTTGCCATTGCGCAAAGCGTTAGCGCCCGGAAACGCCTTTTCAAACCCTGCCATTAAACGATTCGCCTGTTGCAACGGCGTCGCCTTACCCACCCCGATACCCGCACGCCCACCCGAATAAAGTGTTAACCCTCCAGCGGTGCCAGGCTGCAATTGGGAATTGTCCCACGCCAGTTGAAATGCTTCATCCGTGAAAATATCGCCCTGATAACCTTGCGCACGCCACACGCGTTGTTTCATGCCCACCAGTACCTTGGCATTCGTACCGTAACCTAACTCAGCAATGGCTTTTTTCTTGTACCCCGGCAAATCAACGCGCATATCCACTTCACGCAACAGCGTAAACGGTAACGTCATGATCACGACATCAGCGCGCACATCGCGCACTGTTCCGCTGGACGTGTGGAATGTAAGTACAAAACCGCTTTTCTTTTTGGTCAACGCTTCAAGCCGATGGCGTAAATGCAATTGGCCGCGTAAACGGTGCGTGAGCGCGGCAGTGATTTGCTGGTTACCGCCCTTGATTTTGTAACGCTCATCACTGTCACCAAACACCGCGAATTTATTGTTCGAAAGATCCGTGGAAATCAGAAAAATCAGATTCAACGCCGATTGCTGATCCGTCTCCAGGCCATACTCAGTAACGTACGCTACGCTCAACAAATCACGGATCCAGCCCGTTGCGCCAATACTTTCCAGATATTCGGCAATCGATATATTATCCAGGCGCGTCGCGTTACCTTCATTTTCAAAATCCACCACCCCGCCCAATGTTTCCGCATCCGCCTGGATACGCTCTGCCAGCGGACGAAACGCGTCGATTACTTGCGCTTCTGTATGGTGTTGCCCACCAAAAAAATAGGCTGACTTAAGCACTGTTTCACTGGGCAACTCGCGGTCAAGAAGTTCCAGGCCAAACTCCTGCGCAAGCTGCAGCATATCTTCGTGGCCGCTATCAATGAACTCGCCGCCCAGCTCCGTAGTCAAGCCCGGCGCCAGAATATCTTTAGCGGTATGGATGCGGCCACCAGCGCGCGTATTCGCCTCATAGATATCAGCATATATCCCAGCTTTTTTCAGCGTATACGCCGCATTAAGGCCTGCAATCCCCGCGCCGATAACCGCCACGCGCGGACCATCAAAATGCCGTGCCGCCGCCTGAATTAACGGACTATTCGCCACACTTAACGCCGCCACCGCGCCCGAAGAAACTTTCAGGAAATCCCGGCGCGTCCAGGTATTTTTAGAAAAAGCATCATGCTCAATTAACTCATCAACGGGCGGCGCATCCGGCCGATTCGACATGATAGCCAGCCGCATGATTTTACGCAGCGCCGCAAACAAAGGGGTACGGGAAGCGGTAGTGCGTTTCGATACAACAGGTGGGGATGGCAACATCAAATCTCCTTATTTTTATGGGGGGGGGTTCCTGACAACACAAAGATAGCGTACACAACACATGATTTCAATATTGCTTAAGTTTTCAGGATGCCGGAGAATACACTCCATAAACATGGACATTTTAAAAGACATTTATATTAAAAAAATCAACATTAATGTAATTAAATATATGTTTTTATTAAATTAAAAAACAATTAGCCAATGGACATAAATAAGGACACCCTTTACATGGTTACGCCCAAAGATGATCTCTTGAGGATTGAAACCCATCGTTCCGGGATATTTAAGTTCCAGGCAGGCATAAATAGCCTCACCTTGCAGCCGCTACTCGACAGAATTGAGGATGCGCATCGCCGCTTCTCAAGCATGCCAATACTCCCGGATGTAGCTATCAAGCTTGAAAGAGAGATCTTGGTTGATAGCGTCTATGGCACCAATACCATTGAAAACGGCGGTCTTACTGAAGAAGAAACAGCAGCAGTGCTTGATGCTCCGCCTGAAAAGGCCAAAGAAGAAAGCGCATTGCGCGTGGTGAATATCCGTAAGGCCTATGACATAGCCGAAGGATACGGGGAATATTGGCGCGCGAATATCAAAAGTAAAAACCATCCCCATCTAATCCTGGAAGAGGAAATATTTACCGACCTGCATGAAAAGATTACACAGGGATTACGCCACGCCGATAACATCCCAGGACGCTATCGTGACAATCCAAAAGATCGGCGCACCCAAGTGGGTAACGCGGCGCACGGCGGCATTTATACACCGCCCAAATGTCTCGATGACATTCAAATGTTGATGGCTACCTTTGTCAAATGGGCAAACACCGCCCCGATCTATAATCTTTCGCCGTTACTGCGCGCGCCGTTGATTCATTATTACTTTGAGCGTATCCACCCGTTTTGGGATGGTAATGGCCGCGTCGGTCGCGTGATTGAAGCCATGATATTGAAGGCGGCAGGCTATAAATATGTGCCTTTTGCTTTGTCACGCCATTACCTTGAACATATAGACCAGTATTTCAGCCTTTTTAACCAAGCACGCAAGGCTGAAGAAAAAGGCAAGGATAACCCTAACCAGGAATTTGTAGCATTTTTTCTTGAGGGCACATTAACGGTTTTCAATCAATTGCATGATCGGATTAACGAGATCCTTGGTTACCTGCTTTACAAATCTCGGCTACGTGACCTGTACGAACTAAAAGCGATCAATAACCGCCAATATCATATTATCAACAATTTATTGCAGGTCGGTACAACACTCACACTTACTGACATGCAATCGCAGCTTTGGTATAACAGTCTCTACGAGAAACTCACGGCCAAAACCCGTGCGCGCGATATGAAAGGACTGCTTGAGCAGCAACTCATTCGTTATGTGGGCGACGGCGAAGACAGGAAAATATTGCTGCCGATTATTAATATAATGGCATAGTAATTTACACCAACCGCCAAGCTTCTTCGGCACCACTCACTAATGTTGGGTATTAATGCCGGAAATGCCGCATACCCGTAAACACCATGGCAATACCATGCTCGTTTGCGGCGTCGATGACTTCCTGGTCGCGCATCGAGCCGCCGGGTTGAATGACGGCGGTGATGCCCACGTCTGCGGCGCTATCGAGGCCGTCACGGAACGGGAAGAAGGCGTCGGATGCCATCACTGAACCTTTGACAACCAGGCCCGCATCAGCGGCCTTGATAGCCGCGATGCGTGCGCTGTAAACGCGGCTCATTTGTCCTGCGCCAATGCCGATGGTCATACTATCTTTGCAATATACAATCGCATTGGATTTTACAAATTTTGCGGTCTTCCACGCAAATAGAAGATCCCGCATCTCCTGTTCGGTTGGTGCGCGCTGGGTCACGACTTTAAGATCGCCCTGGGTAATCATGCCGATGTCACGATCCTGCACCAGCAGGCCGCCAGTGACACGCTTGTAATCAAGATCAGCCGTGCGTTGACTGCTCCACGCGCCGCACATGGATGTGCCAGTGCCACCAGAGGCAGGATGCCGGAAGTGGCCTCCACACACCAGCACGCGCACATTGGGTTTAGTCGCCAATATCGGTAGCGCGTCATCATTCACACCAGGCGCAATAATCACTTCGACAAATTGACGCTCGATAATGGCTTTGGCAGTGATGGCGTCCAGCGCCTGATTAAAGGCAATGATGCCGCCAAACGCGGAAGTGGGATCGGTTTTGTAGGCGCGGTCATATGCCTCAAACAATGACGCGCCCAGCGCCACACCGCACGGGTTGGCGTGCTTGACGATCACGCAGGCCGACCCTTCATTAAACGACTTGACGCATTCCAACGCGGCGTCGGTGTCGGCAATGTTATTGAATGACAGTTCCTTGCCCTGCACTTGACGCGCGGTGGCGACACTTGCTTCGCGGCCATGTTCGACGACAGAGCGCTCCACATAAAATGCGGCGTGCTGATGCGGATTTTCGCCATAGCGCAGGTCTTGCGCTTTGATGAATTGACTATTGAAAGTGCGGGGAAACAATTCACGCTCGCCGCTTTCATGTAATGCGCCAAAATAATTTGCGATGGCACCGTCATAGCGTGCCGTGTGTTCAAAAACTTTTACGGCTAACGAATAGCGCGTAGCGGCACTGACTGCGCCTTGATACTTGTCCATTTCTGCCAGCACCGTAGCATAGTCAGTAGCATCGGTGACGACGGTTACAGAGGCGTGGTTTTTTGCGCTGGAACGCAACATGGCAGGGCCGCCAATGTCGATATTTTCGATAGCGTCTTCACGGCTGCAGGCAGGGTTGGCAACGGTTTTTTCAAACGGATAAAGATTAACAACCACCAGCTCAATCGGAGCAATGCCGTGTTGCGCCATCACACCATCATCCACGCCGCGCCGCCCCAGCAATCCACCATGAATTTTGGGGTGAAGCGTTTTCACCCGCCCGTCCATCATTTCTGGAAAGCCAGTATAGTCGGATACTTCGATTACTTTTATGCCGTGGCTTGCGAGTAATTGAGCAGTGCCACCGGTAGAGAGAATCTCTACCTGATGGCACTGCAGACTACGCGCAAACTCCACAACGCCCGTTTTATCTGAAACGCTGATCAGCGCTCGTTTAATAGGCGTGTTGTTAGGCATGACGCAAAGAACTCTAATAGTTGTAGATAAGGTGACCCCCCACATAGCGCCTGTTATGAACAGGTGCTATGCCGCACCGTTTTTAATCGAGTCCGTAAATCTTGAGTTTTTTGCGCAATGTGCCACGGTTGATACCCAGCAATACAGATGCCTGGCTCTGGTTGCCGCGGGTATGACGCATCACCGCAGTGAGCAGCGGACGCTCCATTTCACTAAGCACCAGGTGATAAAGATCGCCGGGTGCGGCACCATCCAAATCGTCGAAATAACGCTCCAACGCGGCTTCAACAGCAGCGGCAAGCGGTTTTTTACGCCGTTCCAACCCGGCAGCTAATTCACTCTTAACGTCTGTAGAGGTCATACTCATGCGGCCATCTCCATTTGTGTTTCCAGTTGGTCAAAGAAATCTCGCGTTACTGCGAGCTGTCGGTCTATTGTTTCCAGCTTGTTAACCTCATGACGAAAAGCAGCGCCACCTGGCTGACCCTTGCTGTACCAAGAGATATGTTTGCGCGCCATAAAAACCCCGGTATCACTACCGTAGAATTCATAGAGCCTGAATAGGTGGCTGAGCATGATTTCGCGTATCTCGGAGACTGGCGGATCAGGCAGCAACTCACCCGTTTTTAAATAATGATCAATAATGCGGAATAACCAAGGTCTTCCCTGTGCTGCACGGCCGATCATAACCCCATCTGCACCTGTGTAGTCAAGTACGAATTTAGCGTGTTCGGGTGTACAGATGTCCCCATTGGCAATTACCGGGATTTTTACGGCGCGTTTAATGGCGGAAATGGTGTCATATTCCGCATGGCCAGTGTAACCACAGGCTCGCGTACGGCCATGCACCGCCAGCGCCTGAATACCGGCATCTTCGGCGATTCTGGCAATCGCAATGCCGTTACGGTGATCTTTATCCCAGCCGGTGCGAATCTTGAGCGTTACCGGTATATCTACTGCGCTCACTACCCCATGCAATATGCGCTTCACCAGATCTTCGTGCTGCAATAGCGCAGAACCTGCCATGACATTGCAGACTTTTTTGGCCGGGCAACCCATATTAATGTCGATGATTTGCGCGCCATTGTCCACATTATAACGCGCCGCTTCAGCCATCATCAGCGGGTCTGCACCAGCGATCTGCACGGAGGTGGGTTCGGTTTCACCTTGGTGGTTAGCGCGCCGCAAGGTTTTAGCGCTGCCCCACAACAGGGAATTAGACGATACCATTTCAGATATGGCCATGCCAGCACCCTGCTCTTTGCAGAGTTGCCGGAACGGACGATCCGTCACTCCCGCCATCGGCGCCAGCACTAAATTATTGATTAACTTGTACGATCCAATTTGCATTAAGCGTTTTCGACTCTTGGGCAGTTTGTCACCAATTGGAGACAAACTTATTCAAAGCCGACATCATACGCCGTAACAGCGCGAGGATAAAGATGGGGGATGAATATTTTTCCAGGGGTGATCTTCTGGCACAACGAGGCATGTTCACCTGAGTGCAAAATAGGTAGGCTGGTTATTTGGTTGTTCAAATAAATGTAAACTCAAAACCGACGGCCGTTTTACCAGGATCCGCAAGCTCTAATGAAACCTCAATCGGTCGGCCGGGTCGCATGCCGCCATCAATCTCTGCCGTGTTGCCCATATACTCTGCCGGCTGAAAGCGGCGCATTGCGACGGTGCGGCCGCTGAAGTCAGACAAACTTAGCTGTAACAACGGATAAGATTGAGGGAAGGCCGCGTTATTGACCAGCGTTGCGGTAACTAACAAGGCATTGGCAACGCTGGGATGACTGCGTAACTCACGGTTAACCAACGTGATTTTTGTTATGTCCGATTGAAGCGGAAGGGTGCATCCGGCATGGCGGCACATTTCTTCGAGGGCTGGTCGCCACTGGGCATAGCGCGCCAGATCGCCACGGTTAAAGTAAGCAAACTGAGTGACCAATGCCGCCATCAAGGCAAGATTGACCACGCTCCAGATCAACGTGGCGCTCAGACTGATACGTTTTGGCCCGACTACAGCGTCAGGCTCCAGGCGCTCTCCGCCAACAATGGGCGGTGCATTGATAAGATCAAATTCATCGACGGTGACGGCACCTGCCCGCTCTATGCGAACGTCGCTCACGCTGTTGCGGTCGGGCATGGCCATGATTTCTTCGGGCGCGGCGGCGGCACTCTGTACAGAAATAAAGGTAGCCGCTTCCATCGGCGCGGCGCTCGCGGCAGGTGGATCGCTCAGTACCCCACTCGTGGCGAAGTATCTGGGCGGTTCTTGCGCATCCCTGGGATCACCGCACTTGGGCACCCTGCCCGGCGAAAGCAGATCATCGGGGCGTTCCGATAAATTATCCAGGGCGCTGAATACCGCATGACACACGCTGCAACGCACCCGCCCTTGGGCGGCGGCGAGTTGTTGGGCATTAATTCCGAATAGAGTTTTGCAGGACGAGCAAAGTGTATACATGACTGATGAGATTTTACCTTCAAAAAACGGATTGGGTACGGCTTTCTCGCGTCATCAGATATTAGTCAGTCGCAGGCGCAGTCACCATTTTCAGATAGGGTTAGCATTGCCTGTAGTGTAACGCAAATACCGTTGCGACACAGCAATGATGCGGAAATGCAGCAGATGCACGGACGGAGCATTATCCTGAAAACGGTGATAGAAAAATCCCGGCTCATATGATACATTAGAACATGTTAATTTTCTAATTTAAGGTGCACCCCATGACCATTAATCGTATTGTACGCACCCTTGCCGGAACATTTATTCTGTTATCGCTGGCATTAGGCGTGGAAGCCAGCCCGGTATTTCATAACGTGAACTGGTTGTGGTTTACTGTCTTTGTCGGCGCAAATCTGTTGCAGAGCGGCATTACCCGCTGGTGTTTGATGGATCAAATTCTGGCAAAATTAGGCGTGTCCGCCACAGAACCCTGCGCGCCGCACACGGATGTGCACGTGTCGCGTTAGGTGGAAAGTAAGCACCTCTAACGCCGCGTCACCTGACCCACCCGGAGTACTTACTTGCGCGCCTGAGCGCGCGCAAGATAGCTCATTAAAAATTCCACTGCCTCAACGCGGTTATAAGCTTCCTGCACTGTCGCGCCCCACACTGTTACGCCGTGACCGCGAACCATCAGGGCGGGCACCATCGGCAACATGCCCTTAAATCGCCAGTCAATGGCCGCCGCAATACTCGCAACATCCAGGGTATTTTCAAACAGGGGCAGTGTCACCAGAGGATTCTGTTGCCACACACCCAATCCCTTGATCATTTCCAGCGCCGGCAACGGCATTTCCAGCACAGACAGCGGTACATCAGCACACGCCAGGCATGCATCCACGGTATGCACATGCAGGCACGCCATGGCTTCGGCAAAGTGGCGATAAATAACCTGGTGAATGGCGCTTTCAGCAGAAGGTCGGGCGCTCACATCAAACCGCTCAACAACAGCGCCATCCCTCACTCCTACGCGCACAAAATCCGTCGCTTCGAGACGCCCTTTAGGCAAGCCACTGGCGGTGATCCAGAAAGTATCTTCTGGAGATTTGTCGGCAGCTACCGGGCCGGGATCACGCACGCGAATACTCAGATTCCCCGCTGTGCCCGGCATCCAGCCACGCGCATGAAAGTCCCGCGCAATATCCACCAGCGCGGCGCATGGCGCCAGTTGATCAAGAGGCTTTTTCATTATTTATGCAGTGAATTGCAGGGCGCGGCCGGTATATACCGGCGTCCAGCCGCTGCTATCTATAAAATAACGCACGGCCTTGATGCGTGGTGATCCGCGCATCACAAACCAATGCTCGGTATTGGCAGGCACGTTAATATAATCCCCGGCAACCACTTCCAGCATGAATTGATTTTCGTTCGCGTCAACAAAACCAAAATAACCCTTGCCCGCCAGGATATAACGCACTTCATCATCGGTGTGATAATGAATTTTCTCAAACTTGGCGAGCATCTCGGCCAACCCCGGAATATTTTCATGAAGCACAATCATATCGCGGGTGGTGTAGCCTGCTTCACGCTTCAAGGTTTCGAAACGATCATCGACAACATTGAGCAACGCCTCTTTTTCACCATCGTCCAGCACGGCTTTTTCCAGCAATTCATGCGTGCGTTGTGAGCCGGGCACCGGCCAATTGTGCAAGGTGATACCCAAGGGTGTAAGTGTTTTCTGAATGGCGGACAAATCGCGCGTATCAGTTTGGTCAGGAAAGATGATGCGTGCCATGGTTCACTCCTTAAGGTTTCAGAATGTTGGAATGCGGATCAGGTTATACGTTTCTTCGGCCTACGTTTCTGCCACCGGAGGGCCGTGCGCCACTGCTGCGACGCTTGCTTGCCCCAGAGCCATCCGTACCGCGCCGCGCATCACCCTTGAGATTAGCCGGGCGCGAATCGTGCTTTACAGCGGGCACCAACACCGCACTCAACCAGTCGTCGTCGATACGGCCCACCGGTATCTTATGGCCGATATATTTTTCAATGTCAGGCAATGAAAAAGCATATTCTTCGCAGGCAAAACTGATGGCGTCGCCGCTCGCGCCCGCCCGTGCGGTGCGGCCAATACGATGCACATAATCTTCGGCATCTTGCGGCAGATCAAAATTGAAAACGTGACTGACCGCCGGAATATGCAAGCCGCGCGCCGCCACGTCGGTGGCCACCAGCACCGGTAATTCACCGGCCTGAAAGCGCGCCAGCAACGCCATGCGCTTGGTCTGCGGCACGTCACCCGACAACACGGCCGTTTCGAAGCCGTTGGCTTCCAGCGCACCCCACACCTGATCCGCCGCACGCTTGGTATTTACAAACACAATGGTGCGCGTCGGATCCATGTGCTTGAGCAGACCGATCAGCGCAGCAACTTTCTCATCACTCGCAGTATGATAAACAATTTGCGACACATTGTCGGCGGTCACCCTGTCGCTTTCAATTTTCACCAGTTGCGGATTGTTCATGTGCTCGTAAGCCAACTCGGTGACACGAAACGACAGGGTGGCCGAAAACAGCAGGCCGAGGCGCTGGTCCGGGCTGGGCATTTGCCGCAACAAATAGCGGATGTCCTTGATGAACCCCAGGTCAAACATGCGGTCGGCCTCATCCAGCACCACTACCTGCACGGCCTTCAGGTCGAATACATTCTGCTTGAAATAATCAATGATACGCCCCGGCGTACCGATCAAAATATCCAGACCGGTCTCAAACAGCGCGCGCTGTGACTCATACCCCGCGCCGCCATACACCACGCCCACGCTCAAATCGGCATACTTGCCCAGACTCACGGCATCTTTGTGAATCTGAATCGCCAGCTCACGGGTTGGCGCCAGTATGATGGCGCGCGGCTGGTTGAGACGGCGCTTGGGCGACGCAGGCGCCATAATCAGGCGGTTCATGGTCGCCAGCAGGAAGGCAGCGGTTTTGCCCGTGCCGGTTTGCGCCTGACCCGCAACATCCTTACCCGCCAGCATCAAAGGCAAAGTAGCCGCCTGAATAGGCGTGCAGGCCGTAAACCCGGTTTCGGCAACGCCGCGCCGCAGCACGTCGGGAAGATCAAAACTCGAAAACGGGATTTGCCGGATTTCCGGGACTTCATTGGCGGATTCATTCATAAGTAACCAAGAATAACAGAATTATCACTGATTGCCCTGAAAATTCTGGAGAAATATGGCGTAATTTAGACTTGAATGTTATATTTACCTGTACACACACCTTAATTCCAAAGCGGGGGGTTATCCACCCACCCGCGCTTTACCAGTTTCCACAAGGGAGAACGCCGCCGTGAGCAAGAATATTGTCTACGTTACCGATGCAAGCTTCGATAGCGACATACTCAAAGAAAACCTGCCCGTATTGGTCGATTTTTGGGCGGAATGGTGCGGCCCCTGCAAAATGATCGCGCCGATCCTGGACGAGATCGCCGCAGAATATGACGGCAAGATTAAAGTCGCCAAACTCAACATCGACGACAACCCCGGCACGCCACCACAATTTGGCATACGCGGCATTCCTACGCTGATGCTGTTCAAAAATGGCAGCGTTGCCGCCACCAAGGTAGGCGCCGTTTCCAAATCACAGCTCACCGCCTTTATTGATGGCGCCCTTTAGAAATGACGCACCGCAGCCGTTACATCACGGTGCGTCTTGTTGTAAAACAAAGCGGCGCGGGGGACTAGACGCGCCGCCTGATTGTATGCTAATGTTGCCAACAGTCTAAACAAGATCTTAAATAACGCCCGTTTTAACGGCCGCAGAATCTCCCCGGAATCTCCACGGAATCGCCTGAAAAGACATACGGGCTTGTATGTACGGATAAATCCGTATTGAATACGGCATGCCCTTGCCTCATCCGGTTTCTTTTATTAATCCGCTCCACCCATCCAATGTGTTGACAATCATCCATTATGAATCTGACTGAACTTAAGCAAAAACCACCTTCTGAACTTATCGACCTTGCCCAGTCCATGGGCATTGAGGGCATGGCCCGCTCCCGCAAACAAGATGTGATCTTCGCCGTACTCAAGGCACACGCCCACAAGGGTGAAGACATTTCTGGCGACGGCGTGCTGGAAATCCTGCAAGACGGCTTCGGCTTTCTGCGCTCCGCCGACAGCTCGTATCTGGCCGGCCCGGACGATATTTATGTTTCACCGAGCCAGATCCGGCGCTTTAACCTGCGCACCGGCGACACGATTTCCGGCAAGATCCGCCCGCCCAAAGAAGGCGAGCGTTACTTTGCCCTGCTCAAGGTCAGCGAAATCAATTTTGAATTACCGGAAAACGCCAAGAACAAGGTGTTGTTCGAAAACCTGACGCCGCTGTTCGCCAACCAGCGTCTCACCATGGAAATCGGCAATGGCAGCACCGAAGATTTGACGGCACGCGTCATTGACCTGGTGGCGCCCATCGGTAAAGGCCAGCGCGGCATGATCGTGTCGCCGCCTAAAGCCGGTAAAACCATGATGCTGCAGCATCTCGCGCAGTCGATCGCCGCCAATCATCCCGAATGCTATTTGATTGTGCTGCTGATTGACGAGCGCCCTGAAGAAGTGACCGAAATGGCGCGCTCGGTGCGCGGCGAAGTGGTTTCCAGCACCTTTGACGAACCCGCCAGCCGCCATGTGCAAGTGGCTGAAATGGTCATCGAAAAAGCCAAGCGCCTGGTCGAACATAAACGCGATGTGGTGATCCTGCTCGACTCGGTAACGCGCCTGGCGCGCGCTTATAACACCGTGATCCCGTCATCCGGCAAGGTATTGACCGGCGGCGTGGACGCCAATGCGCTGCATCGCCCCAAACGCTTTTTCGGCGCGGCGCGTAACATTGAAGAAGGCGGCAGCCTGACCATCATCGCCACCGCCCTGATCGACACTGGCTCACGCATGGATGACGTTATCTATGAAGAGTTCAAGGGCACCGGCAACATGGAAGTGCATCTGGAGCGCAAGATCGCCGAACGCCGCATCTACCCGGCCATCAACATCAACCGTTCCGGCACACGCCGCGAAGAACTGCTCACCGATGCCGATGAACTGCAAAAGATGTGGATCCTGCGCAAGCTGCTGCATCCCATGGAAGATTTGGCTGCCATGGAATTCCTGCTTGACAAGCTCAAAGCCACCAAGACCAACGCTGAGTTTTTTGATTCGATGAAGCGCGGTTAGGGGTTACAGTTATTAGCACATAAAAAAGGGGGGACACGCGGTTCGTGCCCCCCTTTTTTTATGCTGAATCACCGCCCCAACGGGCTGATCACTTTCAAATGCGCCTGATATTCGGCAGCGGCCTGATGATTTCCAGCGTCTTTCTCCATCTGCCATAAGGCACGCAACACTTCGGCGTGATCGGGGCGAATCTGCAGGATGGTGTGCAGGGCGTTGCGCTTGTCCATGCCGCGCTCTACGGCCTGCGGCAAGGTGGCGAGCATGTTGTCGGCGAGGTCAAAACCAATCCAGCGGTCGCGCGGATTGGCTTCATAGGCCAGACGCATGAGCCGCTGCGGCTGGCCGCTGTCATCACCACTCAGCGCCATTACCCAGCTCCGCACCGCCAGAAAAGATGCGACATAACTGCGCTCAAAATCCGGCAGCGCCGCAGCGGGCACATTCAACGCGGCGGCGGCTTGCGGCAGGCTGGGGCGGCGTTCCAGCAGGGTGGCGAGCAAACTCCCCAGATTAAGCGTATCGCGCGCGCCGGCCTTTGCCGCCGTAGGCGCAGCCATGGGATCAAGTGCGGCAGTGGCATAACGGGCGCGTGGCAGGCGGTATTCGATCTGCGGCGCCCACTCATCCTGCACTGGCCCGGTGCTGCGCGGAATATTGCCCCAGTAACGCCCCAGCCATGTCCAGACGCCTTCACCGCCCGTCGCCGCCATTTGCTCAGCGGGCGCGAAGCGGCTCAGGTTAGCGAGCACTGCAGGCGCGCCTTGCAGAACATTACGCGGCCCCACCAGGGCGAGGCGAAAGCCGTCCATAAACACCACGGCATTAGGGAAGACGCGGCGGAAGCTGCGCAGGATAATATCCAGCGAACCGGCATCAAACTGATTCAGCGCCAGCCACTGCACAAACACGCCCTGCCCAGTCAGGCGCGCCCGCGCACGCTGGAATTGTTGCACTGACAACAAGGCGCTATGCCCCACCAGGTCGGGATGAAACAGGTCACCGATGATGACATCATAATACGAGGTATCATTACGCAGGAAACGCCGGGCATCGTCACGCACCACGCGCAGTTGTTGCATGACGTTATGATTCACCGGTGCGAACCAGTCGCTGGCGGCAGTGATGGCGCCTTGCGAAAGCTCTACGCCAGTGCGCGCCAGCGGCGAAAAAGGCAATGACCCTGCCGCCGAGATACCGGTGCCCAGCCCGAGAAACAATACGGAACGCGGCGCGGCGTGCAGCAACAGCGGCAAGCGTGCCTGATTTTGCTGCGACTCGACCGCCGTCGGATCAGACGAGGCATCCATGCGCTGCAAATCGGCCAGCAGCAGGCGCTGGCCGTCCGGCCGCTCGACAACATGGGTAATCGAGAGGGCGTCTTCGTGCAGATAAATATCCTGGCTACCGGCTTGCGCAACGGGCAACAAGGTGCGCACCGGCGGTAGCTCATAGAGCCGCCCCTGCCAGGCCAGCGCCGCGACCAACACCATCACGCCCCACGACGACGCGCGCGCCACCAGGGTCTTGGGCGCCCATACCATTCCACAGACAAATAACAGCGCCGCAGCAAGGCACAGCGTGGCGGGCGTGCCCAACCAGGGGATCAAGACGAATCCCGCCACCATCGCCCCCAAGGCGGCTCCCAGCGAGTTAATACCATACAACCAGGGTGCGACGGCCGGGTGCCCACCCAGACGCGCCGTTAAAAGTGGCAACCACGCACCCAGCACCAGAGTCACGGGCAACGTCAACACCGCCACCGTCAAGCCTTGCCGCCACAACGCATCTGCCAGCGAGGTAAAACGCGCCTGCTCCACCCATTCAGCCAGCCACGGCAGGCAGGCCAAGCCCAACACGCTCATGCCCCCCGCCAGCACTGGCAAAACGGCAAACCAAACCGTGGCCGCGCGTTTGCCGGGACGCGCCATCAGGCTACCCACGCCGATACCCACCAGAAACACCGCCAGCAACACCGCCAGCACATATTCCGTGCGCAATAAAATCATGCCGAATAGCCGCGTCCATCCCACCTGCAGCATCAACGCCGCCGCCCCCACGCCGCCATATGCCAACAGCGACAACACTGGAACCGGCAGGGCCGGAGGGGAGGGGAGAGGAGCATCAACAGGCTCAGTTACGGGAGTAACCGTATCAAGGCTTATTGTCCGACCCAGCCGCAACGACAACAAAAACGCCGTCGCCGCCACGCACAGGCTAATCCCCGCCACCACATAAATCGCCCTGGACCATCCCAGTACCGGCAGCAGCAGCAACGGCAGCAACGCCCCCAGCGCGCCGCCCAGCGCATTCAGGCCATACATGCGCGCCAGCGAGGACACCGGCGACGGCGGTCGTTCCTGCGCTTCCTGCGCCCTCGACACTTGTGCATCCATGCACGGCGTAGCGCTCTCCAGCGTCTTCAGCATCAACGGAAAACTGGCGCCCAATGCCAGCGCAGGAACAAACAGCAACAGCAGCGCCACGCCCCCCTGCAGGGTATACCAGGCCGTAAGACTGGCCTGCGCACCGCCGCCTAACGCACTATCCACTGTCTGTTGCAACCAGGGGATCCCCAGCGCATACAGTCCCACGCCACACTCCAGCGCGGCAAAGATCAACAGCGGTGCCTGCGACCGCCGCGCCCAGCGACCGCCCAGCAGACTCCCCCCACCCAGACCCGCCATGAAAGCGGCGACCGCAATCACCACGCCAAAGATGCTGACGCCAAATTGCAGGCTCAACATGCGCGCCCACAGCACCTCATAGGCCAGACCCGTCATGCCCGAAATAAAATAAATGGCGAGCAACAGCCACGTCCAGCGGCCGACGCCATGTGGCGGCGTCGGTGCGTCCAGAAGGGGGGTAACGCTCAGTGGTGGGTTGAGCGACGAGTTAAAAGACATGGCACACGAGATTGAAAGGGGATGGATATGCGCCCTGCGCAAACACCCCTAATTGAAAGGAAAAAACCACACAATAGCGGTTACTGCATGCGCCATTGCCAAAAAGACAGTGCCACCCGCGCAAATCATATGCGGCACAAACACCTGCTTGCCAAATACCGCCATGGCAATGCCAAACCCGGCCGTGGCAAAAATCAAGACCAGCAAGGTAATGCCCATGAAAAACAGGATCTGGTGTTTTTGCCTGGTCTCAATCAGCACATGCTCACTGACAACATGTTCTTTATTTACGAACCCTTGCATGACTTGCTGGCTTTCATTCGCCTTGACAGGCGCGGCAACCAGCATGGTCATCAGCGCAATAAATAATACAAAAATACTGCTACTTACTGTTACGATACTACCGTTTTTTATCGCCATGCGTAACTATGTCCCCGGCACCTTTTCCAATTCATCCTTACCCTTTTTCTTGTTCTTTTGGACGGTAAAATACCAATACAGTATTGCCATGATGATCAACGGACTTAACACGAGCGGCACCAAAAACAGAAAAATAAACCACGGCGTATCAATCGTAACATGTAGATAACGATAACTGTCGAGCGCCAACGCAGCATCCGAAAATGCCATCATCACCGCTGCGCCACCCAATAGGCCATTTGTTTTCAACATAGCAATCCCCCTTAACTATCGTGTGCTGCCGCAGCATTACGCGCCATCAACATCTTTAGCGCAACGAAATCCAAAAAAATCCGAAGCGTAATGAGGCCATGAAAAATTTCGGTGGTAAGACGAGGTAGAAAATGGATCGCCCTTCCAGGATCCACCACGCAACACCTTATAAGGCTTGTCGGTTACCACCAGATCAACCACTTTCATCGCCCTATCAGCCGCAGAATTTACCTGGGCAACTTTAGCCTTGAACACTTCGGTAGGCGCATTGGTGCCCGGATAAGGCTTAAAATCATCGGCGGTCCACTGATTCACATTCCCGGCCATATCAAACACCCCATACGGGCTGGCACCCGCTGGATACGCCGTCACAGGCGTGGTTGAACCCACTGAATAATAGGTATTCAAACGCGTGGGATCCATCTGATTACCCCACGGCCAACGGCGGCCATCAGGACCACGCGCCGCCTTTTCCCACTCAGCTTCTGTTGGCAAGCGCTTGCCAGCCCACTTGGCATAACTCATCGCATCGTACCACGACACCATGGTCACAGGATGCAATTCAGTACCGGCGGGAATACGCCCCCCTTTCCAATGCAATGGGGGGCGGTGCCCTGCCGCCACAAAGCGTGCGTACTGAGCATTCGTTACCGGGTACTTGTCAATCAGGTAGGTTTTTAAAGAAACTTTACGTTGTGGACGATTATACGCATCGTCACGCTCACGGTCTGAACCCATCAAAAATTCCTTCTCAGGCACCGTCACCAGCGAATCCAGTTCGCGCCATTGCTCCGGGGTAAGCATCGCCTCCACTTCTGCGGCCGTGTAATTAGCCACGGCTGCCGCATTTTTTTTCGCATTCTTGCTGCGTGTAATATCTTCACCCGCCGCGCGTATCTTGCTGTGCATCTCCTTCAAATCGTAGGACGCTTTACTACGCATTTCCTCCATGCGATTCGAACCCAGCTCGACCACGTGGATGGTCGCCGCCACCATGGTCACCACAATACAGGTTACCAGCGTTGCGGCAATATAACGCTTGCGCGACGCTATCTGCTCAGGTGCCAGCGCGCCACCGCGCCGCCCTACGCCAGGGACAGGGACAGGAAGGGGCTTCATCTTTCAACCTCCGAAGACTTATTCACCATCGGAACAACTTCATCTTCTTCACGATCACGCCTGTGCTTATGAATCAGATGCTCTTGATTTTTCGGACTGCGTCCGTAAGTGCGCTTGATGATAACTTCCCCCACCAGCCCCCCTGCCGCGCAAAACTCCATCGCCACCACCACCACCAGCGCCCAGTAAATAAACGGCAACAAAATATAGCCGTCGGGAACTGGGATATTCCCGGAATAGACCTGCAGATAGTTATACCCTCCCAGGATGAGAGGCGGCAACATCGCCAGCAGCTTGCCGCCAAAACCATACAACAGGGCGACCGGAATACCCGCTACAAACGGCACAAAAAACAGCGTAGTAGCCCAGGCATAATCAAACGACTGAATACCGCCGAAAAATTCGAGATGCGCACCTGTCCAGTGGTTACCGAGGGCATTAACAATAACGCCCACAGCGATTGCCACGGATCCCATCATCACATCAAGGAGTCTGCTTTTGATTTTTGGAGTCATGGGGAAGTTCATTGGAAACCTGGGCGACGGGCACGTACGGCTTGCCAGTTAATTTCTCGTACTCTGCTTTTTTGGTTTCTTCCAGATACCAATCTTCTACTTTCAAACTGCTCATGTACGCCGCAAGAAGCTTACGCTCCTGTTCTGGCAAATGCGCATAAGACGGCATTTGATATTTCTTCTTCAGACGGCTGGGCAACATCGCCTGGGGTGATTCAGCAGAAAAATAAGCATAAAACCACTGCTCATCACGCAACGAACCGATACCATCCAATTTGGGCGCGGGTACATTGGCCGTCAGATCCCGCACCGACCACAAGGAGTGGCAGCTTTTGCATCCAAGCTGACGATAAATATCCGACCCGGCAACCTTCAACTCAGTGGATGCCGTGGTATAAAACGGAACCCCGCGATCGAACTCCGTGTCACCGCTACCCCGCAAGAACTTTACCCCCACCAGAATAACAACAGACAGTACTGCAACGGCAAGGATGCCCTTCTCACCTTTGCGCATGCTAGTCTTTCTTCTGGCTCTGCAACTCTGCGCGACGCGCTTCTTGCCGCTTGTTTACTTCAACGCTTTTTGCAAACTCTTCTGGCGACATATTTCTTTTGTCATTTTCATCAAATACCACGTATTTAATGTCTTCATCAAATTGTTCGTTCTTGGCAGCCCACCATATAAAATAGCATGCGGCTATCAAAATAAAAGCCGCCGCAATCAGCCAAATATAAATAGTCCATCCATCGGGTAAAGATTGTAGATATTCAGTCATAGCACTCTCCTAAAACAAATAACCTTCGATCAACTGCGTCCAGCCAATAATCACGCCAATAACAATGCCCATCATAAGCGCACCGAACATTACCTTCTCTCCAGTCTTTAAAGAAGCTTTAGTTTTTTTCATATAAACATAAATCATAAAAGAGAACAGTATGACCTGCATTATTAAAAACGCAAAAATAAATACACTGTAACCCTGTTTGTTTAATCCCTCAATGGTCATGTCCAGACCAAAAGGAGTATTTACGTTCTCTTGCACCTTTATAAGTATCTTGGCGGGATATTCAACCCATACATTAAATAGATGACTTAATAATTTTGACTTTAGTCCATCCAACATTGTTCGCGCTACCTATGCGATACCTTTAAAATTGGCGATTTAAACCATCGCTTCCGGGAGCATGACCCACCCCTTTGAATTATCAGACCCATGCCCTTCAGGCTCTGCGCCTTACCTTATCCACTATCAATATCTTACACGATTTGGACTAGACGCCCTACTATTAGTTCAGGCTTTCAACATGCAACCAACCTCTATGCCTGCAGGTCATTCTTGATAGTTTATTGATCTTTCTAAAATAAATAACAAGATCAAAGTCGTCCGCGTCATTTTTCTTACCGTCCCGTCATAAACTTATTTAAAAAACGGGAGTCCATAAAAAAATGCCACTCCCCTGAAAGAGAAGCGGCATCATAATGCAGCTTTACTGTAACCGCTGAAAACTGAACGGTCTTTATTATTTGAAGACTTCGGCCTCTTTTGCCATTTTTTTGTCTTCTTTGTGTTCACGCCAGTACTTGTCAACAATTGTGCTATACAACGCTGGCATGATAAACACAAAGGCAATAATAGCAGCGCTAACATAAGTAAGATTATCAATATCAATCATACGCTTTAATCTCCTGTATTTATCAATAAGGCTTAATAAGCCGGAACCTGTGGCTTCTTGCTGAAGTGCGGCAACCTCTTGATCATTATTACCATCCACAAGCAGTAATAGCCTACATAGAAGACGTCAATGGTAAAGCCCTTGTCCCACCACGGCTGCAGACGCTCTCTAACACCATCAGGACGGATATTACCTTCAAAGTTGGCAAGCACAATCTTGTCACCGACGACGGTAAAATTATCCAATGGATACTTGGTTTGCTTCTGCAACTCAATGATTTGGGGAGCCAGATTCAGCAGATCGTCCCAATATATAGGATGACGCTCCAACTGTCCCTTGTTCCGTGAATCTGGATGGCTTGCCGAACGTTTCATGGCTTCTGCGTCAAGATATTTCATCTTTTCTTCAGGTGTCGCCAAGCGCTCAACTTCCGGCGTATTCATCAACTCTACATGAACCTTGTACAGTTCTGCTGTAGGTCGCTGACCCCAAATCGGCATCGTAATCAAAAATGCCGTCAAGATAATCAACGCAATGAGAAACGTAAGCGGAAAGGGCAATCGATTATTTCCTGGGTGAATCAATCCACCCATTCTTTCCTCACCCCATTTTTTCAGAATGTCCTGCTGTTCTTGCTCGTCAGACAACGAGTACAGCGGGTTATCCATTTTCCATCCCATAATATATACCCCTCTGTATTGGTTAGTTATTTCAGGCTCAGAACCCAATCAATCAATGCACGGATTTCGCTATCAGGTGCATAATCCGGCACTTCTGGCGGATAAACACGTTTACCACTCGCGTATTCCAGGTACTCTGCACGCCATTTATCGTAATCAATGACATTACCCTGAGCGTCTTTTTCACCCCACAGGTAGTCAAAACGCGGCATGATGGAATTCACCTGTACCAGACGCGGATTGAAGAAGTGCAGCAACATCCATTCACGTGAGGAGTTTCTTGTCCCTACATGAAGAAGATCGGGCGCTTTACGATCTGAACCAAACGCAGTCGGGTTTTCACCATTGAAGTCACCCAAGTAAGGAGGCGCACCAAAGACCTGCCAGTCCTGGGTTTGTTCCGGTAACAAGGTGTGACACCACCAGCAACCCTGAACCACGAACTCGGTTTTACCCTGAGAGATTTTGAAGGTATTTTTATCGCCTGCGGCCGCCAAGGTAGCTTCTGGAACCCAACCACGGGTCGCCGTCGCGTTTTCAATATAACTTACCTCTTCGCCATCAAACTCACCGAGGCCGATGGTAAACACAACGCCCTCTTTTTGCCCAACGCTATGGTTTGAGCCACTGACGCCGCCAATCTGTCCCAAGCCTTCACTTAGATCCTGCACACCCTTACCCAAATCATTCGGATGCCGAACGTTGGGGGGCATCGGTACGCCCGATTGATAAACATAAGCAGTTACCGGTGGGTCAAATTTGGCGCCCGTTTTGGGATCCGCCTCCAGAACCACGGTAATCGGCCGGTTGATGCCCAGTAACAGCGGATCGGCATAACCGAAACCGACGTCGAAACCGGCAGACAACTGCTTCTCCAAAGCTACCTTGGTAGATACAGCAGACCGCAGGTCAAAACTGGGCAGGAAAATTGTGATGATCATCGAGAGGCCTAACGAGCCTCCCACCATTGCTGAGCCTAATCGATACTCTTTAAAAGCCACTGTGTGGACCCTCCCAATTTTTTGGTTCGTATTACCCCCCAGCTACCCTGAAAATATACTGGGCGCCGAGGGGTTTTCTTGAATTTTTAAACCAACACCGTAAACACAATCTTAACGTTCGTATGCCAACTCGTGAGCGTAACGACCCTCAGGTAATACGGTACCGGCACGGGCTGTCATCCACATATTGAAGAGCCATACCAGATTACCGGTGAACACCATGGTGCCCCCTACCCAGCGTGCAATCATGTAAGGATGTTCTGCGATTACGACATCAATATATGGAACTTCGTAGATCTTGCCAGCACCTTGAATCAGGCCAGCAATAGTCATGGAAATCCAGTAGATACAGAAGCCGATGAGAACGAACCAGTAATGGATATTAGCCAGCGCCAGGGAGTAGACCTTTCTCTTCAACATCTGCTGTAAACCGAAGTACACAGCGGCAATTTCAAGGAAGGTAGACATACCCAACAAAGCCAGGTGAGCATGAGCGACAATCCAGCCCGTGCCATGGATATACCAGTTAATGGAACGTGTTTGCTGGAAACCGCCCTGCATGTTCAGCGGAATAGCTAACAGTACGCCGGTCATGGAGAACTTGGTTTCAATATTCTCCACAAACAGGGTCCACTTGCCTTTCATGGTCAACAGGATGTTGGCAACAAAAGCTACCGCAGGAATCAGAATCAACACACCTTCTACTGAAGCAAAAGACTTCAGCCACTCCGGAATCGGAGAAGACATGATGTGATGTGATGCGGGGGTAGAGTAAAACACGATGATAGACCAGAAGTGCATATGACCAATACGGTGAGAATACAACGGATTACCGGTCAGCTTTGGAATCGTATAATACGCGATAGCCGCAGCAACTGGGGTGATCCATAAACCCAGCAGGTTATGCGCATTCCACCAGGTCAAATAAGCTTCGGACAAACCGGTTAAGTGGAAGTACTCAGGGGAATTACCCACCAGCAATACGATACCGACCATGAAGGTACAGGAACCGAAGAACCAGTTGGTAATATAAATTCCCTGGGTACGGCGATGCGCGATGGTCATGATGACGTTTACGCACAACGGGGTGATAACACCCAACAAGATAACCAGATCCAGCGGCCAGGCAAAGTCTGAGTACTCACGACCCGAGGTAATGCCGATCCAGAGCGAGAGCAATGCAGTGGAAAGACCAATATTCCACATCATACCTGTCCAAAGACCCAACTTTTCTGACCACAGCTTGGTATTACCCAATGCTGGCGTCATGTACATCATGGTCATGGCGAATGCCATGGAGATCCAGCCGACGATTACCGCAAGCACATGCACTTGACGCATGTGCCCAAAGGCAAACAATTCAGTTCCTGTGACAAAATCCGGGAAGGCCAGCTTCGCCGCATTGAATGACCCAAGCCCTGTTCCTACAACAAACCAGAAAATTGAGGAAAAGCCGAAGAAAATAGCCGATGAACCGGCCGGGATATCTTCATTTTTCCCTGTTAAGTACTTTAATAACATAACCCCTCACCTCCCAGGTAATATACTAACCTTTGATTTAGATGAAACTTGCAAAGCTTATTCGTTTATTTTATTTAACAAATACCAAGACATCCACATGCTTGAAAATGCGAGCACAATACCACATGTAGCCGCAATCGTTGCTATCATGATGAACCCCCTTACTTTATTTACTGAACCATTAATATTAAAAATAACAATCCCTAAAGGAACTTGTTACTATTTCGCCGGTCTGACAAATAGCGATGGACTTATTTCGCGCTATTGGCTGCCGCAGCTTCCAGCGTACCATGCTTGATCCAGGCGGCTACCACAATAATGGCGAATGCTATCCCGAACAAAAACATCATGGCATCAACGAAGCCCGAGAAGGTTCCCGGATCATATGCTTCCATACCCCATCCGCCCCAGCTTTCATAAGGGCCACGACCCACTGCACACATTACCGCAGCGCCAAACACACTGCCATTACCCATGCCCGTGGTTATGCCCGCGATGATGGCAATGGGCAAGGTCTTAGCCACTGTCAGTTTATTCGTTTTCATAATTCTCCCTCCCGTACACAATTACAATTTTTTTGTATGGCACCTGTACCAATATGACAATACTGAAATGTCATTTGCAAGTATTAACATCAATTAAATAAAAAAGCAATACGTCCCAGACAATCCTTTGCGTTAAAAATCCACCCCACAGCCGATCCTGCCATAGCTGCACAACTGGCGTCAATACACATATTGAACTTTTTTGCGATCTCGCCGAGAAAGATCTGGGTGCGCCAGGGAAAGAATTGACAGGGCGCGCGCCTATGAGGGGGCTACTGCCCCTGCTTTTTTATAGGCTTGTCAACATGTTAACGATAGATCAAAACACCAGCGTAAACACTAGTCGTAGCGGGCTCTAGATAGCCGAGGACTTCTTCAAAATGCCGCGCCTTTAATCCAGTCAGTAATATAATCAGTTAATGTGTATTGCGTAGCCGGGGCACTCTGATTAGACTTGCGCGATCTTTAACTTTATACCACGCAAGGAATAGCCCATCGCCATGATTGAGCTGACTGAACTGCTATCGGCCGATTCTGTTGGTCTGGTGATCCCCCAAACGCTACACTTTGATGACGCGCTCCCGCTGGACTGTGGCAGGACGCTGGCGTCTTATGATCTTGTTTATGAAACCTACGGCGAACTGAATGCGGCGGGCAGCAATGCGGTGCTGATTTGTCACGCATTGTCGGGCGACCATCATGCGGCGGGCTATCACAACGCGGAAGATCGCAAGCCAGGCTGGTGGGATAGCTGCATAGGCCCGGGCAAGCCGTTTGATACCCGCCATTTTTTTGTGGTGAGCGTGAATAATCTGGGCGGCTGTAAAGGCTCGACGGGGCCTACTACCATTAACCCGACGACAGGTCAGCCGTATGGGCCGGACTTTCCGATCGTGACGGTCAAGGATTGGGTGCGCAGCCAGGTACGGCTTGCTGACCGGCTCGGCGTTGCTCAGTGGGCGGCGGTAATCGGGGGCAGTCTGGGGGGTATGCAGGTATTGCAGTGGTCTATTGACTACCCAGCCAGGATCCGCCATGCGCTGGTGATTGCGGCGGCGCCCAAATTGTCTGCGCAAAATATCGCCTTTAATGAGGTGGCGCGCCAGGCGATCATGTCTGATCCGGATTTCCACGAAGGCCATTATTATGCTCATGACATGATTCCACGCCGGGGGTTGATGCTGGCGCGGATGCTGGGGCATATCACTTATTTGTCGGACGATCTGATGCGCGCCAAGTTTGGCCGTGAATTGCGCGAGGGCAAGCTCAATTTCGGTTTTGATGTGGAGTTTCAGGTGGAGAGTTATTTGCGGTATCAGGGGCGGGCCTTTGTGGAACGCTTTGATGCGAATACTTATCTGTTGATGACCAAGGCGCTGGATTATTTTGATCCAGCGAGCGATTACAATCATGACTTGTCTGCGGCATTACAACGGGTTACAGCAAGCTTTCTGGTGGTGGCGTTCACTGGCGACTGGCGCTTTGCGCCGGCGCGCTCACGCGAGATTGTGCGGGCGCTGCTTGATGGTGATAAGGATGTGAGTTATGCGGAGATTGAGGCGAATGAAGGCCATGACGCTTTTCTGATGCCGATCCCCCGCTATATGGAAGTGCTGGATGCGTATATGCGGCGTGTAGCGGCCGAGGTGGGATTATGACGGCGCTTACTACACACCCATCAACACAGGTTGCCCTGCGTCCTGACCTGGACATTATCAGCGAGTGGATTACTCCGGGCAGCCGCGTGCTGGATCTGGGCTGTGGTGACGGTACGCTGCTGGCGCATCTGTGGGATACGCGGCAGGTGAGCGGCTATGGGCTGGAAATTGATAGTGTGAATATCGCCAAGTGCATTCGCGCAGGCGTGAACGTGATTCAAACTGACCTGGACGCGGGGCTGTCGGATTTTGACGAGGCATCGTTTGATTATGTGGTGATGACCCAAACCTTGCAGGCAGTGTATTATCCGGCGCGCCTGCTGGATGAAATGCTGCGTGTCGGCCGCGAGGGCATTGTTACCTTTCCCAACTTTGGTCATTGGCGTTGTCGCATGCATGTGGCGTTGCGCGGCAGAATGCCGGTGTCACGCACCCTGCCTGAAGAATGGTATAACACGCCGAACATCCATTTATGCACGCTACGGGATTTTGAGGCGTTGTGCGCAAAAAAAGGCATTCGTATTTTGCAACGCACGGTGGTGGACTATGCGCATCACAGCAATTTCGCCATGAGCCTGCTGCCTAATCTGCTCGGCGAAATCGCGCTGTACCGTTTTCAACGCATCAAATAATCCACTCACCTATATCCCCCGCGTATTCAATGATGAGCGGGGCGTGATCGGAAAAGCGCTGTTCTTTATAGATGGCAGCGCTTTTTACTTTGTCTTTCAAGCCCGGCGTGATGATTTGGTAATCAATGCGCCATCCGACGTTCTTCACCCACGCTTGACCACGATTAGACCACCAGGTGTATTGTTCGGCGTCTTGATTGACGATGCGAAAGGTGTCGACAAAACCCGACACGCCGAATAATTCGTCCATCCAGGCGCGTTCCTCGGGCAGAAAACCGGAATTCTTTTGATTGCCGCGCCAATTTTTTAAATCAATGGCGCGGTGGGCAATGTTCCAGTCTCCGCAGACAATATATTCACGGCCATCGGCACGCAGACGCTGTAGCAACGGATGAATGCGCGCCATGAGATCAAACTTCACGGCCTGGCGCACTTCACCACTGCTGCCGGACGGCATGTACAATGAAATCACGCTCAGCCTGCCAAAGTCGGCCTGAATGTAACGGCCTTCGGCATCAATATCCGGCCATCCTAGACCCATGGTCACTTTATCCGGTTTGGTTTTGCAATACAGGGCGACACCGCTGTAGCCTTTCTTTTGCGCGTCATGGAAATAAACATGGTACCCGGCGGGGCGATAAATTTCGGGCGACAATTGGTGTTCCTGGGCTTTGGTTTCCTGCAAACAGACGACATCAGCATTTTGTTGCAGCATCCACTCAAAAAATCCTTTGGAGGCGGCGGAACGAATGCCGTTGGCGTTAAACGAGATTATTTTCATTGGTGACCAGTGATCGGTAGTGAGGACAGGATTATACCGCGCAGAAACCGGGCTGTGATAACATTCATGTCTTGTAATCTGAAATAATCTGCACTGACCTGATTGATATTGGCGGCACTACCCACATGCAAAATTACCAACGTGAATTTCTCGACTTTGCCATTGCTACTGGCGTGTTGCGCTTTGGCGAATTCACCCTGAAATCCGGGCGTATCAGCCCGTATTTTTTTAACAGCGGCCTGTTTGACAGTGGCGGCAGCATTGCGCGGCTGGGGCGCTTTTATGCGGCGGCGTTGCAAGATTCCAACATCAGCTACGACATGCTGTTTGGGCCGGCGTATAAAGGCATACCGCTGGCGGTCGCCACCAGCATTGCGCTGGCGGATCATCATCAGCGCGACATTCCCTACGCGTTCAACCGCAAAGAAGCAAAAAAACACGGCGAGGGCGGCACCACGGTAGGCGCGCCATTAACCGGGCGCGTGATGATCATCGATGATGTTATTTCTGCTGGAACCTCGGTGCGCGAATCCGTGGATATTATCAAAGCCGCTGGCGCACTGCCCGCTGGCGTGATCATTGCGCTGGATCGGCAGGAGCGGGGCACAGGGATGTCGTCGGCGATTCAGGAAGTGGAAAAAACCTATGGCATTCGGGTTGCCAGTATTGTGAACCTGCAAAGCCTGATCATGTATCTGTCATTGCAGCCGGAGATGGTCGAACCACTGCAAAAAATCAAAAACTATCAGCAGCGGTACGGCGCGCAAACATAAACGCCATTCAGCGCCGAATCAATGTTCCTACACCTTCATCGGTAAACAGCTCCAGCAACACGGCGTGCTCCACGCGCCCGTCAATAATGTGCGCGGCTTTGACGCCGCCCTGCACGGCTTCGAGGGCGCAACGGATTTTGGGGAGCATGCCACCGTAAAGCGTGCCATCTGCAATCAAGGCATCGACCTGGCGCGGATCAAGGTTGGTCAATACATTGCCTTGCTTGTCGAGCACACCGGGGATATTGGTCAGCAGCATCAGCTTTTCGGCTTGCAGCACTTCGGCGAGCTTGCCGGCCACCAGATCGGCATTGATGTTGTACGAGCGCCCATCTGCGCCGACGCCAATCGGCGCGACGACTGGAATAAAATTGCCGCTCACCAGCATGTTGATAAGGGAAGCGTCGATGCTCGCCACTTCGCCAACATGACCCATGTCAATAATTTCCGGCACGTTAAGCTCAGGCGTTTCAAGTTTGGACATGGCGCGGGTAATGACGAGTTGCTTAGCGCGAATCATGCCGCCGTCTTTGCCGGTCAAGCCCACCGCGCATCCGCCCTGCTGGTTAATCAGGCTCACAATTTCCTTGTTGACCAGCCCACCCAGCACCATTTCGACAACGTCCATGGTTTCGCTGTCGGTGACGCGCATACCATCGACAAATTCGCTGTGCTTGCCGAGCCGCTGCAGCAGCTTGCCGATTTGTGGGCCGCCACCATGCACCACCACCGGGTTGATGCCTACCAGCTTCATGAGCACAATGTCACGCGCAAAACCATTTTTCAGCGCCTCGTCAACCATGGCGTTGCCACCGTATTTGATGACAATGGTTTTACCCTGGAAACGCTGGATATACGGCAGCGCTTCGGTGAGCACATGCGCGATGTTCATGGCGGTTGCGGAAGAAATCGTCATTTTTCAATCCATCTTTATAGATGCTGTTAAAACGGCAATTTTAATTTAGGGTTCAGTTCCAGCAAGATAACGCGGAACTGGTCTTGTATGCGCTGCAATGCTGCGGTCGTGTCAGCTTCAAAACGCAACACTAACGATGGCGTAGTATTGGACGCGCGCACCAGCCCCCAACCGTCTTTAAAGTCGGCGCGCAATCCATCGATGGTGGTGATCTGCGCATCGGGAAATTTAGCATGCTCCAGCAGGCGCGCCACAAACGGCAACTGCTCACCTTCCTGTAATTCAATTTTTAGTTCGGGCGTGCTGATGGCGTTCGGCAACTCCGCAAACACTTCGCTGGAACTGCGCGTATCGCGCGCCAGAATTTCCAGCAAACGTGCGGCGGTATATAAGGCATCATCAAAACCATACCAGCGTTCCTTAAAGAAGATATGGCCGCTCATTTCACCGGCCAGTGGCGCGCCGGTTTCTTTCATTTTGGCTTTCACCAGCGAATGGCCGGTCTTCCACATCAAAGGCTGGCCGCCCGCCTCGCGGATAACCCGCGCCAGATGCGTGGAACACTTGATGTCAAAAATAATTTCCGCGCCCGGATTGCGCGACAATACGTCTTTCGCATACAGCATCATCTGCCGATCGGCCCAGATGATTTCACCCTGGGAAGAGATGACTCCGAGGCGATCGCCATCACCGTCAAACGCCAGACCGACATCGGCCTTGAGTTTTTTCACAGTCTTGATGAGATCCGCGACATTTTCCGGCTGGCTGGGATCAGGGTGGTGATTGGGGAAGGTGCCATCAATATCACAATACAATTCCGTGACATCGCACCCCAGCAAGCGCAACAGATGGGGCGCGATCTCGCCTGCCACGCCGTTGCCACAATCCACCACCACTTTGAGCGGGCGCGCCAGACGGATGTCGCTGGTGATACGCTCGATATAATCAGGCACAACATTCGCCGCACGGTAAGTGCCGCTGCCACTCAGCAGATCGCCGGTTTCGATGCGCGAACGCAGGCGCTGAATTGCAGTTTCCGCCAATGTTTCACCGCGCAGCACCATCTTGAAACCATTGTAGTCCGGTGGATTATGGCTTCCGGTAACCATCACGCCTGAACTGCTGCTCAGGTAGTGTGTGGCAAAATACAGTACCGGTGTTGGCACGCGGCCGACATCAATCACATCACGCCCGGAAGCGCGCAAACCATTACTCAACGCCTGCACAAACTCGGGGCCGGACAGCCGCCCATCACGCGCGACAATCACCGTTTGCTGGCCCCGTGCATAAGCTTCGCTGCCAATCGCACGACCCAGTTCATACACAATCTCAGGAGTGAGTGTATCGCCTACTACACCACGAATATCATATGCCCGGAATATTGAAGCAGGAATCATCGTATCGCCCTTTTGTTGCCCGGCTTTTCGTTGCCGCGCCTTATCATTGCCAAGTGCCGCTAACGGCTTTTCTTTCTGAAAAATTTGCATGACATCGTCGAGATCCCACGGGGCAATCCCTGACTCCGCCGACTTTACTGCCAGAGACCGCTCAGGAGGAATGGACGATGCTGGCGCATGCGCCATAATCTTCGCCAGCGCATTCATCGCACTTTTGAAATTATACAGGACCACGTACTGTTCAGCATTTTTTTTCCCCTGACGGGCGACTGCCATCAAGGTAGTGAGGTCATTGCTTACCAGGCGGGTTACCATTTTACTGAAGATGAAGGCGAACAATGCCATTAACAAAAGTGCACTGGCAAATATCGACCAGAACAAACGGGTTGTCGGGGTTACGCTGCCATCATTATCCTGCGTTACACCTTCTAGCGCGGGCCAGAATACCATTTGCCATTGCGTGCCTGGCACCACCGCGCTCAATGGCGTGTTGAGTTTCTGCAAAGTGGCATCACCCCGCGTGGCCAGCACCACACTGTGCCCTTTATCCGCGCCCTGATGTATCTGCGCATACCCCTGTCCTTCGACCACTTGATCCAGCACCTGCTGCAAGAATGTGCTGCCGAAAGTCACCCGTATATAACCCACCGCGTCTTGCCCTACACGGACCGCCCGCACAACATCCATCGCCTGCGCATCACGTACCGCCAATGGCGTTGGATCAGGATTCATCAGACCGGGCTCTTCGTTCGGACGCAGCAGCCTGACACTCTGCGCTGCCGGAAAAAGCGCAACCAATTCCACTTGACGCTCATCAAGGCGCTGCGCATTCTCCGTCAGCAATATACGCGCGATAGCGGGGTCGCGCGCCAGCGATTCCACCAGAGTGACTTGCGCCTGCAACAGCTTGTCGAATTGTGCGGTAATCTGCGCCAGATCTGCTTCACTGCGCAGTTGGTTATAACGCGCGGGATGTGTCGCCAATAAATGAAATGCCAGCCACGCGGCAACAAACAGCACTATGCCATAGGCGACAAAATGAAACAGCGTAAGCTCTGCAAGACTGACGCGGGCACCGGTCGAACCGTTTTTTTGTGTGGCGCTCATGATGCGCTGCAAATACCCTTAGTACCGTGAACCATAAATATCGGAACAGGATAAAACGGATGGATTTTTTCGCCAGGCCAGGCACAGACCAGCCGCCGCACTCATTGTGCGGCAAGGGGTTGCAACGACGCATGGCGGAAAAAGACGCCGTTTTATGTTTCGATATTTATGGTTCACGGTACTATAATTATTCCCAAAAGCGATGCTGGCCTATACGCGCCCCGAATGCCCAAAACCACCTTCGCCACGATGGCTGGTATCAAATGTATCAACCACTTCAAAACTCACCTGCACCACTGGCACAAATACCATCTGCGCAATGCGCTCCCCCACTTCGACACGAAAACTCTGCTGACCGCGATTCCAGCACGACACAAATACCTGCCCCTGATAATCCGAATCAATCAAGCCCACCAGATTGCCCAGCACAATGCCATGCTTATGCCCCAAACCAGAACGTGGCAGCAGCACCGCCGCCAACGCCGGATCCTCCACATGAATCGCCAGGCCGGTGGGAATCAGATGCGTTTCGCCAGGACGAATATCCAGCGGCGCGTCCAGACAGGCGCGCAGATCCATGCCGGCCGCGCCTGCTGTCGCGTAGTGCGGCAGCGGAAATTCCGCGCCGATGCGCGGGTCAATAATTTTAAGTTTTACGTTTTTATGGTTAAGGGTAGGCATGGATTCTCTCTGCAATAATTGCGATCAACTGTCGCGCCAATGTCTCTTTGCTGGACTGCGGCAGTTGCGTGCCGCCGCCGTCCCAAAATAATGTCAGTGCATTTTCGTCGCTGTCAAACCCCGTGCCCCTGGATGAGGCTTTGGCGCCCACCCAGTTGGCGGCAATCATGTCCAGCGATTTTGCGACGCGCTTGGCCTGTGCGTGGGCCTCCAGATCATCGGTCTCGGCGGCAAATCCCACCGTAAAAGGCGCGCCCAGTTCTGTAGAGCTCAAGGCCGTCACGCTGGCCAGAATATCGGCGGTACGCTCCAGCGCCAAATTAATATCCGCGTGGGTCTTTTTTATTTTGCTGGCCGCCACGTGCTGCGGCCGATAGTCGGCCACCGCCGCCGCGCCAATAAAAATATCACACCGCAGCGCCCGGGACATGACGGCTTCATACATCTGCGCCGCGCTCTCAACATCAATACGGGTGACGTGCGCGGGCGTGGGTAACGCCACGGGCCCGCTGACCAGGGTGACAGTCGCCCCCGCTTCTATGGCCGCCGCCGCAATCGCATAGCCCATCTTGCCGGAACTGCGATTACTGATATAGCGCACCGCATCCAGCGCCTCGCGGGTCGGCCCGGCGGTGATCAGCACATCCCATCCGACCAAACTGCCCGTTCCAAACAGCCCGGCCGTCATCTCCACCAAATGCTGTGGCTCCATCATGCGCCCCAAACCCACCTCACCACACGCCTGCTCACCGGCGCCCGGCCCAAACAGGCGCACGCCGCGCCCTTCCAGCGTCTGGCGATTCGCCTGCGTGGCCGGATTAGCCCACATCTGACGGTTCATCGCTGGCGCCAGGCCGATGGGCGCATCGCTGGCCAGACACACCGTACTGAGCAGATCATCCGCCAGCCCGTGCGCCAGTTTCGCCATGAAATTCGCGCTGGCGGGCGCCACCAGCACCGCATCGGCCCAGCGCGCCAATTCAATATGACCCATACCAGCCTCTGCCTGTGGATCCAGCAAATGCAGATGCACCGGGTTACCCGACACCGCCTGCATCGTCAACGGCGTAATAAACTCGGTGGCGCCACGCGTCATCACTACACGCACCTGCGCACCTGCATCACGCAGGCGCCGCACCAGATCCGCGCTTTTATAGGCCGCGATGCCACCGGTAACACCGAGCAAAATATGTTTATTTACGAGCGAGTTCATGTACACTATTCAACCATAGGTGCTGATTATTTAGGATTTTACTCCAGAATCGCCCCTTATCGTTATATATTTGCTTATTTTCTCAGGATAAAAGATGTCCATCACCCAATGGCCCGCCGCCGAACGCCCCCGCGAAAAGCTCCTGCTGCGCGGCCCAACTGCCCTGTCGGACGCTGAATTACTGGCGATTTTCCTACGCACTGGCGTGCCCGGCAAAACCGCCGTGGATCTGGCGCGCGACCTGTTAAGCGAATATGGCAACCTGCGCACCCTGCTGGAAGCCGATCAAAAGCAATTTTGTCGCGGCCATGGACTGGGGCTGGCGAAATATGTGCAGCTTCAGGCGGTACTGGAAATGAGCCGCCGTCACCTGCGTGAAACCCTGCAACGCGGCGACGCGCTGAGCAACCCGGCAGATACCCGCCGCTACCTCACCGCCCGGCTGCGCGGCTATGCCCATGAGGTCTTCGCCTGCCTGTTTCTCGACAATCGCCACCGCGTCATCGCCTTTGACGAGCTGTTCACCGGCACTCTCGACGGCGCCAGCGTCCATCCCCGCGAAGTGGTGAAACGCGCCTTGACGCACAACGCCGCCGCCGTGATTTTCGCCCACAACCACCCCTCCGGCGTGGCCGAACCCAGCCCGGCGGACACCTCCCTCACCCAACACCTCAAAAACGCCCTGGCCCTGGTGGACATCCGCGTGCTCGACCACATTATTATTGGTGACGGGGAACATGTGGTGTCACTCGCGGAACGGGGATTGCTGTAAAAGCCACGGCTCCCTCATTGAAAATTTAGCTGTTAGTGCGGCATTCATGAAGTCAAACCGCCAGCGTAGGCGCCATGGGCAAGGCCGGGCAGCCATCCACGTCAGAATCAACGGGGACGGGTCATGGGGCAGTTTTAGCGCAAAGGCAACCGGGTAAGATTAGCGCCCGTATGTGACAGGTTGGCTGTCATGCGCCCATGTCAGGCTTCTTTTTTATTTGGGGGCGGAGCGGACGTGATGTTGATGATGCTGGAATGGCTCTGGATTCAGATCAAGGCGTGGTTTGCGCACAGACTTCACAGTCAACCGGTCGGTCGCGGTCGGCGTCGTTTGGCCTTGTCCGCCGCTTGCCGGACGCAGGCAAAACCGGCCTGGGTGGCGCAGGAGATTATTCGCCTCAAGGCGTTGATGCCCGATGCCGGGTGTCGCACCCTTTCCCTCGTGTTCAACCGGCGTTATGCCGCCAGCCGCAAGATGACGGTGGGCAAAACATTTGTGGCGGACACGATAAGCCGGCATCGATACGCGATCGAGGTCATGCGGCGCACGCTGAAACATCGCGTGCCCCGCCCGACTCCGCACAATCTCGTGTGGGGTCTGGACTTGACGGGCAAGGGAGATGCGGCGGGGAACATCCACATGATCTTCGGCCTCCTCGATCACGGCACGCGCGCGCTGCCCACGCTGGCGGTGTTGCCGAACAAGGCGTCGTGGACATTGCTCGGATACTTGTTTCTATCCATTGGGAAATACGGTAAGCCGCGTACAGTACGAACCGACAATGAGGCCTGCTTCACCAGCCGATTGTTTCGTGCCGTTCTGACGCTATCCGGTATTCGTCATCAACGTAGCGATCCCCATTGCCCGTGGCAGAACGGGCGCATCGAGCGGCTGTTCGGGACGCTGAAACAGAAGCTCGATCAGTGGGAAGTCACGGGCTTTGCGGCGTTGGATGGCTCGCTGGCTGAGTTTCGTTTCTTCTACAATTTTGTGCGGCCACATCAGAACCTGGATGGCGGGACACCCGCTGAAGCCTGGGCGGGCGCGAATCCTTTCGCCGCGAAGATCAAAAGCGAACATTGGTTCGAGGCGTGGGACGGCCTGTTGCAAGGTTATTATTTGCGGCGCTGGGGCGGCGCGCAGAAGGAAATATGGCGCGCGTGGGCGGACAAAATGGGCTGTCCGGGGCAGTGCCCGGCTCAGCGCGGGGCACGCGGCGAAAACGGTTTGGAACGCATGCGTCAATAACCGGGAGGCGAAGCAATGAAGTCAATGTGATGACGGGGCGTTGACAGGAAAATTGCAGGGAGATTACAAACGGGGAAAATGCGGCAGGCGGAAATTCACATTTGCGCGGCGGACGGGCGGACGGGACATCGCCCAAAAACTCAACAGTCCTCCTGTTGCGCAGCCAATCTTATTCTATGCGGGAGTCCATCTGGGCTGGAATAAATTTTCCAGGCGGGTCGGCAGGATCGCCTTTATTCCAGCTCCAGCGCAACTTCCAGCACTCTCGACGCCTGAATATAAAACCCACGCATTTCCAGCACGCCTTTGGTGTTAAGGGAAATAATCAGGTACAGCGCATCAGGATAACCCGCTTCATCGAGATCCATCATCGACGGCGCGGCGGGTGCCGTGGGGTGGGAATGATAAATGGCGAACAGTGCTTCACCGCGCTCGCGCATCTGGCGTAGCGCATCAATCTGCTCCTTAGGATCCATGATAAAACGCTGCTGTGGCTCAGGCGCAATATTAGGCACGGGATAACAATGCTGCGGCACGTCCTCACGTGCGCCGATCAAGCCGCAGACTTCGCAATCAGCACCCAACTGCGCCTGATGCAGCAATTCATTGACCAGCGGCCGTGGCAGTTTGACGGTAGACATGGTTATCCTTTCTTTTGTAATTCAATATGATACATTATTATCGTGGGTGGTGAACCTCGGTCAGATTAGCCAGCCTCTTCCACTATCTAAAATAATGGTATGCTATTATAGTATTTAACATCACTCTCAACCTAAGGAAAGGAAATATCTATGGAAAACCTACGACGCATTGCCAAACCCATCAGTCATTTTGTAATTTTTGCTTTTCTCTGGCTAGGCCTGCAATTGCCTGCCGCACAAGCCGGGATTGTCGGCACTGAAATTATTGTCAGTAACGCACAAGCCCAGCAAGACCGTACCCAGATTATGAACTTGCTCGATCGCAAAGACATTCAAGAGCAACTCGTCAGCCATGGCGTTACTGCAGAGCAAGCCAAGGCACGCGTAGACAGCCTGAGCGATGCCGAAACACATACGCTGGCCAACCAGTTGAACACTCTGCCTGCGGGCGGTGATGCCGGCATCCTGGGGGTGATCGTGCTGATCTTTCTGGTGCTGCTGGTTACCGATATCCTCGGCTTGACTAGCGTCTTTCCCTTTACCAAAAAGCATCGCTAAACTTACTTCATGACACCTATACAATTACCCAGCCTCGGCTGGGTAATTTTTCTATGCGCTTTTCTTGTTACGGGCTGTGCAACGCATCCGTTGCAGACTGACCAGTTACTCAAATCTCCTGCTGCGCAACAACCCCCGGTAGAACTCACCGCCGTACCTTTTTTCCCTCAGGAAGAATTTCAATGCGGCCCCGCGGCGCTGGCCACAGTACTGAATTGGTCTGGCACGCAACTTACCCCCGAAAGCCTTGCACCCCAGGTGTATCTGCCAGGACGCCAAGGCAGCTTGCAATTAGAGTTGCTGGCGGCGACGCGCCGACACGGGCGCATTCCCTATGTGCTACGGCCTGAGATGGAAACACTGATCAACGAAGTGCGCGCCGGACATCCGGTGCTGGTGCTGCAAAATCTCGCGTTTAACTGGTATCCAAAATGGCATTACGCCGTGGTCGTGGGCTTTGATTTACAGGATGATCAAATTATTCTGCGCTCTGGACGGGAGCAGCGGCAGGTGCTGCCCATCAAACTGTTTGAGCGCACCTGGCGGCGCAGCGACTATTGGGCGATTACTGTGACGACACCCGACGATGTGCCGCTTAGCGCCGAGGAGATTTCCTATCTGCAGGCCGTGGCGCCGCTGGAACGCCTGCAGCGTTGGCAAGATGCAAAAACTGCTTACACTGCCGCACTGACGCGCTGGCCAAACAGCATCACCGCGCACATGGGGCTAGGCAATAGCCTGTATGCGTTACACGATGTGCGCGGCGCGGAAACCGCGTATCGCCATGTCACACAACAAGACCCGAATTTCGCGCCCGCCTACAACAATCTCGCGCAAACGCTCGCCGATCAAAACCATCTGGACGCCGCTGAACAAGCCGCGCGCCACGCGGTGAGCTTAGGTGGCCCACTGCTAACAACGTATCAAGATACTTTGCGGCAGATTATCGCACGGAAAAAAGAAACGCCATGAATAGACCGCGCCTGGAAATTGAATATTGCACTCAATGCCGCTGGCTGCTGCGCGCCGCGTGGATGGCGCAGGAACTGCTCACTACCTTCGAAGCTGAACTGGGTGGCGTCACACTCGTGCCCGGCACGGGGGGTATTTTTGAAGTGCGGCTGGATAATGAAATTATTTTCTCGCGCAAAGAACAGAACCGCTTCCCGGAATCCAAAGAACTTAAACAACAGGTTCGGGATCGCATTGCACCGGATAAACCGTTAGGGCATAGCGACCGTTATCAAGATGATTGAACAACAAGTTCGCACATCCATGCTATCTATACGTTGCGCGCCTTTTCAATCAAAGCCTGACCTGCAAGCGCGATGCGTCGCACAAGTACCTGTGCGCCATCGTCAAGATAGCGGGCGGCAAGATCTGCGAATAGCGCCTCTGCGTGCGTTTTCGCAAGCCGGGCGAGCAGCACCAGTCCGGCATGTTCATTGCGCCGCTGTTCTGCATGTAACCTGGTCAAGTCGGGTTCGTCTTGAAGCGCTATAGCCATCAGGCGACATGCCCGCGCGGCAGCGGCGGTTTCCACGGCGACAACGATTTCCTGTGAACACAGATGGATATCGTGCAGGTGGCCGAGCAGATCCTGAAGATCCTTGAGTTGCTTGATGATGGCCTTGCCATCTTCGATCTGTTCTTGTAGAGGCTCCAGCAAGTACCGCAAACGTTTCACCCGGATCCGGTTAGCGTGTATAGCTTCATCATCACTGGAAGAATCAATACGCCACCGACCTTTCCCCATTTCCTTGCAGAGTTGTTTGATCTGTATCCCGCTCGCTTCGGCAAATGATATATCGCGTGCCTGGCCATTCAGATCATAGACAATGGAGTATGTTTGAAGCTGCTTGCGGAGCCTTTGCTCAAGGCGCCTAAAGTCCGCATCCACCCTTGCGCGGATTTCCTCATAGGCCTTGCTTTTGCGCGCCTCCAGCCTTTCCAGCAGCCCTAGCCAGCCGATCCGCTGGCGTGGCTGCAGGTTTTGTTCCTGGGATCGCAGCCACTCAATCCACACCTCGGTGTCGCGCGCCTCATTGGTGGTGCGCGCCAGACGCCGTAGCTGTTTCTGGCTCTTTCCTGAAACGGTGTCCGACAGGGAAGACTGGTAGGCTTGCATACAGCTACGCAAGCGGCGCAATGCCACACGGAAGTCATGCAGCGCTTCCAGATCGTCTGGCTTATCAACCCGCTGATACGCCGCAACAGCGGCATCCAATTGCGACAAGGCCATAATGCGCGCTGCACGCGCCACAGGAAATATCAGCATCTCCGCAGGATTCATCACTATTATTCCACTCCACGCCGTTGAAACGGGCCATGATACACATTAATGTACGTGATGATGCGCGCCACCTTCTGCCTTCGCGTTCACGGATTTGTTATAGCCACGCAACGCATCATAACGCCGCACCTGATCCGGCGTAAGAATAGCCTTTTGGTCAAGGTGCGCTTCGAGGTGAACCTGGCGTATTTGCGCTTGCAAGGTTGCGAGATTTTCCAATGTGGATTGCAGCGTATCTTTGCTGATGCTGCCGCTTGCAAATAATGTATCGAGCAACTGCTCCTGTTCCACCAGTGCTTTACCTAAACGCATGGCTTCGGCTTGCATGGACTTGAATTGTCGCTGGGTGCGGGCGTGTTGTTCGGGGGAAAGCTGGAGTTGTTGCGATAACTCAAGAACGTGCGCGGGGCCGGGGTAATGGTTCATCTCCGCTGCTTTTGCAAAGCCCGCGCCTTTGCCGGCCAGATAACTTTTTATTTCGTCCGGCGACAGCGCTTTTATATCACGCTGTTCTTGTCCTGTGTAAGGTGACGGCGTGGGTTGATTTGCAAAAGCAGCGCTGGTGGATAGCAGGCACAGGGATAAAATGGTGTAACGCGACTTAAGCATATCATCCCCTTTATTAAGTTTTGCTGCATGTCATTTCGAGCATAGCGAGAAATCTTGTCCATTATTATAATGGCAAACATTAAAGATTTCTCGCTACGCTCGAAATGACACGCATCAGAGTTTCCTTTACATCACAGCTTTTGACCGAGTGAAGGGCAAGATAGTGGCGGAGGCGGTGGGGCGTACGGGCAGGGCGGGTTGTTTTGATTTTGATAAAGTGTCTTCCACCGCAACGTTGCGGGCCTGGGCGGTCTGCATCATCAGCAGCGCATTCAACAGGCCGCGCTCGCTATACACGGAATCCCACATTTTATTGAACAGGTGAATGCAGGCGTGCATGGGATTGCTGCAACGCTGGCGCTCCATATCAATGCGCCACTGCAAACGGCGCAATTGCGGCTGCCGCTCAAGGGGCGCGCTGGCGATAACAGCTTCGATGAGATCCGCACGTCGCTGGGCGAAGGCCGCGGGATCGGTCTTTGCCAGCGTTGCCCATTCATCGAAGTTAAAAGGGTTCATAGGCGTTAGTGTTAGTGATGGTGGTGATCGTCGCCGCTATGCGCATGGCCATGCTCCAGCTCTTCTTCGGTTGCGGGACGCACGTCGGCCACTTCAATGTCAAAATGTAAAATCATGCCAGACAAAGGATGATTGCCATCGAGCATGACGCTGACGTCACTCAACTGGGTAATGGTAAAGATTTTTTCGCCTTCAGGGCTGTCGATGGAAACACGATCACCGGGCGCCAGATCGGCATCGTCGGGAAACTGCGCGCGCGGCACTTCGATTTGCGCTTCAGGGTCACGTTCGCCATAGCCCTGCGCGGGATGAACAATAACATGAGGTTTGTCACCTACTGATAAACCTTCCAGACTTTTTTCCAGGCCGGGAATGATGTTGCCATAGCCGTGCAAATAGGTAAACAACTCGCCATCTTCTGTGGCGTCAAGCGTGTCGTTGTTTTCGTCAGTAAGCTCGTAGTGCATGGACACTACCATGCCGCGGGTGATTTTCATGAAAAAGCCTCTTTAAATGTGAGCTTGAATACGCTGGGGTAGAATAAGATTTGTTTTAACTATATCACATATTTGCCCATTAAATAATATCGTAATCGACAAAAAATGCCGCTAAAACCCTCTATTTTTCAATAGCCTGCGCGCGCCGCCGGACGACCATGATCGGCGGCCATAAGGCGCGGATAACTTATTGAAAATAAATTATTTTTAGGGGACGGGTGGGGCTTGGACGGGCTCTGAACGCGGCTTGGGATCAACAACGGGGGCGGGCTCTTCGCCGATAGGCAGCATCAGCCTGGAGAGCGACACGGGTTCGCCGCCTAGACGATATTGATAGATGATGGTAAAGGCCATGACGCGGCGCACGTAGTCGCGGGTTTCTTTGAAGGGGATATTTTCCACCCATAATTCTGCGGATATCGCATCACCTGTGGTCGGCATCCACTGCCGCACACGCCCGACACCGGCATTATAGGCGGCGGTGGCCAGCACCGAATTAGCGGCGAAACGGTCTAGCCCAGTACGCAAATAGGCGGAGCCTAAGCGCACGTTCACTTCTGGCAAGAGTAAGTTGTCGATATTCTTCAGTTTCATTTTTAACCCTTTGGCGACCATGCGCGCGGTGGCGGGCATGAGCTGCATCAAGCCCAGCGCGCCCACCGGGGAACGCGCGTCGGTCATGAAGGCGCTTTCCTGACGCATAATCGCAAAAGCCCAGGCAGGATCAATGGCGCTGTCTTTGGCGCGCAACTCCACATGCTCACGGTGATCGAGCGGGAACAATAATTCCAGGTCATCCTGTCGTGGCGCCTGGGCGATGGTGAAGATGGCGCCGTCGCGCCAACCCCAGTCATGCGCCAGTTTGGCGGCGCGCAGCTTGAGGTTTTCGTCGAAATCCTGGATGGCGTAATTCCATTCCCGTCGGGTGTCCGTCAAACGCCCCAGTATATAAAATTCACGGGCGCGCGCAATGCCGGGCAGTTGCTCTATCACCGCCATTTCTTCGGCGGTAACCAGCAACGGACGATGCGTAAGGGTATAGGGTTGGCCGAGCCGATCGGCGGCAAGAAAGCCGTAATAATCACGCCCTATCAGGCGGGTGTAGAGGGCGGCGGCCTCCTCAGGAAAATCCAGTTGCTCAAGCGCGCGCGCCTGCCAGTAACGCCAGCGTGATGAGGCCTGTTCTTCGATGCTGAGTTGCGAAATCCAGGTGAGCACCGCACTCCAGTCGCCGCTGTTCATGGCCAGCAACACGCGCCGTTCGCGCACGCGCTGATCTTCTTCGCTACGATCTAAAGCCCCCAGCCAGACGCTGGCCTGCGGCTCATTCTGGGTCGCAAGCGCCAGGGCGAGGTTGCGATTCACAGCGGTGATGTGCGCTGCCGTGAACGGTTGTGTGGCGCGCAGGGTTTGCCATACATTAACGGCACCCGCCGCATCATTTAAGGCCAGACGCTTGATCCCATACGCAAGAATGTTCGGGAGCTGGGGGTGTTGCAGGTTAAATGCAGGAAGCGTTTTAACGCGTTCCGGGCGTTGCCGCAACTCCAGCCACCAACCCGCCCACAACTGATCCGCAGGCGGCAAAAGGTGGCTCAGCTCCCGCGCCAGATCGAGTTGTCCCGCCTCTATAGCCAACCCCAGGCGCCGCCACACCAATTCATCACTCAAGCCGCCGTCTTTGCGCCACGCCTCAAATACGCTATCGCACACCGCCGATAAAGATTGCCCGGTGAGCCACACGGCATCCAGATCGGTAAAAGCGTCAGTGGTATTATCGGTATTTATGAGGGCGCGGCGATACAGGCATTGCATTTCAGCGCTGTTATCACCCCCGCCACCCATGCCATTCACGGGTTGGTAAGCATCAACAAAATCCTGCCAACGATCTTGCTCCACCAGCGTGCGCAACCACGCATCGTGCAAGCGCCACGCCAGCGGCGAATCCGCGTAGGCCCATAAAAACCCATACACCTCATCTGTGGGTGCTGTATCAAGACGGGGATGCAACTCCTGATACAACAGATAAGGATACAGCGGATAGTCTGCCAGTTTTTTTAGCAGGCGCTGAAATTCGGGGGGGTTGTTTTGCTTCAAAGCCTGCTCGGCCGCTACAAAGTCCAGACGCTGTTGTGCCAGATCAGCCCCGTCTTCGGCAAGGGCGGCGACTGAGGCCGTGCTGACCCATAGAGCCCACCATAAAATAATAATTCTCGCCCCGAAGAGCATACTGCTTACCTTTTTGCGGAATTGTTGCGGATACTGGTTATCGGCACGCAGGTGCGTCACTCATGATAGGATTAACAAACATCCTATTATAAACCATTATTTAGGTGCCTCTTATGCCCACCTGCCCACTCTGCACCCCTGAACACGAAACGCTCTTGTGGCAAGACAACAACTGCCGCATTATCCGGGTGATCTACCAGACGCATGCAAAAGAAATATCGGACTTGAGTCAATACAATAGCAGCATCCTTGAAAAAGGGTGGCGCCACCTTTTCCCGCGCTTAACTTTGGCCATTCACTACGCACTCCCTGCTTTAATGTCGTCCAATAAACAATTTTGTTGCATCAGTAAGCGTTTAGTCGGTATGATAAATTCATTTCACACTCAATATCCGTGAACAATATGTCGATATAAGAAGTTAATAATGGCACACCGTAGTGAAAGAAAAAAACCGAAATCTCTCGAGGAGAACGAATATCGACTCAAGCGGTGGTACGTTGTGGTTCCTGCGGTTGCGAAAATCATCTCGGAGGGATGTAAGTGGTTTGCTATTCTTGGGATCGTTTACTTCGTTGCTGACGCTGTTAAGCCCTTTGCGGGTAAAGTAACATTAACGGATATCAACGCTAGTGTGGACGCATTCGGTCTCAAAAATCTGGGGGAAGCCCTTAAGAACTGCATAACGGTGGGCGTGCTCGGACTGATGGTTGGCACCGGAGGAATCCTCTATGGGCGGCGCGAATCCCGCTTACGGCGGGACGCTGTCGAGCGTCTACATTATTACCAGCTCAAATGGGAGCAGCACATCGACCCGAAGCGCACATCTAGTACTCTCACACCCACGGGTGATACCCGGCCGGAGGATCAGTAATGGAAATATTAGCAAACATTTTTGTTAATGGGCTGTTGCTATTCGTATTGTGGTGGCTTTTTTTTGTGGAATATAAGCGCTATCGCTGTGATCGGACTCGTCAAGAGTTATTTAAAATTCGCGACCAACTCTTCCAAAAAGCAGCTGATGGGGTTCTGCCATTTGATTCGAAAGCATATTGCCTGACACGTACGACGTTGAATGGCATGATACGCTTTGCACATGAAGTTTCCTTCATCCGTCTGTTGCTTGGTTTCTGGCTTCATACGTCAATCCACGACAGGGATGCAAAACGTTACCTTGAGGACATGAGCCAAGCATTAAATGATTTACCGGAGCCTGGCCGTACAGCCGTCAAGGAGGCGCGCTCTAAGATGCACCTCATCATTATTTCACACGTCATTCACACTTCCCTAGCGCTGCTGATTCTCTTAAAACCCTTCCTATACTATTTGCGATTGGTTCATAAATTAAGCTTCTATCAAAATAAGGCAGAAACGAGATTGGCTCCTTTGGACGCCGAAGCACGTCATGTCGGCAATAGCATTTGCCCCGCACACTAATTCCTCCATGGGGATTTATAAACAGAGCACAGCCTATTGCTGAGATGCGGCAAAATTGTAAACTATTTGCCATCCTTAAGTTTAGGTAAAATCCAGCCTATTATGCCCACCTGCCCCCTCTGCACCCCTGAACACGAAACCATCCTGTGGCAAGACACCAACTGCCGCATTATACTGGTGCCTGATGTGCATTACGGTGGATTTTGCCGGGTGATCTGGAAGGTGCATGTAAAAGAAATGTCGGACCTGGGCGCGAAACAACGGCAGCACTTCATGGCGGTGGTGTTTGGCGTGGAGGAGGTGTTGCGTGAAACCCTGCGGCCGGACAAGATCAACCTCGCGTCACTGGGCAATCAGGTGCCGCATCTGCACTGGCATGTGATTCCACGTTTTGCCGACGATGCCCACTTTCCTGATCCCATATGGGCGACAGCGCAGCGTACCGGGCAGACGCACGCTGTAGACCCGGTAGTACTTATGCAACGACTCAGCATGCGGTTAGGGGAACCTTTGCAAGGATGAGACGATCTAACTTCGTGGAAACCTGGAGGTGTTCAACATGATCCCAGAACGCATTTTGATTATACTGTCATCACTGATGGTAATTATGGCGATCAGCTTGAAAAGCTGTGGCTCGATGGCAACCACAACCATATTATCTGAATAAGCAGACTTCTTAACTGCATTAATGCAGGGTGCGCGGTATGGTCAAAGTAAACGCCGGTATTTCAGCGTCAAAGTGGGTGCCGTTATCGGCGATCATTTGATACGAGCCTTGCATGGTGCCCACCGGGGTTTCGAGAATCGCGCCGCTGGTGTATTGAAACTCCTCGCCGGGACGCAAATAGGGCTGCTCGCCTACCACGCCTTCGCCGCGCACTTCCTGAATTTTGCCGTTAGCGTCGGTAATCACCCAGTGGCGGGTGATCAGTTTGGCGGGTAGTTTGCCGTCGTTGCGAATTGTAATCCGGTAAGCGAAGACATACTGTCCACGCTCAGGTAGCGATTGTTCTTCAACGAAAAAAGCTTCCGCCTGCACCTTTACATCATGATCTGGACTGTTATTCATCACTACTCATCCCACTTGGTATGGCACACAACGTTCGGAGCCTGCTAAGATAGCGGCTATAAGACCCAAAATTTTAGGGAGCCTCTTACGGTCTCATTGTAGCAAATCCCGGCAGACCCTTCAGCTTTTACATGAAAGGAGCCACCCGTTGGGTGTTGCGGATATTTAAGGTTACCTCCTTAACGGGCGATACCCTATGAGACGCGGCGGCTGTGCTTATTCCACCCACGCCTCATTTATGAAAGTAGAATATTCCTGTTTCATTACCCCTTAACCGAGGACTAAAACACCATGCACATGAACACGGCACGACTGGTATTAATCATGGGGTTGCTGGCAACCTCCAGCGTATTTGCCGCAGACCATCAAGTTAAAATGGTGGACGAAGGCGCCGAAGGCAATATGATTTTCGAGCCGGGTTTTCTCAATGCCAAGGTCGGCGATACCGTGACCTTTGTGGTCAAAGATCCTGGTCATAACGTGATCTCGCGTCACGTACCACCCGGCGCGGATAGCTGGAAGGGCACCGTGAGCCAGGGTTTCACCGTCACCCTGACCAAAGAAGGGGTTTACTTATATGAATGTGATCTGCATAAAATGCTCGGCATGGTGGCGGTAATCCAGGTCGGCAAGCCCGTCAACCTTGAGGCCGCCAAAGTGGCTGCAGCCGCGCTTTCAAAAAAAATGGCAATGGGCGCCGAGCGTCTGGATGAATATATGGGCAAAATCCAGTAAGCCCTCGTTTCCAGCGCCCGGGGAGACATCCGGGCTATACGTTTATGCCGTACTCCTGAAAACGATAATTGAACCCTCCTGCCAACATGCAAGATGTGGAACCTGGATAATAATTAATAATATCAATGGGGTTTCGGGTTGATGTTGTTAATTACAGCATTAAGGGGGTTGGCAATCCCTTGATGCTGTGGTTCAATGGACTTCGGAAAGGAGCAAGGGAGAAGTGCCATGACCTCGACGCTGGGAGCGCCGCATGGGGTTACAGAAAAGGAAGACGCCGGGCAACGGAATGTGCTGCGGATGCGATATAAGCAGGTTCGCTACGTTAGCGAGGCAATTTGCCGCCCGCTAATGATCGAAGACTATGGCGTGCAGGGCATGGCGAATACCAGCCCGCCGCGCTGGCATCTCGCACACACCACCTGGTTCTTCGAAACCTTTTTATTAAAGCCTTACCTTCCCGGCTACGCCGCGCTTCATCCGCAGTTCGAATCACTCTTTAATTCTTATTACGAAACACTGGGCGCGCCGTTTCCGCGACCCTTGCGCGGCGCGCTGTCGCGCCCGACTACCGAAGAAATTTATTCCTATCGCGCCCATGTCGATGCCGCCCTGGTGGAACTGCTCGACAACGTACGCGGCAATGACTGGGCGGAAGTGGCCGCGCGCATCGCGCTGGGTTGTCATCACGAGGAACAGCATCAGGAGCTGATGCTCACCGACATTAAATATAATTTCTCACTCAATCCCTTGCGCCCCACTTACCGTGCCGATCTGCGCAAAGCTCCGCCTGAAGAAGCATCGCCGCTGTATTGGACTCCCCGTCCTGGCGGTATTTACGAAATAGGCGCCAAAGAAACGGGCTTTGCCTTTGACAATGAAAGGCCGCGGCATCGCATTTATCTTGACTCCCATTTGCTCGCCTCGCGCCTGGTCACCAATGGTGAATACCTGGAGTTCATCGCGGCCGGGGGCTATCAAAATGCCGCACTGTGGCTTGCAGATGGTTGGCACACCGTGCGTGAACAGAATTGGCAAGCGCCCCTCTACTGGCAACGCATCGAAGGTGCCTGGTGGCAGTTTACACTCGGTGGCATGCAACCGATCATCGAAACTGCGCCAGTCTGTCACGTAAGTTATTACGAAGCCGATGCGTATGCGCGTTTTCGTAACGCCCGTCTGCCGACTGAACAGGAATGGGAAGCAGCGGCGGCGCTACAATCAGTCCAATCGGCCATGGGGAATTTTCGCGAATCGGATTTTCTGCATCCGCAGCCCACCACACAGCAGACAGAGATGACGCAGATGTTCGGCGATGTCTGGGAATGGACCAGCAGCGCTTATACGCCTTACCCCGGCTATCGTGCGCCTGCGGGAGCACTGGGCGAATACAATGGCAAGTTCATGGCGAATCAGATGGTGTTACGTGGTGGTTCGTGCGTGACTCCCGCCGGGCATGCCGGGGCAACCTACCGCAACTTTTTTTATCCGCATGACCGCTGGCAATTCAGCGGCATTCGCCTGGCAAATAATCCATGAAAGAAGCGACTGTACAATTCTATGATGAACTGCCGGACAACGCAGACCTGCGCGCAGAAGTCCTGCAAGGCTTGGGTACGCATCCCCGACGCCTATCGCCAAAATTTTTCTACGACCGCCGTGGCTCGGAATTATTTGACGCCATTTGCCGCGTTCCTGAGTACTATATTACACGCACCGAAACCGCCATTCTCCAGAACAATGCTGCCGCACTCGCACGCCTTGCCGGCACACGCACGGTGCTGATTGAACTGGGCAGTGGCGCGAGCCAAAAAGTACGCCTGATGCTCGACGTGCTGCGCCCCTATGCCTACGTGGGCGTAGATATTTCCAAAGATTTTTTACTGCAATCAACACGCCGGCTCGCCGCCGCCTACCCGTGGCTTAAGGTTCATGCCGTATGCGCAGACTTCTGCCAACCGCTGTCTTTAACCTGCTGCCCTCCTCAGTTCAAGCGTGTGGCTTTTTTTCCCGGCTCGAGTATCGGTAATTTCGAACCGCAACACGCCGTGCTTTTTATGCGGCAATTACAATCGGTGCTGGGACCAACGGGAGCGCTGGTGATTGGCGTGGACCTGAAAAAAGATCCACATCATTTGAACGCTGCCTACAATGACGCGCAAGGTGTAACCGCCGAATTTAATCTCAACATTTTGCGGCGCATGCAGCGCGAACTGGGCGCACAGGTCGATATTCGCGGCTTCCGTCATGAAGCGTTTTATAACGAAGCTCACGGACGCATTGAAATGCATCTTGTCAGTCAGCGCACACAACAGATCCGCATTGACAATGAAGCCTTTCATTTTGAAAAAAATGAGCGCATGCATACCGAAAATTCCTACAAATACACCATCGAAGAATTTCAGGCGCTCGCGCGCGACGCCGGTTACCAACCGCATACGGTGTGGACCGATGAAAAACGTCTATTCAGCGTGCATTATTTGCAGGTGGAAAATCGGGATTAGCCGCCAGTTCGTGAACAAGAGCAAGAAACCCTTGCAAGCTGTTTGCGCTGTGATGCGCAAACAGCTTCATGCCATCCACGGCATGTTGACGCATGATAAGCTGTTCGATAATTTGCAGAAGATCGGTTATCGGAATTTTTTTTGGGATCTTAGCGTTAGCTCGGCAGCTCTTTCGCGGCTGCTTCACGCGGGATCTTACGATGCTGGAAACGTTCGCTCAAATGTTCCATCGCCACATAAAACGCCGGGGTGATGTAAAGCGTCAGCATCTGCGAGAAAAATAGGCCACCTACCACGGCGATACCCAAGGGCTGCCGTGATTCGGCGCCCATGCCAGTGCCGAGGGCGATGGGTAAGGTGCCGAGGATGGCGGCGAGAGTGGTCATCATGATGGGCCGGAAACGTACCAGGCAGGCCTCGATGATGGCGTCACGCGCCGAGATCTCGCGCTCGCGGCGAAGCTGCAACGCAAAGTCCACCATGATGATACCGTTCTTCTTCACCAGACCCACCAGCAAAATCAGGCCGACGAAGCTGAAGACATTGAGTTCTGCGCCGAACAGGATCAGTGTCAGCAACGCGCCTACCATGGCCAGCGGCAACGCGGTGAGAATGGTGAGGGGATGGATAAAATGTTCGTAGAGCACCGCCAGCACCATGTAGATTATCAGGACGGTGAGCAGCAGTAACAGGGGCAGATTCACCAGCGACTCTTGAAAAGTCTGGGCGCTGCCAGTGAATTCGCCAGTGATACCGGGCGGTAACTCAGCGCCTGCCAGGTCGTCGATACGGCTGGTGATATCGCCCAGCGCCGTGCCGGGTGCGAGATTGAAGGAGAAGCTCACCGAGGGCAATTGGCCAAAATGGCTGACCGACAACGGACCGACGCCCGGTTGAATCTCGGTGACGGCGCTCAGGGGAACCAAGCGGTCGCCGCTGCCTTGCACATAGAGCGCCTTCAGCGCATCGAGATTTTCCTGGTAGCGCGGCGCCAGTTCCATGATCACCTGGTATTGATCGGTGGCGCCATAAATACTGCTGACCTGACCGCCACCATAGGCGCTGTACAGGGTCGCTTGTATTTGTTCGGCGCTGACACCGAGGGCGGCGGCGGTGTCGCGCAGGATGCGCACGTTGACCTGGGGATTACGGAGTTCGAGACTGCTACTCACGTCCTGCACGCCCGACACGGCGGCGAGTTTGGGTTCGAAAGCGGTGGCCGCAAGTCCCAACGCACCCACATCGGGACCTTGCAGCACGTATTGATAGCCGCCGCTGCCGCCCAGACTGCCGATGCGGATCGCTGGTGGATTTTGAAAAAATACCTGCATTTCAGGCACCGCCGCCACGGCTTTGCGCAATTGCTGCAAGACCTCGTCGGCAGTGGCTTTACGTTCGTTGAGCGGTTTGAGGCGGATCACCAGGCGGCCGATGTTGCCGCCAGTGGCACCGCCGAATCCTTGTCCGGCACTCGACATCGCGGCGGCAACATTGGGATTTTTTTTGACGATGCGCGCGACGCGTTCCTGGAGAATCTTGAGTTGATCGAAGGTGATGCCTTCGGGTGCTTTGGTATCAGCGAAAATCTGGCCGGCGTCCACATTAGGTATGAAACCTTTATTTACGGCACCGAACAGATAAAAGGTCAGGCCGAGCACTACGGCTGATACTACCAGCATGCTGCGCCAGTGATCTACCGCCCACACCAGCGTGGTGGCGTAGGCGTCGCGGCTGCGGTCAAAACCGCGTTCGAAGGCGTGATATAGCCGGCCATGCTGTTCATCATGGTTGAGAAACCGGCTGCACAACATGGGCGTGAGGGTAAGCGAGACCATGCCGGAAATGAGAATGGCGATGGCCACGGTGAGCGCGAATTCATTGAACAGTCGGCCGACGATGCCACCCATGAACATGATGGGAATAAACACCGCTACCAGCGACAAGGTCATCGACAGCACCGTGAAACCAATTTCCTTGCTGCCGAGCAAGGCCGCCTGCATACGATTCGCGCCCTTCTCGCGGTGGCGCACGATGTTTTCCAGTACCACGATGGCGTCATCCACCACAAAACCCACTGCGAGGGTCAAGGCCATCAGCGAGAGATTGTTGAGGCTGAAGTCCAGAGCCTTCATCACCAGGAAGGTGCCGATCAGCGACGTGGGCAAGGCCAAAGCGCTGATGAGGGTGGCGCGCGCGTTACGCAGGAACAGGAAGATTACGCCCACCACCAGCACGATGGAGAGCGCGAGGGTGAACTTCACTTCGTGTATGGAACCCTTGATGAAATCAGCGCGGTCGTATTGCAATCGCAAGGTGGCATCGCCCGGCGCCTGGCGGGTGAGGGCGTCGAGTTGCGCGCGCACCGCCTCTGACACTTGCACGGAGTTGGCGCCCGGTTGACGCCGCACCGCCAGCACAATCGCGGGGCGCAGATCCTGCGCATCGCCAGTATTGTCGAAGAAGGTGGTGAGTTGTTTGTCCTGCTCTACGCTGTCGAACGCCTCGCCTACATCGGCAAGATGCACCGGGGCGCCGTTGCGATAGGCGACTACCAGGCGATTATAGGCCGCCGCATCCAGCAATTGGCCCTCGGCCTGCACGGTGTAGCTGCGCACGCTGCCGCTGAGCGTTCCGGTAGGCAGGTTGGTGTTGCCGCCGCGTATCGCCTGCTCCACCTGCGCCAGGGACAGATTGCGTGCCGCCAGCGCATACGGATTCATATGCAGGCGTACCGCGTATTTTTTCGAGCCGAACACGACTACCTGTGCTACGCCGGGGATGGTGGAGATCTGTTGCGCAACCCGCGTCTCGGCGTATTCGTTGAGTTCAGTCAGCGGCAACTGGTTGGCGGACAGCGCAATGAAAATGATGGGCGCATCCGCGGGATTGACCTTGCGCAGGGTCGGTGGCGTGGGCATGTTCTGCGGCAAACGGCGCACGCTCTGCGCGATGGCGGTCTGCACGTCCTGCGCGGCGGCGTCGATGTCGCGCGCCAGATCAAATTGCAGGGTGATGTTGGTGCTGCCGGTGGTGCTCGTGGAATTCATCGAGGTAATGCCGGCGATAGCGCTGAACTGGCGTTCGAGTGGCGTGGCCACCGCCGCCGCCATGGTTTCGGGATCGGCGCCCGGCAGGTTTGCCGAGACATTAATCGTGGGAAAGTCGACGTTGGGCAGTTCACTCACGGGCAGCGTGAAATAAGCGGCGATGCCGAAGATGACCAGCGCCAGCATGAATATCGTGGTCATCACTGGCCGGTCGATGAAGGGCTGCGAGATGTTCACGGCGCGTCCCGTTTTTGCGCCGCCATCGCGGCCTCCGGCAGCATTACTTTCGAGCCCGGCCGCAGATTGCGCGGGGCGCGAACCACCACTCTATCATCGGCTTTAAGGCCGCTGGCGATGACTGCAAGATCCTGAACCTGACGTGCCACGGTGACGGGACGAATAACAGCCTTGCCCTGCTCGACCACGTACACAAAGTTGCCTTGCTGGCCGATCTGTATCGCGGTTTGCGGTACCACCAGCGCATCTTTTTGTATTGCGAGCTGCGTGCGAACGCCCACATACTGGCCGGGCCAGAGTTGTTCCCCGACATTACGCAGGCGCGCTTTCAGCGTCACGGTGCCAGTGTCGGGATTCACGGCGTTGTCGATGAATATCAACTCACCTTCGCCGCGTTCACCCGTGCCGTCTTCCTCGGTGACGAAGACGCGGATGCTGCGTTGCTTTTGATAACGTTGCAACTCAGCGAGTTGTTGTTGCGGCAGGCTGTATTGCACCAGAATCGGCTGCATCTGGTTGATCACCACCAGCGGTGTGGCGTCATTGGTCGTCACCAGATTGCCGGCCTTGACGCTGAGCGTGCCCGTGCGCCCGGCGATGGGCGCGCGGATTTCGCTATAGGCCAGATTGATCTCAGCCTGATTGAGCAGCGCCCGCAGTTGACCGGCCGTGGCGCGGGCATTGTCGTATTCCTGCGTAGTGACATATTCCTTGTCAGCCAGCGGCTCAAGACGCTTCACTTGCGCCTGCGCGGCTTGCCAGGCGCTGCGCGCGCCAGCCAGGGCTGTTTCATAGGGCGCACGATCGAGACGGAACAGGCGTTGGCCCCGGCTGACAGCCTGGCCTTCGGTGAAATACACCTGTTCCAGCATGCCGTTCACCTGCGGCCGAATTTGTACGCTGTGTTCGGATTGCACTTGTCCGAGGGCTTGCAGCGACAGGGGCATAGGCTGCATGCGCACCGTAGCCATCTCTACGACCAGCGGCTTGTCAGGGCGTGGGCCTTTGGCGGCACCGGGGTTTTCGCCATGATTCGCCATGATACGCCAGGCGACCAAGGCGATTAATAGCGCGATGATGAGGACGAATAGGGAGATCAGTAATTTTTTGCGTGTCACGGCGATTCCATAGTAGTTACCGGCGCAAGGCCGCCCACTGCATGTCCCAACGCGGCGCGTCCCGCCACCCAATCGAGGCGTGCCTGCACCTGTTGTACGCGCGCGTTGGCCAGTGTGGTTTGCGCATTCAATAAATCGAGTATCGTATTGAGGCCACTTTTATAACGTGCGCTGGAGACCTCCATCGCCTGTTGTGCGCTTTTCAATTGCGCGGCGCTGGTGTCCACGGTCACGCTCGCGGTGCGCAGGTTTTGCCAGGCCTGCCACACTTGCAATTCAACTCCCGCGCGCAGGTCGTCGTGGGTGGCGTGGGCGGTGTCGAGTTGCGCCTGGGCCTGCTTGAGGGCCGCCCGATCACCGAAACCGGTGAACAGCGGAATATTGAGGCTGAGCAGCGCGTTGTATTGCGTACTGTTGCCAATATCTACCACCTGAGTGCGCCCGGTAGTGGCAGCGAGACTCAGGCTGGGCAAACCACGGCCGCGGATGACCGTGATGTTGGCGGCAGCGGCCTGTTCCCGGGCCTTGGCGGCAAGCAGTTCTGGACGGGCGTCGCGGGCGCTGGCCAGCAGGCTTGCCACACTTTGCGATGGCATGAGCGGCGTAACCTCTTCCTCCCACGCGGCCAGCGGCAACAGGGTATCGGGCGAGTCACCCACCGCCGTTGCCAACTGGCCGCGCACCACGGCCAATTGTCCCTCGCTCTGCTGCAAGGCAAGTTTGACGCCGGCGCGGGCAGCCTCAATATTGTAGATGTCCCCCACGGTCGCAAGCCCCGACGCTTTACGGTCTTGCACCGCCGTGAAATGAGTCTCTGCATCCCGCAGGCTCTGCTGGTTTGCCTCCACCACGGCCTGTAAACCCAGCACCCCATAATAGGCCTGCTCTACCTGCAGGATCACGTTTTGTATGGTTTGATTTTGACTGAGCTGCGCGGAAGCCATCTCGAACCTGGCCTGATCCACTTGTCCGCTGCGGATGCCGAAATCCCACAGCAGATAACTCAAGCTGATGCTGGCGCCATAACGGGTTAGGCTGTTGGAGGGAAGGCCCGAGAAATTCAAAGCCCGATTGCGCTGCGCACTCAGCGTCGCGTCAATCTTTGGCCAATAACCGGCGCGTGCCAACTCAATCCCGGCCTCGGAGAAACGCAAGGCGGCCCACGCCAGACGGGTTTGGGGATTACGTTGCAGGGCAAGATCGGTGAGTTCCACCAGCGTCAGTGCGGGGGAATGGGTCGGTGTGGTTGTGGCGCGGTCATTAAGCGCGGATACGGCGTCCGCACGCACCAACGGCGCTGCGAGCACGGTGACCACAATAATCAGCCAGGGGAGGAAATGAGTTTCATACATTCTTCAGCGTTCCTTGCTGCGCTCGGATTGAGCGAACAGTAGTGGGTTGCGTCCTCTGCAGCGGGTCGCCGTTTTCAGGATAAAGTATTGGTCAGCAAAAACTGAAAATGGTTCAGCGGCCGGAATTTAATCCAAACAGGTTTGATGCATCAGCGAATTCCCAACTGCTCCACAATACCGCCCAGACGCGCCAGGCGGTCGCGTGCATCATCAAGTTGCAATAGAAGCTGTTTTTGCGCGAGGCTGATGGGCAACAGTTCGGCGAGGCGGCAGCTTACCCAGCTTGCGTCGCCGTATTTTTTGATGATGCCGTCATAGTGATGGCCGATTTGTTCGATCATCTGGCGTAATAAATCGGCCAGCGGCAAATATTCGGCGGGGATGTCGCATTCGGGTTCGTTGGGTAGCAGCGCCACGGTGGCGACGGTGAGCTGGTTGGCTTGCACCTGTTCCGAGATAATGCGAAAGCGCTGCTGGCCGCGCACGGTGATGCCGAGCAGGCCATCGTGGCCCATGTGCCAATAGGTGATGGTGCTCAGCGTGCCAATATCATAGGTGGTTGCGGCGGGGCCGGTTTCATTGCCGCTGCGAATCAGACAGATGCCCAAGCCGGTGCCGTGCCGCAGACACGTGCTCACCATGTCCAGATAGCGCGGCTCGAAGACGCGCAACGGCAACGGGCCACCGGGATAGAGTACGGTATGCAGTGGAAACAGCGGAATGCGCAACTCTTCTTCATCCATCGCTTTTTTCCTCGCCGTCGTCGTCGCCCCAGCGCGGCATCAACTCATGCGCGATGTCGAGATGATCGAGAATGCGCGCCACGACAAAATCCACCAGATCTTCAACGCGCTGTGGCCGATAATAAAAGCCCGGATTAGCCGGCAGCATGACCACGCCCTGGCGCGCCAGTGACAGCATGTTTTCCAGGTGGATCACCGATAAGGGCATTTCGCGCGGCACTAAAATCAGTTTGCGGTGTTCTTTAATCATCACGTCGGCGGCGCGTTCCAGCAGATTATTGCTGGCGCCGTGGGCGATGGCGGACAGCGTACCGCTGGTGCACGGGCACACCACCATGGCGCGCGGCGCGTTGGAGCCGCTGGCGACGGGCGCGGTCCACTGGTCTTTGCCAAACACCCGCAACTGGCCGGGCTTGGCATGATAATGCGCGCTGAGCATCGCCTGCATTTCATCAGGCCGCCCCGGCAGCTTCAGGTCGGTTTCCATGGCGATCACTACCTGGCCGGGCGCAGACACCATGAGATACACCTGTTCACCGGCCTGTAGCAGGCATTCCAGCAGGCGCAGGCCATACGCCGCGCCAGAGGCGCCGGTCATGGCAAGGGCTATTGCGTTGCGGCTCGCGCTCATCTTGCGGGCGTCCCGCCCGATGTCTGTAGCGCCTCAATCAAACGTTGATGAATCCCGTCAAAACCACCGTTGCTCATAATAATAATATGATCCCCGCGCTGCGCGATCTGCGCAAGATGCGCAACGATGGCGGGCACGGTATCAAAAGCCCACGCCTGCGGCCCGATTTCAGCCGCCACCGCTGCCACGTCCCAGCCAATGTCAGCGGGTTGATACAGCACGACATGATCGGCCAGCGCCAGCGATGGCGCGAGCGTGTGCTGATGCACGCCCATGCGCATGGTGCTGGAGCGCGGTTCCAGCACGGCGATGATGCGCTGCGCGCCTGTGCGCCCGTTGCCCTTGATATTCTGGCGCAGGCCTTGCAAAGTGCTGGTAATGGCGGTGGGATGATGCGCGAAATCGTCGTAAACGGTGATGCCGTCGATCTGCGCGCGTTGCTCCATGCGCCGCTTCACGCCGCGAAATTCAGCGAGCGCGGCAATGGCGTGTTTGGGTGGTACGCCCGCGTGGCGCGCCGCTGCAATGGCCGCCAACGCGTTGAGCACATTATGTCGTCCCAGCAGCGGCCAGGTGACGCGTCCCATCAAATCATCGCGCCAATACACATCAAAAGCGCCGCCATCGGCCTGCGCGTTGCGGGTATTCCAGCCCTGACTGGCGGTTTCATCAAAGTGCTCCACCGTGCTCCAGCAGCCCTGCTTAAGCACCTCGGCCAGCGCTACGTCGTGGGCAGGCGCGATGATCAGGCCATTGCCCGGCACGGTGCGCACCAGATGGTGAAATTGGCGCTGGATAGCCGCAAGATCGGCGAAGATGTCTGCATGATCGAACTCAAGATTGTTCATGATCAAGGTGCGTGGGCGATAATGGACGAACTTGGAACGCTTGTCGAAAAAAGCCGAGTCGTATTCGTCGGCCTCCACCACAAAAAATGGCGCGTTGCCTAAACGCGCCGAAATATCAAAATTCTGCGGCACGCCGCCCACCAGAAAGCCGGGGTTGAGTCCCGCATATTCCATGATCCACGCCAGCATGCTGGTGGTGGTGGTTTTGCCGTGAGTGCCCGACACCGCCAGCACCCAACGATCGCGCAATAGATATTCAGATAAAAACGCCGGGCCGGAAGTATACGGCAACCCCCGGTTCAGCACGTATTCCACCGCCGGATTGCCGCGCGACAAAGCGTTGCCGATCACCACGCAGTCGGGCGCGGGGTCGAGATGCGCGGGGTCGTAGCCTTCCATCAACTCAATGCCCTGCTCGCGAAGCTGGGTACTCATGGGAGGATAGACGTGCGCGTCTGAACCGCTCACCTGATGGCCCAGTTGGCGCGCCAGCACCGCAATGCCGCCCATAAAGGTGCCGCAAATACCTAAAATGTGAATGTGCATTTTATTAAAAAACCTTATCCTAAGCCGCAGAGAAAAACAGCACTTTCATGACGCCCAGCGACACATACATATACACCGTCGCCAGCACCGCGCCCATGCCCAGATTGGTCGACAACGCATGGCGCAAAATATGCCCCACCACCACCAGATTCCAGAACAATAGCACTAATATCAATAGCGAGGGGACGAGCACCATGCTGTCTTCAGGGCCGAACTGTTTGTGCCAGAGGGTGATGGGCAACGCCAGCACCTGCAATATTATGCCACTGCCCGCCAGCGCCGTGCAGGTTTGCGGCCAGCGCTGCGGCATCAACCGCGCCCACAGCAGCACATACGACAACAGCCCCATCAGCAACGTGTCAAATACCGCCGCGATCACTGCTTTGCCCGGCGTCATTTGTATCCATGCCAGCACCAGCGCCAGCACCGCGTATATTGCCAGTGAATAAATCAGCAACGGCCGCGACGTCGGCAAATCCTGCGGCGCCACGCGCAAACGGCATATATCAAAAAACATCATGAACAATTTATTCACGGGGGAGCCTGTGTTGTACAGAAGATGGAGCGGCAATGCTAATGATAACGCCTTGTTGGTAAAACAAGATAGCCTAATTTGTAGCTGGACTTGATTGGCGCCGGGCCTGTCAAGCCCAACATCTCACCGTTCACCATAACCCTTTGGCCAGGACAGCGAAAAAAATGTGGTAAACTTTTGCCCTGCACTCAACCTGTCGACGCCCATTTCAGCCTGGAGTTATAAATGATCAACAATGATGTGCTCCGCAGCATTCGCTATGCCTTGGATATTAGCGATCCAAAAACCGTAGAAATAATCAAACTGGGCGGACAGGACATTGACCGACCTGTGCTCGCGGGGCTTTTAAAAAAAGAAGATGAGGAAGGTTACACTGAGTGCGGCGATATCATCATGCGCGCCTTTCTCAATGGGTTAATTACCTACAAACGGGGCAAGAGCGGCGCCAAACCCGACCAAGGTAAAAACCCGGATGCGCCGCTGCACAATAACGATATATTAAAAAAACTCAGGATTGCCTTCGAGCTGAAAGAAGATGATCTTCATGAAATCATGGAGCTGGCCGAGTTCAGTATCTCAAGGCCGGAACTAAGCGCCCTGTTCAGAAAAGAAGGCCATAAAAACTATCGCAAATGCGGCGATCAGGTGCTCAGAAATTTTTTAAAGGGGTTGACGCTTCGTCTTAGGGGTGCGTTCCCCCAACATTGAACCAACGCGAATTTACACACCATTCCACTTAACCACAGAGAGCATCCTCCATGAAAAAAATTACACTTCATATCCACGCCGAGATGGAAATTCCTGATCACTGGGAAATCATCGAACACGGCCATGGTCTCCAGAGGCTGAAGATTGGCGACAAGTTTGTCGACTTCGACATCGCCCCGCTTACCGCGAGCACAAACGAAGAAGACACGGTGTGGACAGACGAAGATGAAGAGTTGACAGCACAGGTGCTTGATACGGTGACAGGCCTGGATGCAACGCTGGAACTGGAGATAGATTAAGCAAATGCGCCTTGTACACGCACCCGCCACCGGACGGGATGGAATCAAGTTCCTGCCCGGCCGGGTGCCTGAGCAAGACCTGGCACCAGGCGTTGCATCTTGCGTGACGGCATAACAGTATCTGCACTTTCCTTTTGGCGTCGGGTTAGCCAGATTGCGTGGCAGGGTTCGTCCCCCCCGCCGTGTTTATTTGTCCGGTTCGCCAAATAACGCGGTGAGCAGGCGCCGCGACTCGTGAAGGCCTTGCTCCGTGAACATCACGGACTTGGCCTTGTTTACAGGATCTGTGATATAGCCTTTTTCATATAGTCGTGACATCGCGTCCCAATCGAAGGACTTCCACGCCCGCCCTCCTGTGCCAGGATGATTGTCGTGAAGCCCCAGATAAAGAAGCGCCAGAACTGCTTCATCAATTCGATCTGTATTGAGTTTCATGGTGTGCCTCCTGACGCCAAATTTAACTTTGATGTAACCCTGGATTATCGGGTAAAAGATGTGGTAATTCCAGCCCCATCACCCCACATTTCTTCCCCGCAATTTCACAGCCAAAACGCAATGCCCCAGTCAATCCAGTCCCATTCAGGCCGCTCACGCGGGCATGGATAATGCCGGCGTTAAAGGTGTCACCAGCGCCGAGAGTGTCTATCAGGGTGGGAGGTGGATACGCCGGACTATGCAGGACATCGCCCGCGCGGGTCAGGCCATAGGCGCCTGCATCGCCCCATGCGCAGATCAGATCCGCTTGGGGTGCGTGGCGGCGCACATGCTGTAAAAATTCGTGGGGCTGGGTAAATCCCATGGATTGCGCATAATGGCGCGACAGCAACAGCAGGTCAGCGTGCTGGAATAATTTCTCAATGCCAGGGCGCGATTTTTCTATTTCTATTGAGCGCGGGATGCCGGGGACGTGGTTGTGTGCGTGGTGCAGCATGCGGCAGGTGTCGCCTACGTTGCGGCCTTCAAAGTGCAGCCAGTCGAAGCCAGACAGGTCTATGTTGCAGAAGTCGGCAAAGCGGTATTCGGGCAAGTCGCGGTAATGCACAATGCTGCGCGAACCCGTGCGCTGATTCAGCAGGATATACGAGGTGGGAACCTTACCGTGCGGTACATGGCGGCAGGCCTGGGTATCTATTCCATAACGGGCCAGATCGTCGAGAATCGGGCGGGCATCGGGTTCGTCGGCCAGCACGCCAGCCCAGGCGCAATGATGCCCAAGCTGACTGAGCACGACCAGGGTGTTGGTGACGTTGCCGCCACGACAGATGCGCTGGTGAGTGGCGCGCACTTCGCTATCTTCAGCCGGGTAGCCGTCCACGGTGTTAATGATGTCCAGCGTGGCGATGCCCACGCCAAGAATGCGTGCCACGGCAGCTAAGGCGCGGGCGCGGCGCGTTGCGCAGCCAGCGGCATGTACCAGATGTTCATGGCTTCAATCGCCGCCCATTCGAGCATGATGCCCAGGTAGTAAAACCATTCCATATCAAAATAATACGCTGATATTAACCACACCACATTCCACACATACATGAAATGTACCAGCGCCAGCAAAATCGGCAGGGCGATCAATTTGGCGCCGCAATTCTTGCAGGAAATAGATTGCCATAACCCCGATTTGAATTTATCGCTTAAAGGGATACTTTGCGCTTCGCAGCGGGGGCAGGGAAACATGTGCATGGAGCGGCCTTTTGGTTTTTCAGGATGTAGACGGTTTGTTTCTACCGTAATTTGGGGTTAAATGCAAACCATCCACCTGTTCGGATGTGATAGATCGAGTCGATCAATCACCATTTTTAATAAAATAATCAATTATATAAGTCTTTTAGTGGCCTTTCGCGCCGCTGGCAAGGGAGCATAGCCCAGAGTTTGGTATCATAGAAAGAGATATTGGCACCTGATGTTACGCACGGCTAATGACAAGATGCGATCCACGCAAAACACCAAACGGTGCACCACGTCACACGTAAACGTGCATAAGGATTGAAATGAAAGCGGCACATCGAAGACTGTTATCCATAGGCGCACTGATGGCGGCAGTGGTTGCGGCTATTATAGTGGTGGGCGGCGATAAAAACACGCCACTCATGAATGCGATCCTGGATGAAGATATCGCAGTAATAGATCACATGCTGGCGCAGGGCGCGGATGTTAATGCGCGCAACAAATATGATTGGACAGCGTTGCCCCATGCCGCGAGAATGGGTAACCTTGAAATCGTGAATTTATTGCTGGCGCACGGCGCGCAGGTGAATGTCAAAGATAACACCGGCACCACCCCGCTGATGCGCGCCGCGTTAAAGGATCAAGCACCGATTATCAAAGCGCTACTGGCGCGCGGCGCGCAAATTAATATGCAGGATAATGCCGGGTATAGCGCGTTACATTGGGCATCCATGAAAAATAAAGTTAATGCGGTAAAGGAATTGCTGGCCGCAGGCGCGGATCCCACGCTGAAAAATCAGGAAGGCAGCACCGCGCTGATGCTGGCCTTGGGTGAACATAATGCAGAAATCGCAAACCTGCTACTTGCTGCGGAGCGTAAATAAATGACGGCGTATCGATTTTTTAAAATGGCAGGCATTGCCAGCCTGCTGTTGGGCATCGCCGCATGTGATAATTATGGCCCCAAGGTGGCCGCGCCGTTAGGTGATAAAGCCACATTGGAAAAGCTCGCCAAGGCCTATCGGACCATTGAAGAAAACCAGCAGTTAGACGGCTCGCTGCTGAACCTTGCGCCAGAAAAGCGCAAAAAATTCATTGAAATGGTATTTGTGGAAAGTGGATACAGTTATTCGGCCACGCTGCACAGCCTGGCCGAAAACAAGCTGAATGTGATTGATCAAAATATCAAGGATATGGCCGAACTGCTGCTGATCCCGCATCGTGCCACTACAACGGCGATAGAAGATATTTACAGCGCGCAAGAGTTGAAAGATGTTCGCATCATTGAAAGCAAGTTGAAATAAGGCGCAGCACCTTGATCACCCTGAAGATACGTTTTTTCCTGACATTCGCTTTTATTTATTTGGGTGTTTTCTCAGGGGTTGCGGCGGCCGCTGAAAACAGCAGCCCTCCTCCGGGCATGGTGCTGGTTCCCGCCGGCGAATTTATCATGGGCAGCAATAAAACCGACAAGGCGGACAAAGCCAAAGAGTTTGGCCTGTCCAAGCCCTGGTATCTTGATGAGCATCCGCAACGTACAATACGTTTGCCGGATTTTTTCATGGATGCATACGAAGTTACTAACGCCCAGTACCGTGACTTTGTCGCCAAAACCAATTACTGGCTGCCCACGCAATGGGAGAAAAATGGTTATCTATTAACGCGCGAAATTCTTGGGTTGGCGGACATCGCCAAATTACGGAATTTCGTTGCAGAAACAGAGATTGCGCCCGGTCTCGACGTTCGCACTTTAAACAAAGACGCGTTGCTTGCCGCCATCGAAAAGCGCCAGAAAACCCTTGGTAATTACCCCGTCACTGGCGTCACCTGGCCGAACGCGCGTGACTATTGCGCATGGGTGAAAAAACGCCTGCCCAGCGAAGCCGAGTGGGAAAAAGCCGCGCGTGGCGCGCGTGGACAGGAGTTTCCGTGGGGCAATGAATGGGATCCCGTCAAGCTCAACGCCGCAAGTGCCGATAGTTGGGAAGATGGGGTTTCTCCGGTAGGCGCGTATCCGCAAGGTAAATCACCCTATGGGCTTTTTGATATGGCAGGCAATGTCATGGAATGGGTGCAGGATGACTACCAGCCTTATCCGGGAGCCACTTATAAAAGCACCGCATTTGCCAAGCCGAATAAAGTGGTCAGGGGCGGTGGCTGGGGAGGTATCGGGCATTATGTCATTGGTCATTTTTACCGGGGTGCCTACCGTTTTTATCTCGCGCCGCATTCAGCGTTCAGTGATCTTGGCTTTCGTTGCGCAAAAGACCGGCGCTAATACCATTGCTGTTTTCTAACATATGATGCAGCCAGAATTATTTGTCGATACCAGCACGTTGCGGGCACGCGCCTTATTTATCGGCGAGCGTATTGACTTGCGCGCCATGGAAACCACCCAGCGGCTGGCGGTGGCGCCCTTGGTTGTCACCGCCGGAATGCGCGGCTGCGCGGTATTATTTCGTTACGGCGCCGTGGTATTGTTTGACCTCAGCCCGGTGGAAGAAGCCGCATTTTTGGCCCACTTGAATCATCTGGTCAGCGAGCCTTTTCCCCGGCCAGAAATAGAAGAAGTGGTGATCAATGTTGATCTGCAACGCGACGAACGGGTAGAAAGCAGCGGAATTTCATTACGCGAGTTGAATGTCGAGCGCCTGCAGATCGTCGCCGACATTCTGGCAAAAAGTGTGGTGCTTGCTTACTACGAGGCAAAAGTTGCACAAGTATTTGATTATATCGAGCCTTTAGCCGAGAACCTGAAGCGTGAAGGGCGGCGGGGTTATCAGGACAAAGCCTTATTACGCCAGATTGGCGGCACTTTATTGGTGCAGCATAAAATGGTTGCACGCGTCGAAGTGAGTGAAAAGCCCGAAATTCTCTGGGAGCACCCCGAATTAGAGCGCATCTACCTGCGGCTTCAGGACGAATATGAACTGCGCGAGCGCCATTTGGCGCTGGAACGCAAGCTGGATTTGATTGCCCGCACCGTAGAAACCCTGCTCGACCTGCTCCAGCACGACCGCAGCCTGCGCGTAGAGTGGTATATTGTCATACTGATCGTGATAGAGATATTTCTCACCCTGTATGCCATGTTTACGGGCGGAAAGTGATCCCCGTCACCCCCGCCGGTGGTCAAATTTGATAAGATAATCAAATTACTGTTTTGAGTGTTTGTCAGGAGACTGATTATGAAAGCAAAAGACCGCCGCCTCGATGAAATCAAGGCGCTGATCCCCGAAGTTATGCCCACCCAGGCCCTGGCGCTGCAAAGTGCTGGCGCGCTATTAATAGACGTGCGCGAAGCCGATGAAATTGCCGCCGGTAGCCCCCGGCAGGCGCTACGCATGGGGCGTGGTTTTTTGGAGCTACGCATAGAAGATGCGGTAGCGGACAAATCGCGCACCTTGCTGACGATCTGCGCGGGCGGCGTGCGCTCCCTGTTTGCGGCCGATGCGTTGCGCAATCTGGGTTACACCGATGTGCGCTCGGTGGCGGGTGGGTTTAACCGCTGGAAAAATCAGGGCCTGCCCTTTGAAACACCGTTGACCCTTGATGCCGATGCGCGCGAACGCTACTCGCGCCACCTGTTATTGCCGGAAGTCGGCGAAGCAGGTCAAATCAAATTGATGGGCAGCAAAGTATTATTGATCGGCGCGGGTGGCCTCGGCTCACCCTCTGCGTATTATCTTGCGGCGGCGGGCGTCGGCACGCTGGGCGTGGTCGATCACGACGTGGTAGACCGCAGCAATTTGCAACGGCAGATCCTGCATACCGAGGCACGCGTCGGTATGCCCAAGGTAGATTCTGCACGCGAGACACTGGAAGCCCTCAACCCTAAAATCAAGGTGGTGGGTTACAAAACCCATCTGAGCGCCGACAATGTTGAAGAGATCCTGTCAGGCTATGATGTCATTGTCGATGGCACTGACAATCTGCCCACACGTTATTTAATCAATGACGCCTGCGTCAAACTTGGTTTGCCCAATGTGCATGCGGCCGTGTACCGTTTTGAAGGCCAGATCACGGTATTCTGGCCGAGCCGTACTCTGTCGGGTCAGCTTGACCCGGAAAAACATCGCGGCGGCTGTTATCGCTGCATGTTCCCCGAGCCACCGCCCGCCGACATGGCGCCGTCCTGTTCCGAGATTGGCGTGTTAGGCGTCATGCCCGGCGTGATTGGCGTATTGCAAGCGGTTGAAGCGCTCAAAATACTGCTCAACATTGGCGAACCGCTGGTCGGTAAAATGCTGTATTACGATGCGCTGCGCGCCAGCTTCACCGAATTTAAACTCAAGCGTAACCCGCAGTGCCGTTATTGCAGTGCGGACGCGCACTTTCCTGGCTATGTTGATTATGCGCAAGTATGCGCTACAGCATAATATGCCACAATTAATATAATGGGGTCGTGATGGCGATTGCATACACGCTAAAGCAATACCTCGGCAGCAACCGCATCGCGCATACCGTGATAGAGTTGCCGTCGCCCCCATCATCCTCCATGGCGCCCATCACGTCGCTGCAGCAGGCCGCAGAAATAGTCGGCATTGCGCCGCAGTCGGTAGTCCAGGCCATTGCATTGAAAGATAACATTGGCCTGGTGATGGCCATCATTCCCATCACCCACACCCTCGACCTCAATGCTGTCTGCAAATTATTGCATCGCGAGTTAGTGTTGGCTCCGCAAGCCCAGGTGATGGCGGTTTTTCATGATTGCAAGCCCGAATTTATTCCGGCGGCAGGCGAAGCCTACGGCGTAAGAAGCATGCTTGACGATAGCCTTCTGCAACCCGTGGGTGACATTTATTTCGCAGCAGGAGATGACGCACACCTGATTCAGGTCCACAGCAAAATCTTTCATGTAATGCAGCGCAATGCCTGGCTCGGCGGTAATTTTACGCAGCATAAAAACGCCGCCGTTGCCACGCAAAGTAGCGACGGCGACTTAAAGCAGCGCATTGAGCGCATGGGTGTATTGCCCCCGTTGCCTGAAATGGCGCGCAAAATCATTCAGCTCAGCAGCAACGCAAAAGCTGGCGCCAACGATCTCGCCCGCCTCGTTGAGCTTGATCCCAGCCTCGCCGCACAAGTCATGCGTTACGCCAGCTCACCGTTCTTTGGTTATAAGGGCACGGTTGATTCAGTCGACACCGCCATCGCGCGCGTGCTGGGATACGACATGGTAATGAATCTGGCGCTTGGTGTTGCCACCACCAAGCCCTTTAGAATCCCACAGCATGGCCCGTTAGGCCTGGCAGCATTCTGGCGCCATGCGGCTTACAGCGCCGCCTTGATGCAGGCTTTGGGCCGAGCCATGCCCGAGCCGATCCGTCCACGTCCCGGGCTCACGTTCCTCGCCGGATTACTGCATAACTTTGGCCACTTGCTGCAAGGGCACTTATTCAAACAGGAATTTTCACAGATCAATGCAGCGGTAGAAAAAAATCCGGAAAGATCGGTGGTGTCCATCGAACAGGAAATTTTAGGCGCGGATCATTGCCAGGTCGGTTCATGGTTGATGAAAGCGTGGCGCTTGCCCGAAGAAATCGTAGTGACGGCGTTTGAACATCATAACGAAAACTATGTCGGCCCCCATGCCGTCTATGTGCATCTGGCGCTGGTCGCAGACCGCATGCTTAAAACCCACGGCATTGGTGATTCCGAAAGCCATGATGTGCCCCCGCCAATTCTGGCCGCATTAAAACTTGATGAAGTGCAAGTCATCATGGTCATGAACCGCTTGCTGGAAGGAAGTGATGGGTTGAACGCCATGGCGCAGCAGTTAGCCGCCTGACCCCATCACTCTGTAGCCAGTGCTTGCCGCAACACCTCGCGCAGATCATTCAAATGGCCATGAAAAAAATGATCAACGTCCTTCATGCACACCATCTGCGGCGCTGACGCCAGTTGCGTCGCCCATGCCAGCACGTCATGGCACGGCACAATCTCATCCTGATCACCCTGAATTAACAGCCACGGACAATCGGGCGCCGTAACGCCACTCACATCAAACATATTGACAGGTGGCGCGATGGTCACCAGCCGCGCCACCGGCCGGCGTTGTGCGCCCAGCAGCGCGATGTAGGCGCCAAATGAAAACCCCGCCAGCCACAGCGCATGATCAGGGTACGCCTCGTTCACCCAGTCGATCACCGCAAGCAAATCCTCGAGTTCTCCCGCACCCTCCGCATACTGCCCCGCACTGGCGCCCACGCCGCGAAAATTAAAACGTACCGTGCCCACGCCCAGGTCATTCAGGGTACGCGAAATTGAATGCACCACCTTATTGGTTAAAGTGCCACCGTAAAGAGGATGCGGATGGCAGATCACGCCAATGGCATGCATCACACCGCTGTCCAGCGGAAAGGCCGTAATCGCCTCAAGCGGCCCCACCGGCCCGGCCAATGTAAGCGCGGTGCTGACGCACGGCAGGCTGGTCTCCCCTTCGTAGAGATGTCTGTCCAGGGTGTGTGGCATAAATAAGGTGGGCTCAGTGGAAGATTGCAGGGGTAGACGGTAGCTATTGGCAAGTATATCATCTCACCTGATTGACCACTGGGCCGGTTCACTTGGCTGGGCGTGTGTTTGGCTGGGATGCAAATTTTTTTATTTTTATTGGCATTTTCCCAAAAAGGCACTAGAATATGCGCCTTGATCGGCGTCTTCTGGTTTAGGCGTCGTGAAGCCGTGGATCTTTAGAGTTTACTTTTTAAATAGGAACTGACATGAAATACCCAATTATCCTTGCTTCTTTATTGGCACTGTCCTTAACCGCTTGCGGCAAGAAGGAAGAACAGGTAGAGGCGCCTGCGCCTGCGCCTGAAGCGATGCCTGCGCCTGCTCCGGAGCCGATGCCTGCACCTGAAATGATGCCTGCACCTGCTCCTGAAGCAACGCCTGCTCCTGCTCCAGAAGCGACGCCTGCTCCTGCTCCGTAGCACTTGCTGCTGACCAGCAATCACGGTTTAGCAATGCGGTGATCAGATAAGGAGGTTCCTGATTGAATCCGGAACCTCCTTGCTGTATTTGTTAACCGGGTTCCTGGTGTGTAAGGTAGATCCTGGGATCTGTTAAAGAAATAAGTATGATGCTTATTTCTGGCCTGAATATTTCATAGATTCGCGCAATCATTGTGCGGCCCTGCATTGTCAGGGAATTGACAGGGAAGTTTGTAAAGGGTCGTAGTTATTTTGCGGCTCACAGAAAAACTCTTTCATATCAATTCATCCGCCACACAAAGATTTACGTGTGTCATAAGGTTTGCCCCTGATTTGCAGGGGTTCCCCCTGAAATATTTGGTCTAAAACAGAGCCCCGGTTCCCCTTTTTTATTTTTTACGCCCCTCATATTCTGTTATTTGCCGTTCTATGTGTTGCGTTACATTCAAAACGCGCCGTATGTTTGCCCCCAAATCTCCTTTTCCTACCCGCGATTCAGAACGTACATACAAAATGCTTCCACCGTCAGGCGAAGTGTAAACCTGTAATGTTACATTATCTTTAAATTGCCAGAGCAATGTCGTTGCCACTGCGGTGAGTTGATACGCAGTGGGTTGAGCGTTGGAAACCAGCCACCCCGCGTCGGCTACCGCCTGCCGGCTAAAACGAAACAGTACCTCGGGCGGCACAGCAAAACGGCGTGGCCGCAATTCCGGAAAAGGGTGATTTTCCCGCGTTTCTGCAACATGGGTTGTGAGATAAGTTTTAAGTCGAGTGCCGATCCCCGGCGTGTCCAGCAAGGGTGGGTGATTCCAGGCCAGCGATGCGCCCACGAACACCACCGGCAACAAAACCAGAACCAGTGCTACACGCAAGACGAGAGAAAGAGTAGGCATATCCATGGGATTTCCGAATTGGTGTGGCGCGCCGTCCACGAAAAGCACGAAAGACACGAAAAAGTTTTAGCAAGAAAACCTCGCCAGTTACAATACGGCTCATTTAACCTTATGCCACAACACGTTTTTCTGTCCCCGCGTTGTGGTAAAATTGAGCTGTTCCCGCGTGTGCGGCCAATCTTAAAGTGAATCTACCAGATCATGCGATACCAGGATAGTTTTGATGTGATTGTCATCGGCGGCGGTCACGCTGGCACCGAGGCGGCGCTGGCGGCGGCGCGCATGGGTGCGCGTACGCTGCTGCTGACGCACAGCATCGAAACCTTGGGGCAAATGAGCTGTAATCCCGCCATTGGCGGTATCGGCAAAGGTCATCTGGTAAAAGAAATTGATGCGCTGGGCGGCTTGATGGCGCATGCCGCAGATCGCGCCGGTATCCAGTTTCGTATCTTGAATGCCAGCAAAGGCCCGGCGGTGCGCGCCACCCGCGCTCAGGCCGACCGCGTACTCTACCGGCAGGCGGTGCGCGCCGCGCTGGAAAACCAGCCCAATCTGGTGTTGTTCCAGCAGGCGGTGGTGGACCTGGATGTGGACAACGGCCGCGTCACAGGCGTGGTGACGCAAATGGGCCTGCGTTTTGCGGCGCGTAGCGTGGTGTTGACGGCGGGCACCTTTCTCGGTGGCTTAATCCATATTGGCCTGGCGAATTACGAAGGCGGACGCGCCGGTGACGCACCGGCCAATGCGCTGGCGCGGCGCTTGCGCGAGCTGCCGTTCCGTGTTGATCGCCTCAAGACTGGCACACCGCCGCGCATTGATGGGCGCAGCATTGATTATTCGCAGCTTGGCGCGCAACCCGGTGATGATCCGCTGCCGGTGTTTTCTTATCTGGGCTCGGCCAGCGAACATCCGCGCCAGGTGCCTTGCCATATCACCGCCACCAACGAACGTACCCATGACATCATTCGTGGTGGGCTATCGCGTTCGCCGATGTACACCGGCGTGATCGAAGGCGTGGGGCCGCGTTATTGCCCGTCGGTGGAAGACAAGGTGGTGCGCTTTAGCGACAAAACTTCACACCAGATTTTTGTTGAGCCAGAAGGCTTGACGACCCACGAAGTGTATCCTAATGGCATTTCCACCAGCCTGCCGTTTGATGTGCAATTTGAGCTGGTGCGCTCGATTCGCGGTTTTGAAAATGCGCATATCACCCGCCCCGGCTATGCCATTGAATACGATTTTTTTGATCCGCGCGATCTCAAGCCGTCGCTTGAAACCAGGCACATGGCGGGGCTGTTTTTCGCTGGGCAGATTAATGGCACCACTGGCTATGAAGAAGCGGCTGCGCAAGGTTTGATTGCGGGCATGAACGCCGCGCTGCTGGCGCAAGACAAACCCGCGTGGTGTCCGCGCCGCAATGAAGCGTACATCGGCGTATTGATTGACGACCTGATTACGCGTGGCACCAGCGAGCCGTACCGCATGTTCACCAGCCGCGCCGAATACCGCTTATTGCTGCGTGAAGACAATGCTGATCTGCGCCTCACCGCCAAAGGCCGTGAACTGGGTTTGGTGGATGACGTGCGCTGGCGCGCCTTTGAAGAAAAGCGTGATGCCATTGAAGCTGAAACGGCGCGCCTCAATTCCACCTGGGTGCGTCCAGAAACCTTGCCCGACGCCGACGCCCAGCGCGTGCTCGGCACCGGCATTACCCACGAATACTGCCTGATGGATTTGCTGCGCCGCCCGGATGTCACCTATGCGTCGTTGATGACGCTGCCCAATGCCGATGCGGGCGTGATTAATTCTAAAGTGGCTGAGCAGGTAGAAATCCAGGCTAAATATTCCGGTTACATAGACCGCCAGCACGACGAAATCGAGCGCAGCCGCCGCAACGAAGAAACCTGTTTGCCCGTTGATCTGGATTATGACAGTGTGTCGGGTTTGTCCTCCGAGGTACGGCAGAAATTCACCGCCCAACGCCCCGACACCCTCGGCCAGGCCGCGCGCATTCCCGGCGTTACGCCCGCGGCGATTTCATTGCTGCTGGTGCACCTGAAAAAACGCTCGGGGCAGCGGCGGTTGGGGTGATGGCGTGTGCTGCTGAAATATCATGCACACATGGCATTTTTTGTGATAAATTTGGACATATCTAATTATAAAGTTGTTATTGGGGACATGTCATGCCGCTGCCGATCCATTCTGTAGTATTGTCATTTACCGCCGCTGCGCTGTTGATTCTTTCCGGTTGTGGGGGTGGTTCACCGCAAAGCAGTAATACTGATCCCGCACCCACAACCAATCCTGTCGCTTCTCTGGCGGCACCGGCAGCCGTAGCGGCCACGACAGATGCCGGGCAAGTGACGCTGCGATGGGATCCTGTTGAAGGCGCTGCATCTTATGCTATTTTCATGGACGCTCCTGCGGCTGGTGCCGCGCTGGCTAGCAAAGTCGCCGATGCCGTGACCAGCCCATACACAGTGAACGGCTTGGCTCGTGGCCAGACTTATCTCTTTACGATCGTGGCGATCACAGCCGATGGCAACGAAGGCGAAGGATCTGCCGCGATTCCAGTGCGCTTACCCATGACGGCCACAGCGCTGGTGACTGGCGCGGAACATAGTTGTGCGCTGTTATCAGACGGAGCAGTAAAATGCTGGGGACGCAATAATGCCAGTCAGTTAGGCAGTGCTATTGTTGACTACTCCGCCAGTCCAGTAGCGGTGCCGGGCGTTGCCAATGCGAAAGCTATCTCGGCCGCCGGGCAACATAGCTGTGCTGTTTTGAGCGATGGCAGCATGCAATGCTGGGGAACCTATGGTGAGGGCGCTGCTGCGGTTATGTTTGCCTCACCCATAGTGATTGGCGGTGTTGCTACTGCAGTGTCGGTGGCCTCTGCCAGAGATACCGATTGTGCGTTGTTGAGTGATGGGACGGTGATGTGTTTTAATCCGGTTCCGGTTCCGATCGGGACTTCTCTGACGGCAACAATCCCGTCCGAGCTGGTAGGGTGGGACCCTTCATTATTTGGTCCGGTGCCCGCATTTGCGCCCTCGCTATCAAAAGCGCCTGCCCTGATGCTAGTGGGTACGATGGTTAGTGGTGTTGCCGATGTGAAGCAGGTCGTGGCAGGTACAGACTTTACCTGTGCGCTATTGAATGATGGTACGGTGACGTGCTGGAGTGGTGTAACGGGTCGCTTGGGGTCTATTGCCCCGCGGCCATTGCCAAACATTGCTGGAGCAACTGCCATTACGGCAAGGGGTGGCCAAGCGTGTGTACTCATGCCAGCAGGTGTGCAGTGCTGGAATATGAGCCGTTACGGGTGTATGTACCCACCAGATGGTGGTGTGCGGTGCTGGATGAGAGGGGATTACCGTGCGCCCTTAATTTTTACATTCTTGCAAATACAGAGCGCGTTAAGTGAGGTTAAGGCAATTGCCGTAGGTACCGACGTATCACCAAGTGCTTACTTTGCTATTGTGAATGGAGGGGCAGTGTACGAATGGAATGTTTTGCCGCTGAACGCTCCCGGATTCTCATCTCAGCAGAGTTCGCTAACCACGCCCACACCTGTTTCATCGCCCGTGTTGGTAACGGATCTTGTCAATGTTGCAACCATCGCTAATGGTAATGCGCATGGCTGCGCGTTGCTGTTAAGTGGTGATGTGGCGTGTTGGGGCAGCAATCAATACGGGCAGGTGGGCAATGGTGAGATCAGTGATGGGGTTGCCTTGCCCACGTTTGTTACTACTATTTCTCAGTGAATGATATTTTTTTGCCAGCCTTAGCAGCATTGTTAATTGTCTCTACGACATCATGGATGACTGAAAAAATTTCTTTGTACGGTGCCTTAAAGAATTCCCTTCTGTCAGTTACACGAAAAGATGCCAATCTCTTGTGAATTTCTTTTTCAGCAGTAGTGCAGTCAGTAACTTCCCAATCCTGCATTACCGCGAAGTAATCAATTACGCCAGATGTTCTAGATAGGTCATTTGCCCTAACATCAGGCGTTCTCTTCGTTAAACCTATTTTGTAAATATCTCGCTCATACTGCGGATTACGCATCACATAAATGAACCCATAATTGGGGCCGGCAGGTACGGCTTCATGATTAGCGAATGAACCACGAATATATGATTCCGATACGGCGGATCCATTTGGTGATGTGTTGGTCGGGGGCGTTTCATTCGAAATTTCGATCCATGTACGTCCTTTTGTGGACTGCTTGTTTTTGCCTATTCCGATTTCCCATGGAAGCAGGCTTTTCCAGTAGCCGTCCGTTTTGTTAGTATACGCGGGTGTCGAAATTGTCACCGAGGAGCCGAATGAGAATTCTTGTGGGCTGGAAATTTCTCGAACTTCCCGTAAAAATACTTTCGAATATGGTTCGGCGCGTTCAATCAATTTCCGATGTTTCAGGCTCTTTTGCTTTGACTTAAGCTCTGTCTGGAAAGATTGAAGTTTGGTCATTTCGGAATGGGTGGCCGCGAACTGAGGAAGTATCATTAACGTCTTGCACAATTCAAACGCTGCTTGACGTTCATCGAGAGTATTCTTCGAGTTTTCGTAGACCCTTGTAAGTTGTTCGCTTATCGTTCCGTCTGGCAGTTTCAACGTTTCGATATCGTCAGTATATGAAAGGAATCCGTTGCCGAGGTCTTCCGCATAGTATCTAAAGCAGCTTGTTTTATCAGCCAGATCAAATCTTGTTATTGCCAGTATGCGCTGACGATCTGAAACTCCATTGAGCATTACACGCCCAAATTGCAAAGTGGCATCTGGCTTGATCTGCTCTTTTCCAAAATGGCTTGTGATACTTCGATATTTTTCTATGTCCTCTTGCTTACCGGACTCTCCTCCAAGAAGAAACACAACAATCTCTGAGCCTGAACGTATCAATGAGGCACCCGCAACGCACAGGGTATTACCGCATTTCATAGAAAACTCGAATACCTTGGGATGTTCGGAGACATTGAAAGAGTAAATAACACCTTCATCCATGTGGAGCGACATGTGCTCTAGGGTATTTTCCTCACTAACCGATGTCAGCCAATCAATAAAATGGGTAAACGAAAAAATGTAGTCACGTTCAGGTTTTAGTTTGAAATAATTGAGTTCTGGTCGATATTCGAAGAAGCACTCCGCGAAAGCGAAGGACGTAGGCATTACCCAAAGGCCATGTGAGAAAGCTCTGCTGTTATATTCCCCAAAGTAATATCTGAGTGCCTCGCTCATAGGCAATTTAGAGCTATTCCAATTGGTCACGGCCACCGTGGCGCTAGCAATTTCGCACGCTTGCTTTACATATTCGCTCGTTTGGGGAGTTTTGACACTACTCAAAAAATCAATAACTCGCTGGTAATCCGGCGACCATTTTGGGGGAATTGCCCAATAACCTATTGAGCGCAGCCTTTGTTCCCGATCTTTCATCTAAATAATGAGATGATATGAACTGCTGGAGCGGCAAGTGGATGAAACGGCGAAGCTGGCGACCATGCGTTACCCCTTTTGAACAAGTTTGGTGGGCACGGTTTTGTACCCACCCTTGCTACTTTCCATTCAGCGTATCTCACCGCCCCGTCAAAGTCCGTACCCCACCCTCATGCCCCAACAACAGCACATCTGCCGGACGCAGGGCGAACAGGCCGTTGGTGACGATGCCGGGGATGTTGTTGAGCTGGGCTTCGAGTTTGGCGGGTTCCATGATGGTGAGGTTGTGCGCGTCGATAATCAGGTTGCCGTTATCGGTGGTGTAGCCGTCGCGTAACACCGGTTTGCCACCCAGTTTTACCAGCTCGCGCGCGACGTAGCTGCGTGCCATGGGGATGACTTCGATGGGCAGGGGAAACTTGCCCAGCACGTCCACCAGTTTTGATTCATCGGCGATACAGACGAATTTGCGGCTGGCGGCGGCGGCGATTTTTTCACGTGTCAGCGCCCCGCCGCCGCCTTTGATGAGGTGCAGGTAGCGATTGGATTCGTCGGCGCCGTCGACATACACGGCGATGTCGTTGACCGCGTTCAGGTCAAATACCGGGATGCCGTGCCCCTTGAGGCGCTCGGCGGTGGCGATGGAGCTGGCCACGGTGCCTTCGATCTTGTGCTTGATGCCTGCCAGGGCATCGATAAAGAAATTGGCGGTAGAGCCTGTGCCTACCCCCACGATGGCGCCTACGGTGACGTAATCCAGTGCCGCCAGGGCGACCGCTTTTTTCATTTCATCTTTAGTCATGGTGTGCTCCAACAATATATATACCGGAAAATATACCCGGATATGGCCGATTATGCTAGTTTATAGCCTATGAAACAATACATCGAAAAAATTCTCAAGGCGCGCGTTTACGACGTGGCGCAGCAAACGCCGTTGGATCTGATGCGTAATTTGTCGCAGCGCTTGAATAACCATGTGATGCTCAAGCGCGAAGATCTGCAGCCGGTATTTTCCTTCAAGCTGCGTGGCGCGTATAACAAGATCGTCAATCTGCCGCCGGAGGTCGCCAGAAACGGCGTGATCACCGCGTCGGCGGGCAATCACGCTCAAGGCGTTGCGCTGGCGGCCAGCAAGCTGGGGATTCGTTCGCTGATTGTGATGCCGCGCACTACGCCGGACATCAAGGTGGCCTCGGTGCGCAACCTGGGCGGCACCATTACGCTGCATGGCGATACCTATGACGAGGCGTATCAGCATGCCGTGACGCTCGCCGAACAAAATGGCATGGCGTTTGTGCATCCGTATGATGACCCGGACGTGATCGCCGGACAGGGTACGGTGGCGATGGAGATTCTGCGCCAGCATACCGATCCGTTGCACGCGATTTTTGTGCCGGTGGGTGGCGGTGGCTTGATTGCGGGCGTGGCGGTGTATGTTAAATACCTGTGGCCAGAGATCAAGGTGATCGGCGTCGAACCTGAAGATGCCGCCAGCATGTATGAGGCGCTGCGCGATGGCGAACGTACGGTGCTGAGCCATGTCGGTATTTTTGCCGATGGCGTGGCGGTGAAGCAGGCGGGCAAAGAACCTTTTCGCATTGCGCAGCAGTATGTCGACGAGATCATCCTGGTGAACACCGATGAGATCTGCGCGGCCATCAAGGATATTTTTGACGATACCCGTTCGATTGCCGAACCGGCCGGTGCGCTGGCGGTGGCGGGACTTAAAAAATATGTTGGGCGCGAAGGCGTCACGGCGCAGCGCATGGTGGCGATTGATAGCGGCGCCAATATGAACTTTGGGCGGTTGCGCCATGTTGCCGAGCGCGCCGAAGTCGGCGAACGGCATGAGGCAATATTGGCGGTGACCATTCCTGAACGTCCAGGTAGCTTTGGCGAATTTTGCCATATGATCGGTGATCGCAGCATTACCGAGTTTAATTACCGCTATGCCGACGCGGCTACCGCCCATGTGTTCGTCGGCATCAAGCTGGCGCAGGGTGATGCGGAGCGGCATGAGATTGTGCAGTGCTTGAAGAATGCTTCGTACCCCGTCATCGACATGACCGACAACGAAATGGCCAAACTGCATGTGCGCTATATGGTCGGCGGGCACCCGCCGGTTATTGGGCATGAGCGGATTTACCGCTTCGAGTTTCCGGAGCGGCCGGGCGCGTTGCTGCGCTTTCTCGATAAAATGGGACGGCGCTGGAACATCAGCCTGTTCCATTACCGCAACCATGGCGATGCCTATGGCCGGGTGCTGGTGGGGGTGCAGGTGCCTCCGGCAGAGGCGGTGGCGTTTCAGGATTATCTGGCGGACTTGAACTATGCGTATGAAGATGAAACGGAGAATCCGGCGTACCGGCTGTTTCTGAGTTAGGCCAACATCCGGCAGTTAGCATGACCCAACCCTTCGACACGCCCACTACGCGGGCTGCTCAGGGCGAACGGGGTGCTCGCTTATTTGGTGGATCCCACAAAAAACCGTTCGTGCTGAGCCTGTCGAAGTGTGGGCGGTTTTTTATTACGGCAACAGAGCCTGAGTTAAACCAGAAAACGCCGGCCGCTCCTGCGCATCCTGCGCCCGCGGCACTTGCGCGTCCCTGCGCGGCGTATTTTCCAGCGTGAAACACAAAAACAAAAGGCCCGTTAAGGGCCTTTTGTTTTTACTATAAAACCACGCTTTACATTGCTACTGGCGCGGCTTTTTTCTTGGAAGCAGCCTTTTTCTTGGGGGCTGCTTTCTTCTTGGATACAGCCTTCTTCTTCGGGGCTGCGGCCTTCTTCTTTGAAGCTACCTTCTTTGAAGCTACTTTTTTCGAAGCTACCTTCTTGGTAACAGCCTTCTTCTTGCTGACGGCTACCTTTTTCTTTGAAGCTACTTTCTTCTTTGCAACTGCTTTCTTTAAAGCCATGGTTTACTCCTCCATATGTGAAATGCACATTTGCCCAACTGGGATGGGCGCGGTTAAGTATAACTAACTTTCAAAATACTTCTAGTCTTAACGAAAGTTATATCGTCAAGCGATTCCGATTACTTTAATAGTTTTCGTGAAAAAGTGTATCTAGTTTTAAAATATATTGCCACTCTTTTGTTGCGATGGCCATTATAGAGAGTCGATTGCCACGTTTCAAGAGCGTCATTGAATGTAGTTGATCGTGATTTTTGAGTTCATCAAGACTGATGACGCGGCTGAATGAGCGCACGTAACGCACGTCAACCATATACCAACGCGGCTGGTCTGGATCGCTGCCGGGATCATAATGCGGATCGTTGTGATCAAATGCAGTGAAGTCGGGATAGCCTTCCCTGACAATTTCGACGATGCCAACGATGCCGGGCACTTTGCAATTGGAATGATAAAAATAGGCTAAATCGCCAATTTTCATTTGATCGCGGAGCATGTTACGCGCTTGATAATTGCGTACGCCATCCCAGTGTTCAGTTTGCTTCGGGCGGCTCTTGAGCATGTCGATGCTGAAGGCATCGGGCTCGGATTTCATCAGCCAGTAATTCACGGTGCGTCCTTTGCGGGAAGGCGGGTGGGCAGGTAGAGTCGTCTCTCAGTGGCAATCGCCTGCAACGGAACATCCCAGCAAAAGTGTTGTAATGTTGCAACACACTGGAAGTCATAAGCGAGGCCGACCAGGCGTGGCTTACGCCAATGCTGGCGCCAGTATAAATTCTGGCGAAGAAAAGAAAAGGTCTTGTCATAGAATCCGCCGCCCATGCCGAGGCGGTTACCTTGCGTGTCAAAGGCGACCAGAGGTGTTAAAACCAGATCCAGCACCCAGGGCGGCGCGCGGTGCGCAGTCGAGAGGCACGGCTCAAGAATGCCGAAACGATTCGGCGTTAAGGGGTCGCCCTGGCGATAAGGCACAAACCATAAACGCCCGCTGGGGAGTGGACTTAATACCGGTAAATAACAGGTTTTACGCATTGCCCATGCGCGCTGCATAAGTGGTGTGGGATCAAGTTCGCCGCGTTGCGGAAGGTAGCAGGCGATGTGTCGGCTGCGCTGAAACAGTGTGGAGTGGGCGATGCACTGCGCCACTTGAAGTGCCGCGTGGGCTTGTTCTGCCGGACTGAGGCTGGAGCGCTGAGCGCGCATCTGCCGGCGCAATTCACCGCGTAATTCGGCGTGTGAAGGAGTAGGTAGGGGTAACAAAGAGGAACATCCTCCGCCTGTGACGTAACAGACCTTTGTTCTTGAACCAATGGTTCAAGTGGGTACTTGTGCGATATATCAGGCTTTCCACTCCACCAAGAAGTGGTGTGGACATGCACAACAATACCAGCAAACAAGTTCCCGGGGTTTAAGAATTAGGCTCAAGAAAAACCCAGTCCATACACGGGCACCGCAGAGGATGTTCCAAGCTTAATTCTAGCTGAAAAAGCTGGCGGATACTATCTGCGGACTAAAGCTACCCGCGCTTTCTTTACAGGGTACCCTATAGTTCAAGCTGGCGATCCCGATACAAGGCTCCGTCAACCTTGTGTTGCAGCACTTTGATGCGCTGGCCGAGTGATTGGGTGGTGTCGTCTTTCCGGGAATGGTGCTGGAGTAGTTCGTGGGTAATATTCAGCGCCGCCATCACGATGATGCGGTCCGCTCCCACCACTTTGCCAGTGTCGCGGATGGCCTGGATGGCCTCATTGAGGCGCTGCGCTGAGGCCAACAGGTTATCGCGCTCTTCTGCCGGACAGGCAATGCGATATTCCTTATCCAATATCTGCATGGTAACGGCGACGCTGTCTGTGATGTTGTTCATGCGTCATACTCCATGGACTTAAAGCGCAGGATCATCGATTCCACCCGCGAGCTGACGATCTCGGTTTTTTTGATGAGATGAGCGCGCTCAGCCAATAAGTTGGTTCGCTCAGTCAATAGACCCGTCTGTTGGCTGCGCAGCAACGCGTTTTCTTCGCGCAGCCGGTCGCAGACCTGAATAAGCTCATCAATACGAAATTCGAGATTACGCAGATCTTGTTCGATGGCGCGGGCGGGTGTTTCTGGTTTGATAGTTTTCATGGATCAAATAGTAGACCGGACGCAGCGCGTGGTCAAGGCCGGGTGTGGATGTTTAATCATGCCAACATTTTGATGAAACCCGCTACCAAGGATGATAGCATGGTACCAAAGCCCGATTTGCGCGCCAGTGTGGTGCGTAAATATAAAAACAGGGGGAGTGATGATATGACAGACGATGCTGAACTTACCCAATACGATGAGCTGAATGAAGCGCTGCGGCGCGTTGGCTCGTCGGCTGATGTTGCGGAATGCCACGGCTTGCTGAGCGGTTTGCTGTGCGTGAAAGAAACGGTGGATAGCGCCGCCTGGATATCCCATATTCTGGGTGCCGCCCCCGATGTGAATGGCGGTGAAGAGGTGGAGCTGAACGAAGATGGCCGCGCCTTGCTCAGCGCTTTGCTGGGTCGGGTGCTGGATCAGTTAAATGACATGGACTATGGCTTTCATCCATTGTTGCCCGATGACGACGAGCCACTGGAAAAGCGCGCGGCGGCGTTGGCGGAGTGGTGTCAGGGTTTTGTGCTGGGCCTGAGCATGGGTGGCATCGAAGAGATCGGCCAGTTGCCGGAGGCTTCCGACGAAATCATCAAAGACATGGCGGAAATCGCCCAGATGCACGCTGACGCGGACGCAGCGACCAATGAAGACGAAACCGCCTACGCGGAGATCGTCGAGTATGTGCGCATGGGCGTGCTGCTGGTGCGTGAAGAGTTGCGCACCATCAGTAAACCGCATCCTGATGACGTGGTGGTGCACTAAATGGATAAACAAGAATTCGCCAAACGCCGCGCGCACCTGATGCGCCACATCGGCAAAGATGGCGTGGCGATTCTGCCCGCCGCGCCGCAGGCATTGCGCAACCGTGACAGTGAATACCCCTACCGTCCCGACAGTGATTTTTATTATCTCACCGGTTTTGCTGAACCAGACGCGGTGGCGGTGCTGGCGCCCGGCCGCAAGCAGGGCGCATATATATTATTTTGCCGAGCGCGCGACCCCAAAATGGAAATCTGGAATGGCCCGCGCGCGGGCCAGGAAGGCGCGCTCGCCCTGTATGGCGCAGACGAAGCTTATCCCATTAGCGAGCTTGATAGCATCCTGCCGGGCCTGCTGGAGAATCGCCGCACGGTGTTTTATGACATGGGTCGCCAACCGGCGTTTGATCAGCAGTTGTTGGGCTGGATTAACCGCGTGCGCGGCAAGTCACGCAGTGGTGTACGCGCGCCCATGGTGTTTTCATCGTTGAGCGAGCCAGTGCATGAAATGCGCTTGTTCAAAAGCACTGCTGAAGTGGCGGCGATGCGGCGCGCGGCGGTGGTGTCCTCGGCGGCGCATCGCCGTGCCATGCAGACCTGCAAACCCGGCATGATGGAATACCAGATCGAGGCCGAGTTGCTGCATGAATTTGTGCGCGAAGGCTGCCGTTTTCCCGCCTATAATCCCATCGTCGGCGGCGGCGCCAACGCCTGCACGCTGCATTATAACGATAACAACGCACGCCTCAATGACGGCGAGTTGCTGTTGATTGATGCCGGCGCGGAATTTAATTATTACGCCGCTGACATCACCCGCACCTTTCCCGTGAATGGCCGGTTCAGCCCGGAACAAAAGGCGCTCTATGAATTGGTGCTGGCCGCGCAATATGCAGCCATCGACAAAGTGCGCCCCGGCAACCACTGGAACGAGCCGCACCAGGCGGCGGTGCGGGTGCTCACCATCGGTCTGGTGAAACTGGGTTTGCTCAACGGCAAACCCGCACAGCTTATCAAAGATGAAAGTTACCGCCTATTTTACATGCACCGTACTGGCCATTGGCTAGGCATGGATGTGCATGACGTGGGCGAATACAAAGTGGATAATGCCTGGCGCCCCCTCGAACCGGGCATGGTGCTCACGGTAGAGCCGGGTTTATACATCCCGGCAGGCAGCGCCAACGTGCCAAAAAAATGGTGGAACATCGGCATTCGTATTGAAGACGATGTGCTGGTAACCAAACACGGCAATGACGTGCTCACCCGTGATGCACCCAAAACTGTGGCGGAGATTGAGGCGTTGATGGCCTCGGCTTATTCCAATTCTTGTTAAAAACGACACTTGTCATTCCGAACGCACGTGAGGAATCCTTGAAGATCTCTCACATTCGTTCGAGACAAGGATTTCTCGCTACGCTCGAAATGACAGTAAAAATGATATCTGCGAAAGATATAGGCACTTCTAACGAGAGTTGGAATTAAATATGGCTACAAGCGATTACGACATCCTGATTATCGGCGGCGGCATGGTCGGCGCCAGTCTGGCATGCGCGCTCGGCAATCAGCCAGGGTTGCGTATTGGTTTGATCGAAGCCACGCCGTTAGGTGCAACGGCCACGCCGGGAAGCGCAGCCACATCCATGGCGGTTCCCTCCAGTTATGACGACCGCTCCATCGCCCTGGCCTATGGCACGCGCCGCATTTTTGAAGGCATGGGTTTGTGGCCGCTGCTGGCCGACAGCACCTCGCCGATAAAAAAGATTCACGTCTCTGACCGTGGCCACTTTGGCGTGACGCGCCTGAATTGCGCCGATGAAGGCGTAGACGCGATGGGCTATGTGGTGGTGAGCCGCGTGTTGGGTCAGATGTTGGCGCGCGCACTGGCAAACGTGCCCAATGTTGATTTAATCTGCCCTGCCCTGCTCACCGACATTACCATTAACAGCAGCGGCGCCCAGATTGTCATAGATCAAGCTGGCACACAACGCACGCTCACCGCGCAACTGGTAGTTGCGGCAGACGGCGGCAAATCGGCGGTGCGCGAACACCTGGGCATCGCTTCAACCACCTGGGACTACCATCAGACCGCCATCATTACCAACATCACCCCGCAACATAACCACGCGCAGACCGCCTACGAACGCTTTACCGAAACCGGCCCCATCGCCATGCTGCCCATGAGTGACAACCGCTGCGCCGTAGTCTGGACGGTCGCCAGCGACCAGGCCGCCAACATCATGCGCATGGATGACGATGCGTTCCGCCACGGCCTGCAAGCCGCGTTTGGTTATCGCCTGGGTAAACTGCAGAAAGTCGGCACACGCCGCGCCTATCCGCTCGCGCTCACCGCCGCCCGCGAACATGTGCGCCCGCACCTTGCCATCATCGGCAATGCCGCGCATACCCTGCACCCCATCGCCGGGCAAGGTTTTAATCTGGGGCTACGCGATGTCGCCGCCCTCGCGCAAATCGTGGTAGACGCCCGCCGTGGCGGACGCGACATCGGCAGCATGGATGTTCTGGCAGATTATGCGGACTGGCGCCGCCACGACCAACGCCGCGCCATCGCCTTCACCGACAGCTTGATACGCATCTTCACCAACCCGCTGGCGCCGTTTGCGCTGGGGCGTAACCTCGGATTAGTGGCTGTTGACCTGCTGCCCCCGCTGAAGCATATCCTGGCGCGTCAGACTATGGGCTTGGTGGGCAAACTGCCGAGACTGGCGCGTGGGTTGGCATTGTAAAAATCTGTTCAGTAATTTTTAGAGCTTCTCTTTGATATCCATCGCCAATGCCAGCGCACGTTCTACGCTGGCATCCACCACCGTGTAATGTCCCATTTTGCGTCCGGGGCGGGCTTCGCGCTTGCCGTAGAGATGCAGGTTGGCCTGCGGGCAGGTGAGTATACTTTCCCAATGGGGTATGTCGCCGCCCCATACATCACCAAGCAGATTGACCATCACGGCAGGCGATAGCAAACGCGTATCGCCCAGCGGCAGACCGCACAACGCGCGCACTTGCTGTTCAAATTGATCAGTCACGCAGGCATCCAGCGTGTAGTGGCCACTGTTATGCGGGCGGGGCGCGATTTCGTTGACGAGTAGCCGCTCGCCACCCGCGCTATCAGCCACCACGAAAAACTCCACCGCCAGCACGCCACAATAATTCAGGCGTTCGGCAATTTGCGTGGCGATACGGCGCGCCTGTTCCGCCAGATTGTCGGGAATGCGCGCCGGAGCCAGCGTAACATCGAGTATGCCATTGCAATGTTGATTTTCTGCTATTGGAAAAACCGCGATCTGTGCGTCTGCGCCGCGTGCCAGGATCACCGAGATTTCCAGCGTCAGCGGCACCAATTCTTCCAGTACGCATGGCGCACCGCCCATGTCGTCAAAGGCGCGCAATGCTTCATCAATGTTGTTGACGCGTGCCTGACCCTTGCCATCGTAGCCGAGTTGGCTGCGCTTGATGATGCAAGGGAGCCCCGCCGCCGTACCGACTTGGCGCATAGCGGCGGCGATGTCGTCGCGCGACTGGATCACGGCATAGCGCGCGCAGGGAAAGCCATGATCAGTGAAAAACTGTTTTTCAGCTATACGGTTTTGAGAAATCGCCACGGCTTCAGCGCTGGGGCGCACGGTACAAAACTGTGCGAGAAAACGCAGGCTGTCAGCAGGCACGTTTTCAAATTCGGTGCTGACCGCCGCGCATTCTTTGCCGAACTCTTCGAGCGCATGCTGATCCGAAAAATCGGCAACGATATGCCGGTCAGCAAAATGCGCGGCGGGGCCGTGGGGGTCGGGATCCAGCACTATCACGGAGTAACCGAGGGTGCGCGCCGCTGTGGTGAACATGCGGCCAAGCTGCCCGCCGCCAAGAATGCCTAGCGTACTACCCGGTAAAATCATTTAACCGGCGGCAAGGCCATTGCCAGCACGCTGTCGCGCAACGTGTCACGGAAGGTGTTGAGGCGTTGTGTTAAATCCGCGTTGTTGCGCGCCAGCAGTGCCACGGCGAACAAGCCGGCATTCGCAGCGCCAGCGTTACCAATCGCAAATGTCGCTACGGGGATGCCTTTGGGCATTTGCACAATCGACAGCAACGAATCCATGCCGTTCAGATGTTGGGACGGCACTGGCACACCCAACACTGGCACCGTGGTTTTGGAAGCCAGCATGCCGGGCAGATGCGCCGCGCCGCCCGCGCCCGCAATAATGCAGGCCAGTCCGCGTGCGTGTGCATCCTGCGCATATTGAAACAGCAGATCCGGCGTGCGGTGCGCTGACACCACCCTGGCTTCATACGCGATGCCAAAGGCGTCCAGTTGCTGGGCGGCGTGTTGCATCACGTCCCAGTCACTGTTGCTACCCATTACCACACCGACCAATGGATTGTTCATGCCGCAATGCCCGAAAAATAGTTGTATGGCGCGCCCGAGAGGATTCGAACCTCTGACCCTTGCCTTCGGAGGGCAATACTCTATCCAGCTGAGCTACGGGCGCCGATTTTTGCTGCGATAAAGCACGTTAGCATAGCGTATTATGCTGGTTTATGTCCATCTTCGACAGGCACATGAAGGGACTTGCCGGAACATGGAAACATGGGGTCGCCGCTGACGGGATTTTCTTTTGCCTTGGGGCTGGCGTTGGATTGGCCTTGCTCGGTGTTGTTGCCCCAACCATTGCCGCCCGCAGTGTGCTCAAGGAGGTGTTTCACTAAAGGAAACCGTGCGACACTTCCCTCTGCAGTGGCAGGCCGCCCACCCACCGTTCGACCTTGGATCGAACGGATCTTTCAATCGCAACTCCATTTGGAAAGGTGCCGAGCGATCCCTGCCTCGCGACGATTCCAAAATAATCTCCAAAATAACCTTTGCTTAGATCCCAAAATGGGTATGCCCCATAGGCGCCCGGGCTTGATACTCTCGTTCCGGGCGTGCAGTTAAATACAGTGTTCTGGCATTCGTGCCAGAGACCGAATCCATAGTGCCAGTCTTCCCCAAGGCCCGTGACCGTCGGCGAACTGGCGATGATGACGGAGGCGGCGTGGTCTGACAGAAGTTGTTTCATTGACCCGGAATTCAAGAGCGCGCCATTACTCAAGGCCTTGAGAAAGTCCATGTACTCCTCACCAGTCCAATGCATGCCGCCGGCAAGCCGGGGGTTCGTTGAAGAAGGAAGGTCATAAGTTGCGGTTGGGAAGAGGCCGGTTTGTGCTTTGAATTCCGAGAAGATGTCCTGCCAGCCTGCGACACCCCGCGCCTTGATTGTCATGAGACCTGCCACTTGCAGGTGTGTGCCCACATAGTAAAACCGCTGCCCGGGAGTAATTCCGTTGCCGGTGTTGGCGTCCGCGATGTTGCTGACACAGGTCGCGAAATTAGAGAATCCGGCATTGATGCAAAACGGCTCGGTCTCCAGGCCAGAGGTGAAACTCAGCAACTGCGCCAGGGTCATGTTGTACAATGAATCGCCGTTGCCGATGGGCCAGCCAGCAATATGATCCTGCGGTCTGTCCGACAGATTCAAGGAACCCTGTTCGACCAGCCGCAAAATAATCACCGCCGAGACCAGCTTGGATGTGGACGCGGATTCGTAGGATGTTTGAAGGGTGGAGGTTCCCCGATTATAGTTGTAGCGGCGACCATCCCGCTTTTCTACCGAGAAAGAAAAGTCGACCTCCGACACGACTTCCGAGAGTGCCTCATCCAAATTTTCTTCGAGCTTGTTTATCGAACACAACGATACCAGTACGGACGGTGTGCTTGCGGTGTTCGCAATCATTTGGCCTTTGATAGAGAACTGCAGCGGAACCGGCTGAAGTGAAACCATTGAATCGTCCGAGACATGGTCGGCGTACTTCTCTGCAATCTTTTCTGGCGGAACGCTTTCCTTGAAGTCGGCAAGGAGATCCGTGTACTTCACCACGTATGCCCCTTCCGCATCGCGCACATTCATTCCCATCGAGATTCCCAGGAACCCGATGGACAATACGAGAATCCATGACAGGATTCCGATTTTCTTGAGTGTAGATTTTGGTGTATTCATATTCATGATCTATCTCCTAATCCTTCCAACTCGTGTACATGATGATGCCCTTTTTTCTGTTCGCTCCGATCCACGCTGCCTTCATGACGCCCGCGCGCCAAACCGGGGTTCGACGCGGGGCGGGATCCATCGCCTTATGGATAGGTCAGTGCGATAGTCAGAAGCTGCTGGGTCAGCGTGCTGGTATCAATTGATGGTGGATTGGTGTTGGTAAGCGCAACCACCGTGATACCGTTGGGAATGTCGATGCGGATGTGCGAATCCGAACCCTGATTGGCCCCGGTCTTCGTCACAACTGTTCCAGCAGCGTTCAAGGACCAGCCATTGGCGCGACCATTACTGGTCCCTCCGCTCCACATCACATCTCGCGTGGCTTGAGGGAAATAGCGGTTGCGCAGCACGGAATCGCCGAAAACGGCCAAATCAAGCGCCGAAGACTCTATCCCGCTGCCCCCGGCCTTCCAGCTCACATTTTCGAATTGCGCCTGGGAGACCTGGTTAGCGCCGGAATTGATCGTGGCACGTTCGCCGTTGGAATCGGGCGAGGAGCGGACCTCCGCACGCAAGCTGTCTAACCCCTGAGGATCGGCGATTCTCGTCTTAAGCAGGTTTCCGAAACTTGAATTGCCCTTTGTTTCCAACGCTGCGGCCGCAAGCGTGTAGGAATGCGTGGAATAATTCCAGTTCCCAAGGGAGCAGCCTGAAATAATCCATGAATTCGTCTTAATTGCCCCACCTATATGATTGTTTAACGCGTTAAGCGAGGTCGGGTATTGGACCTGGGTTCCATTTTCCTTGGCGCTATCTTGGTAATGCTTCACACACCCAGTCATTTGCAGTAATTGGCGAATTGTGTGAGTGTGCTGGGATCCAAGGCCCGGCACGACCGTATCAGTGCGGTCGTCGAGATTGATCAGGCCGGCCTGCTCCATATCATAGGCCAGCGTGCCGGTGACGGCCTTTGCCACCGAAGCCAGACGATAAACCGTGCCGGAATGAGCATTGATGTTCTTGTCCTTATCGGCAAAGCCCGCCCCGCCACGAAAGATCACGCGTCCGTTGCGCACGATGGCGGCGCCGACGCCGGGGATATCGGCCTTAGCGGCATACGCAGCGAGCGCTTGTTCGGCCTGCTCGCGCCCAGCCCAATCGAACCGATCGTCATTCTCCCGCCAGACGGCGGCATACTCGGTTCCGCCTCCACTTTTAGCGGGGCAGATTTCGATATCGATCACGCGCATGCCTTGGTCGGCATATTTCTTCCAATTGTTGGCAAGCCCTTGCGCGGACATTTCCCGAAGTGCCGCCCAGCCGCGGCCTGGCGTGTTCTTCTCCCAGATGGCGGCATAGGTCAGATCTCCATTGCGTTCGTAGCAATCCAAGTCGGTTACGCGATAACCTTGCTTGCGATATTCGTCGAACTTGTCGCCATATCCGTCTGGCGTCATGTCGCGCAACTCGACCCAATCCTCGCTCAACTTATTTTCGATCCAAATGATCGAGTAGAGCATCTTACCGCCCACTTCGATCGCATCGATATCGATCGGCTTATATTTGCCCTTGTTGGCAGCGAAGTTCTCTGAGAATTGCTCGCTTGTAAGATTGCGGTTGGATATCCAGTCGAGCCCTTCTTTGTTTTGCACCATAACCAGGGAATAAAGCAACTTGCCGCCAATCACTTCTGAATCCTGATCGATCGGGAGATAGCCTTGCTTGCGATATTTGTCCCAATTGGTATGGAATTGCTCGGTGCTTAGTCGGCGCCAGCTGACCCAGCCGCGCCCATCGGTGTTTTTTTGCCAGACGCCGGAATAATCGGCCCCGCCATTGTCCATTTCGATGTCGATCGGGAGGTAACCGTCCTTTTTGTATTCTTCCCAAGCTGCGGAATAAACCGCATCCGACAGACCGTAGCGAAACTTCCAGGCGATGGATTCTGGATCGTAGAAATCTTGAGCGTGAACTGTCACAGCCATTGCGGCTAGGCTTAGAGCTCCTATAAACGCGCACCCCTTTGCCAAGATATGCCGCCCTCCTTTGGTAACGGCGGCCATCATCATTCCAAGCAAGTTTTTTTCCTCAATCAAGGCCTCGACGAGACTATCGACCTTTTCCTCAAGTTTATTCCACGCTTCGCCTGTGGATTTTGGTGTATTCATGATCTACCTCCTGCGTATTGTGGATGATTGAATGACAGTGGCGATTTGCTTCGCTCCTTATCCGCCATCTGTTGCATACGATTCTAGTGGCAGGTCGGTAACGGATGGGTAACGTGGCTTCGGTAATATTACCGGGCGGGCAGGCGTCAGTTGTTTGAAGAGGTGTTCAGGTCGAGACTCTGGCAGAGAGCCACGGTGAGGGGCGAAGGCATGACACCTAATCGATGGGCGAGTGTTCGGCGACAGCGCTGGTAGGTGAGCAGCGCCAGCGTTGTCTGCTGTTGGGAGAGGTAGTGTTGGATCAGTTGTTGATAGGCCGGTTCGTACAGTTCGTCCACTCCGATGGCGGCATTGAGCAGACGTTCCACCGCAGGCCCATCGCCCCCTCGGCGCGACTGCTCAGCGGCGGTGGTCAAACCGTTGACTACTCGACGTTGAAATTGCTCGCGCAGCGGAATTAGCCAGGGATCCGGCTCATCGCCAAGAAAATCGCCTTCGTACAAAGTGTAGCCCGCTTCGATCCGGCCGCTATCAAGACAAGCGCCCAGCGCCAAACCATCGAACCAACAGAGCTGTGGATTCAGGGAGAGCCGACCGCCGCTGTGGGTGATCGCCTGTTTCAGACCAAGCATCTCGCGCAGCCGATGCAGGGTGGTGATCAACGCACGCTGACCAGCATCCCCCTCGGCGCCGGGCCATAGCCACTCAATCAACCGGGTATCGGCGACATGCTGTCCACCAAGGGCAAGAAGGCCCTTGAGCAATTCGAGGGGGCGCCGTTGGGCCTTGCTGTCAAAAATCAATTCGCTCTCTTCACGAACAATGCGCAAGCCACCGAAGCTGAATAGTTTCAGAGGCCACGGCCAGGCGTGGCTGCTGATCGCCATTGATGGCGGCGCCAGTTGGCGCCGCCGGATCAGTTCACATGCAAACGCCACTTCGATCCCCAGTTCCAGGGCGCGCCAACACAGTCGCGCCAGCGTCGCTGGATAGAGGCCACCATAGGCCCAATGGCCATGACGGCGGGCATAACCAAAAGCTTCAGCAAGGAGAGGCGGGAGCATCTCCGCGCTGTCGCCGCGCAGCTCAGCCACTGCAGCACGTTGCAGACTACACGCCACCTGGGCAGTGACACTGCCCAACGACTGTGCAACTGCAACGGCTAGATCGCTATGTTCGCGCGCTGTCTCGAACTGGCCAGTTGTCGCTAATAATTCGGCAAGCAAGCTGCGGCTAATCACTTCAAAAAATGCGAAGCGTCGGGTATGCGCATTGTCCACCGCCACCTCCAATAAACGCACCGCTTCGTCAAAACTACCACCAAGCGCCGCTCTCCAACCTGCGAGGAAATAATACTGGGAGACATCAATCTGCCCGAGGTTGGCGAGATCTGCAGCGATGCGCAGCAGATAACGATCGGCCGCATCGAAATCACCACGGAGGCAATAGACATAGACATGCTGAAAAGCAAATTGGCGGTCGATGGCATGCACGCCGGTCTCGCCGGCGAGGCGCGTATAATAATCCAGCCGTGCCAGGGCGGCATCTGTGGAGCCTGAAACCCAGTGGTGGATGACATCGGAAAGTCCCCCAACCAGTCGGTAGAAAGTGGGCACGGCGGGGTCGTCGAGCAGTGGCCGCAGCGCATGCAGATGTGCGCCCAAACTACCCATGCCGGTAATCGACGCATGATAGAGCCCCAGCAAGCCGCCGATAGCCGCGCGGTCGGCGCGTCGTATAGAGAGCCGATAAAGCCGCTGTACGCTACGCAGCCAAGGTGCGAACTCGGGCGCCTGGGGGCGCAAAAAGAACGTGGCACTAAAGCCGTATACCGAAACCTGGGCTCGCACCAATAGCGAAGGGTAACGCGGAAAACGCTGGCGCAGTTCGCGCAGGCGCGCCAACCATTGCTCGAGCGCGCCATAATCGTCGCAGGCATAGGTAATGCCCTCGATCACGCCACACCAGCTTCGATAGAGTCCTTCGGCATCACCAATCGCCCAAAAGCCGTTGTATGCCCGCTCGAATTGCAAGTGGCCAAGGCGTGCATCACGGGCCAGCAGCGCCGCACCAAACCAGTAATCAACCCAGGGTGTACGCTGATCAATGGGGATCGCCTCGACCCAGGTGGCCAGTGTCGCGTAGCGCCCCGTGCGTAAAAGTTGAGGGGCGTGGCGTAGTAGCAGGGCTGCCAGCCCCTCCCAATTACAAGCTTCCCCATGTAAGTGGGCGGCAGCTTCTGGCAAAGACGCAGACTCAAGGCAAGTGGCCAAGCGGATCAACCGCGCCGCCAGTTCGTCTGGTGACCAGAGTTTGCGCGAATGCTGCCGCAGAAACTCGCATAGAAGGTGATGGAAGCGCCAGGTACGTTCGCAGCCGCTATCGACGGGGAGTAACAGCGCCCGACGACAGAGATCCGCTATGTTGGCCGACACGTTGGCTGTCGGCACCGCGCACCGCACCAGTGACTCCGAAACGAAGGGCATCCAGGCGGTGGTAAGCATGAAATCACGCAGGGCGTGGTCGGCCCTTTCGAAGAGTTCGGTAGCGAGGAAGCCGAATACCGTCGCCGACATGTCGGCAGCCGCCGCAGCCGGCAGGCTCATCGGGTCGTTACGACCGGCAGCCAGCGCGAATACCAGCGGGCCAATCCAACCCCCGCACCAACCATGCCAGCGTTCGGCCTGCGGGTTCGGCGCATCGGCGAAGTAGCCGTGCTGCCGGTTAACCAACTCACGCACTTCATCAAGGGTCAGCATCATCTCCCCAAAATCGAGCGTCAACAGGCGGCCGCGCACGCGCGCGCTGTCCAGCGACGCAGGTGGGGCATGGCGGCTCAGTACCCAGAGAGTGTTACCGGCTGGCAACTCGTCAAACAAATTAGCGAGCACGCGCTGTAGTGGGTGGTGGTCCGGTATGCAGTGCCAATCATCGAACACCAGCGTCGTACCCACAGGTAAACGAGCGAACGCGGCACGCAACCAGGTACGCGCAAAGTCGTCAAGATGTTCACCCACCTCGCGCCCATAGAGAGGCAGGGCAGCGATACGACGGCGCGATGCCATCGTGTCCGCGATGGCCATGCCAAGAAAATGGAAGAAGGTACCGGGGTCGGTATCGTCGCGGTCAACCTGGTACCAGCATACCGGACGGCCGCAAGCGCGCAGGGCGGCAGCGGCAAGCACCGTTTTGCCGCTCGCCGCCGGACTGCCGATCCACAGGCCGTTAGTGGACTGTTGAAGGTGCTGGTACAACCTCGGGCGATGTAAGATGCCCGCAGTCGGCTCAGGGAATGTAACCTTGCTGCGCGGAATCGGAGTAGCCCATTTCAACGACATTAAAGTCTCTCTCCGTCTCTCTTCTCCTCTGAAGAGTTAAAAGATGACATTACACCAGCGGTAGAGCAACCATCGGTCGCGGGCATACCATGCTGAGTGACAGTCGATGGCATGATAACAGCCACGGGCTTACAGATGCCTGGTACTATTACCAGACAAGCTTGGTATTATTGCCAGGATAAATGTCTGCAATGTTGCCTGAACCTGCCCAGGATCTCTCGGCGACCGCTCCATGCGGTCGAGATGACACGATGCACATATCAAATTCCCGTAAGATTCCTCGCTGCACTCGGAATGACAGGATATGACAGAGGGAATAAAGGGGGTTTTTATTGGGATGGTTTACACGGCGGTTTTACCTAACAGCCCGCGCACATTGGCCAGATGCGCCGCGCCGCGTTCCTGGCGTTGCTGCGGATCAACCTCGGCGCCCGCGCATTCCCACACCAGATCTTCCTGTGGCAATTCTTTCAGAAAGCGGCTCGGCTCGCATTCCAGCATTTCGCCATAGCGTTTGCGCCGCGTCGCCAGGGTAAACGTCAGCGTTTCGCGCGCGCGGGTGATGCCCACATACGCGAGGCGGCGCTCTTCTTCTACGTTGCCTTCTTCAATGCTAACGCGGTGTGGCAACAGCTCTTCTTCCATGCCGATCAAAAACACATGCGGAAACTCCAGCCCCTTGGCGGCGTGCAACGTCATCAGATGCACGCAGTCAGCGCTGTTTTCTTCTTCCTGACGGTCGAGAATATCCATCAACATGATATGCGACACCAGCTCGGTAATGCTTTTTTCCTCCTGGTTTTCGCCAAAACCGCCGGTCTGTTCATAAAGACGTTGCAGCCATGCCACCAGTTCATGCACATTTTCCATGCGCCGCTCGGCGGTTTTCGGGTCTTTGCAGGTGTCCAGCAACCACGTTTCATAATTGATGGATTGGATCATCTCGCGCACCACTGCCACTGCATCGCCACGTTGCGCACGGTCGCTGATGTCCACCAGCCACTGTGTGAAATGACGCAAGCGTGATACGGCACGTTCCGGCAAGTGATGCTCCAGCCCCAGCTCAAAGCTTGCCGTGAGCAGGCTGACATGACGTTCACTGGCGTAGTCGGCGAGTTTTTCCAAGGTGCTGGGGCCGATCTCGCGGCGTGGGGTGTTGACGATGCGCAAAAAGGCGCTGTCGTCATCGGGGTTCACCAGCAGGCGCAAATACGCCATGATGTCTTTTACTTCGGTATGCGCAAAAAACGACGTGCCGCCACTTAAAAAATAGGGAATGCGCTGCTCGCGCAACATCTTTTCAAACAGGCGCGACTGATGATTGCCGCGATATAAAATTGCGTAATCACGAAAGTCGGTGCGGTGCTTGAATTTATGGCTGATCAGTTCCGACACCACGCGCTCGGCCTCGTGTTCTTCATTGCGTGCGCGCAACACACGTAGCGGCGTGCCATAACCCTTGTCGCTCCACAGCGTTTTTTGAAATACATGCGGATTATTTGAGATTAAGTGATTGGCCGCCTTGAGAATGCAGCCAGTAGAACGGTAATTTTGTTCGAGCTTGATAACGGTTAAATTAACGAAATCTTCCTGCAATAACGCTAGATTCTCCGGCTGCGCACCACGCCACGCATACACCGACTGGTCATCATCACCCACCACCGTCAGCGCACCGCGCACACCCACCAGCAAACGCACCAGGCGATACTGGCTGGCATTGGTGTCCTGATACTCATCCACCAGAAGATAACGAATGCGATTTTGCCAGGCATCAAGAATTTCTGGTCGCTGCGCAAACAGCGTCACTGGCTTTAAAATCAGATCATCAAAATCCAGCGCGTTATAGGCTTTAAGGTGGCGCTCGTATTCGGTATATACCGCTGCCGCAGCCACCATCACTGCATCACCATTGGCGGCTTCCAATGCTTGCGGCGCATTAACCAGCGTGCTTTTCCAGCGCGAAATCTGCCATTGCACCTGCTCGATTTGCCCGCCATCACCGGAGAACTCCTTATGCAGCAAATCGCGCAACAGCGCCGCGCTGTCTTGCGCATCGAAAATCGAAAAGCCCGGCTTGTAGCCCAGCGCCTTGATCTCGCGGCGGATAATATTAAGGCCGAGGGTGTGAAAGGTAGATACCATCAAGCCGCGCGCGTTAGTGCCCGTCAATAGCTTGCCAGCGCGCTCTTTCATCTCGCGTGCCGCTTTATTGGTGAAGGTGACAGCGGCGATGTGGTGCGGCGCCGTGCCGCATTCCTGAATCAGGTACGCAATCTTCTGCGTAATCACACGCGTCTTGCCGCTGCCCGCGCCAGCCAGCACCAGCAACGGGCTGTCCAGATGCCGCACGGCAGCACGTTGACGGGGATTTAACTCAGACATGAAGCAACTACCTTGTGGGGGGCTCTATTGTAGACCGGGAGGCGGGTTTAAGCGACCAGAAGTAGGCGTCCGCAGGCAGGATTATGCGCGTAGCGCTTCTGTTTTTCAGCGCGAAAAAGTTAATAAAGTATTGAATATACTGTTATTATATATGAATCTCCGTAGCGATTCGTGCTATTTATAACAGGGAGTCCTTTTGCTGCTCATGCCCCCGCACCAACGGAATTGGCTGGACAAGAGCCGTTGAATTTCCTATTCTTGCTGTTGTTTTAATAACATCAGCTATTCAAGCAAGGGGTTTCCCGTGTCTTCAGTCGTAACAGCGCCGCCATCAGCGGCCATCAGGCAGTCTTCGTTTTCCTACGATGACCTGATCCGTTGTGGTCGGGGGCAATTATTTGGCCCGGGCAATGCGCAGTTGCCGTTGCCACCCATGTTGATGTTTGACCGCATTACCTCCATCACCGAAGACGGCGGCGCGCACGGCAAGGGGCAGATCGTGGCCGAGCTGGATATTCGTCCTGACCTGTGGTTTTTTGACTGCCATTTTCAGGGCGATCCGGTAATGCCGGGGTGCCTGGGTCTCGACGCCATGTGGCAACTGGTAGGCTTTTACCTGGGTTGGCGCGGCGGTCCTGGCCGTGGTCGCGCCCTGGGTGTCGGCGAGGTGGGTTTCCGGGGTCAGGTGACACCGACAAACAAGCTTATCACCTACCGTATCGACCTGACGCGCGTCATCGCCCGCAGGCTGTTTATGGGCGTGGCGGATGCGGTGATGGAGGTGGATGGCCGCGAAATTTATAGCGCCACGGGCCTGCGTGTCGGCCTGTTCACCAACACCGATGATCTTTAGGGGAATTTGTTATGCGGCGCGTAGTAGTTACAGGGCTCGGTATTGTCTCCAGCATCGGCAACGATCGTCATGAGGTTCTGAGCGCGTTGCGCGAGGGGCGTTCCGGCATCGAATTTTGCCCTGAATATGCCGAGCTGGGTCTGCGCTCGCAGGTGTGCGGGTCGGTGCATATCGACACCGAGGCGTTGATTGACCGCAAGCTGCGCCGCTTCATGGGCGATGCGGCGGCCTATGCTTATATCGCCATGCGCCAGGCCATCGAACATGCCGGACTGACACCCGCGCAGGTATCACAGCCACGCACGGGCCTGATCGCCGGTTCGGGCGGCGCGTCTACCGCCAACGTGGTTGAGGCGGCGGATATCCTGCGGCAGAAAGGGATTCGCCGTGTCGGCCCTTACATGGTGCCGCGCACCATGTCCAGCACCGTCTCGGCCTGTCTGGCGACCTCATTCGGCATCAAGGGCGTGAACTATTCCATCAGCTCCGCCTGCGCCACCAGCGCCCACTGCATCGGCAATGGCATGGAACTGATCCAGCTTGGCAAACAGGATATTGTCTTTGCGGGTGGCGGCGAAGAGCTGCACTGGACGCAGACCATGCTGTTCGATGCCATGGGCGCGCTGTCCTCGAAGTACAACGATACCCCGTCACGCGCCTCACGCACCTACGATGCGGCCCGCGATGGTTTTGTCATCGCCGGCGGTGGCGGCATGCTGGTGCTGGAAGAGCTCGAACATGCCCTGCAACGCGGCGCGCCGATCTATGCCGAACTTGTAGGTTACGGCGCCACATCCGACGGCGTGGACATGGTGCAACCCTCCGGCGAGGGTGCAATGCGCTGCATGCAGCAGGCGCTGGCCAAGGTGCGTGGCTCGGTTGATTACATCAACACCCACGGCACCAGCACGCCGGTCGGCGACGTAAAAGAGCTGGAAGCGTTGCGCGGTGTGTTTGGCGCCAAGGTGCCGCCACTCAGCTCCACCAAACCACTCACCGGCCATTCGCTCGGCGCGGCGGGTGTGCATGAAGCGATTTATTCATTGCTCATGCAGCAGCACAATTTCATCTGCGCCTCAGCGCACATCGACGAACTCGACCCCGCCGCCGCCGACATGCCCATCGTGCGTGAACGCCGTGACGACGTCACCCTCAACACCGTGCTATCCAACAGCTTTGGTTTCGGCGGCACCAACGCCAGCTTGGTGTTTCAGCGCTATTCGTAGCGTGCGCTGCGCGCACGAATTGGGCTGAATGCAATGAAGCCCAATATCAGAAGGCCGAAAAAACATGTATTACCGGGTACGGCGACATTAAACGGGAATAGTAAGCTTGCTGGGCTTCGCAAGCCCAACACCAGCCTACAGCCCAACTTACGGTGTTTGACGCTACCTACGGCTTCGTTTTGCTGTTACTTAGCACATATTCCGCCAAACGCTTACCCGGATCACCTTGCAAATTGGGGAAAGCGGGCATCCCCATGCTGCCGGTTAATACTTTATGGGCGATAGCGTCCACGCTGGCCATTTTGGCGCTTAGCACCATCACGCTGCCCCCTTCGGGCTTGTGGCATGTGACACAAGCGGCATTAAAAATTGTTTCACCACTGGCGTCTCCAGGCGGCATATAGTCATTGCTCTTGGTGCAACCGGTTAACCCTGAAAATACGGCCACTGCTATTACCAAATTCTTTTTATTCATTGCCCAAACACCTCGCAAATAGATTTACCAAAAAAAGCCTACCATGACCCAAAAAAACCAATAAAAATAAATAATCAGTCCTCATTATTTACGACACTACTTCTGTTGCAATTTCCCCCGACCGTATTTTACTTAAAGAAAACCCCCTTATATGACGAAATGTAGTTGACTCGAACTATTGCCCTGGCCATCTGAGGTATGAGCTTTTCATGCGACGTATTTGACGCGGGCATCCTGGAAATATTTCTTGGCCCGTTTCCGGTGATTATTCGAGTTTGAGCATGTGCGCGGTGGCTGTGATGCACGCGCAAATTGTCGGGGATGAGAAATACTTTCTTGCCCTCACCTTTGGTCAACGCCCCTGGAAACCCGATAAATTTATCCCGTTGAGGACATCATCAGTGATCATCCAGCGTGTCTTGCCTTTCGACGATCCGCATCCACGCCAACGCCTGTACGGTGTAATCGCACCCCCTGTGTGCGCCGTTCATGCAACGGTTGCAGTGTTTGATATCCCGCTCTTCATTTGTCCATCCTAATGAGATAGGGTGGCGGTACGAAAAGTTCCATCTTCAATGTTCCTGGTCAATAGAGAGGGCGGACTCATTAATCCACCCATTGTGTAACGTCCCCCGCTTTTTTGACAGGGGAGAGTTTATTCAAAAACGGACATTACTACTTGGGGCTAACAGTGAGCCATTGACAAGACAGCTCCGTAGTACGTATAGTATTATCCATGCAACGCTTTCTCGTGCTTATTATGCTGTGCCTGCTCCCGCTCCAGACCTCCTGGGCCATGGTGGCTGACTATTGCGTACACGAGCAGGACAAGGCCACCCAGCACTTCGGCCATCACGATGACGAGCATAAGGCTTCACCCGGCGCCCTCGCCGATAATACAGAGTCCGGCTCGGACAATCCCGTCCAAGGCGGTTCCGATTCCAATCCCAACTCCAGCCACGATCATTCCCATCTCTCGAGTTTTTTGGGTGTTTTGAGTGTATACACACTCTCCATGTGCGCCCCCTTACAGATATCGTTGCATTGCGACGACCAATCTTATTCCTTCCTTGCCGCGGATAAACCCGCGCGCCCCAACTGGTTCGTTACCGCCTGATACGGCGCGACGAGCCTCCTTTTTCGTGATTTAGCACACGCTTTATCCTGACAAATCCGGATTTATTCAGAATCTATCTGAACGTAATCCTGGTACAGCCTCGTCTCGCCGAGTTCATCCCTGTCACTTTTGGAGAATTCGATGCGACGTTATCTATTACCCCTAGGGTTATCGGTGCTGTTTTTCACCCCCGCCATTGCACAAACTGTTGATGCCGTGCACGGCACCACGGTTGAGGCGAGCACCGCTAACGCGCTACATGTCACCGAGCCGGTTGCCCCGCTCACCCTGAAGGCCGCGCTGGAACTGGCGCTTGGCGCCAATCCGGAGCTATCGGCTGCGGCGCGCGAACTGGAGGCGGTCGAAGCAATGATCGTTCAGGCGCAAGTGCGCCCCAACCCGGAGATTTCGGCCTTAATCGAGGATACACGGAGCGCGACGCGCAGCACCACGCTGCAACTTAACCAGCCAATTGAGTTGGGCGGCAAGCGTGGCGCGAGGATCGATGCTGCCGAGCGTGGGCGTGATGCCGCCTCGGCCGAGCTTGGCGGAAAACGTGCCGAGATCCGTGCGGCGGTGATGGCGGCGTTCTTCGATGTGCTCGTTGCACAGGAACGTTTGCGGCTTGCCCAGGCGTCGGTGGAGCTCGCGCAACGCGCAACCAATGCCGCTACACGGCGGGTCATGGCCGGTAAGGTCTCCCCCGTTGAAGAGACCAAGGCGCGCGTCGCCGAGGCGAGCGTGCGCCTTGAGTTGACGTTGACTACCAGCGATCTGGCGACTGCACGTAAGCGTCTGGTGGCCACGTGGGGTAATCCGATCCCCCATTTCGAGCGCGCCGAGGGCGACGCGGAAGCCCTGCCGCCGTTACCCATCCTCGCCGACCTGAACACGCGCCTCGCCGCTTCGCCCGCCATGTTGCGCGCCAGGATCGAGGTTGACCGCCGACAAGCGCTGGTGCAAGTCGAGCGCAGTCGGCGTATCCCCGATGTGACCGTCAGCCTGGGTGCCAGGCGCAATGAAGAACTGGGTCTCAATCAGGCGATTCTCGGCGTTTCGATTCCGCTGCCGATCTTCAATCGCAATCAAGGCAATGTGCTGGAAGCGTTGCGTCGCACCGACAAGGCGCGCGACGAACTGTCCGTGGCCGAGATCCGCCTCGCCAATGAGTTGGCTGTTGCGTATCAGCGCCTGGATACGGCACGCCAGGAAGTCGAGTCGCTACAGCGGGACATTCTGCCGGGTGCGCAAAGTGCCTACGATGCCGCGACGCAGGGCTTTGAAATGGGCAAATTCAGTTTTCTCGAAGTGCTGGATGCGCAGCGTACTCTATTCCAGGTCAAATCCCAATACCTGCGCGCACTGGCCGATGCGCATCGGTCTGCTGCCGAAATCGAACGTATTCTCGGTGAAGCATCGCCTACTTCGACGCCAGACTTGACACCAGATCCAACCCCCGACTCAACCCAGTCGCCAGCCGCCACACAGCCGTAGGAACCCAACATGAAATTCAATTTGAACAAGCAACAAACCCTTATCATCGCCGGAATTGTGGCAGTCGGTATTGTGCTCGCCTGGCTGATACTTGGTACCAGCAAACCGCAGCCAGAGGGCGAGGGAGAAACGCATGGCAGTAGTGCAGAAACCAACGCTATGCCGGGCGCGCCGCAGAAAGGCCCGCACGGCGGAAAGCTGTTCACGCAGGACGGTTACGGCGTTGAAGTCACGATCTTCGAAACCGGCGTAGAACCGGAGTTTCGCGTTTACACCTACCAGGATGGCAAGCCACTCGACCCGGCGTTAAGCCAGGTCACCATCACGCTCGAACGCCTCGGACGCCCGCCGCAGGAGTTCAGGTTCGTGAAGGAAAAGGACTACCTCAAAGGCAATGCCGTGGTCGAAGAACCGCATTCGTTCCGCGTCAGCATTGCAGCCCGGCATAACAACAAGGCTTATCGTTTCGCCTATGAGCAGATCGAGGCGCGGGTGACCCTAACCGATCAGCAGGTCAAGCAGAACGGCATCGAGTTGCTGACGGCCGGGCCGGCGCGCATCAAGAGCGCCTTGCAGTTGATCGGCGAGATCCGCTTCAACCAGGACCGCCAGGTAATCGTCGTGCCGCGCCTGACTGGCGTTGTCGAATCGGTCGCAGCCAACGCCGGCGAGCAGGTCAAAAAGGGTCAGGTGCTCGCGGTAATTTCCAGCCCGGCGCTGGCCGACCAGCGCAGCGAGTTGCTGGCCGCGCAAAAGCGTCTGGCGCTGGCGCGCACCACCTTCGAGCGCGAGAAAAAGCTGTGGGAAGACAAAATCTCTGCCGAACAGGATTACCTGCAAGCGCAGGCCGCCATGCAGGAAGCCGAGATTGCGACCCAGAACGCGCGGCAGAAACTGGCCTCGTTCGGTGGTGAACTACGCGATAACGGTAACCTGACGCGCTACGAGATTCGCGCCCCGATCAGCGGCGTGGTGGTCGAGAAAAATCTTTCCCTGGGCGAAACCGTGAAGGAAGATGCCACCATTTTCGTGGTTGCCGACCTGTCCACGGTGTGGGCGGAAATGACCATCTATGCCAAAGACCTGAACACCGTGAAAGTCGGCCAGAAAGCCACCGTCAAGGCGGCCGCGTTCGAATCCCAGAGCAGCGGCACTGTCTCTTATGTCGGTTCGCTGGTGGGCGAGCAGACCCGTGCCGCGAAGGCGCGCATCGTGCTGCCCAACCCGCAAGGCATCTGGCGCCCCGGTCTGCCGGTCAACATCGAACTGGTGTCCGGTGAGGTCAAAGTGCCAGTGGCGGTTTCTACGGAGGCCATCCAGACCGTGCGCGACTGGACAGTGGTGTTCGGCCGCTATGGCGACAACTTCGAAGCGCGGCCCGTGGAGTTGGGACGCAGCGATGGCAAATTCACGGAAGTAATCACGGGGCTCAACGCGGGCGAGCAGTATGCGGCGAAAAACAGCTTTCTCATCAAGGCCGATGTGGGTAAATCCGGCGCCAGCCATGACCACTAGTAGTCCGTTTCACATAAACGGCTACATTTGTGTCATTTCGAGCAGCCTTCAGCCCCCGCGAAAGCGGGGGGAGAAATCCTTGTCTCGAACGAATGCGAGAGATCTTCCAGATCCCTCACTACGTTCGGGATGACAGTAAACACCTGCGGTCGAGATGACAACGGAATAGTAAAACGCAATACCAGGAGACCACCATGAAACAAATTATCGCTATTGTGCAGCCGCATCGCCTGGAACAGATCGAACAAGCCTTGCGTGTCCTGGAGCATTTGCCCGGATTCACGATCTTTCCGGCACGCGGTCACCCCCGCGGGCAAGGCCTGCACCATGCCTTCGCCCCCACCGAGTGGAATCCGGACGCCCACGACCGGCTGGTGCTGATGATGTTCTGCGCGGATGAACACGCACCGTCGGCAGTGGAAGCGATTCGCGCCGCTGCCCACACGGGCAATCCCGGCGATGGATTGATTGCGGTTTCTGAACTTGCAGACGTACTGCGTATCCGCTCCGGCGAACGCGGCGACGCGGCACTTTAAGGCGGCGACGCCGCTCTTTAGAAGGAAAGGTCACACCATGTTCGAAAAAATCATACGTTTTTCCATTGATCAACGCTGGTTGGTGTTGCTGATGACGCTCGGCATGGCAGCGCTGGGCATTTTCAGCTACCAGCAGTTGCCCATCGACGCAGTACCTGACATCACCAACGTCCAGGTGCAGATCAATACCGCCGCTCCCGGTTATTCGCCGCTCGAATCCGAACAGCGCATCACGTTCCCGATTGAGACCGTCATGGCTGGCCTGCCCGGCTTGCAGCAGACCCGCTCGCTGTCGCGCTATGGCCTGTCGCAAGTCACAGTGATTTTCAAGGATGGCACCGACATCTACTTCGCACGCCAGCTTGTCAATGAGCGCATCCAGCAGGCCAAGGGCAAATTACCGGCGGGCATCGAGCCCGCTATGGGACCAATCTCCACCGGACTCGGGGAGATTTTCATGTGGACGGTCGAGGCCAAGGAGGGCGCGCGCAAGGCCGATGGCACGCTCTACACTCCCACCGACCTGCGTGAAATCCAGGACTGGATCATCAAACCGCAATTGCGCAATGTGACCGGTGTAACCGAGATCAACACCATCGGCGGCTACGCCAAGGAGTTCCAGGTCGCGCCCTTGCCCGACAGTCTGGTGGCCCACGGCCTGACATTGCAGGATCTGGTCAGCGCGATCGAGCGCAACAACAGTAACGTCGGCGCTGGCTACATCGAAAAGCGCGGCGAGCAATATCTGATCCGCGCGCCGGGTCAGGTCGCCAACATCGAAGACATCGGCAACATCGTTGTTGGTAGTCGGCAAGGCGTCCCGATCCGGATTATCGATGTGGCCGAAGTCGGCATTGGTAAGGAATTGCGCACTGGCGCCGCCACCGAGAATGGCCGCGAGGTGGTGCTCGGCACCGTGTTCATGCTGATCGGCGAGAACAGCCGCACGGTCTCGCAGGCCGTCGCCAAGCGCCTCGAAGAAATCAACCGCACGCTGCCGCAAGGCGTGATCGCCCAAGCCGTCTATGACCGCACGATTCTGGTGGACAAGGCGATCGACACGGTCAAGAAAAACCTCATCGAAGGTGCACTGCTGGTAATCGCGATCCTGTTCCTGTTTCTCGGCAACATCCGCGCTGCGATTATCACGGCGATGGTGATTCCGCTGTCGATGCTGTTTACCTTCACCGGCATGGTCAGCAACAAGGTCAGCGCCAACCTGATGAGCCTGGGGGCGCTGGACTTCGGCATTATCATCGACGGCGCCGTGGTGATCGTGGAGAACTGCGTGCGGCGGCTCGCCCATGCGCAATCCCTCGCAGGCCGGGCCTTGACCCGCAACGAACGCTTTCACGAGGTGTTCGCAGCCGCCAGGGAAGCGCGCAAGCCGCTGTTGTATGGCCAGCTCATCATCATGGTGGTGTACCTGCCGATCTTCGCGCTCACCGGCGTGGAGGGAAAAATGTTCCACCCGATGGCATTTACCGTGGTAGCCGCTTTAGTGGGCGCCATGATTTTATCGGTTACGTTTATTCCGGCCGCTGTGGCGCTGCTGATCGGCGACAAGGTCAGCGAAAAGGAAAACCGCCTGATGCTTTGGGTCAAGCGCGGCTACGCGCCGATGCTCAACCTGGCCATGCTCAACAAGCCCCTCGTCCTGACGATCGCAGTGGTCGCCGTGGTACTCAGTGGACTGCTGGCCACGCGCATGGGCAGCGAATTCGTGCCGAGCCTTAACGAAGGCGATATCGCGCTGCATGCCCTGCGCATTCCGGGCACCAGCCTGACTCAGGCCATTGAGATGCAAATCGAACTGGAGCGGACCATCAAGCAGTTCCCGGAAGTCGACCGGATTTTCGCCAAAATGGGCACTGCAGAAATCGCCACGGATCCGATGCCGCCCAGCGTTGCGGACAACTTCGTCATGCTGAAACCGCAATCGGAATGGCCTGATCCGAAGCGTACCAAGGCTGACTTGATCGAAGCCATGCAAGCAGCGGTGGCCAAAGTACCCGGCAACAATTACGAATTCACCCAGCCGATCCAGATGCGCTTCAACGAGCTGCTTTCCGGCGTGCGTAGTGACGTAGCGGTGAAGGTATTCGGCGACGACATGGACACGATGAATAGCACCGCCGGGGAGATTGCGGAAGTGCTGGAAAAGGTTCCCGGTGCCGCCGATGTCAAGGTCGAACCCACCACCGGCTTGCCGATGCTGACTATCCAAATCGACCGTGAAAAGATCGCGCGCCTCGGCATCAATGTCGGCGATGTGCAGGAAGCGGTCTCGATTGCGGTGGGCGGCAGGGACGCTGGCGTGCTGTTCCAGGGCGACCGGCGCTTCGACATCATCGTTCGTCTACCCGAGCGGTTGCGCAATGACATGGAGGCGATGAAACGATTACCGATCCGCCTGCCTGGAGATGGACAAGCCCGCCCCGCCTATCTGCAGTTGGGCGATGTGGCGACTTTTGAAGTTGCGCCGGGGCCTAACCAGATCAGCCGCGAAGACGGCAAGCGGCGCGTGGTGGTGACGGCCAACGTACGCGGGCGGGATATCGGGTCTTTCGTCGCCGATGCCGAGCAGCAGATTCAGCAGGCAGTCAAGGTGCCGACGGGTTACTGGACTACCTGGGGCGGTACCTTCGAGCAGTTGCAATCGGCGACCAAGCGCTTGCAGATTGTGGTGCCGGTCGCATTGCTGCTGGTGTTCATGCTGTTGTTCGCGATGTTCAATAACGTAAAGGACGGCCTGCTGGTGTTTACCGGCGTGCCGTTCGCCCTGACTGGCGGTATCGTGGCGCTGTGGCTGCGGGATATCCCGCTGTCCATTTCGGCGGGAGTGGGCTTCATTGCGTTGTCGGGTGTAGCGGTGCTCAACGGCCTGGTGATGATCGCCTTCATCCGCTCCCTGCGTGAAGAAGGCATGTCGCTGGATAAGGCGATACACGATGGGGCGTTGACCCGGCTGCGTCCGGTGCTGATGACCGCGCTGGTAGCATCACTTGGTTTCATTCCGATGGCGATCGCCACGGGAACAGGAGCCGAGGTGCAGCGTCCGCTGGCGACCGTGGTAATCGGCGGCATTCTGTCCTCAACCGCACTGACGCTGCTGGTGCTGCCGATCCTGTATCGCCTGGCTCATCGGAAAGAAGAAGAGGAAGCGGGCGCTGTCGAGGGTAACGGGCTACCGGCGCCGCAGGCCTGACCGGAACACACCTCGCCAGGCAACCGCTATCGTCATGAGAGCCTGCGCATCGGCGCCCTCACGGCAGGTGCTGGAAAACACAAGACAGAAGAGACGCACGATCTATGGCAGCCTCACTGAGTCAAAGCCTGGACTAAATGGAGGATAGTATGTGGATGGATTATCAAGGCTACGGCATGGGCTGGCATTGGTTGGGGTGGCTAGGCATGGCATTTTTCTGGCTGATTCCGATACTGTTGGTGCTGGTGGCGGTGAAGTACCTGATGGGTGGTCGGCGCCCGAACGCCCCGGACGGTGAAAAAAAGCCAGGCGCGCTGGCCGTCCTGGAGGAGCGATATGCTCGGGGAGAAATTGATCGCGAGGAGTACTTGCAGAAACGCGACGATCTGAAACGGGGTTAGATGCAGACGGGCTGGCGCGGATTGCACTGCTGCATCTGCGCCGCATCCTCACCGCAAAAGCGTAGCAGTTACCAGAAGCATTTATGTTAGGTATGAGGATGTAAGAAGAAATGGCTATCGAAACGGAACTTCTCTATGCCTCGCGCATGATGCTCGTTGCGCTGATAGGAGGCTTGATCGGCTGGGAAAGGGAGCGCCATGCGAGCGACGCGGGCATTCGAACCTTCATGGCGATCTCTATCGGTGCTTGCGCATTCAGTTTGATATCCGCCCACGCGGCCACTGATCCGACCCGTATCGCGGCGCAAGTCGTCACGGGCATAGGTTTTATCGGAGCAGGGGTAATTTTTCAGGATAAAGGGGGCGTGGCAGGGCTAACGACCGCCGCAACGCTTTGGGCGACAGCGGCAGTCGGCATGGCCAGCGCTTTCGGCATGTATGTGTTGGCGCTCGTCACAGGAGGGCTGATTTTTGCAACGCTCGCGCTGCACCATCTACCCGGCTGGAAGCGGCTCAGCCAGGGCTCCGGCCCAGGCGGCGGCAATCCCGGCAATCCTTGTCCCAAGTGCGGCAGCGCCAATGCGAACGAAGCGCGCTTTTGCCAGCAATGCGGCACCTCGCTATCGCCCGGAAAATGTTCCGGCTGCGGCGCGGAGCTGGCGGCAGGCACCAAGTTTTGCGGCCAGTGCGGCCAACCCCAGCAGTAACGCCAACAGATACGCCGTTATTAATCAATTGGCTCTATAAGGGGCAACATCATGGCTGAAACCCACAAACACGATGTGCCAAGTGACTCGAAGCCCGGATGGCTCACCGAGCATCGCGAGCTTATTTTTAGCGGTGTTGCGGGTCTGCTGTTGCTGGCCGGATGGCTGACAGGCCGCGCTGACGCCCCGCGCGCGCTCTCGCTCGGGCTATTGCTCGGCGCGTACGCGGCGGGCGGTTTCTATACCCTGCGCGAAGCCTGGCAGAGTGTGCGCAACCGCCGCTTCGACATCGACGTCCTGATGATCGTCGCCGCAGGTGGGGCGGCAGCGCTCGGCGCCTGGGAAGAAGGCGCGCTGCTGCTGTTCCTGTTCAGCCTCGGCCATGCGCTGGAACACATGGCCATGGAGCGTGCGCGCAAGGCCATCGAGGCGCTGGCGGAACTGGCGCCCAAGACCGCCATGGTGCAGCGGGATGGCAAGGAAATCGAGGTGCCCGTTGAAGCATTGCAGCTCGGCGACCGGGTGATCGTCAAGCCCGGCCAGCGACTCCCCGCCGATGGCCAGGTGGCGTCCGGCAACTCGGCGGTCGATCAGGCGCCGGTCACCGGCGAATCCATGCCGGTGGACAAGCAGCCGGGCGACAAGGTGTTCGCCGGTACGATCAATGGCGAAGGTGCGCTGCTCGTCGAAGTCACCAAACTGGCAGGTGAGAGCACGCTGGCGCGCATGGTGAAGATGGTGGCCGAAGCCCAGGTGCAGATATCCCCCACGCAGCGTTTCACCGATCGCTTCGAAAAAATCTTCGTGCCCGTCGTGCTGGTGGGCGCGGTACTGCTGATCGCCCTTCCGCCGCTATTCGGCTACCCCTTCGCCGAATCCTTTTACCGCGCCATGGCGGTGCTGGTGGCGGCTTCGCCCTGTGCGCTGGCTATCGCCACTCCATCGGCGTATTGTCTGGCATTGCGCGCGCCGCGCGCGGCGGCGTGCTGATCAAGGGCGGCGTGCACCTGGAAAATCTCGGCGTGCTCACCGCCATTGCGTTCGACAAGACCGGCACCCTGACCGTCGGCAAGCCCAAGGTCACCGATGTGGTCGCAATCAGCGGCGACGAGGCGCAACTGCTGACCCTTGCCGCCGCAGTGGAAAGCCGCAGCGCTCATCCCCTGGCGCAGGCAGTAGTGACGGAGGCGAAAGGGCGCGGCTTAAGCTGGGGTGAAGCCGGAGAGGTCGAAGCCGTTACCGGCAAAGGTGTGCGCGCTACATTCGATGGAAAAAAGATAGCCATCGGTAACGCCAAACTATTTGACGGCGAATCCATTCCCCAAGCGGTTCAGCAGCACGCAGAGCGTCTCCAGACGGAAGGCAAAACCATCATGCTGATCCAGGCTGACGGGCAATTCCTCGGCGTGCTGGCGTTGGCGGATACCCCGCGTGAAGCCGTCAAGCAAGCACTGGAACGACTGCATCAACTTGGCATAAGCAAAACCATCATGCTCACCGGCGACAACGAGCGCGTGGGCCGCGCCATCGCCGACGCGGTGGGTCTGGACGAAGTTAAAGCGGGCCTGTTGCCGGAAGACAAGGTCAAGGCCATGGAAGAACTCGGGCAACGCTACGGCCAGGTGGCCATGGTCGGTGACGGCGTCAACGATGCCCCGGCCATGGCGCGCGCCACGGTGGGTATCGCCATGGGCGGCGCCGGCACCGATGTGGCGCTGGAAACCGCAGATGTCGCACTGATGGCCGACGATCTTTCCAAGCTCCCCTTTGCCGTGGCCTTGAGCCGCGCATCAAGACGTATCATTCGCCAGAACCTGTACGTGTCGCTGGGCGTGGTGGCTTTGCTGATTCCCGCCACCCTGTTTGGCTGGGCGGGTATCGGCGTGGCGGTGCTGGTGCACGAAGGCTCGACCCTGGTGGTTGTGATTAACGCGTTACGTTTATTGGCGTACAAGGAATAACGGTTTCCCACCAGCAGTGGGCCGACCGTTTCGGCTTCACTTGTTAACGCTGGCTTGATTGAAGCCTGGAGGATCATATGGGCGCGGAACATTCACATGGAAAAGTTCGAGCCGGCCACGAAAAGACATTGTGGATCGCGCTTGCGCTGACCACGACCTTCCTGGTCGTGGAGATCATCGGCGCATTTGTTACGAATAGCCTGGCGCTGCTGTCGGACGCAGCGCACATGTTCACCGATGCGGCCGCGCTCGCCATCGCGCTCGCGGCGATTCAGATCGGTAAGCGAATCGCCGACAGGAAGCGGACGTTTGGCTATTATCGTTTCGAGATATTGGCGGCGGCGTTTAATGCGATCCTGTTACTTTTTGTTGCAATCTATATTCTTTATGAAGCCTATCAGCGCCTGCGGACACCGGCTGAAATTCAGTCCATGGGAATGCTGGTCATCGCCGTGGCGGGACTGTGCATCAACCTCATCAGTATGCGGCTGCTGCGCGCCGGCAGCGAAGAAAGTCTCAACATGAAGGGCGCTTACCTGGAGGTCTGGAGTGATATGCTGGGTTCGATCGGCGTGATCGCTGCGGCTCTCATTATCCGTTTCACCGGGTGGAACTGGGTCGATTCCCTGGTGGCGGCCGCGATCGGGCTGTGGGTGCTGCCGCGTACATGGATTTTGCTTAAAGAGAGCATCAACATTCTGCTGCAAGGTGTGCCCAAAGGGATCGACCTGGAAGTTATCGAGCCAGCGCTGCGTGGGATCGACGGTGTCAACGAGATTCATGATCTTCATGTGTGGTCGCTGACCAGCGGTAAGAACGTGTTGTCGGTGCATGTCGTGGCGGATTTATCCAGGCGTACCGATCAGGAAATTCTGGCTGAGGTGGATCGGCTAGTCCGCGGATTCGAGATCACCCATACGACCATCCAGATTGAGGCCGATGGTTTTCATGCGCAGCAACAAACCTCAACAGAAACGCACTGAATCGCTGCCGCGCCAATCGATCGCGCAATGAACAACGCGATATAAACACAGGGCACGGCACACGGCACTGCAAGGTATACTATGGCGTTCACCTGATTTGGGATTTTAAACATGACTAGAATTTTGACATTGGCCTTCACGCGGCAACGGATCAAGGCCGTACTGGCATTCATCACACTTTTATTGCTGCCTCTTTTGGCGCCCAGTGTGTTCGCACATGGCGTCGCGGAAGATGACAAACTGTTTATTGAGCAGAGCAGCGGCATGCAGATAATCCCCTTCATCTATCTGGGAGCAAAGCACATGGTCACGGGGTATGACCATCTGCTATTTCTGTTCGGTGTGATTTTCTTTTTGTACAAGATGCGTGAAGTCGCGGCCTACGTGACGCTATTCGCCATTGGCCATAGCGTCACGCTGCTGTATGGCGTCCTCAGCGGCACGCATGTCAACCCATATATTGTCGATGCCATCATCGGCCTCTCGGTCGTGTACAAGGCGCTCGATAATCTTGGCGCATTCAAACGGGTGTTGGGCTTCCAGCCGAATCTCAAGGCCGCCGTGCTTATTTTCGGTTTCTTCCACGGTTTTGGCCTCGCAACCAAGCTGCAAGAATTCACGCTATCCCAGGATGGGCTGGTACCGAACATCCTTGCATTCAACGTGGGGGTCGAGCTTGGGCAGTTGCTCGCGCTGACTGCCATCCTGATTGCCATGGGCTTTTGGCGGCGCACCGATGCGTTCAGGCGCCAGGCGTTCGCGGCCAATGTCGCTTTGATGGCCGCAGGTTTCGTCCTGATGGGTGATCAACTTACTGGTTACTTCCAAACCTCATTTTAAGGATTCCGACATGACCATACACAATACGCACCCGCTTCCGACCTTACCCCAATTGATCAAGGCCACAGCACTTGCCTTGATCGTCGCAGGGGCAATCCTGATCACCGCCGTGCTGCCAGCCGAATATGGTATCGACCCAACCGGGATTGGAAAAATGCTGGGGCTTACCACGCTGAGCGCCCCCACCAGTGAGGACGCAGCATCAACACCTGTTCCGGCTGCTTCTACCGCAACGCTGCCCAGCAGCACGGCGGTAGTCGCGCCCGTTGTACCCACGCCCGCAGCTACCGTGACAAAGAGCGATATACCTTTCCGCAGCGACGAAATGTCGCTGACACTTCAGCCCGGTGAGGGCTCAGAAATCAAGGCTGCCATGCGCAAGGGCGAGCAATTCGTCTTTGCCTGGGCAACCGATGGCGGCAAGGTCAACTTCGACATGCATGGCGAGCAACCCAATGCAGGCGAAAAATTCACCAGCTACTGGAAAGACAAGCAGCAAACCAGCGCCCAAGGAACTTTTATCGCTCCGTTTGATGGAACCCACGGCTGGTATTGGCGCAACCGTGGAGATAAACCGGTGACCGTCAAAGTCAAAGTAAGCGGCTTTTACGAGAAGCTTTATCGGCCATGAGCAAGAGCTGCCAGTCCAACGCACCGAAGTACCAAACTGGTTTTGCTCATTGAAACAATCAATGTGAACAATGAAACGGTAGCCGAACAAGCGAGTGCATCAAACCTGCGGATGCTGATGACGCGTGCGCGCTGGATCGAAGTCGGTCGTATTTTGCTGACCGGTTTGGTGGCGCTGCTGTTTTGGCAGAATTTGGTACCGCTACAACTCTTGTGGCTGGCCGTCGCGATTGGTTTATATCCGCTGGTAAAAACCGGCGTGATCGACCTGATACGCGAACGCAAAATCGGCACCGAGATTTTCGTTACCGTGGCCACCCTGGTCGCGGTGTTTGGCGGCGAGACGGTTGCCGGCGCAGTGCTGATGGTGATCATCCTGATAGCGGAATTTATCGCCGACCTGAATATGGATCGCGCCCGCGCTTCCATCAAGACCCTGATCGGCTCGGTGCCCCAAGTCGCGTTGATGCGCGGCGCGGACGGCGAACGCGTGGTTCCGATTGAGCAATTGCGAACCGGCGATGTCGTGCTGGTGCGTGCCGGCGAAAAAATTCCGGTGGACGGCAGCATCGTAGGCGGTGCCGCATCGATCAATGAAGCGCCCATCACCGGCGAAAGCCTGCCCAAGGACAAGAGTGTCGGCGCGAGCGTTTTTGCCGGCACCATCGTCGCATCGGGCGCACTCGATATTCAGACAGAAAAAGTCGGCAGCGACACCACCTTTGCCCGCATCATCGGACTGGTGGAGAACGCCGAAGCGGCGCAGGCGCCGGTGCAAAAACTCGCCGACAAAGTGGCGTCGTGGCTGATCCCGGTCGTTTTTGTATTTCTCATCGTGGTTTATATGGTCACGGGCGACGTGCGCACCATCGTCACGTTGCTGATTTTTACCTCGCCTGCCGAACTGGGGCTGGCGACACCCTTGGTGATGATCGCCGCGATTGCGCGTGCGGCTCGCCATGGGATTTTGATCAAGGGCGGTCTGTATCTGGAGTCGCTGGCTAAAGTGGATGTGATGGTCTTCGACAAAACCGGTACGCTGACAGCGAACAAGTCTGAAGTGGTTCGCGTGGAGGTGCGCAACACACAATTTTCTGAAATGGAACTGTTGAGTTTGGCTGCCGCCGCCGACCGCCGTTCAGCGCATCCGTTGGCCAAAGCCGTGGTGGATTACGCAACGCTTAAACAGATTGCCGTGCCGGAACCGGACCAATATGAGCAAGTTCAAGGCCGCGGCGTGATAGCAACCGTCTCGGGGCACGCCGTACTGGTCGGCAATGCTGCACTGCTGCGTGAAAATGGCGTAACGCTTGTCACAGCCATTGAGGACGGCGGACAAACGCCGGTTCATGTGGCGGTTGATGGACAATTCGCCGGGGTAATTTTCATCGCCGATACGTTACGGCCAGGTGCGCGTGAAGCGCTGGCGAAGCTGAAAGCGACTGGCGTCAAGCGCATCGTGATGTTAACCGGCGACAACGAAGCCACCGCACGCGCGGTGGCCACGGCATTAGGCGTGGACGAGGTGCGCGCCAACTTGATGCCGGAAGACAAAGTAACAGCCATCGAAGAATTAAAAAAACAAGGCCATCGCGTCGCAATGATAGGTGACGGCATCAACGATGCGCCCGCCTTGGCGCGAGCGGATGTAGGTATTGCGATGGGCGGCGGCGGCACCCAGGCCGCGCTGGAAGCGGCCGATATTGTTTTGATGACCGATGATTTATCTAAAATCGTCAGTGCCCGCGCCATCGCCCGACGCGCTTATCGCACCATTCAAGAGAATTTATTCGTGGGCGTTGGCGTCGTCCATGTGTTGGGCATCACAGCGGCGTTGATGGGCTGGATTGGTCCTATCGAAGCCGCCCTGCTGCATCTGGGGCCGGATATCCTGGTGTTTTTGAATTCGGCGAAATTGCTGCGCGTGCGGATTGATGGGACTTGATTGACCGCTGGTAGCGCGTGAATCCCTGACGCGCAAACAAAAAGTGGGAATACGTGAGCAAGGCCATACGATGATTCGAGTCTCTAAGCCGCTGCTGGAAAAGCATCAAGTTGCTATTTATTTCACAGCGGTGTTTGCTGGACTACTGGTGGCCACCGTGGCGGATCGATTCTCCGCCGCCTTGGAAATCTGGATCAATCCGGCGCTGGCTGCGCTACTCTATGTCACCTTCCTGCAAGTGCCCATGACTTCACTCCGGCAGGCACTGACCCATGGGCGCTTTCTCTCGGCGCTGTTGATCGTCAACTTCGTTGCGGTTCCGCTGGTGGTGCTCGGGTTGATCCAATTCCTTCCCGACAACCCGGCGCTTCAGTTCGCTGTGCTGCTGGTATTGCTGACGCCCTGCATTGATTATGTCGTCGTATTCACGCACCTGGGGCGGGGAGACGCGAAGCTCATCCTCGCGGCAACGCCCGTTTTGCTCATCGCGCAAATGCTGCTGTTACCCATTTACCTCGGGCTGTTTCTCGGGGCTGACGCGGCAGGTTTGGTGCAGGCAAGACCCTTCCTGGACGCATTTTTCTGGCTGATTGCAGTACCCCTTGTCCTCGCCTGGTTAACCCAGAATTGGGCTACCCGCCGCGAGCTGGGCAAGCGGGTTGAGGGTGCGATGGGATGGTTGCCCGTCCCTCTAATGGCGCTCGTGTTGTTGATTGTGTTCGCGGCCGTTGCTCCACAGATCGGTGCTGCATCTACCGATGTTGCCTGGACAGTACCGATTTATGTGGCATTCGCAATTGCCATGCCGCTTGTCGCCTATGCGGTGGGAAAACTTCTAGGACTCGATGTTGGCGCGGGCCGTGCCCTGGCCTTCAGCGCGGGCACCCGCAATTCATTGGTGGTATTGCCACTGGCATTCGCCGTCCCCGGCGGTGGCGCCCTTATCCCGGCAGTAGTGGTTACGCAAACACTGGTTGAACTCGTCAGCGAACTTTTCTATGTGCGCTGGATACCGCGATTGATCAAATCTAAAAACGGCGATTGAACCGTAGCGAGAAGGGTTAAGGTATTGAAGATACATGAGAAAGTCACGAAACCTGCCCTTGCGCCGTAGCACTGGTAAAGAGCAATCGCGCATTTTATTTCGCGCCATTAAATAAAGGCCTGCCGAATGTTGGCCGATAGTACTTAGGTACGATTTACAAGCGCCCCCAAACGGAATTTGCCAGGAATGTTTTCCAAAACCGACATCCACACCCCCGCCGCCGCGATACCAGATGATGACACGCAACAGCATGTGGACATGACGGCGCCATCTCCCGCATTTTCCGATGCGTGGCGGCTTTTGAAGCTGCTGAATGGCTATCGCATGGTCGTTGCAGCGCTGTTTGTTACCCTGCCACTGGCAGGGGTTGAAGCCCACTCATTGGGCACGCGCACGCCCGAATTATTTTTGGCTACCAGCCTTATTTATCTGGTTTTCAGCATTCTCAGCATGGTCGGTATGTATGGCCGCTGGCCGCGCTTTGGCGTACAGGTTTATACGCAGGTATTGGTGGATATCCTCATCATCACCTTGCTGATGCATGCCAGCGGTGGCGTTACCAGTGGGCTTGGCATGTTGTTGCTGGTGTCGGTCGCGGGGGGCAGCATTATGATGCCGGGGCGCACCGCAATTTTCTTTGCGGCAGCGGCCAGCCTAATGGTATTGGCTGAGCAGGTGCGCGCGTACTTGCTGGATCCTTTGCTGGGCGCTAACTATACCCAGGCGGGTCTGCTGGGCGCCGCTTTTTTTGCGACGGCGTTGTTAACGCAGGCCCTGGCAGAGCGCATCCGCGCCAGCGAAACACTGGCCGCGCAGCGTGGCGTTGATCTTGCCAACATGCAACAACTGACAGAGTATATTATTCAGCGTATGCAGACCGGTGTGCTGGTGGTCGACGCCGAGGAAAACGTGCGGTTGATCAATGAGTCGGCGCGCCATTTATTAGGCACCTCATCAGGGAAAAGCGATGTTGAAGCGCATCAGCCCTATCAGCTTATAGAACAGTTGTGCCCCGCCCTGGCCGAGCAATGGCGTGACTGGCGCGATGACCTGCAACTTGAAACGCAGGCATTCAGCCCTTCGCAAACCGCCGCCACGCTGCTGCCACGCTTTGCGCACATGGGCAGCGATGCAGCTTCCGGCACGCTTATTTTCCTGGAAGATACCGCCGCGCTGGCACAGCAGGCGCAACAAATGAAGCTGGCGTCACTGGGCCGTCTCACCGCCAGCATCGCGCATGAAATCCGCAATCCGTTAGGTGCCATCAGCCATGCCGCACAATTATTGGCGGAGTCTCCCGCACATGACACAGGTGATGCGCGCTTTATTCAAATCATCGGTGATCAGGCGCGCCGCGTGAATACCATTATTGAAAATATATTGCAGTTAAGCCGTCGGGAACGCTCACATCCACAGGAATTCATGTTGAAAGACTGGCTTGAAACATTTGTAGATGAGTTTAGCCGCACCCAGAATATTGATGCTGCACTCTTCGCCATAGAGGTCAAGCCCCGCGATCTTCAAGTGCGCATTGATCCCAGCCAGTTGCATCAAATCCTGTGGAATCTGTGTGATAACGCGTTACGTCATGGCACGAGAAACCCTGCTTCAGGCGAAACCGCCATTCACTTGCGTAGCGGCATCATGGCCGATACACCACATCCTTTTCTCGATGTCATCGACCGTGGTCCCGCCATTGCCAAAGAAGTTGCGGAGCATATTTTTGAACCATTTTTTACCACCGCGCCGCAAGGCACTGGCCTGGGTTTATATATCTGCCGTGAGTTATGTGAATGCAATCAGGCGCGCCTGAATTATCTGGTGGCGCGTAACGCAGCCGCGCAAGGAAGCAGCGGCAATTGTTTTCGCATCACCTTTGCTGATCCACGCCGTAAACAGGTGGCATGATAATGAATCAATATCTTGCATTGATCGTAGACGACGAACCCGACATCCGTGAATTGCTGGATGTTACGCTGGGGCGCATGAACATAGAAACCCGCGCGGCTGAAAATCTGGCGCAGGCATATGCATTACTCGCAGTAGGCCACACGTTTCATCTGTGCATTACTGACATGCGTTTGCCGGATGGCAGCGGCGTTGATCTAGTGGAACACATCCAGCGCCATCACCCAAATTTACCGGTGGCTGTCATCACCGCCCACGGCAACATGGAGCTGGCGATCAGCACGCTCAAGGCGGGCGCATTCGATTTTGTTTCCAAGCCATTAGACCTGCATGTGTTGCGCAATCTGGTGACCAAGGCGCTAAAATTATCCGCGCCTGCGCCAGACCCTTCCCAAGACCCTACCGCCCAAGGTTATCCCGGCGAGCGCCGTTCACGCCACGTCTTGCTGGGCGACTCTGCTCCCATGCAGGCGATACGCGCCACCATTGCCAAATTGGCGCGCAGCCAGGCGCCGGTGTATATCAGCGGCGAGTCCGGTACTGGCAAAGAGCTTATCGCCCGTTTGATTCATGACAAAGGCCCACGCGCTGACGCGGCATTTGTGCCGGTCAACTGCGGCGCGATTCCCGAACACTTGATGGAAAGCGAATTTTTCGGCCATAAAAAGGGCAGCTTTACCGGCGCCAACAGCGACAAGGACGGCCTGTTCCAGGCCGCCCACGGCGGCACGTTGTTTCTCGACGAAGTCGCCGACCTGCCGTTACACATGCAGGTAAAATTATTGCGTGTCATACAGGAAAAAGCCGTGCGGCCAGTGGGCGCGCAAAAAGAAATGCCGGTGGATGTGCGCATCCTCAGCGCCACCCACAAAAATCTCGCCGCACTGGTAAAAGATAGCGCGTTCCGTGAAGATTTATTTTACCGCATCAACGTCATTGAATTGCACGCCCCCAGTTTGCGCGAACGCGCACAGGATATTCCACAACTGGCCGAACATGTTTTACAACGGTTGTGTAAACAGGGGCAGCAGGCTGGCACGCCACCGCTGACACTGTCTGCCGCTGCCATTGACATGCTGGCGCGTTACCCCTTCCCCGGCAATGTGCGCGAACTGGAAAACATTCTGGAACGCGCCATCACCTTGTGCGAGGGCAACACCATTCAATCCACCGATCTGCACCTGCCACAACAACAACCTTTCATAGAGGGGGTTGCTGCAACCGCTGTCACTGAGCGGGGCATGGACAATAGCAGCGCGCCATTATCTCTCGACCCTTATCTGGGCAACATCGAAAAAGACACCATCATGAAAGCCCTCGAACAAACCCACTACAACAAAACCGCCGCCGCCAAACTGTTGGGCATCACCTTCCGTGCACTGCGTTACCGGCTGAAGAAGCTGGGGGTGGAGTAGCTTTGGCGGCGGGGTCGTATTTTTCAATCCGGCACGCACGGGTGTGGCATATGAGGCAGAGGAAGGAAGCGTTAGGGGTTTTCTTCCAGGTGGGAACCCATGTTCATTTGACCGTGCAGGATTCTGACCACAGAAACGGTTTCGCCATTAACCTGATAAAAAATCAGATGTTGTCCTGCACGGCAAAACAGTAGTTCTGGATTATCCCTCTTGCGTCCCGCTACTGGGTTTTTTGCAATGGCAAGGAGTGCGCTGTCAATCACGCCTTTGTATTTGACAAGCTGTTGCGCTCCCCACATTTGCGAGGTGTAGGACAAAATGTCCCTGAAATCGCGTTTCGCCAAGCTGGAAAGCTCAAGGGTAAATTTACGGGATAACATCAGGGCTGGGCTTTCTACCCTCGGCGGCGTGTTGTCGTGCTTCCTGCTCAATCTGGTCAAGTAAGGCTGGTGTATAGGGCGTTGCCCGTCCAGTGGCAATATCGGCTTGACCAAGCCGCAACGCTTCTAAAAGCCGTTCGCGTTTGGCTTCGTCCTGTTCACGGGCACGGCGCACAGCATCCCTTACAGCCTCTGCTTCACTGCGATAAAAACCGTCTTTCACGCGCTCTTTAATGTATCTTTCATCAACGGCGGCAAGTTCAATGTGCATTTTCGACACCCCTCTTTATGGCCTGATTTAATACATAAATTATACAATAATTATAAAATAAACGCAATCGTTGACGTTAATCCAGCTTAAGCTCTGTATCACAAAGGGTGGTTATTTGCCCGGATACTAAACAAATACAGGAGTTTTAAGCTACGCTTGCTGCAGCAATAGTAATGACATTTTTGGTCACATTCTGACCTGGAGTGGCAGGGTGTAGAGGTGAGAAACGCTTCATCTGACCGGTTTTACAGTGGGTGTGCTGTCATTTCGACCCCCGCGAAAGCGGGGGGAGAAATCTTTATATAATTGATTTATATTGAATTTTATATGAATTATTTCTCGATTTGCTCGAAATGGCGCGAGTCACAGGCTCCTCCCGGCAAAGTTGGCACACCCCATGCATTATCCTGGTTAAGGCGTTTGACTTTGCAGGTCAAGCACTGGAAGCGCAGCAACCGAAGGGAGTGATCGAAGAAGGACAGGCGCCAACGCTTTTAACTCGTATATTAATTAACGGAAAGGAGACACACCATGAACATGAAGAAAGTACAACAGGGTTTTACCCTGATCGAATTGATGATCGTAGTAGCGATCATTGGTATTTTGGCCGCAGTGGCCGTACCGGCATATCAGCAGTACACCAAGAAGGCGAAATTTACGGAAGTGGTTCAGGCAACCCAAGCGGTCAAAACTGCCGTTGAGTTGTGTGCTCAAGATACTGGGGCATTGACGGCATGCGCTAGTGGTAGTAATGGTGTTCCGGCCGCTCTAACCTCTGCCAATGCAACCAAATATGTCGAGACCATGTCTACTTCGGCGGCTGGTGCTATTACGGCGACAGCTCGTAGCGTCAATGGATTAAGCGGTGAAACGTTAATTTTAACCCCGACCTTTTCTGCTGTAGACGGTGTTACATGGATTGCCACAGGTACTTGCAAGACCTCACCGGCGATCTGCTAATAACATGTAGGATGGACGTAGCATAAGCCATCAAAATCAGTACGGTTGGGCTGGATACGAAACCAGTCCCAATAACAAAAAGCCCCTCATCCGAGGGGCTTTTTTTGATCCCGGCCTGGACAGGATTTCTAGCTAACGCTTCGATGTGCATGGATGCACAAGTGCCGTGGGCGCAGGGATGCGCGGGAGCAGCGAAACGACATGCATCAGAAATTCCTCAAACAATTCCCGTACCTGCCGATACAAGATAAGCAATCTCTCACAGGAAAGGCATCATGAGTACAGTTACCCCCGTTCTTAATGGCGGCCTCAGCGGTCTGGCACGACGTCTGGTGCTTGACGGCCTGTTGAACGAAGAACAGGTAATTAAAGCACAGGAATATGCCACTAAAAACAAGCTGCCGTTTGTCAGCCATCTGGTGCAAAGCAAGCTGGCGAGCAGCTATGTGATTGCCAATGCTGGCTCGGAAGAATTCGGCATACCACTGTTCGATATCAATGCCATGGATCTGGAGGTGGCGGCAGTTAAGCTGGTGAGTGAAAAACTGGTGCGTCAGCATAATGCCTTGCCGTTGTTCAAGCGTGGCACCCGCTTGTTTGTGGCGGTGTCTGACCCGACCAATCTGGTTGGGCTGGATGAAATCAAGTTTCAGGCCGGCGTCAACACCGAGGCGGTGCTGGTTGAAGAAGACAAGCTGGCCATGATCATTGAAAAGGTTATGGCGGCCAATGACACCACCATGACGGATCTGGATGACGCGGATCTGGATAACCTGGATATTAGCAGTGACACCGATGATGATAAGAAAAAAGAAGAGGGTGGCTCAGATGTTGATGATGCGCCGGTGGTGCGTTTCATCAACAAGATTTTGCTGGACGCCATTAATAAAGGCGCTTCGGATATTCACTTCGAGCCGTATGAGAAAATCTACCGCATACGTTACCGGCAAGACGGCATGCTGAGTGAAGCCGCGTCACCGCCCGTGGCGTTGGCCAACAAAATTTCAGCACGTCTCAAGGTGATGTCGCGCCTGGATATTTCAGAGCGTCGTGTGCCGCAGGACGGACGCATGAAAATGGTGTTATCAAAAACCCGTGCTATTGATTTTCGTGTTAACAGTTGCCCGACGCTGTTTGGTGAAAAAATCGTGCTACGTATTCTGGATCCATCCAGCGCCAAGCTGGGTATTGATGCGCTGGGGTATGAGCCAGAACAAAAAGAATTGTACATGAAGGCATTGCATATGCCGTATGGCATGATTCTGGTGACGGGGCCGACCGGTAGCGGCAAGACCGTGTCGCTGTATACCGGCCTGAATATTCTCAACACCATGGACCGTAATATCTCCACAGCCGAAGATCCGTCGGAAATCAATTTACCTGGCGTTAATCAGGTGAATGTCAATCCCAGGGTGGGGCTGACATTCGCGGCGGCACTAAAGGCATTCTTACGTCAGGATCCAGACGTAATCATGGTCGGTGAAATCCGTGATCTTGAAACCGCTGAAATCGCCATCAAGGCCGCCCAAACCGGCCATATGGTGCTGTCTACCCTGCACACCAACGATGCGCCGCAAACCCTGAGCCGCTTGCTCAACATGGGCGTTGCACCCTTTAATATTGCCTCAGCCGTGTCGCTAATCATTGCACAACGTCTGGCGCGGCGCCTGTGTTCCAAATGCAAGGCCGTGGCGGATATTCCGCCTGCGGTGTTGATAAAAATAGGCTTCAAGGAAGAAGAATTAAGCGGGCTTACAGTCTATAAGCCAGTGGGTTGCGATCAATGTTTTGAGGGTTACAAGGGCCGTGTAGGTATTTATCAGGTCATGCCCATCTCCGAAGCCATGGGGCGCATTATCATGGCCGGAGGCAATGCCATGCAAATTGCCGATCAGGCGCGCCAGGAAGGTATTCCTGATTTACGCGCCTCGGGCTTGAAAAAGATTCGGCAAGGTATGACCAGCCTGGAAGAAATCAACCGCGTTATTACGGAATAAGTGCCATGGTAGCAAAAGCGATCAAGAGAAAAGAAGCGAAAAAAGAACCCAAGCTGGATCTTTTTGCCTGGGAAGGCACCGACAAAAAAGGCGCCAAGGTGTCGGGTGAAACCCGCAGCGCCAATGCTGCATTGGTTAAAAGTGAGCTGCGCCGCCAGGGCATTAATCCGAAAAAAATTAAAAAGAAAACCATGAGCGGCTTTGGCTCCGGTAAAAAGAAAATCACCGCTAAAGACATCGCCCTGTTTAGCCGTCAACTGGCGACCATGATGAGCTCCGGTGTGCCCTTGGTACAGTCCTTTGAAATCATTGGGCGGGGTCATGACAACCCCTCCATGCAGGATTTGATACTCGCCATCAAGGCCGATGTTGAGGGCGGCAATACCTTGACAGATTCGATGCGCAAACACCCGTATTATTTTGATGACCTGTATTGTAACCTGGTGCAGGCGGGTGAACAGGCCGGTATTCTGGAAGGCCTGCTGCACAAGATCGCGCTGTATAAAGAAAAAGTCGAGGCCATCAAGGGGAAAATTAAAAAAGCGCTATTTTATCCAGTTGCGATCGTGGTGGTGGCATTTATTATTACAACCATTTTGATGATCTTCGTTATTCCGCAGTTTGAAGATTTGTTCAAGGGTTTTGGTGCTGACTTGCCTGCCCTGACCAAAATTGTAATTAAAATTTCTGAATTTTTCCAAGCATGGTGGTGGGCCATTTTCGGTGGTATTGGCGGTGTGATTTATGGCTTGGTTGAAGCTAAAAAGCGCTCACGGAAAGTGAATCAGGCTCTAGACCGCTTGTTACTTAAGCTGCCGATCCTGGGCGAAATCGTTACCAAGGCAACGGTAGCGCGCTTTGCCCGTACCTTGTCGACCATGTTCGCGGCGGGTGTGCCGCTGGTAGAGGGCATGACCACGGTAGCCGGCGCCTCGGGCAATATTGTTTATGAGACAGCAATTCTTAAAATACGCGATAATGTCGCCAGCGGCATGTCGTTACAGGCGTCCATGCGCCAGACCGGTTTGTTTTCCAATATGGTGGTACAGATGGTGGCGATTGGCGAAGAAGCCGGTTCGCTGGATGCGATGCTGGGCAAGGTGGCTGATTATTACGAGCAAGAGGTCGACGACGCTGTGGATGGCTTGAGCAGCTTGCTGGAGCCCATCATCATGGCGGTACTTGGCGTGATCATCGGTGGGCTGGTGGTCGCCATGTATCTGCCGATCTTCCAGATGGGTAACGTGGTAAATTAAGAAATTTGACATTCGTTCGAGACGAGGATTTCTCCCGTTGGTCGAAATGACAGTCTATTGTTATCCTGAAAAACGTCAAAGATACGCTCATGCAACAAGGACGCCGCTAACCCATGACAGCATTGCTTGACTATTTCCACGCATCGCAGGCCGCGCTCCAGGCCTCCCCGGCTGCATTCATTGCATTGACGGCGGTGTTGGGACTGCTGGTTGGCAGTTTTCTTAATGTGGTGATTTATCGTCTGCCCGTCATGATGGAGCGCGAGTGGCGCGCCGCATGCGATGAGACATTATCACCTGCCGCAACGCAGGCTGAGGCTACCCTTGCCGAGCCGCCCTTCAACCTCATCACCCCACGTTCGCAGTGCCCCAAGTGCAAGCATAAGATTACGGCACTGGAAAACATCCCTGTGCTGAGCTATATGCGCCTGAAAGCGCGCTGTGCAGAATGCGGCACGCACATTTCCATGCGTTATCCAATAATTGAAGCTCTCACCGCCGCGCTTTCCGCCGTTGTCGCCTGGCATTTTGGCTTTGGCTGGGCGGCAGGCGCGGCATTGCTTTTAACCTGGGCGCTGATTGCGCTAAGCTTGATTGATTTTGATCATCAGTTGTTGCCGGACTCGATCACCCTGCCATTTTTATGGGTGGGACTCACGCTCAGTCTGTTCAACATTTATGTCGACAGCTTTAACAGCATCATTGGCGCGCTGACTGGCTACCTCAGCCTGTGGATGGTGTATATGCTGTTCAAACTGCTGACCGGCAAAGAAGGCATGGGGCATGGTGATTTTAAATTGCTGGCGATGCTCGGTGCCTGGCTGGGCTGGAAATCGTTGCTGACGGTGGTGCTGTTATCTTCGCTGGTCGGTGCCGTTGTCGGCATTTCCCTGGTGTTATTGCGCGGTCGTGATAAAAACATCCCCATTCCGTTCGGCCCCTATCTGGCTGCGGCTGGCTGGATCACGCTGCTATGGGGCGAAGACATTACGCGCGTCTATCTGGGGATGTCGGGGTTAGGGTAGAATAGGGGCGTCTATTTTTGATACGGCGTTTACTATCGAACTCTGTCATCCCGAATATCAAACACCGTCATCCCGACCCTCGCGAAAGCGGGGGGAGGGATCTTGCTTAAGATTCCTTGCTGTGCTCAGCATGACATGGAAATACCCCCATGCTAAAAATCGGTTTAACAGGCGGCATCGGCAGCGGCAAAACCACCGTAGCAAATTATTTTGCCGCGTTGGGCGTGCCGGTGATTGATGCTGACCAGATTGCGCGTGATCTGGTCAGCCCCGGCCAGCCGACATTGCAGGCTATTGTGGATGCGTTCGGCCCGGCGGTGCTGGATAGCGCCGGACACTTGGATCGGGCGCGACTGCGTGCCATGGTATTTGGCGCAGAGGCTCGTCCCGGTCAGCGCCAGTTGCTCGAATCAATACTGCACCCGTTGATCCGCGCAGAAATGCAGCGCCGTGCGCAGGCCATGACCGCGCCGTATGGATTACTGAGCATCCCGCTGTTGGTGGAAGGTGGGCAGACGGATCTGGTGGAGCGTATTCTGGTAGTCGATGCGCCGGAAGCATTGCAATACCAACGGGTGCGGCAGCGTGATAACGTATCGTCGGATGCTGAAATTACTGCTATTCTGCGCGCCCAGGCCTCCCGGCAACAGCGCCTGGCGGTGGCCGACGACGTTATTGCTAACGATTCCGACCTGGAAAACCTGCGTCGGCAGGTCTTGAACCTTCATCAATTTTATCAAGGATTAGCTGTCGCCAATTAACGACGACATCTCACTCTTTTTGCGCTATTATTCCAATGATATATGCACTATTATTAAGTGCATTCTCCTAAGAGCCTGTTCAATATCTCGCTGAAGGGCGCATCGCGGCGTTAAAAGTGTCCTCAAAATGCTCATATACTACGTGTATACTCCGCTTTTTCGGACACTTCTGCCTTGCGCTGCATCCCTTGATCGAGATATTGAACAGGCTCTAAAAACGGCGATTGGGTAATCCCGGGTAGGTACATATTAAGTGCAGACAAAAATAATTTACGAACAACCCCTCAATGAACGAATTCGAACCTTTCTCAGGCTGGAATTTCTGTTTGATCAAACCAAGGCGTCCCTGGCGGGCGATTCGGTGTGGGACAGCCGTGCCGCATTGACGGGCATTCTGGAAATTTTAAGCATCTTTAGTCGGGCAGACCTCAAAACCGAACTCATGAAAGAGCTGGAAAGACAGGCGCTGGTGCTGGAACGTCTGGATGAAAAACCGGGGGTAGATCGGGGGCGGTTAAACGAGCTGCTCAATCAAATGGACACGCTGATTGATCACCTGCATTCGCTGAAAGGCCAGGTGGGACAAGACTTGCGCCAGAATGAATTTCTCAGCAGCATTCGCCAGCGCCTCACGATTCCCGGTGGCACCTGTGATTTTGATTTGCCAGCCTACCATTTTTGGCTCCAACAGCCCCCCGCCAAACGCCGCCTGCAATTACAGCACTGGTTTAAAAATTTCGATGCCATTGCCCAAGCCACCAGCCTCATGCTGCGGCTGATCCGCGAAAGCGTCCCCGCTGTCAAAGAAGTAGCCGAAGCCGGGTTTTTCCAGAAGTCGCTTGACCCGAGTACGCCGTGTCACATTGTGCGGGTTGCAGTGCCCGTAGACTGCCCTTATTTTGCTGAGATCAGCGGTGGTAAGCATCGTTTTACGGTGCGCTTTCTTGAACAACGCCTCGAAGAGCGTCCGGTGCAGACCACCGATAACATACCCTTTGAATTGGCCTGCTGCATTATATGAGCAAATCTGTCACCTGTGCCGGATCACGCTCGGTCACGTGCGCTGGATCACCATCGGTCACTTGCCCGAGTTGCGGCAAAACCGTGGCATGGACACCCGAGCAACCATCCCGCCCCTTCTGCAGTGAGCGCTGCCGCTTGATTGATCTGGGAGAATGGGCGTCAAACACGCGCCGTATTCCTGCGATAGAGTCCCCACCCGAAGACCCCGTCGAATCTGGAAACGGTAGTTGAAATGATAAAAAACCGCCCATGCTTCGACAGGCTCAGCACGAACGGTTTTTTATGGCACTCACTCAAGGGGGTGGGTAGTCCGTTCGTCCTGAGCAGCCCGCGTAGCGGGCGTGTCGAAGGGTTGCGTGCTTGTCAATTACCGGATTCAGGTTGAATAACAATGGTGCTTCGTGCTTCACCGTTTCATGCGCAACCATGCAAGTCCCGCCATACCTGATAAAATCAACATACCAAAACCAACCGCACTCTCCACCACCGGCACTCCCATGCGGGTGATCAACGTATAAAGCCCGACCAACAGCAGCATGGCAATATTTTCGCTGAAATTCTGCACTGCAACCGCATGCCCCGCGCCCACCGTTTCGTGGCCGCACTCCTGCAGGAGCGCATTCAGTGGCACTACAAACATTCCACCACACGCGCCAATGGCAACCAGCAAAATGGCCGCAGCATAAATACCGGTCATTTGCGACAGCGCCATCACCAGCACACCCAGCAGCAACCCGGCCGGCAAAACGCGATGAATAGTATCAAGCGTTACAAAACGCGCCGCCAGCGCCGCGCCCACCGCAATACCCACAGCAACCACGCCACTCAAATTGGCGGCGGTTTTGTTGTCATCAATCAGCAGCGCGACGGGCACCCAGGCAATCAACAAAAACCGTAACGTGCTACCACTGCTCCAGAATAAACTGGTGCCGATCAACGAAAAACGCGCATCGGGATTACGATACAAGGTTTTCAGCGCGCCAATAAAATCCATCAGCAGTTTACGCGGCCCCAGTTTACCGACTGGATGTTCCGCCGGTAAACGCGGGATGAGCGCATTGACCAGCGCCGCCAGCACATAACATGCGCTGATGCCGATCAGCGTGCCGGAAACAGAAATGTCGGCCAGCCACCCGCCGAGCAAGGCGCCCAGCAAAATCGCCACAATCGTCGAGCCTTCCATCAAGCTGTTGGCTTTGACGAGTTTTTCCTGGGGCACCAGTTGGCTTAATATTCCGTATTTGGCGGGCGAATAAGCCGCCGCACCCAACCCCACCAATCCATAGGCCAGCCACGGATTAAAGCCCAGCAGCATAAGTGCAGAGCCGATGAATTTCAGCCCGTTACTGATCATCATCACGCGCCCCTTGGGCAGCGAATCAGCAAATGCGCCAACGAACGGCGCAAAAATAATAAACGCCAACACAAAAAACTCCTGCAACATTGGCGCATACCAGTCCTGGTAATCCGCAAAAGACTTTAATAGCGCAATCGCAGCAAACAACAGCGCGTTATCTGCCAGCGCAGAAAGAAACTGGGCAACCAGCACTGCCAGCATCGCGCGCGAAGATAACCGGCCATTGCCATTATATGCAGTAGGAGTGGTCGATGATGTCATGTCGAATTTCTCATGAAAAATGCGCGGGTTTCAAAAATCCGGGGGGAGAAATGTTTTCCATTTGCGCGTAAATGCCGCTTTAGCACAAAATCAAACAACAGGGGATTGTAAGTGCGAATCGCTGAAAGCACCGGTGCCGCCGCGCTGTCCAGTAACCCTGATTCTACAAACAGGTTCAGGGAAAAAAGCGGCATGACGCCAGGCAACGGATAATCCGATCCATTCAGCAGCCGTGGATGCCAGTCACTTCTTTCCAGCAATGCCTGTGCATAGTGGGCACGATTTATCTGGGTGATTGCGGATATATCGGCGTAGAGCGTTTTTTCGTAGCGGGGTTCATCCATCAAACGTGCAAATAACAAAAAACTTTCCGTCATAGGCCCGTTTTCGCCGCGATCAAGATCAAGGTCTTCACCCATGGTGGCGCAATGCGCAACGACAACACGCACCCCGCGATCAAGCGCGCGACGCAACTTCAATGGATTACCGTAATGCTGAGTATTGGCGACATGTATGGCGCGTTCTTTGCCAGCGTGTGTAATCAGGGGCAGATTATGCCGCGCCAAGGCTTGATAAAATGGATCGCATAATTTCGAGCCAGGGTCGATGCCCATCGCCGCAGGCAACCATTTAACCGCGCGCGCACCATTTTGCATAGCATCATTTAATGCTGCGACACTGTCCGTGCGGTAAGGGTGTATGGAGGCCGCCCATTCAAAATGATGGGGATAAAGCTGTGCCATTTTTCTGGCATAGTCATTGGGCGTGTAAAACGCACTATGTTCCAGATCAATTGCGCGATTTTCATTGTAATTATGCTCGAAGGCCAGCAGCAACAATTTATGACCCGCACGCATACCCCCCATCAGGCCGTGCATGCGCTCAACGTAACGTTGATCTATGCGCTGTGGCACATCATCAGCACAGCCTGCATTGAGGAAAAATCTTTTTTGTACGAACTGCGCAGGGCTTAGCAAGCTGTCCATATCAGGATTAAACCAGGCGCCACTGCCACCATCACCCGCACCTATCAAGTGGGCGTGGCTATCCCACACATTCTGGCTATTGATCCCCTGCCATGCCGCTGCCACCAGCTCATGTTGAGCGAGTGCCGCTGGCAAGCTTGTATGGCAGGGATTAATAAATCCTTGTTCCGGCCAGTAACGCCATGCAGCCAGGCCCGTGGCAGAAACACCTGCCGCGCCTAGTGCCAGCAAAAATTGACGGCGGTTCATCAAGAACTCTCCGCCATTTTTTTCAATGTTACATAATCAATCTTGCCGGTGCCCAGTAGCGGTAACGCATCTACGCGCGCCATTTTACGTGGCACGGCAAGTTCCGGGTGGCCAAGTGTACGCGCCGCTTCCTGCATGCGTTCACGATTAAGTGTGGCGTCGGTAGTAAATAATACTATCGTTTCGCCGCGTTGCGCATCGGGTTGTGTTGATGTGGCATGTTGATGCGCAGGTGATGCCAGCGCAGCAATTTTTTCGGCCACTTCAAGCGAAATCATTTCGCCGGCAATTTTGGCAAAGCGCTTAACGCGACCTACGATACGCACAAAGCCTTCGTCATCAATAGTCACAACATCGCCGGTACTGTACCAGCCAGCACCTGCGTTAGATGCTGGTGGTTCAATCACGCCAGGGTTTTCATGGCGATAATATCCTGACATGACATTGGCGCCACGCACATGCAACAGCGCGCCGTGTTCTATGCCGGGTACTTGCTCCAGATGGGCCGTGATGCCGGGCAACAATTGGCCGACGGTGCCCGTGCGGTAAGACATCGGGGTATTGACTGCCAGTACCGGCGCGGTTTCCGTGGCGCCATAGCCTTCCAGAATACGTACGCCGAATTTTTCAAACCACGCCTGGCGTACCGCGTCTGATAATTTTTCCGCGCCGGCAATGACATAACGCAGCCGATAAAAATCATAGGCATGCGCGAATTTTGCATAGTTCCCCAAAAATGTACTGGTGCCGAACAATACCGTGCAACCGCGATCATAAGCCAACTCCGGGATTACCCGGTAATGCAGCGGCGTTGGATATAAAAATAAATTTGAGCCAGTCAATAATGGCAGCAATGTGCCCGCCGTCAGCCCGAAGGAATGAAAGATGGGCAGCGCGTTGAGAAATTTATCCTCCACCGAAAAATCTATTACGGCACGAATCTGTGCAATATTGGAGAGGATCGCGCCATGTGACAATACGACGCCCTTGGATTTACCTTCCGAACCCGATGTAAACAGCACTACCGCCGCATCTTCAGGACACGAAGCAGGGATTGCCAGGCGCGGCAACAGTTGCGCATAACAGAGCAGCCACAGCTTGTCGAAGACGCCAAATTGCTGCTGCATATCTTCAAGATAAACTACCCGGACATTTTTCAGCGTAGATATTACATTTTGCAGCTTTGCCGTTTCAATAAACTTGCGCGAACTGATAATAATATTAATTTTTGCGGCAACACAGGCGTTCTGTAAACCCTCTGCGCCCGCCGTGTAATTAAGCATGGCAGGGATACGGCGTTGTGCCCCCATGCCGATCATCAATGCCACAGTGGAGGCCAGATTAGGCATCAACACCCCCACGGTTTCATTTTCAGGCGCAACTTTGGCCGCCATTCTGCCCAGCGCCAGCGTCATTTTCAGAATCTGGCCATAGGAATATTCAACCTGTCTCATGTCTTCAACCACGCGCCGGTCACGGCCAAAAATCGAAACCGCGTCCAGCAAGCTTGAATACAAGGTTTGTTTTGGATGCGAATTAAATAGCATGGCCTGCATGATTTTACGCATCGCCATGCCCGCTTTCAGGCGACGTTCTTTGGCGGTGGGCGCGGTCGGCATGGGCAACGATGTCGCGGGTTGAATGGAAAGCGTAATGCGGGGCAATAAACGGCGCGGATATTTTCCCGATAAGCGGCTGAAATAAGAGCGTGCCGGGCCATCGAGCCTTACCGGAATAATGGTGGCGGCGGTTTTTGCGGCGACAAACGCCGGGCCATCATAGACCTTCATCAAACTGCCGGTGGTAGTGATGCGCCCTTCCGGAAAAATCATCACTGGCCGCCCCGCCTCAATCAGCCGTATGACTTTTTTCATCGCCATGGGATTGGTGGGATCTACCGCGAGATGCTCCACCTGGGTGAGGAACAGACGGAAGAAGAAATTTTTTACAACCGTAGTATGCACCACAAACACGGGATTAACCGGCAAAAACAAACCCAGCAACAAACCATCAAGAAATGATTCATGATTGGCGATAATCAGCAGGCGTGATGCATTAAATTGCGTGGTATCTCCTTCGACACGCAACCGAAGCAGGATCCGCAATAATGGCCGTAGCGCGCTACGTATGAAAAACTTCAGCATCGCGGGAACCCCTTTTATATATAACTATATAATTAAATATTTGGTTTTTTGTGTTGCGCAAAATCAGGTATTCTTGCGGATATAATCGAGAACATTTTGTAGTGTTTCATCCAGCACCGGACGGTTAACCCAGAAATACACTTCTTTGCCGATCTTTTCGCTCAGCAATATATCGGCATCATGCAAAATCTTTAAATGATGTGAAATGGCCGAGCGTGACAATGTTGACACCTCAACAATCTGCCCCACATTAAGGCGTTCACCACGATCAAAGGTCAGCAAAATTCGTTGCCGGTGTTTGTCACCCAGCGCAACAAACACTTTCGATGCCGTGGCCCATTGCTTGGGTATGGCGCGCATGTAATTTTTATTCATATCGATAAGTTTAGTTATGTAGTTATATGTTGTCAACAAAAATCCGTGTTGTTTGCCCGCATCAACCCCGCCATAGCGATGAAACCCCCGCGATCCCCTGCGCGCCGTGCTCGTAAGCCTGCGTTACGTGGCGCTGTGTCATGCCGCCCAAGGCGTACACTGGCAGCACCGCCAGCTCGGTTAGCTCGCGGAAACCTGTCCAGCCCAGGGTGCGGGCGCCGGGGTGGCTGGTGGTTTCCAGCACCGGAGAAACTACGGCAAAATCAGCGCCGAGGCGGGCAGCATGGGCCAGCTCTTTGGCGTTGTGGCATGACGCGCCTACCCACAGCCTGGAGGATGAAAAGGGCCGCGTGCTTAACGACATGAGCCGCGCGCTGCCCAGGTGCACGCCATCGGCCCCCACCTCTTCCGCCAACGCGGGCGCCGCATTCAATATTAATTGGGCTTGATAGGCGTGACACACCGGCAACACCTGCCGCGCCAGATCCATATAAGCGGTTTCGCCCAGTGTTTTGGCGCGCAATTGCACCAGGCGTATACCCGAGCGTAGCGAGCGTTCCAGGCCGTAGAGAAACTCCGGGGTATTGGGGGAGGGTTCGGGTGTAATGAGGTAGCGCGAAGGCAGGCGCACGGCATTTACAATCGGCCAGTTGGCGGCTGGATAGTTTCTCTGCGCCAGATCTTTTATCGCCACCCATTCCACCGGTTGGCCTTCACGGCCGAACGGCTCACCAGCAAAGGCGTCGACGCGCCATACATCCAGCAACACGGTTTTTTCTTTTCCAGGATTTTCATGATAGTGGTGGCGTATGCGTATCAGGGGACGCGCTGACACTATGGAAATGCCAACCTCTTCCTGTAGCTCGCGCGCCAGGGCATGCCGCGCGCTTTCCCCGGCTTCAACCTTGCCGCCGGGGAATTCCCACAGCCCACCTTGTGGCACGGTGGGCTGACGAAATGCCAACAGGATCTCACCGACGCCATTAAATACGGCGCCCACCACCACATGCTGAAAAGATCGGTCTGGCATTTTTTATATAGAGCCGATAGTTATTTGTTCATGGGGGTGGATTAGGTGCCCCTTAAGGGCACTTTTTGCCGTTTTGCGTCATACGTCACACGCGCTTTGATATGCCACGCACAGTAAATGCTGGCCAATTTTGGCAATATAGACTCAACAAAGCAACACAACTCAGGAGCGTACCATGTTTAAAATGATACTTTTGATTATAGCAGCCATCCTGGCCCTAAGCGTACCTAGCGATGGTCCGGCGCTGCTTGTGAGTAATCGGGACTACATTCTGGCGCTGGTGGCCGCGGTGCTGGTACACCCCTGGATTGTCAGACAGTTTGACTAATTCCAATTCTCTTTAGAAGTGCCTCTATCTTTCGCAGAAATCATTTTACTGTCATTTCGAGCGTAGCGAGAAATCCTTGTCCCAAACCAATGTGAGAGATCTTTCAGGATTCCTCACGTGCATTCGGAATGACAGGTGTTGTTTTTAATAAGAATTGGAATAAGCCCTTGGAAACGCGCCGCCCAGAAAGAGCGCTTTTTGCCGTTTTGCGTCATGGTTCACAACAGGTTTGATAGATCACGCACAGTAAGCGCCGCCCCGTGTTGCTAATATAGACTCAACAAAACATCACAATTTATCAGGAGCAGAACATGTTTAAAGTTATATTTTTAGCCGCAGCAGCGATCCTTGCCCTTACCGTACCAAGTGACGGCCCAACGTTGCTGGCGAATAACCGTGATTACATACTGGCGCTGGTAGCGGCAGTGCTGGTGCATCCCTGGATTGTCAGACAGTTTGATTAATAAAAAATAAAAAAGCGCCGGGCAGGATGCCCAAGTGTCGTGAAGTGTATGGATGCACGTGAGCGGCCACCGGGGCAGCAGCCCTGCCCCGGAATAGCTTTCGTGTAGCGTGATCTTAAAACAGCAATCAAAAATCTACGCCAATGCCAAGGAATGGCCCTTTATTTTTCATTGAGGCAACCTTGTCGCCATCTGTCAGTTCCAGGTCAATAAAGCGGTAGCCACCTGCCACATACATAAACGGCAAGGGATTAAGTTTAACCTGGGCAGTAACATCATAAAGATGATTGTCTGCATACGCGATCGCCATGCCATCCACCTCCGCACTCACAAACGGGCCATTGGCGCGTAGCACCGCTTTGAGCATGGGCACGGGCGCAGAAAAATCAGCCTGGGCGGTTTGTGTATTATTTTTTACTGTAATGTTGCCATTAATGAATTTAATATTTGCGCCAATCTCGGCTTCAAGGATGCCAATACTGAGCGGTGAGAAGGTCCAGCCCAGATCATAGGTTTTCAGGTCTACATTGGTGGTGATGGGTGTTGAAGCGAGAAAGATTTTATTTTCATACGTAATGGTGCGGTTTAAGGTGCTGGTAGCATCGTATTTAAGCGGCGTAACGCCCAAATACAGGTTGCCGAGGAAAGTGAGGTGCGCCCGGCCACGGATGAATACCAGGGATTTATCATCCAGTCCCAGATCATTTTTAAGATCAATCACCGTGCCGCCAGAGCGGGTTTCACCGGAAATGCCCGATTGCCAGCCCACCGCTTCCAGTTCGAGATCAACCGGCCCCAGTGCAAATGCAGCGCTGGCAGGTAACAACATTAACGCGCCTAGTGTCCATGCAGTTTTTTTCATGATGCCCTCTCTAATTTTGATAAGGTTAAATTACCGGGTACTTCCATACACCTACACGTACTCGTCAACATTATGCAGCGGCACAAACCGCTCCTTTTCCAACCGGGCAAAAGACTGGTATTCGGCAATGGCGCGCTGCGCTATCGCGGTTACGCCGCCGGAGGCGGGCGCGCCGCTTGTAAGATATCGGCTCGTGGCATGAAAACTTGCAGCGTCTCTATTAACGGTTGAATGCCTGCCTAATACATCCCCTTCAGCCACATGTTCTACGGGTAGCTGTGCAGTGGATACCCTCCCCACCCTTAACCCGCCAACAGGCATCACCACCGACATCCGAGAACCGTCCCTGGCATAGTCCCTAGAAAGTAATTTTTACACCCACGTGCGCGCCTTCATCAAGCACGGCATCCGGGCTGGCTTCAAGGCCGAATTTAATTTTGCGGTAGCCAAGATAAGCTACGGCCTGCGGTAAAACTTCATACTCTAAACGTACGCCGGTTTCAATAAAACGATCGGCATCACCAAAGGTGACGATGTTCGGGGCAAAATAAAATTGTCCGGCAATACCAAAGCGTGAAGCAGACGGCGGTGAAAAGCGTACTTGACCACCTAATGCCAATGCGAGAGCGTCATTGTCGTCAGCCGTTGCCATTATGCCCTTTACGCCCATGCCTACCGTCACGCCGGGCAGTCCACTGCCCACTTCGTTTCTCACTAAAATACCGGCATCACCGAACACGTTGTCCTGATCAGTGTAAAGGAATCCCAAGTGGAATTCGGATTTTCCAAGGCTATCGCGGCCCATCGCCGAGCTGTATTGAAGCTGGGCGCTGTTATCACCCAGATTGATATCAAGAGCGCCGGCGCCTGCGGGGGCGCTGAGCATGGTGATGGCTAATGAAGTGGTGCTGGCCCATGCCAGCGAACGTACAGAAAAACGGGGTGTTAACATAATTTTACTCCTTAAAAAATATGATCCTGACATTACTAAACGATGTGACATGCTTTCCTGCACTCGCAACGGCAACAGTGGGGTGGGCCCGTTGCGCCACATCAATTGACAAGCATACCATAGGCGATTCATATAACGAACCTGCTGTAACGCCTGCCTTTGGCGATACTCCCTAAAATTTTAACGCGGCACGCGCGCATACCCACACCTCAATTTTCTCTACGCCCGCGTTGCGCAGAGTGGCAGCGAATTCTGCGACCGTTGCGCCGGTGGTCATAACGTCATCAACAATCGCGACATGGCGTACCGGGAGTTTTTTGACAACGCTGAATACCCCTTTGACATTGCGCGGTCGTTCGCTGGCGGGCAAGTCAGACTGAATTGCCGTGGCGCGTTGCCGCTGGCAGTGCTGGTAATCAATAGGGATATTGAGCGCGCGTGCGATGGGGCGCGCCAGTTCGGTGGCCTGATTATAGCCGCGTTCACGCAACCGCGCGGCGTGCAGCGGTACGGGGATGATCAGATGGGGGAGTGGCGCGGAGATTGAACGCACCCGTTTTTTGAGTTGTTGCGCCATCAATTCGCCGAGCAGGCGCGCAATCGCGAGCTTGCGATTGAACTTCAGGTCATGAATCAAATGATCAATTGGGTGCGCGTACTGGAACACGCTTAAGGTGTGATCATAGCTGGGCGGGTCTTTAAGGCAACGCCCACATAGCGCGGTGGTGTCGCTGCCGTGCAGCGGCAGCGCGCACTGGTAGCAGGCGGTGGTTTGCATGGGCAGATCCGCCTGGCAGCCCCGGCAAATGTCCAAACCCGCCTGCCCTTGACTGCCACACACCGTACAGGTGGGTGGAAATAGCCAAGACTGTATATTTTTAGTCCAGACGTTCACTTTGCATGGTGCTTTAGGTTGACAGGGGCGTTGGGACGGTTAATATCTATAGATTACTACGGAAAGGAGCACCATGACCATGACTACAAATGGCGAAATTTATCAACGTATTGACGTCATTACCGCACGCACCCTGGCCGGTGGCGAGATGACCGCCGAAGAAGGGCGCTGGATGATTCGGCTGGATGATGATTACCTGCCGTGGTTAATGGCGGGCGCTGACCGGCTGCGCAAGACTTTCCGTGGCCAGACCATTGAAGTGTGCGCCATTTCCAACGTGCGTTCTGGCAACTGTTCCGAGAACTGTTCTTTCTGCGCCCAGAGCGGCCATCACAAAACGGCTGCTCCAGCGTATAACTATATTGCTAAAGAAAAACTGGTGGAACAGGCCGAACGTGCGCGCGCCTGGGGCGCCAGTGATTTTGGTGTGGTGTCGAAAGGGTGGGGCGTACGCACAGGAAAAGAGCGCGAACAGTTGCGCGAATATTTCGTCACGCTCAAAGAACACAGCGACATTGGGCGTTGCGCGAGCCTCGGTGCGCTCGACAAGGAAACGGCGGTAATGCTCAAAGAGATGGGCATGGAAAATTATCATCATAACCTTGAGTCTGCCGAAAGCTTTTTTGAAAATGTGTGTACCACGCATACCTATCAGGAAAATATTGACACCATCGCGCATGCGCGCGAAGCTGGCCTGCGCGTGTGCGCCGGTGGCATTCTGGGCATGGGTGAAAGCCTCGATCAACGTATCGAACTGGCAATCACGCTGCGCAATCTGGGCGTGGAATCCGTGCCGCTGAATTTTCTCAATCCGCAGCCCGGCACACCGATGGCTCATGTGGAACCGATGAGGCCGATGGAAATCCTCAAGGCCATCGCCGTGTTTCGTTATTTATTACCCAAGGCAGAAATCCGCATCGCCGGTGGCCGTCAGTTTCTCGGTGAACTGCAAGTCATGATCTTCATGGCGGGCGCATCTGGTGTCATGATCGGCGATTACCTCACCACCAAAGGGCGCCAGGTTGAAGATGATCTGAAAATGCTGGATACCCTTAATTTAAAGCCTCGCGGTGATACGCAACAGCGCCGCGAGTCAGCCGCCGAGCACAAGGTCGTGTGGACGTGAGAGACCTTGCCGCGAATCTTGCGCGGCAACTTGATCGGCAAAAGGCGCTGAATCTGTACCGCACACGCCGCGTGCTGGAAAGCCCGGCGGGCGTCACCGCCGTGATCGACGGCCAGCGCTATTTATCTTTTTGCAGTAATGATTACCTGGGATTGGCGAATCATCCCGAGGTGATCCAGGCTATGCAGCAAGGCGCCGCCGACTACGGTGTCGGTAGCGGCGCGGCGCATCTGGTGAGCGGCCACAGCCGCGCGCACCATGCTCTCGAAGAAGAGCTGGCGGCATTTACGCAACGCCCCCGCGCCCTGTTATTTTCCACGGGCTATATGGCGAATATGGGTACCGTGAGCGCGCTCGCGCAGCGTAGCGATACGCTGTATGCGGATCGGCTCAACCATGCGTCGCTAGTTGACGCCGCATTGCTGTCACAGGCACGTCTACGGCGTTATCCGCATGCGGATCTGGCAACGCTGGAAAAATGGTTGGGTGATGATGGCGCCGAACCTAAGTGGATCATCAGCGATGGTGTGTTCAGTATGGACGGTGATCTCGCGCCACTGCCGCAGCTTGCAACACTTGCCAGCCAGTATAATGCCGGCTTGATCATTGATGATGCGCATGGCTTCGGCGTACTGGGCAAGCACGGCGGTGGCATTGCCGAGCATTTTGCGATGGATGCAACACAGGTACCGGTATTGATTGGCACGTTAGGTAAAGCGTTTGGTACCTTCGGCGCCTTTGTTGCAGGCAGTGAAGATCTGATTGAAACATTGATTCAACATGCGCGCAGTTACATTTACACCACCGCCCTGCCGCCCGCCATCGCGCAGGCCACGCGTGTCAGTCTGCGGCTGGTGCAAACGGAAAGTTGGCGACGCACGCATCTGATACATTTAGTCGCACGGTTCCGTACCGGCATGGAACAGCTTGGGTTTCTATCCATGTTGATGCCCTCACCCGCCGCGCAGGGACGCGCAAGTGTCGCGGGAGAGCGAAGCGAGGGGTTCAGGATGCCGGAAGCGACCACACCGATTCAACCGCTGCGGGTAGGTGATGCGGCGCGTGCGCTGGCGTTAAGCCAAGCGTTGCTGGCGCACGGCATTCTGATCAGCGCGATTCGCCCACCCACCGTACCACAAGGCAGCGCGCGATTACGCATCACCTTTAGCGCAAACCACAGCGACGCGCACATTGACACCTTGCTGGATGCGTTGTCTGAAGTGTTATGAACCCGGAAAATCCAATGGGCATTTTATCGTGAATTGTCGTTCAAAACCAAGATCCCTCTCTTCGTTCGGGATGACAGCCCCCTTGTCATTTCGACCGAAGGGAGAAATCCTTGTCTCGACCGGCAGGGAGAGATCTTTTCATTTCTGCGCTTACCTGGCGTGGGATTATTCGGGATGAGTTTGCGCATACAAAGCTTCGGCGCAGGCCCGGATATTGTCTTGCTGCATGGCTGGGGACTGCATGCAGGAGTGTGGCGTGAGACAGCGCAGCAGCTTGCGACACGCTTTCGCGTTACTTTGATAGACCTGCCGGGCCATGGGCGCAGTGCTCCCATGGAAGACTATTCGCTGTCACGCGTGGCTACCAACATCGCCGAAGTTGCACCACCGCATGCGACATGGCTGGGCTGGTCGCTGGGCGGCATGATCGCTATGCATATCGCCACCACCTTGCCATCGCGCGTTACAGCGCTGATACTGGTGGCGAGCACTCCGCAATTTGTGCGTGATGATGATTGGCCGCATGCGATGGATGGATCGGTGCTGGAATCGTTTGCCCAGGCACTGCAAGAAAATCATGCGCAAACCGTGCAGCGTTTTTTGGCATTGCAAACCCGGGGCGCGGCGCAAGGGCAGGATACGCTGCGGCGTTTGCGTAACGCTGTCATGCAATATCCGCCACGCACTGACGCATTGCGCGGCGGTTTGGCTATTTTGCGTGATGAATGTTTACGGCCGCGCTTGCGGCAGATTGCTTGCCCCGTGCAAATCATTCTCGGTGAACGTGACACGCTGGTGCCGAGTGAGGTGGGCGCTGCGTTGCAGGCAGAAATGGCTGGCGCGCGCTTGCATGTCATTGCGGCGGCAGGTCACGCGCCGTTTTTATCACACCCCGCAGAATTTATGAATTGTATTGATGGATTTCTTGGCCAGATATGATAAAAGGCAACGATAACGATAATTTCACCCTGGATAAAGCACGGGTGCGTGCCGCTTTTGATCGCGCCGCGCCGCGTTATGATGACGCCGCCGTGTTGCAAAGCGAAGTACGCGCCCGCCTGCTGGAGCGCCTGGATCTGGTAAAAATACAGCCGCAAACCATACTCGATATTGGCGCAGGCACCGGCCATGGCACCGCCGCGTTAATGCGGCGCTATAAAAAAGCCGAAGTGATCGCCATAGATATAGCACATGGCATGCTGCTACAGACACGCCACAAAAATTCCTCGTGGCGGCCGTGGCAAAAAATCCCTGCGCTGGCGTGTGGCGACGCAGAAAATCTACCGTTTGCCGATGCCTGCGCCGACATGATTTTTTCTAATCTTACCTTGCAGTGGTGCAATGATCTGGATCGCACCTTTAAGGAATTTCGCCGCGTATTGAAACCGGGCGGTTTGCTGATGTTTACTACCTTTGGCCCGGATACGCTTAAAGAGCTGCGCCATAGCTGGAGCAGCGTTGATGGATTTAATCACGTGAATGTGTTTATTGACATGCACGACATTGGTGATGCCATGATGCGCGCGCGCCTTGCTATTCCGGTGGTGATGGACGCGGAAAATTTCACGCTCACCTACGCCACCGTTCAGCATCTGATGCGTGACCTTAAAACCATTGGCGCGCACAATGTTACCGCAGGCCGCGCGCGCGGCCTGACCGGTAAAGGCCGCATGCAAGCCGTGCATGCGGCCTATGAAAATTATCGGCGAGAAGGCGTGCTGCCAGCCACTTATGAAATTGTCTATGGCCATGCCTGGGCGCCCGACCAAAATACCACAGCGCAAGCAACGCGCGAGCCAGGTGTATTTAAGGTTGATTTTGCGCCGCGCCGTCAGGCGTCACTCGGTTCATGAAGGGATTTTTTATTACCGGCACTGACACCGACGTGGGCAAAACCCGCATCGCAGCCGGACTGTTGCATGTGCTTGCAGCACGCGGCCATACTACTGCCGCAATGAAGCCAGTATCGGCGGGTTGTCATGACGCCGCGCATGGATTACACCATGACATCATGCGCAATCTGCGCAATGACGACGCTTTAATTTTACAACGCCACGCCACGCTTGCATTACCCTATGAACAAGTCAACCCTTATGCTTACGCGGCCGCAATCGCACCGCATATCGCCGCCACACAGAGCGGGTACGCTATTGACGTCACACACATCAAAAAACTATTCGATGACATGGCGCAGCGCGTTGACGCGGTGATAGTCGAAGGTGCAGGTGGCTGGCTGGTGCCCATCAATGACCATGAAACCATGGCTAACGTAGCGCAGGCGTTAGGCTTGCCGGTGATTCTGGTAGTGAGAATGCGCCTCGGCTGCTTGAATCATGCCTTGCTCAGTGTCGAAAGCATTGCGCATCACGGTTTGCCATTAGCGGGGTGGGTAGCAAATATATTAAACCCGGATTTTACCCCGTTACAAGACAATATTGATGCCCTGCGTGCACGTATCAATGCACCTTTGCTCGGTGTAGTCCCGCATCTGGAAAATGTTGATGCGGAATCAGTGGCGCGTTATTTGAATTTATAAGCCCCCATCACTTGCTCTTTGATATTATTTGATGTTACGCAGCCGCCAGTAAAATTTGTTATTCTTCGCGTATGAAAAAAGCTGGATCGCGCCGCGCCGCGCCGCGTCACGAGTTATACACGGATTATTTGTTAAGCACGTTTGGATCGGCGACGGCGACGGGGCTTGTCGGCGATGGTTGAGGGGAGGGCGAAGCCTGAGTCATGGCCGTGTAACGCGTTTTTCAAGAGAAAGAATGGACGGATGGGAATGAGGTGATGTGTTGGCACAAGATCATTGCGCGGGGCGTGCGGTGTGGGGTATTAACCTGCGCAATGCGCTGTATCATAGCGGTGAGGTGTCAATTCCAGTGGCGTTTGAAGTAGTGAAGAAGCCGCTACACAATGCGGCATCAAGACGCGGCAAATGACCGCAACCTGCGTCAACAACGCCCTAAAATTTCGTTAGGTGCTGATGGATAGCGGGTTTGGTTCTTCTGGGAATTTTGATTTTACAGTCAAAAAGAAGAAGCATTTTACCGCCGCACTGAAAGATAATCGTTTGGTTGCGCTAACGGAAGAAAATAAAAAACAAGGCCGATTCATACGGATAGATTCACTGGGACTATCGGATAAACAGGCCGTGCGCGGGTGCCTCAATACCAAGCACAACATAGGCCACTTTGGAATACGAGCGAAGCTCTTTCTCAAAGCAACCCGACAGGCTTATTCAGAACTTCAGATTTTGCGGGCTGCATAACATCAGTTACTTAAAAAGTATGGCGCACTGACCCTGATTACCATTTATTTCATTCATTGATTACACAAAACCCATTACCAAAAGGGTCAGCACAATAAGCAATAGAGCCCCAGTCACCACTATCTCCCCCTTCATGGAATCCTCCCAATTTCAGTATTTTTGATACAAGTTCATCGACATTATCACAGATAAAATCTAAGTGAACAGGTGTCCAGTGACGCTCATAATCACGGACAACACTACTTGACACGAGGGGCTTTGTTCCAGGTTCTTTTTCTTGTAGATATATATCAGAGTTTTCTACAGAAAGAACAACCATATTAGAACCTTGGTCACGAACTTTCTTACAGCCAAGTGCTTCAACATAAAAAGTCTCTGCTTTCTTCAAGTTTGAGACATCAATACTCACTGAAATCTTTATCATAAATATTCTCCTTTAAATTAATTTTTGTTCAATTTATGCACTTGCGTTGCAGGCACCTTGTATTTTGATTTTGAACCCGTCTCCTGATTTGATGTGCGAATCGTAAGCGCTCCACCAACCCCAGACTTGTCGCCTGATTCCAACTTCATCAAGCTTGCAGCCTTTATAACGAAAAGGAGCGAGCATGAAAATGGG